>JACCDI011479601.1_pt1 | contig 50455 bp, 59 predicted proteins | sample 7442791 | NCBI WGS metagenome assembly JACCDI01 (sample SAMN15323434, study PRJNA562643) | freshwater metagenome | isolation source: river surface water | place: USA:Blue River Watershed | collected 2017-08-15 | reverse complement strand
GTTCCTGCCCAGCACGGTGCTGGTCACCGGCTTCGACATCATCTTCTTCTGGGTCGCCCGGATGATCATGATGACCACGCACTTCACCGGCAAAGTCCCGTTCAAGCATGTGTACATCCACGGCCTGGTGCTCGATGCACAGGGCAAGAAGATGAGCAAGTCTGAGGGCAACGTGCTCGACCCCGTCGACCTGATCGACGGCATCACCTTGGAGCCGCTGCTCGAGAAGCGCACCCAAGGCCTGCGCAAGCCCGAGACCGCGCCCAAGGTACGCAAACAAACCGAGAAAGAATTCCCCGAAGGCATCCCGGCCTACGGCGCTGACGCGCTGCGCCTGACCTTTGCCTCATTGGCCACGCTGGGTCGCTCCATCAACTTCGACAGCAAGCGCTGCGAGGGCTACCGCAACTTCTGCAACAAGCTCTGGAACGCCTCGCGCTTCACGCTCATGAATTGCGAAGGCCACGACTGCGGCCTGATGGAGCACACCAAGGCCGATTGCAGCGTGGGCGGGAAAGCCCATGGCTACATGAGCTTCAGCCAGGCCGACCGCTGGATCGTCTCGCGCCTGCAGCGCGTCGAAGCCGAGGTGGCCCAAGGGTTTGCCGAGTACCGCTTGGACAACGTGGCCAACACCATTTACGACTTTGTGTGGAACGAGTTCTGCGACTGGTATTTGGAAATCGCCAAGGTGCAAATCAACACCGGCAACGAAGCCCAACAACGCGCCACGCGCCGCACGCTGATCCGCACACTCGAGACCATCCTGCGCCTGGCCCACCCCATCATCCCCTTCATCACCGAAGCCTTGTGGCAAACGGTGGCGCCTTTGGCCGGTCGTGCTGGCCCCTCGATCAGCATCGCGGCTTACCCCGTGAGTCAACCCGAGCGCATCGACGAAGCGGCCGAAACGCATGTGGCCAAACTCAAAAGCTTGGTCGACGCCTGCCGCACCCTGCGCGGCGAAATGAACGTCTCACCCGCCACACGCTTGCCCATGTACGTGCTGGGTGACACCGACTTCATGCGCAGCAGTGCGCCCGTGCTGCAAGCACTGGCCAAACTCAGCGAAGTGCAGGTGTTTGACGACGAAGCCGCTTGGGCCGCAGCCGCGCAAAACGCCCCCGTGGCCGTGGTCGGTCAAGCCCGCTTGTGCTTGTTCATGCAAATTGACGTGGCCGCGGAAACAGCGCGCTTGAACAAGGAAATCGCGCGTTTGGAAAGCGAGATTCAGAAAGCCCAAAACAAATTGGGGAACGAAGCCTTTGTGGCCAAAGCCCCTGCAGCGGTGTTGGAGCAGGAACGCACGCGCGTCAGCGAGTTTGGTGCCACTTTGATGAAATTGCGCGAACAGGTGCAGCGCCTGCGCTGAAACCTTCAGCGGCGCTGCAGCACGGTGATGTGCTCAGCGCCCATGGTTTCTTGGCTGATCAAGGTGTTACCGGTTTGTTTGGCAAAGGCCTGAAAGTCGCGGTTGGCGCCCGCGTCGGTGGCGATCACCTTGAGCAATTGCCCACTGCTCATGTCGGCCAAGGCTTTTTTGGCCTTGAGGATGGGCAGAGGGCAATTGAGGCCACGTGCGTCGAGTTCTTTGTCGATGTGCATGTCTGCGGTGTCCTGTTAAAGCCCAGTGTCGTTGAGGTCCCCTGAGGGTATCAAGCCGGGAATACCCCTGTGGAGAGGTAACGATCGCCACGATCGCACACAATGAAAGCGATGGTAGCGTTTTGCACGTGTTGCGCGATGTGTTGCGCCACCCAGCAAGCCCCGGCGGCCGAAATGCCCGCAAAAATACCCTCTTCTCGCGCCATGCGGCGGCACATCTCTTCGGCATCGGCCTGACTCACGTAGACCACCTCATCCACGTTGGTGGGGTCGTAAATCTTGGGCAGGTACTCAGCGGGCCACTTGCGGATACCGGGGATGCGCGAGCCCTCCGTGGGCTGAGCACCAATGATGCGAATAGCCGGGTTCTTTTCCTTCAAGAACCGGGAGACGCCAGTGATGGTGCCCGTGGTGCCCATGGAGCTGACAAAGTGGGTGATTTTTCCGGCGGTTTGCTCCCAAATTTCGGGGCCGGTGGTCTCGTAATGGATACGCGGGTTGTCGGCGTTGGCGAACTGGTCCAACACGCGCCCTTTGCCCTCGGCGGCCATTTTGTCGGCCAGGTCGCGCGCGTATTCCATGCCGCCGCTCTTGGGGGTCAGAATGAGCTCAGCACCAAAGGCCTTCATGGTTTGGGCGCGCTCGATGGACAGGTCCTCCGGCATGATCAAAATCATGCGGTAACCCTTGATGGCCGCGGCCATGGCCAAGGCAATGCCGGTGTTGCCCGAAGTGGCCTCAATCAGCGTGTCGCCAGGCTGGATATCGCCACGTTCTTGGGCACGCTGGATCATGGACAAAGCGGGTCGGTCTTTCACGGAGCCCGCGGGGTTGTTGCCCTCGAGCTTGCCGAGCACCACGTTGCCGCGTTGCTGGTTGTCGGCCGAGCCGATGCGTTGCAGGGCCACCAAAGGGGTTTTTCCGATGGCTTGTTCGATGGTTGGATATTTCATACCCAAACTGTGCCATAATTCGGGTCTTCACAGATCTGCCCGGGTGGTGAAATTGGTAGACTCAGGGGACTCAAAATCCCCCGCCGAAAGGCGTGCCGGTTCGAGTCCGGCCCCGGGCACCACATACCTCAACACAAAAAGCCCTTCGGGGCTTTTTGTGTTTATGGAGCACCAATACCATGAGCAAATCTCCCAACGCCTTTGAGCGCACCATGGAATCGGCCATTTTTGCCAGCCGTTGGATCTTGGCACCTTTCTTTTTGGGGCTGATCATCGGCATGTTGGTGTTGCTGTTCAAATTTGGCAAAGAGCTGGTGTCCTTGCTGATGGGCGTGTTGGGCCTGTACGAGCACGACACCATCATCTCCATCCTCACCTTGGTTGACACCGCGTTGTTGGCCGTGTTGCTGCTCATCATCGTGTTCAGCGGTTACGAAAATTTTGTGTCCAAGCTCAACGTGGGCGAGAGTGAAGACCGACCAGCGTGGATGGGCAAGGTGGGCTTCTCTGACCTGAAAATGAAGCTCATCAGCGCCATCGTGGCGATCTCGGCAGTGGAGTTACTGAAGGCGTTCTTGGTGAGCGAGACCATGACCAGCGAGCAAATTGGCTGGAAGATCGCGATCCACCTGACCTTTGTGGTCTCGGGTTTGTTGTTCGCAGCATCCGATTGGATCAGTGACAACCGCAAGGGCTGAAGTCCCTATTTGTATACCGCCCGTTGGTCAGAAAACGTCCGCACACGTTTTCTCCAAGCTTGGTAACTGCCAGACTTGAGTTCACGGCGCATGAGCGCTTTGACCTGGTCTGGCGTCAAGCCATGGACCTGTTGAATGGCCGAAAAACCCACGTGGTCGCTCAAGGCTAAGGCAATGACCTCGCCCACAATGGCCGCGTCCAAGTCGGGCAGCTTCATGCTGCCGATGGAGGCTCGGCGGGTCTGGCCGGAACTTCTAAGGTCTCAGGCGCAGAAGCCTGAAAACACATTTTTTCACCATCCCACACTTGGCCGCACCAGCAGCGGCCATCGGCATCGATGATGCAAGTACCCGTGCCGCAGCACCTGTCGTCGTCGATCATCTGCAGCTCCTCAAAAATTCAGGCTCAGGCAGCCAAGTGCCATTGAAACACCGAGTTGGGGACAGGGGGCGTGGCAGACGGTTGGCGCAGCTGGATTTCCATGGCTTGACTCACCACCAAAGACTTTGCCGACAAACCAGAAGTGTCCAACACATCACTCATGACCATGCCTTTTAAATAGGCCACCACCACCCCCTCCAAACCCCACTCGTAACGGGCAGCCACGGTGTTGGGTTCGCCGATTTTTTCGCTGTCTTGGAGGGTTTTTTCGAACACGACGGCGATGTCCCAAAGGGTGGTTTGCTCTGGTGCTTGACCCAAGGTGTAACCACCACCGGGACCACGCGCCGACACGATGATTCTCCTCTGCTTGAGTTGTTTGAGGATGTTCTCCAAATGTGAGATGGACAGCTTCAAGCGCTCGGACAAAGCCGCCCCTGTGACGGGGCCAAGCGCTTGCATTTGAGCAATGGCCAAACACACTTCAACGGCACTGATGGTTTTGCTGGAAATCATGGCAGAACGCCTCCTTGAGTAGGATTTTCAAACAAATACCAGCATCAAAACCGTCATTCACCCAGATTTTGGTTTATATCAAGATAATATCTATTCAAAACCTACTCAATTCAAACCATGTCCAGCCTCAACGAGCAAGCCCCTCTCTACCGCATCGGCGCGGTGTCTCGCAGCACGGGGGTACCGGTGTCCACCCTTCGGGTTTGGGAAGCGCGTCACCAGGCTTTCAGCCCGGTCAAAACCGAAGGCCAACAGCGCTTGTTCAGTGAACAGGATGTCTCCAAAGCCCGCTTGCTCAAACAACTGACCCAGCAAGGGCACAGCATCGGTGCCATTGCCGGGCTGGACTTGGTGCACCTGCGTCGCTTGTGCCAAGCCAACGACGCATCGCACACGCCGCCTGCAAGGACCGACGCCTTGACGATGGTGGTGGTGGGCTTGGGCTTGGCCAACCGCATCGAATCGGCGGCCATGGCCGCCGCATTGGGCAACCACCGCTGCCGGGTCACCGCGGTGTTTGATGACTTGGCTGTGGCACAACAATCCCCCACGGGCGAATCGGCCCAAGTGCTGATGATCAAGGTCAACTCGCTTCAACAGCATGTGGTCAGCGACATCCAAAGATTGGTGAATCAACACGCGTTTGCTCAGACCGTGGTGCTCTACCACTTCGCCCCGGATGCGGTGGTGCAAAGCATGCGGCGTGCGGGCTGGGTGGTGCGCCGGGACCCCATCGCCGATACGGAATTGGCCGATTTGATGTTGTCCGTCTTGTTCTCGCCCATGGACGCTGCGCCGCAATGGGCCAGTGGGGCTACGGCACAGCGCAAGTATTCCGACCAAACTTTGCGCCGCGTGGCGGGCATTTCCACCAACGTCTTGTGCGAATGCCCCAAGCACGTGGCCGAACTGATTTCGCAGCTCGCCAGCTTTGAGCAATACAGCCAAGAATGCTTAAACCAAAACGCCGATGACGCTCGGCTGCACGCCTACCTGCGCGCCATCTCGGGCTCGGCTCGCGCCGTGTTTGAAAACGCCTTGGAACGCATCGCAGCCCATGAGGGCATTGACTTGAACGAACCCAAAAGCTGACACAGCGCCCAGGCTCAGCGCTGGGCCAAGGCCTTTTCGATCGCAGCGATCATTTGTCGGCTGTCGGGCGCGACCAAGCTCTCAAAGTGGGCCAAGGGCTTGCCATCGCGGCCCACCAAGTACTTGTTGAAGTTCCAAGACGGTTGGGCACCCGTGCGTTGGGCCAATTCAGCAAACAGCGGGTGCGCTTGCCGACCCCGCACGCGGGTTTCGGTGAACATGGGGAACTTCACGCCATAGGTGTTGAAGCACACCTCGGCGGTCTTTTTCGCATCGGGGTCTTCTTGGCGAAAGTCGTTCGAGGGGAAACCCAAAACCACCAAACCTTTCGACGCGTAGCGCGCATTCAGCGCCTCCAAGCCCTCGAACTGACCGGTGTAGCCGCAATAACTCGCGGTGTTGACCACCAAGAGCACGCGGCCGCTGAACTGGCACAGGCTTTGGGGTTTGCCGTCTTGTAGGCGGGCGAAACTGTGTTGAAGCAAAGCTGGGCATGTGGCCGCCGCACCCTCGCCATGGGATGCCAAAGGTACAAGCCCAAAGGTCAGCCAAGCCAAGGCGGTTCGGCGGCGCAAAAGTTGCGAAGCTGTGGACAGGATCGTAGACATGCCGTGCATGATGCCACCAAGCGCCCACTACAATGGGTTTTTGTCTTTAATCTCGTTTAATTTTGTCCAATTCCGAATTGATTCAGGATTTGGCCTTGGCCATTGAGACAGGCCACCTGCGGCTGGTCTACCAACCCCAAGTCGACTTGGCCAATCGCCAAGTGCTCGCCTGGGAGGCTTTGTCGCGCTGGTCCCATCCTCGCTGGGGCGAGGTGTCCCCCGAACGGTTCATTCCATTGGCTGAAGAGCACGGTTGTATTGACCGCTTGGGTCAATGGGTTTGGCAGCAGGTCAAGCAAGACTTGCCAGAGTTGTTGCGCATCGCACCGAACAGCCGGGTGGCGATCAATGTGTCCATGGTGGAGTTGAAGTCGCCCCACTTTTTCCATCGGCTGCAAACCTTGCTGAAGGGCGCTTTCCAGACCGACAGCCATCGCTTGGAGATCGAACTCACCGAGACAGCGTTTTCTGGTCTGCATGAAACCTTGGTGCAACCGTTTGAAGATTTGCAACGCTTGGGCGTCACACTGGCCATGGACGACTTCGGCACAGGCCATTCGGACCTGAACCGCTTGATCAGCCTACCCTTTGATCACATCAAACTCGACAAACGTTTTTGTCGAGGCTTGTCAGCATCTACAGGCGTCTCAGAGATTCAAGCAGCGGTAGCCTTGGCCCATCGATTGGGTATTGCGCTGACGGCTGAGGGCGTTGAAACAGCAGAACAACACCAGATGCTCTTGGATCTGGGGGTGAAACGTGGACAAGGTTTCTTTTATGGTGCACCCCAATCGCTGAGCCAATGGACCTCGGCCCGTTGAACCATGCCTTACCTGCAGATTCGTACCAAATTTTTGATCAGCTTGTTCATCGCCACGGGCTGGATGGCCTTGTCTGTGTATTGGTCTCAACCTTGGTTGGCCGATTTGAGCCAACACTTGGGACAAGCGCTGGCGTATTTTCTGATTGGCTTCATCGCCATCGTCCCCGGCTTTATGAACGCCTTCATCATGGTGGCGTTGGCTTTGGATCAGCGCCCCAAACTGCGGCACATCGAGACTTACCCAGGCGTGACGGTGCTGGTGGCTGCTTACAACGAGGCCGCATCGATTGAAGAAACCGTCAACAGTTTGGTCCAGCAAGACTACCCTGGACCCATGCAAATCATCGTCATCAACGATGGCTCCAAAGATGAGACAGCGTCCATCGTACGGCGACTGTGCGGCATTCACCCACAAGTGGAGCTCATCGACGTTCAGCCCAACGCAGGCAAAGCCAACGCGCTGAACCAAGGCCTCAAAGCCAGTCGCCACGATTGGGTGATCACCGTTGACGGTGACTGCTGGGCTTGGAAACGCGGCATCCAAAATTTGGTGGGGCGTATCCTCAGTGACCCGCCCAATACCAAGGCGGTGGCGGGCGCCATTTTGATTCGCAACTCACGACAAAATTGGGTGACCAAAGCCCAAGAGTGGGATTATTTTTTGGGCATTGCAGCGATCAAACGGGTGCAGTCCTTGTTTCAGGGCACGCTGGTGGCCCAAGGGGCGTTTTCGATTTACGACAAACGCGTGTTGCAAGACTTGGGTGGATGGCCCGAAACCATGGGTGAAGACATCGTCTTGACCTGGAAGATCTTAGAAGCGGGTTATCGCGTCGGCCACGCTGAAAATGCCGTGGCTTTTACCCGCTGCCCCGACACCTACTTGCAATTCGTTCGCCAACGCCAGCGTTGGTCCCGGGGGTTGATCGAGGCCTTCAAAACATCGCCTGGCATTTTGTGGCAACGCCGCATGCCCGTGTTCTACATTTGGTGGAACACGCTGTTTCCTTTCATCGATTTGGCCTACACCATCGGCTTCATCCCCGGCATCGTGCTGGCCCTGTTTGGGGTTTACTGGATCGTGGGACCGATGACGCTGGCCTTGCTGCCCATGGCTTTGCTGATGAACCTGTTGATGTATTCGCGCAGCAAAGCCACATTCGATGAACTGGGTCTGACGGTGCGTCGCAACCGCTGGGGCTTGGCCGTGTATGCAGCGGTTTACAGCCTCTTGTTGCAACCGGCATGTGTGTGGGGCTACATCAGCGAATGGCTGAACTTCAAAAAAACATGGGGAACGAAATGACGCACACTCGGTTTTGGTTGGCGCTGTGCTGCGGCTGGGCCGTTCAGTGGGCTCATGCCGATGTGAGCGTACGCCCAGCCCAAGCTGTTCAACCCACGCTGCACCTGTCCAGCGACAGCGATGGTTTGGACGTTCAAAAAGCTGGCTTTGGCTGGTTGTACCGGTTTGAACATGCCCAAGCTTGGCAAGGTCTGAGCGTGGTGGACCAACGCTTCAAACAAGGTCTACAACACCGCTCGGGGCAAGAGTGGGCCTGGGTCATGCAAGAGCTGGATCCCGCCACCGCCAACGGCCATCAACTCAAGCTGGGGGTGAACACCGGTCTTGGCAAGGACCTGTGGGTATTCGATGGCGCTTGGTCGTTTGCACTGGGTCCACAAACCCGATGGGAGTGGTTCGCATCACAAGACTGGGTGGATTCGATCGCCGCCATCGATGCGAACACACACCACACCCTCGTTGGCGCAGCCTTGGACCAGCGCCTGAACGACCGGCTGACGGCCGTGCTGTCGGCCCATCACACGCGTTACTCGGACAAAGGCCGACGCGATCAAGTGAGAGGAAAATTGATCTGGGATGTTTGGCCAGCACAAGGGGTCACGCTGCAGGGGTGGCTGAAGGCACAAGAGGGCAATGCGGTGAGCCGCTCATATTTCAACCCCGAAACGCTGCAAGAGTACCAAGGTGTTTTGGGTGTGCGCCAACGGTGGCAGGGGTGGACATTGGCAGCCCGTTATGGCTTGGGCCAGCAGCAAGTCAACGGATCTCGTTGGGAGCCCACCCATCACAGTGAAATCCAAATCACCAGTCCTGTGCGTGCTCGACAGCACTGGCAACTGCGCTGGAACGGTCAAAAAAATTGGGACATCACAGGCCCCAATTACACCTACCAAGCAATCAACGCTCAGTGGGTGCTGGCCCTGGACTGACGGGCCCACCCAAATAGGCCACACGGTTGCGTCCTTCGCGTTTGGCCACATACATGGCCTCATCCGCTTGGCTCTGAATGGCTTGCATGCTTTGATGACCAAAACGTTTCATGGCCACACCGATGCTGGCCGTGATGTTCAAGCTCGTGTTTTCCACCTTGGGGCGGCACGCTTCAATGCTCGAGCGGATGACTTCAGCCACACGCAACACGCCCTTCTCATCGGTATTCGGTAAAAACACCGAAAACTCTTCACCACCGATACGTCCCAAAAGATCGCTGCTGCGGATGCTTTGTTGGATGGTTGAAGACACCACCCTCAATACCTCGTCGCCCGCTGCATGACCATACCGGTCGTTGATGGATTTGAAATGGTCCAAATCAATGAACAACACCCCGAAATCTTGTCCGGAGCGCTGCGCCAACTGAATCTGCAGTTCACACGCCTCGTAATAAGAACGGGCATTCATGACCCCAGTCAAAGGGTCATGACTGGCCATGGTTTGCAACTGACCGTTGAAGTCACGCATCCGCTTGAAATACGACAGCGATCGGTTTGAAAATGCATGAAACATGACCGCCATGTACAAAATGCCCAACGTTCCGGTGGCCATGGCGTTGGGTGAATAAGGTTGGCTCAAATGGGCGTTGCCCAAAACCAAACCCAAGACCGTCAGGATCGTCACGCCCCATCCGGCTTTGGTGCCCAACAAAATGAACACGCCCGGGATGTTGGTGTAGAACCAGAGAATGCGCAGTTCATCGGCAGGTACGAACATCAAAGACGACGTGCATTCCCACAAAGAGACCATCAGGTAAGTCCAGGCAGCAAACCTGAAATGGCGGGGTCTGGCCCTCAGCCACAACCAAATGGCAAAAGCCGCAGAAGTAAAAAACACCATCGATCCCATGTGTGGCCAACCAATGGGATTGACTTCACTCAATTGCCCCAAGATAAACAAACCCGTCAAGCCACCCGAAGCCAACATCAAAACGATCAGGAATTTAAAACGAAATTCCTCAAATTCTTGGCGCTGTCCGAACTCGTGATGGCCAAATGCCGCCCACTTGAAGAATGACGCCACGTTCAATAACAAATCGGTCAGCAGTTTCATGGTTTGAATCGGCAACGACGAATGGAATGGTGTTTAAAAATCATAACCGGATGAACCATGGTGGTTTTTGATCGTTATCATCTTTTATCTCTCACACATTCAATCATCTATGTCCCGCGAAGATCCCCAGCTCAAACCCGTATTTGCTGACATGGATTTGCGGGTGGGCCAAAAAATGTTGTTGATGGTGGATTGGCCAACACCAGAAAAATACTATTCGCAACTCATTGGCTATCAAGAGCCAGAGTTCCTGATTTTCAAACCCCCAGAGGCCAACGGTGGGACCGTCCAATTGGCTTTGGGTAAAAACGTGGAAGTGCGTTTGTTTTCAGGGGTCTCGGTGTTCAGTTTCAAAACCCGGGTACAAGCCTTTTTGATGCATCCCCGAAACTACATGCTGATGACGTTTCCGGAGAACATCGAAGAAAGCCGCTTGCGTGCCCACACCCGTGTGGCTTGCGATTTGCCCGCCACACTCAGCGGCCTCCCGGGTTCATCATCGGCTCAAGAGGTTTACATCAAAGACCTCAGTGGTGGCGGTGCCTTGGTGCTGGCATCCAAAGCACTGGCCCCTGTGGGCACGGCCGTGTCGCTGACGATGGCATTGAACCTCCAAGCCACTGGGCAAGTTGAACGCATGAGCTTGGCAGCGACCATTCGCAACGTCTTGGAACACAAAGACCCCCATGGTTCCAGTCACTTCCGCCACGGCCTCGAATTCACCCAACCCAACCCCAAAGTTTTTTTGTGGGTGCACGAGCTTCAACAGCAAAAAAATCGTGTGATCTGAAGCGCATCAAGCCAAACCCTGCACCACCGTGGGGTAGCGCCAAGCCAGGCGCCATTCGCGCTGCACGCGCTCGCTGTTGACGCGACGCGATTCGCTCATGAAGCTCAGCACCATGAGCGAGAGCTGCTGAGGGGCCGAGGCGCGGTCGATGCGCGGCGGGCGCGGTAGGCCGTAGTGGTCGGCGGCCCAGTCGAAGTAGTCGCCCATTTTGAGTTGGCTCTGGTCGCACACATTGAAGTTGCGCTGCGGTGCGCCGAGGTACAAGCCTCTGAAACACGCCCGGGCCAAGTCGTCGGCGTGGATGTGGTTGGTGTAGACGTCATCTTCCGCGCGCAGCACAGGCGTGCCGCGCAGCAAGCGCTCGCGTGGGGTGCCGCTGGGGCGGTCGGGCGCGTAAATGCCGGGGATGCGCAAGGCGTTGGTGCGCATGCCCATGGCGCGGCCCCAAGCGTGCACTTGCGCCTCGGCGTCCACGCGTCGCCAAGCGCGCGGGGTTTGCGGTTGCACGCCAGCAACCTCGCTCACCCAAGCCCCTTGCCGGTCGCCGTACACGCCCGTGGTCGAGCCATAAACCAAGTGCAGCGGAGCGGTGCGCCGTGCCAAGACGCGCATGAGGGCGCGGGTGCGGGGATCCAAGCGCCAGTCGGCCAAGCCTTCGTTGGGCGGCGGAGCCAGGTGCACCACGCGGTGGGCCAAACCGGCCAAACGACCCAAGCTGGCAGCCTGATCCAAATTACCCTGAAGCGGCGTGATGCCCAAGGCGCGCAGCTGGGAGGCGCGGCTGGGCGTGGAGGTCAAAGCCAGCAAGCGCACGCGGGGCTTTCCCGATGCATCGGCCCACAAGCGGGCCACGCGCTGGCCAACGTCGCCACAGCCCACCAACAGAATACGCTCGCGCCGAAAGCGCGAGGGCAATGCACCCATCATCTTGGTCGTCCTCGTGAATTTGAGACAATCAAACTTTGATTCTTTTGAGCCTTTGAGTATGACATTCCAGATCACCATCGAACCCAGCGGCCGCACTTTTGAAGCCCAAGACGGCGAGGTCTTGTTGGCCGCTGGTATCCGCAAAGGTATCGGCCTGCCCTACGGTTGCAAAGACGGCGCGTGTGGATCTTGCAAATGCAAGCTCATCAGCGGTCAAGTCAGCCACGGCCCTCACCAAACCAAAGCCTTGAGCGCGGAAGAAGAAGCAGCCGGCCATGTGCTGACCTGCTGTGCCACGGCACAGTCCGATGTGGTGCTGGAATCGCGTCAAGTCACGGCCGACGGGGCCTTCCCGATCAAAAAAATACCGGTGCGCGTGAGCAGTCTGGAGAAGCGCTCGCCCGACGTCATGGTTTTGCAGCTGCAACTGCCGGCCACCGACACCTTCCGATACCACGCTGGTCAGTACGTGGACTTTTTGTTGCGTGATGGCGCACGTCGCAGCTACTCCATGGCCAATGCGCCACACACCCAGGCGCAATCGCCCAGCTTGCAGCTGCACATCCGCCACATGCCCGGCGGCCTGTTCACCGATCAGGTGTTCAGCACATTGAAAGAAAAGGACATCTTGCGCATCGAAGGACCGCACGGCAGCTTTTATTTGCGCGAAGACAGCAACAAGCCCATCGTGCTCTTGGCTTCGGGCACGGGATTTGCGCCCATCAAAGCCATCATCGAGCACCTGCAGCACAAGGGCATCACGCGTCCGGTGAGCCTGTATTGGGGAGGCCGTCGCCCTGCCGATTTGTACATGAACGATTGGGTGGTGGCGCAAGCCTCCCAGATGCCTCAACTGAAGTACATCCCCGTGGTGTCCGATGCTTTACCCGAAGATGGCTGGACCGGCCGCACCGGCTTTGTCCACCGGGCGGTCTTGCAAGACCTGCCTGATTTGTCGGGCCACGAAGTCTATGCCTGCGGCGCTCCCATCGTGGTGGATTCTGCGCGACGCGACTTTGTGCAAATCGCAGGGCTGCCACCCGAGGCTTTCTTCGCCGACTCGTTCACCAGTGCGGCCGATCAAGCCTGAAGGCTTGTCTGGCCAGACTCACTCGGCCAGCAAGGCCTTGACATCGCTGGCCAGAGCCTGGGCACCACTGCCGTAGCGGTGGTAAATCCGGATGCGGCCTTGCGGATCAAACACGTAGCTGCCGGCCGAGTGGTCCATGGTGTAACTGGTGGGCGTCGGCCCATCAACTTTTTTGTAATAGACCTTGAAGGACTTGGCCAAGGCCGGCAGTTCGTCCGGCTTGGCGTACAAAGCCAAGAAGCTCGGGTCGAAGCTGGCCATGTATTCCTTCATGATGACCGGCGTGTCGCGTTCAGGGTCGATGCTGATGAACAGACCTTGCAGGCGACTGCCCTGCTCACCCAAGAGCTGCTTGGCTTGGGCCAATTCGGACATCGAGGTCGGGCACACGTCCGGACACTGTGTGAAGCCAAAAAACACCACCACCGCTTGACCTTTGAAGTCGGCCAAGGTGCGCGCTTGACCATTGTGGTCGGTGAGCGAAAAACCTTGGGCGTAATCGGCGCCGGTGATGTCGATGCCTTTGAACGCAACGGGGGCTTCGCTGCAGCCACTCAAGGTCAAGGCCATGACAGTCAAGCCAGCGCCCAATGCTCTGCGGATCAAGGTTTTGGGGGTCATTGGAATGTCCAAGGCAAGTAGTGGTCGATCAAGAGCGCAGCAAACAGCAGCGACAAATGAATCAAAGAAAAACGAAAGGTTTTGCGGGCCAAGTCGTCCGAGTAGTTGCGCCACAAAGCCCATGCGTACGCACAAAAACCCAAGCCCAAGATCACCGCGCTGAGCAGGTAAAACCAACCACTCATGCGCATCATGAAGGGCAAGAAAGTCGCGGCCATCAACACCAAGGTGTAGAGCAGAATTTGCAAGCGGGTGAACTCAGAGCCATGGGTGACCGGCAGCATCGGCAAGCCCGACTTGCGGTAGTCTTCCACACGGTACAAGGCCAAGGCCCAAAAGTGCGGGGGCGTCCACAAGAAGATGATGAGAAACAGCACCAAGGCCTCTGGTGCGACGTGATTCGTCATCGCGGCCCAACCCAACACCGGTGGCATGGCCCCAGAGGCGCCCCCAATCACGATGTTCTGGGGCGTCAGGGGCTTGAGGATCACGGTGTAGATGATGGCGTAGCCGACGAAGGTTGCGAAGGTCAGCCACATCGTCAATGGGTTGACCCACACATACAAAATCCACGAACCTAGGGCGCACAGGGCTGCCGAGAAGCTCAGGGTTTGCCAGTTGGTGAGCTCGCCCTTGGCCGTGGGCCGCCACGACGTGCGCTTCATGCGCGCATCAATGTGCTGCTCGACCACGCAATTGAAGGCGGCGGCGGCACCGGAGACCAACCAAATCCCGAAACAGGCAATGGCCGCCAGTTGGACCTCTGCCCAAGTCGGCACACCGGGCACACTCAACACCATGCCGATCAAAGCACAGAACACGATGAGTTGAATCACGCGGGGCTTGGTCAGCGCATGGAATTGACGCCATGTGGAAGGCCAGGTCGACGGTTGAGAAACAGCGGGTTGGCTCATGAAAAATCCCAATCAACGACCGAACAACGAAACACGGCGGCCCTGAATTTGTTGATGTGCCCACGCACCCGACAAAACCACCACAAAACCCGCAGCACCCGCAGTGTGTGCCACCGCTGCGATCAAAGGCCAGTCCAACACCACATTGGTCAACCCACTGATGAACTGCCAAAGGGTCAGTCCCAGCAAGGTCAATGCCAATCGGCCATGACCTTGACGCCAAGCCGCCCATGACCACCACCAGACGGCCGCGATGACCACGTAGGCCATCAGGCGGTGGCTGTAGTGAATGGCGGTGAGCGCGGCAAAGGGAATCGACTCACCGCTGCGGGCCACGCCCAATTCGCGCCAGAGTTGAAAACCCGCCTTGAAATCCATGGATGGCCACCAACTGCCTTGGCACATGGGAAATTCCGAACAGGCCAAGACAGCGTAATTCGTGCTGACCCAGCCACCCATGGCAATTTGCAAGAGCATCAAAGCCATCACGACCCACAAAGCGCGCATCAAACGTGGGCCCATGGGTCTTTCGGTTGAGGCCTCTTGATAAAACACACTTTGGATGCGCAGCAAGGCCAGCAAACCGAGCCCACCCAACAGGTGCAAGGTGACGATGGCGGGGAACAACTTCATGGTGACTGTCCATGCACCAAAAGCCCCCTGCATGCACACCCAAAACAAAGTCATCCAAGCCCAAGCGGGCGACATGGGCAAGGTGCGTCGGTGCTTCCACGTCATGAAGGCCAAGGCCAAAATCAAACCACCCACGCCCGTGGCCAAGTAGCGGTGAATCATTTCGATCCAAGCCTTCGACCAAGTCACAGGGCCAGTGGGCATCGCGGTTTGTGCGGCGATGATCTCAGCGCTGGCACCCAAGGGGGTAGCGCTGCCGTAACAGCCAGGCCAGTCAGGACAACCCAAGCCCGAATCCGTCAAACGGGTAAAGGCACCAAACAACACCAAATCAAAGGTCAAGAACAATGTGATGAATGTGAGGGTTCGCAAACGCACGGACGGGGTCTCGTACCGCTGGCGCCAAACCACCCAAAGCAAAGGCCCCAAAGCCAACAAAGCACCGAGCAGCAAGAGCTGCAAGGCCGGCGAGAGATCGTAAAGAGCCACTGTCTCGTTCACTGGGCGCTCCCACTGGCCACCGCAGGCACGCGACCGGCTTTGTCCCAAAACGACGATGCCCTCAACAAGCGATCCAAGTCACGTTTGACTTGCTTCAAATCGGGCTGCGCTGGGAAGCGCATCATCCAATTGCCGATCGGGTCCACCAAGTACAAGTGGTCTTCCAAACGTTGTCCGGGTGCTGGCGTCAACCACTCAGACAAAGCCGCAGCGTCCACCGCCAAAACCGTGGCTCTTTCGGTGGCAGCTTTGAGTTCGGCTGAGGGCTCGGTACTGCCGGTACGCAGCCACACCCAATCCAAACGGTCTTTTTCTTTGCCCAAGGTTTCACGCAATTGCCGCTGCCAATACAAGCGCTTTTCACACGATGCATCGCAGGCGCCATCGGCCACACTGATCAGCAACCACTGATCTTTCCAATGCGTCAATGGGTGTTGCACGCCATTCGCATCGGTCACCATGAGGGCTGGAATGGGTCGCTGGGGATCAATCAATTCACCGTAGTTGCGTTTGCCCTCAGGCCGTATCACGTAATACGTGAAGTAGGAAGCGATCACTGGCGCAGCACATACCAGCAACAATCCCAGCATCATCCAACGGCCTCGGCGCGTTTGCGCCACGACTTCAGCACCCGTGGCATCGAAGCTGGGCATGTTGTGGACCGTCAAGGTCAGGGGTTCATCGGGCTTGTTTGCCATGAGAATTGCGCTTTCGACGTGGAGCTATCCATTGAAACCAAAGGTACAGGCCGGCACACAGCGCGCTCAATGAAAACCACTGTGCGGCATAACCGTAATGCGTGTGAACCTTGGCGGTGATCACGGGCCAGTCGCGACTCAACCCGCCAGCAGATGGGTCGATTTGAACGACGGTGACAGGCAAGAAGTCCAAGCCCGTCTCTTTCGCATAATCGGCCAAGTTCACATTTTGCCGTATGGGGCCTGGCGGCGCGGGCGCGAACTCATATAACGCAGAAACCGGTGGTGACAATCGCCCCCCAATCTCCACAAGGTCCTCGGGTGTTTCAAACGCTGGTATGCGCGTGCGATCCAAAAAATCCCGTGCCACCCATCCCCGATTGACCAACACCACCCGTTCGGTACCCACCAGACGCAGAGGGCTGATGACCCAAAACCCCACTTGCCCCGCCATGGGTCGGTTGTCTAGCAGCAGGGTCGCATGGGCCACCCAAACCCCCTGCAACCGCACACGGCGATGCAGGCCGTCGTCGGGATTGGTGGTGCTTAACAACTCCGCATTGTCGAGAGGCGGCTCCTGGGCTCTGTCCGCAATCAAAGCCTGCAAACTGGTTTTTTCGTTCGCCCGACCCAGCTGCCAGGTGCCCAGCGCCGCGGTCACGGCCACCACCACCCCCGTGGTGATGGTCAAAACCACCGTGCGCCAACGATTCATCTGCATACAAAACACCTGTGTTCAAAAAGCCGCCGATAATCAGCGTCATGATTTATCTCGTGATTGTCGCCTTTGTGGCCATCCTCGGCAGTTTGGCTGCGGCCCTCTTTTTCATGATGCGTGGCTCAGGCCCTTTGGACCCCGAAACCACCGAAGAGGTTTCGCGCAGCAAACCCATGGCCAAAGCCCTGGCCTTTCGGGTGGGCTTCTCCATCCTCTTGTTCGTGGTGGTCTTGTTGGCTTATCTGATGGGTTGGATTCAACCCACTGGCGTGCCCATGTAAACCGACACCCCATCAACAAAAAAGCGCCGAAAGGCGCTTTTTTTGTTGGAGACAATAACTCCGATCAGAGCCAATACACCAAGATATACAGGCCCAGCCAGACCACGTCCACGAAGTGCCAGTACCAAGCCGCACCCTCAAAGCCAAAGTGGCTCTTGGCGGTGAAGTGGCCCTTTTGCAAACGCAAGGTGATGAACAAGAGCATCAGCATGCCGACGAACACGTGGAAACCGTGAAAACCCGTGAGCATGAAGAAGGTCGAACCGAAGATACCGGAATTCAGCTTCAGGTTGAGATCGGTGTAAGCGTGGTAATACTCGTAGCCCTGCACACACAAGAACACCACACCCAATATGACGGTGGCCCACATGAAGGTGATGGTTTTGCTGCGGTTGCCTTCTTGCAAAGCATGGTGAGCAACTGTCAATGTCACGCCAGAAGTCAACAACAAAGCGGTATTGATCGTGGGCAACCAGAAGGGGCCCATGGTTTGGAAGGGCTCCACAATGCCAGCAGGCGATGCGGTAGCACCAGCCTGGACGCTGGGCCACACGGCCGTGAAGTCGGGCCACAGCAAGCTGTTTTCAATACCGCCCAACATGGGCACGGAATGCACACGGGCCCACCACAGTGCGGTGAAGAAGGCACCGAAGAACATCACTTCCGAGAAAATAAACCAGCTCATGCTCCAGCGGTACGACAGGTCAATTTTGTGACCGTACAAGCCCGATTCGCTCTCCATGGCCGCTTCGCGGAACCACTGGAACAAGACGGTCAACCAAAACACCAAGCCAAAAGCCAGTGCATAAGCACCCCAGGCCGAACCGTTGATCCACTGACCAGCGCCCAGGATGACAAAGAACAGGCCGATGGCCGACATCACTGGGTGCCGCGAAGGACCAGGGACGAAATAGTATGGCGTCGTGCCGTGTGTTGCTGAAGACATGCTCACTCCTGTTGCGCTTGTTATGTACGTGTTACAAAATCAAAAAAACGATCAGCCGGCAACCCAGTTGACCAGAAACATCAAACCGAAAACAAACAAGAAGGTCATCACGATACCCACCGCAACGATGTGCAAAGGGTTGAGTTTGGCGATATCGGATTGGTAATCGGTCTGGCGACGAACGCCCAGAAACCCCCACAACACGGCGTTGACCGTGGCCAACCAAGAGCCTTTTCGCTGTTGCAGAGGCTCGGTCATCAAACCGCTCCTTCGGATTTGGGCGCTGCCAATGCCGCCGAGCCAGAAGGGGCCGCCGGCACCCGACCGCCCACCTCAAAGAAGGTGTAGGACAAGGTGATGGTGGTCACGTCTTTGGGCAAACGGGGATCGATCACAAACGCCACAGGCCAAGATTTTTCTTCGCCAGGCTGCAGGGTGTATTGTGTGAAACAAAAACACTCGAGCTTATTGAAATGCGCCGCCGATTGGGATGGTGCATAACTGGGTATGGCCTGAGCCGCCATGGTGCGGTTTTGGATGTTTTTGAACTCGTACATGACGGTGTTCAAAGCCCCCGGATGCACCTGCATGGAACGGCGCTCAGGTTTGAAATCCCAAGGTCCGCGGGTGTTGACATCAAACTCCACCGTGATCAAGCGACTGGTATCAACTTGGGTGTTCGCCGGCAAGTTGTACTTGGTACCTGGTATGGTCTGCTCGGACAGGGCCAAGATGTTGATGCCCGTGACCTCACAAATGGCACGGTAAATCGGCACCAAAGCATAACCAAAGGCAAACATGCCCAGCGTGATCACGCCAAGCTTGCCCACCATCTTGAAGTTTTCGCGACGAAGTGCCATGGAATGTTGCTCATTGAGGCGGCGTCAGCCGCCAAACATGACGATCTTGGCCACAAAACCCGCAAAGAACACCAAGGCCACCGACGCCAAGGTCAAACCCAGGCGAAGGTTGCGCTTTTTTTGTTCGTTCGAGCTCATGGATGAATGCATCGGAATCAGGCCACGATTTTGGTCGCGGTCGCGTCCAACTTCGGTGGTGTTTCAAAGGTGTGGAAAGGCGCGGGAGAAGGCACTTCCCACTCCAAACCTTCAGCACCATCCCAAGGTTTTTGGGGAGCCTTTTCACCTTGACCGCGCATGGCGGGCAGGATCACGGCCACAAAGAAGTACACCTGAGCCATACCGAAAGCGAACGCGCCAACCGAAGCGATGGCGTTGAAATCGGCGAACTGCATGGGGTAGTCGGCATAGCGACGGGGCATACCGGCCAAACCCAAGAAGTGCATGGGGAAGAAGGTGATGTTGAACGAAATCATCGACCACCAGAAGTGGATCTTGCCGCGGGTTTCGCTGTACATCACACCCGTCCACTTGGGCAACCAGTAGTAGACACCAGCGAACATGGCAAACAAGGAACCCGCCACCAACACGTAGTGGAAGTGCGCCACCACGTAGTAGGTGTCTTGGAAGTTGATGTCAATTGGGGCGACAGACAGGATCAGACCCGTGAAGCCACCGATGGTGAACACGAAAATGAAACCCACCGACCACATCATGGGGGTCTCAAAGGTCATCGAGCCTTTCCACATGGTGGCGATCCAGTTGAAGATCTTCACGCCCGTGGGCACAGCGATCAACATGGTCGAATACATGAAGAACAATTGACCGGTCACTGGCATGCCCGTGGTGAACATGTGGTGCGCCCACACGACAAAGGACAGGATGGCGATGGACCCAGTGGCGTACACCATGGAGGCGTAACCGAAGAGTTTCTTGCGGGCAAAGGCAGGCACCACTTGGCTGATGATGCCGAAGGCCGGCAAGATCATGATGTAAACCTCGGGGTGACCGAAGAACCAGAAGATGTGCTGGTACATGACCGGGTCACCACCACCAGCGGGGTTGAAGAAGCTGGTACCGAAGTGACGGTCGGTCAAGGTCATGGTGATGGCGCCAGCCAACACGGGCATGACGGCGATCAACAGGTAAGCGGTGATGAGCCAAGTCCAAGCGAACATGGGCATCTTCATCAAGGTCATGCCGGGTGCGCGCATGTTCAAGATGGTCACGATGATGTTGATCGAGCCCATGATGGACGAGGCACCCAAGATGTGCATGGCAAAAATGGCCGCGTCCATCGAGGGACCCATCTGCAGGGTCAAAGGTGCGTAAAGCGTCCAGCCAGCCGCAGGGGCGCCGCCGGGCATGAAGAAAGAGCCTGCCAAAATCAAAGCCGCAGGAATCATCAGCCAGAAGCTGAAGTTGTTCATGCGGGCAAAGGCCATGTCGGACGCACCGATTTGCAAAGGCAACATCCAGTTCGCGAAGCCCACGAAGGCCGGCATGATGGCGCCGAACACCATGATCAAACCGTGCATGGTGGTGAGTTGGTTGAACAACTCGGGGTTGACCAACTGCAAGCCGGGTTGGAACAGTTCGGCACGGATACCCAAGGCCAGCACGCCGCCGATCATCAGCATGACGAAACTGAACAACAGGTACAGCGTACCGATGTCTTTGTGGTTGGTGGCGTACACCCAACGGCGCCAGCCCGTGGGGGCGTGGTGGTCGTGGTGGTCATGCGCGTCGTGGTGGTCCAGTACAGCACTCATGGTCGTTTCCTTTGAAATTCAGATGTTTGGGTACTCGGCACTCAGCGAGCGGCCTTGACTTCAGCGGGTTGAACCAAATTACCCGTTTGGTTGGTCCAGCTGTTCTTGGCGTAAGTCATCACAGCAGCAATCTCAGTGTCCGACAGCTGTTTCCAAGAGGGCATGGCGCCTTTGCCGTTGAGCATGATGTTGATGAAGGGGGCTTTGTCAGCGGCCTTGACCAGATCGGAGCCGTCCAGCGCCTTGATGGCACCACCACCTTGACCATTGGCTTGGTGGCAAGCCACGCAGTTGGCGGCGTACACAGTGGCACCTCGCTTGACCAAATCGGCTTGTGTCCACACCTTGTTGGGGTCATCGGCCAAAGCCGCCATGGCCTTTTTCTGCTCATTGACCCAAGCGGTGTAATCCTCAGCGCTCACCACCTTGACGTGGATGGGCATGTAGGCGTGTTCTTTGCCGCACAACTCGGCGCACTGACCATAGTAGTCACCGACTTTTTCTGCGCGGAACCAAGTGTCACGAACAAAACCAGGGATGGCGTCTTGCTTCACGCCAAAGGCCGGCACCATCCAGGCGTGAATGACGTCGTTGGCGGTGGTGATCACACGAACTTTCTTACCCACAGGCACCACCATGGGGTTGTCCACTTTGAGCAAGTAGTTGTCGGTGGGCGGTGGGTTACCACTGTTCGACATTTCGCGATGGGCGTTGTCCAAGGTGGACAAGAAGCCAATGCCCTCGCCTTCACCTTTGATGTAGTCGTAACCCCATTTCCACTGCATGCCGGTGGCTTTGACGGTGATGTCGGCGTTGGTGGTGTCTTTTTGAGCAACCAAGACTTTGGTGGCGGGCAAGGCCATGCCAATGACGATCAGCAAAGGCACGATGGTCCAACCCAACTCGACCCAAATGGGCTCAGGCAACTCTTGGGACTTGTGACCGACCGATTTGCGGTGCTTCAAGATGGAATAGAACATCACACCGAAGACCAGCACAAAGATCACCGCACAGATGATCATCATGAACCAATGCAACCAATGCTGGGCTTCGGCGATCTTGGTCACCGGGGGGGCGAAGTTCAACTGGTTGACCGCAGGGCCACCTGCCAGATCGTTGACTTGTGCCATGGCCGAACCCGCCCAAACACCGGCCATCAAGACCAGGGAAGATGCAGTGTTCCGCCAAGAGGACAGTTGCTGGCGAACGGCGCTCACCGTTTGTTGTGTCTTACTCACTTTTAAGCCCCAAATATAAGCATTGATTTATATCAACACGGATTAGAACAAACTCCATGGGCCACACCACCTAGGGAATAACCCGCGTTCAACACAGCGACCCAGCCGCGCCATTGGAACGGTGAACCGAGTTTGACATATGTCAATTGTAAACGCCTCTGGACGGGGTTATATCCGAGTGACGTATTCAAAAATCAGGGGGGCGATGGGGATCGCAACATGGCACGCATGTCATCCACCGACACCGTCACGGTGGCGCCCAGTGGCACCCTCGGCGGAGCCTTGGCCGCATGGCCATGGATCAACTCCAAAGTCAGGGTCAAGCGCCCTTGGTTATCCCGGGGCGAGTGAGCCTCGACGGCGGCCAACCAACGCTCCCGCCCTGTGCGGCCAAGCAAGTGAGGCACACGATGGATGCTGAGGTTGCGGCCAATGTCGCGCAAATCGTCCAACATGGCTCGAGCGGTGCTGTAGGTCAAGTTGATGCGTTCCATGTCCATGACGGGTTCTGCAAAGCCCACTTGAACCAGCATGTCCCCCCAATCGTGCATGTCTGTGAAATCGTGGTGAGGTGGGTGCCAGCCCATGTGCGCGTGCACCTGACGCAACTCTCGAAAACTGTCTGGCCCTAAGCAAGAAAACAACACAAAGCCTTCCGGCTGCAGGTGCTGCAACCAGACACGCATGAGCGTCTGGGGTTCGGGTGTGAGGTGCAAGAGCATGTTGGCCCATACCAAAGCCACGGGATGCTGCGGATCGGCAGGCTCTGGCATGAAGCGTTGGCCCCAGGTCCAAGGCAAGTACCAACGGGCGAGCGACTCCTGCGTCGCCCGCAAAGCGCTGTCCATGTGATGCGACCACACCCCCACACGGGCCTGCGGCAAACGCTGACGCAGCAATTGATGCCCCGCCAAGCCCCCCAAGATGGGTTCGATGTGCAACCAAGAGGTCGGGCTTTGCCGAAAACAATCGATGCGATCGACCATGCGCTGGGCAATGGTGTCATGCAGCCATGGGCTGCGCTGGCGGTCACGCCGCCACCAGCGCTCGCTGGCCACTGGATCCAAGGTGGGGACGGGTTGTTCTTTGGTCGTCACGGTGTGCACAAATGGTCAACTACAAAGGGCTGGAGAGGCCGCGGGGCACACAAAGCGCCAGAGACTCATCAGTATAGGTGCCATGCACAAGCCCCCGAATGCCCCACCCCACTTGACCACACCAAGCATGTGCGCGTTCTGCGGCCGTTGGCCAACCGCCCCCATTTGCCAAGACTGCTGGGCTTTCGCTTGCCCACACGGGTCACGGTGCCCCCGCTGCGCCAGCCGCGCTTGGGTTTCGGGTCATCGCTGCGCGGATTGCTGGCCCGGCGATTCGGCCTTGACCGCGACTTGGGCTGCGGTGGACTACGCTTACCCTTGGAGCGACCTGATTGCCCGATTCAAATTCCGCGGCGAAGTGGGCTGGGCACCGTGGCTGGCGCGAGCAATGCTGGAGGCCCCTGGGGCTGCGCTTTGCTGCGAAGGTGTGGACTGGCTGGTCCCCATGCCCATGAGACCCGAGCGCTTGGCCGAACGCGGCCACCACCCCGCATGGCTTCTCACCGAAGCTTTGCGCAAGGCACTGCCCAACGCCAACCTGCCACCCGTCTTGGCTGACGGATTGGTTCGTCTGCAGCATGGCGATCACCAACACGAATTGCCCAGGGCTCAGCGGCTGAACAATCCCAATTTGGCTTGCGTGGCTCACCCACAGCACGCGAGTCGGTGCTTGGGCTCACACGTGCTGCTCATCGACGATGTCTGCACGACAGGCGCCAGCCTACAAGCCGCCGCGCGAGCGCTGCTTCAGGCTGGTGCCACTCAGGTCAGCGCTTGGGTATTGGCAAGAACACCGCCTCACCACCCGTAACGCCCCGTTATGATTTCCACCTCATTCCGCCTGAATTTGCCATGTTCAACATCGTCCTGGTCGAACCCGAAATCCCCCCCAACACCGGCAACGTGATTCGCCTGTGTGCCAACACCGGCTGCACTTTGCATTTGGTCGAACCCTTGGGCTTCTCTATGGACGACAAACACATGCGTCGCGCCGGCTTGGACTACCACGAGTACACCTCGGTACAACGACACGCAAATTGGTCGGCTTTGTTGGAGACACATCGACCACCACCGAATCGGGTATTTGCCTTGACAACCCGGGGCAGCCACAACGCTTACGAGACACGGTTTGAACCCGGCGATTGGTTGGTCTTTGGTTCGGAAACCCAAGGCCTCAAACCGGAGATGCGCGAGCAATTCCCCGAATCGCAACGCCTTCGCTTGCCCATGTGTGCTGGCCAGCGCAGCCTGAACCTGTCGAATGCGGTCGCCGTGATCACTTTCGAAGCCTGGCGTCAGCAAGGCTTCGCCACCGCAACCATGAGCTGACCATGTTCAACCCCTCTCAAGCCGATGTGCGCCGTTTTTTCTGCGGCGTGTACGCCAAAAGCCAAAGCGGTCAAACCATGGAAGCCATCGAACAACTGGCCAGCCAATGGATGGCCGAACACCCCGAATACCAAGCGGCATTTGCCGATGTGGAGCAAGCGCTGGCCACGATGGGTCAAGCCAGTGAGGGGCAAGACAACCCATTTCTGCACCTGTCCATGCACCTGTCCATCAGCGAGCAGTGCAGCATCGACCAGCCGCCCGGGATTCGACAAGCGGTCGAGCTCTTGACCGCTCGCCGTGGCGACTTGCACGAGGCGCACCACGAAGTGATGGAGTGCTTGGGCCGGATGATTTGGGAAAGCCAACGCGCGGGAAGACCTCCAGATGGCCAAGCCTATATCGAGCATGTTCGCCAACGCGCCACTCGAGACTGAAGGCTGCCACATGAACAAAAAAGCCGCTCTTCGAGCGGCTTTTTTGTTGCGGGACTTGCGCTGGCTTCAGCGGAAGCGCGACTGAGGCACCACTTTCAATTCGCCAGGCACCGAAGCAATGTACTTGGACAAAGCGCGCAATTCGGCGGGAGTGTACTGCTTGGCAACACCACCCATGATGCCGTTGGAGCGACCCACCAAAGGATTACCTTCAACCGTGTATGCCTTCAAAGCCACATAGAGGTAGTCGGCGTGTTGACCACCGATTTTGGGGTAGCTGGGATCGATCGGCTTGCTCAGGTTGGCGCCGTGGCAAGACAAACAAGCGCCTTTGTCCAGCAAAGCCGCCACAACTGCGCTGGGCGCCTTGATGGATTCAGGTGCTGAGACCGTGGCATGGCTCTCGTAAAAAGCCCCCAAATCGGCCATGTCTTGATCGCTCAAGGAGCCTGCAATGCCGCGCATCGAAGGGTGCTTGCGCTCGCCTTTTTTGTAAGCGGTCAGGGAAGCCACGATGTAGGCGCCCGACTGGCCAGAAATCTTGGGCACTTTGTGAATTTCTGGGAAGCTGTTTTGATAGCCAGGGATACCATGGCAGCCAATGCACATCTCGGCCTTTTTCTGACCAGCTTGAACATCACCCTTGACACCTTGGGCGTGGGCCGACAGAGCAATGGCCAGCAAAGTCGCCGCAGCCGACACGTTACGCAGAGAAGTAGACAGAAGATGTTTCATTTGGCAGCACAATCCTGTGTTTGATTGACAAAAATCAATGCACGATTATATAGACTCCCTTCAGAGGTGCTTTCATGAAATTTAAGGGAACTGAAAATTACGTCGCGACGGCAGATTTGATGCTCTCGGTGAACGCCGCGATCGCCCTACAACGACCCCTATTGGTCAAAGGCGAGCCTGGCACCGGCAAAACCCTGCTGGCCGAAGAGGTCGCGCAATCCTTGGGCTTGCCTTTGCTGCAGTGGCACATCAAGTCCACCACCAAAGCGCAGCAAGGCCTGTACGAATACGATGCGGTGAGCCGTTTGCGCGACAGCCAACTCAACACCGCCGACAGCGCCGAACGTGTCAAGGACATCCGCAACTACATCATCCAAGGGGTTTTGTGGCAGGCCTTCACCGCCGATCAACCGGTGGCGCTTTTGATCGATGAAATCGACAAGGCCGACATCGAATTCCCCAACGACCTCCTGCGCGAGCTCGATCGCATGGAGTTTTATTGCTACGAGACGCGAGAGCTGATCAAAGCCAAGCACCGCCCTTTGGTATTCATCACCTCCAACAACGAAAAAGAACTGCCCGACGCGTTTTTGCGCCGCTGCTTTTTCCACTACATCCAGTTCCCCGACCCCACGACCATGCAGCGCATCGTGCAGGTGCACTTCCCTCAGCTCAAAGACGATTTGCTGAGCGCGGCCATGAAAACCTTCTACGACATCCGGCAGTTGCCAGGTTTGAAGAAAAAACCCAGTACCTCCGAGTTGATCGACTGGCTCAAGCTCTTGATGGCCGAAGACATCGCCGCGTCCACCCTTCAAACCGCCGAGCAACAGATCGCCGTACCGCCCATGGTGGGCGCGCTGCTGAAAAACGAGCAAGACACCGTGCTGTTTGAAAAACTGGTGTTCATGAACCAACGCAAACGCTGATGACCGATTCGCCCTTCACCGCCCCCACCTTGCTGCGCGGCAACCACGCCAGCTTGGTGCCCTTGTCGATGTCCCACCACGACGCCTTGTGCGAGGCGGTTCGCGACGGCGAACTCTGGCAACTCTGGTACACCGCCATCCCCACGCCAGAAGGCATGGCCGCGGAAATCGAGCGCCGACTGGCTCTGCAGCGCGCGGGCAGCATGAACCCTTTTTGTGTGCTCGACGCCCACGGGCACCCGGTGGGCATGACGACTTACATGAACATCGACGCGGTCAATCGGCGCGTGGAAATCGGCTCCACCTGGTACCGCCGCGCCGTGCAGCGCACCGCCCTGAACACCGAATGCAAACGCCTGTTGCTCACCCACGCGTTTGAGGCGCTGGACTGCATCGCGGTGGAATTTCGCACGCACTTCTTCAACCACGCCAGCCGCCGCGGCATCGAGCGGCTGGGCGCCAAACTCGACGGCGTGCTGCGCAGCCACCAAATCAACCGCCACCCCAGCGCACCCGAAACCTTGCGCGACACCTGCGTCTACAGCATCGTGGCCAGCGAATGGCCCACGGTACGGGCGCACCTCACGCACCAGCTGGCGCGTGACTGAAAATCAGCCATGCTGATCGACTTCTTCTACACCCTGCGCGCGGCCAAGTTGCCGGTGTCGGTGCGGGAGTTGCTCACGCTGCTGGAAGCCTTGCAGGCCAACGTGGTGGGGCCGTCCAACCCCGAAGCGTGTGGCATGGACGACTTTTATTTTTTGGCCCGCACCACGCTGGTCAAAGACGAAAAACACTACGACAAATTCGACCAAGCCTTTGCGGCCTACTTCAAGGGCGTGGACACGGTGGCGGACTTCACCCAACCCATCCCCGCCGACTGGCTGCGCCAAGCGCTTGAACGCTTGTTGAGTGATGAACAAAAAGCCAAGGCACCCAAGATGGATTGGGACGAGCTGATGGAGACGCTGAAAAAGCGACTGGAAGAGCAGAAGGAACGCCATGCCGGTGGCAACAAATGGATCGGCACGGGTGGCACCTCGCCCTTTGGCCACGGCGGGCACAACCCACAAGGCATCCGCATCGGCGGGCAAGGCGGCAACAAAAGCGCGGTCAAGGTGTGGGAGCAACGCGCTTACCGCGACTACGACGACAACCAAGAACTCGGCACGCGCAACATCAAGGTGGCGCTGCGGCGCTTGCGCAAATTCGCTCGCCAAAGCCCCGAACTGGAACTGGACCTAGGAGGGACCATCCGCGCCACCGCAGCCAACGCGGGTTATCTGGACATCCAAATGATTCCAGAGCGGCACAACAACGTCAAAGTGCTGTTGCTGATGGACGTGGGCGGCACCATGGACGACCACATCCAACGCGTCGAAGAGTTGTTCAGCGCCGTCAAAAGCGAGTTCAAGCACCTGGAGTTTTATTACTTCCACAACTGCGTCTACGACTTCATGTGGCGCAACAACCAACGCCGCTACGCCGAGAAATTCCCCACCTGGGACATCATCCGCAAGTACAACAAAGACCACAAACTGATTTTCGTGGGCGACGCGACCATGAGCCCGTTTGAAATTTTGCAACCTGGCGGCAGCGTGGAGTACAGCAACGAAGAGGCCGGCGCCGAGTGGCTGCAACGCCTGACCAACGCCTTCCCCCATTTCGCGTGGATCAACCCCGAGCCGCAAGGCATGTGGCCATACCGCCAAAGCATCGGTCTGATCCAACAACTCATGGGCCAGCGCATGTTTCCGCTCACGCTCAAAGGTTTGGAAGACACCATGCGGCTGCTCAGCAAGTGGGGGCCACGGCGGCGCATAAAATCAAAGGCCCGCCGCCATAGTTCAATGGATAGAACGAGCGCCTCCTAAGCGCTAGATACAGGTTCGATTCCTGTTGGTGGTACCACCGTCCTCAGCGCGAGCGCAAAGTCCGGCTGAGCAAAATCACCGGCACCAAGCCCACCAAGACCAAGGTCAGTGCGGGCAAAGCCGCTTCACCCAAGCGCTCGTCGCGCGCCAATTGGTAGGTCACCACGGCCAGGGTGTCGCTGTTGAAGGGCCGCAGCACCAGCGTGGCGGGCAGCTCTTTCATCACGTCCACGAACACCAACAAGGCCGCGGCCACGACCGAGCGGCGCAGCAAGGGGGCATGCACACGACTGGCCAAGCCCCAACCGGTGGTGCCGAGCATTCGGGCCGATTCATCCAAGCTCGTGGGCACACGGGCGTAGCCGCTTTGCACGGACTGCAAAGCCACCGAGGTGAAGCGCACCAAGTAGGCCCACACAATGCCCAGCGCGGTGGCGGTGATCCAGTAGCCCACGCCACTGGCAGGCCAGAGTTGCTGCAACCAAGCGACCGGCAACAACAAGCCCACCACGATCACCGCACCCGGTACGGCGTAGCCCAAGCCGGTGAGCTGCACCACGGCGCGGGTGGCCGGGCTGGGCTGGGTGCGCAAGGCAAAGCCCAAGGCCAGGGCCACGCTGGTAGCCAACACGGCGGTCAAGCCAGCAAGCCACAAGCTGTTGCGCGACCACTGCACGAACATGCCCCAGGGCAACTCGTCCCAGCCTCCGATCAAGGGCCGCAACATGAAGATCACCGGCAACACAAAACCAAACAGCACCGGCAACACACACAGCAGCCAAACCCCGAGCGCTGCAGCGCCGCGCAAGCGCACCGGTTGGGCTTCTTGGCTGCCTGCACGCTGGCCGCGCAAAGACGCAAAGCGCAAGCGCTGTTGCGATCGCCGCTCCACCCACAACAGCAGGCCCACGGTGAACAAGAGCATGGTGGCGAGCTGCGCGGCGGCGGCGGCGTTGTCCATGGCCAGCCACGCTTTGTAAATGCCCGCGGTGAAGGTTTGGATGCCGAAGTAGCTCGCCACCCCGAAGTCGGCCAAGGTTTCCATCAAGGCCAGCGCCACGCCCGCGGCCAACGCCGGGCGGGCCAAGGGCAGCGCCACTTGGCGGATGCGGCGCAGGAGCGGCGCGCCCAACAAACGCGCGGCCTCCATGAGCTGCGCGGCGCGCTCCGACAAAGCCGTGCGCGCGAGCAAATACACATAGGGATACAAGGTGAAGGTGAACACCCAAACCGCGCCGGCAGTGTTGCGCACCTCGGGGAAGACGCGTCCTGTCAAGTCGAAGCTCTCGCGCAACCCCGTTTGCAAAGGGCCGCTGAACTGCAAGAAGTCGGTGTAGGCGTAGGCCACCACATAGGCCGGCATGGCCAGGGGCAACAGCAAGGCCCACTCCAGCCAACGCCGGCCGGGAAAATCAAACAAGGTCACCGCGGTCGCACTGACCAAGCCCACGCTGGCCACGCCCAACGCCACCGCCACACACAAGACCACGGTGGTCCATGCGTAATCGGGCAAGACGGTGTCGGCCATTTGCAGGAGCACGTCTTGCGCGGCCGCATCCCAACCCAACCACGAACCACCCAAAGCCAAGACCGGCACGGTGAGCATGATCGCCAAGGCGGCAAGCAAGAGGGGGAACAGCCAGCGCAGCATGGGCAATGAGGGGGATGGGTGAAGGGTTGTTGACCGGGGTCAAGCCAAATGAGAATTGTACTTATCTACAATAAGCCCATGTTCTTGAACCTGTCCCACCTGAGTGTGCGCTACCCCGGCGCCGAACGCCCGGCCGTCGATGGCGTGAGTTTGGGGCTGGAAGCTGGTGACATCGGCGTGCTCATCGGCCCATCGGGCTGTGGCAAAACCACCTTGTTGCGTGCGGTGGCGGGCTTGGAACGCGCCAGCAGCGGGCAGGTGGTGCTGAACAAAGAGGTGGTCAGCAGCGCAGACCACCATGTCGCGGCCGAGAAGCGTCGCATCGGCATGGTCTTCCAAGACTACGCCCTCTTCCCCCACCTCAACATCGGCCGCAACGTGGGTTTTGGCATTGAACACCTGCCGCGCGCCACGCGCGCCGCACGGGTGGACGAGGTGCTGGCCTTGGTGGGCCTCGAGGGCATGCAAGCGCGCTACCCCCACGAACTCTCGGGTGGTCAACAGCAGCGCGTGGCCTTGGCCCGCGCCTTGGCGCCTGAACCCAGGCTCTTGCTGCTCGACGAGCCATTTTCTAATTTGGATGTGGACCTGCGCGAACGCTTGGCCCACGAGGTGCGCGGCATTTTGAAAGCTGCGGGCGCCACCGCCCTCTTGGTGACGCACGACCAGCTCGAGGCCTTTGCCATCGGCGACGTGATCGGCGTGATGCACGAAGGCCACTTGCACCAATGGGACGACGCCTACGCGCTCTACCACCGCCCAGCCACGCGCTTTGTCGCCGAGTTCATTGGTCACGGTGTGTTCGCTCCCGCCACCATCGCGCTGGTCAACAACGAAGTCTCGGTGCAAACGCCGCTGGGCGCTTTGCACGACATGGACGAGTGCCCCTTACCCAATGCCTACGACGCGGGTCTGTGTGACGTGCTGCTGCGCGCCGACGACATCGTCCACGATGACCACGCGCCGGTCAAAGCGCAAATCGTGCGCAAAGCGTTTCGTGGCTCGGAGTTTTTGTACACGCTGCAACTCGCCAGCGGCGAAACCGTGATGACCCACGTGCCCTCGCACCACAACCACGAAGTGGGCGAATGGATCGGCATTCGTGCCGAGGTGGATCACGTGGTCACTTTTGCGCGCGGAGGCAACAACGAGTCTGCACCCGCGCCGGGTGTGGCGGTGCACGCCTAAACGGCTTGATCAGCGCGTCGTTAGTGCCCAAGGGTTACCGTGGCGCGGGTTGTTCAAAAACGCCACGTCGGTGAGCGATTCCAAAAACGCCACCAAGTCGTCCACTTCTTCATCGCTCACCTCAAAGCCCACCAGCAATTCGCTGCGCATAGGACTGGGCTGACCGGTCACAGCGCTCGACCGACCGGCCAAGGCGTAGTGCTCGCGGATGACCTGTTGCAGCGTGGGGATGGAGCCGTCGTGCATGTAGGGAGCGGTCACGGCCACATTACGCAAACTCGGGGTCCGAAAGCGGCCGCGGTCACTGTCTTGCCCGGTGAATTCCACGATACCGGGGTTGTCGGCGGGGTAGCTGCCCCGGCCGTCCACGTTGTACAGCCCCGTGTTGTGAAAGCCCGATTCGGCAAACGGCAAGCGCATGTGTTGTACGTTGTCGTTGAAGGTGAAACCACCGTGGCAGTGGTAACACTCCATTTTTTCGCCGAAGAACAGCGCTTCACCGCGTTTGGCGGCGGCGCTGATGGCGTTCGGCTGTTGTCCGTATTGGTAGCGGTCGTAAGGGCTGTCAAACGACAGCAAGCTGCGCTGAAACGCCGCCAAGGCCTTGGTCAGCGTACCGAGCGAATACAGCGCCGCATCGCCTTGCCGCACCTCGGCGGGGAAGGCTTGGGCGAACAAGCGCATGTAGACCGGCTCGGCTTGGATGCGCTCGAACAGCTCGGCCTCGCGCCCGGCCATGCCCATTTCCACCGGGTGTTCGCCGAAGAGGGGGATGAGCGACTGGACCTCCAAGCTCGTGAGCAAAGGGTTGGCCCAAGTCAGCGTGGGCCAATACGCCACATTGGCCAAACCCATGCTGCTGCGCGGACTCATCTCACCCGTGACCCCGGGCGACAGCGCCAAGCCATCGGTGAAGGCCTTGTCTTGGTGGTGACACGTCGCACACGCCATCTGGCCATTGGCCGAGAGGCGTGGGTCGTAAAAAAGGTGCCTCCCCAGCTCGACCTTGGCCGCACTCATGGGGTTGTCGGCGGGCACGCGCGGCGGCGGCACCCAATCGGGCAAGCCCCAGTCGAAACCGCTGAGCGCGCTGCCCCCCAGCATCAGCCAGGCGGCCACGGCCACACACACCCGTTTCACTGGCGAGACTCAGCGTTGAGAGAACAAACGCTGGGGCGCCGCAGCGGCCACACCGTCGTAAGCCAAGCCCAGCGCACCCATCACTGGCGGGCAATCACCGTCTTTGGGGAAGCTCATGCAACCGGGCGAGGTTTTATCGGCGTTCACGTCCACATTGGCGCTGGCCAAAATGCGGCCGATGTCGGCCACGATGGTGTGGCGTTCGGGGTCAAACGCATCGAACGTGACGGTGATGCGGTTGGGGTTTTGGCAGGCGCTGGGCGCTTGGGTTTTGCTCTCGCCCGCACACACCGTGCTGCCCAAGTGCACCGAATACCGCGTGACTGGGCCTTGGGGGGTGACGCCGGCGGGCTTGTCCGCGTTGATGCCGCTGGAAGTGGTGTCGAACTTCAAGAATTTGTAGCCGCCTTGCCAGTTCCAAAACATCGCTGTGTTGTTCAACGGTGCGGGCGATACCGTTGGGTCGCCGTGGTTGCGCGCAAAGGGCACGCCCAAGGTGAAGCGCACGCCGGTGTAAGTGCCGGCGGGCACTTGGCCACGCACCGCCGTGTTCATCGCTGCGGTGCCGTTGCGGCATGGGCCACTGGCGTTTTCAAAGTCGAGCAAAGCGATGTTGTCGACTTGCCAAGCCCCGTCTTGTGCGAGCTGCACCGGCACGGCTTTGCCGTCGGCCGTGACCATCTGAACCTCACTCACGTAATAACGAAAGTCCGACGGTGTGATGCTCGACTGGGTGGTGCCGATCGAGGCGTACTGCTGACCACAGGCAAAGGGCTGACCGTTGATCTCCGCGGCGAAGTTCAGGGTCACCGGCTGCATGGCCGTTGGGGTGGTGGTGGCACAAGCGGTCAAAGCCGCGGCCACGGATAAAACTAGCAAATGAACTCTCATGGAAGTCTCCGGGTAAAAAATCAATGGGCTTTGTGTGACTTGGGCGCAGGGTGCCCATGCGGCGCATGGCTGCCATGAGCACCATGGGCAGGCGCACCAGGCCCTCCCACGTTCAACATGCCTTCAAAGGAATCAAACAAGGCCCGCTGCTGAGCCGTCAAGTTGGCTTCGGCTTTGACCACGCGCTGAGCGAGTTCAGTGGCCACGTTTTTGGACAAGCCGGTCATCGCCAGCACATCGCTTTGGGTCAGTCCTTTACCTGCGCACACGTGGATGGACCAACCCGCTTTTTCCTTGCGCAACAAGGCGCGGCCACCCTTGCCGTCTTGGGCCCAACCGGCGACTGCGGCATCACCCAAGATGGTGACGGGATGCACCGTCAGCGGTGCTTCTGGGCGGTCGAATTGGCGTTTCATCACGTGAGTGATGGCTTGGGCATCATCTGTGCCGTGGGCTTGGTGTGCGTGACTCGAAAAAGCCAAAGCACAGAAAACCAAGAAAAATGATTGGCGTCGGTTCATGACAGGTGTCCTCAATGGTGTTTGTGTTCTGATTTCGCTGGAGCCAGCACATCGAAACGAGCGGCCGGGAACTTCAGTCCACGGGTTTCAGTCCCCGTTTGGGGAACTTCCAGCCAAGAGTTTCTGCCTTTTTCGCAAATCTGGTCCACAGGAATCCACAACACACCCGCGTCCGCTTTGACTTGGAACTGCATCACGAATTCGTCGTAATGTGCGTCAGGCAACGGGCCGCCACTCCAGGTCACACGGGCCACGCGCTCGGTCACCGCTTTGCCATGCGAATCGTAGGGTTTGGCCAAAGGTCGGGTTTCCGTGCTGATCTGCCAGCCGGCTTTGGGCATGGGTTTGGCCCCCACCAAACCTTCGGGCAAATCGATCACCACCTTGACAGTGGGGCTGCCCTCGCAACCATGGCCCACCTTGAATGCAGCCCGGTGATAGGCGCCTTGGACCGCGGTGCGCTCTTGAATGGTGACGTGGGCCTGAGCCGTCAAAGCCGTGACACTGCTGAGCGTCAAGGCGGCAATGTGTTTAAAAGTCAATTTCATTTTCATCTCCTGGTTAAAAATCAATGGTTATGGGTGGCACTGGCTGCGCGCGGCGTTTGCACCCACACCTGCACCTGTACCGACCCTGCTCGCTCAAACGTCAAGGTGACGGGAAAACGATCCCCATCTTTCAGTGGTGCTTTGAGTTCGAACAGCATCAGGTGGTGGCCATCGTGGCTGCCGTGTTTCATGGGTACGTTGGTGCGAGCCGGCAGAAACACGTATGGCACGGGGGCCATGCGCATCACGTTGCCTTGCATGTGCATGCGGTGAATTTCCACACGCCCGGCCACTGGCGATTGCGCTGAAACCAGCCGGTCTTCGAGCTTGCCGGTGTTGCTCAAGCTTCGGAAGTAAACGGCACCCGTGGTCATGCCAGGGCGTGTGGGCGTTGCGTAAGGGTGGTCGATGCGGATATCGCCCACTTGGCTGCCGTGGGCTTGCGCCGTCCACGAAACCAAAGCCAACAGGCCGGCGCTGAACCATTGCAAACACATTTTTCGGTTCATGGTTCCGTCCTCAAGCCGCCGCACCCATGGACGCATGACTGGCCGCCCAAATAGTGCTGATCTGAGGTGCATTGACCCATGCAATGGGGCTTTTGGCGGACACGGTTCGCCCCCGACCAGGCAAGAGTTGACCCAAGGCGCGGCACACGGTCTCGGTTTTGGCGTCCACGAGCAAGGCCACTTCGCGCAACGCGGGCAAACTGGGTTGATGGGCGTTGTCGGTTCGGGGCATGAGCGTCAACAAATGACCCAAGCGCTGGACCACACTGCCACTGCGCAGCTGGGCCATGTCCAGGCTGCGCGTCATCTGCTGCAACAACGCTTGTTGCAAAAGACCGGCGGCATGGACTTTGGACTCGGTGCGAACGGCTTCGAGCTTGCAAGGCGTGAAAGCCACGGCGCTGAATTGGTAAACCTGACCACACAAGGACTCGGTGCCGATCAGGTCACCGGGCAAGGCCAGTTGAACGGGTTGGCGCAGCGGACCGTTTTGGCGGTCGATGCGCACGATGCCCTCGACCACACGCCACACAGGACCGGACTTACCGGCCAAAAAAACCGACTGCTGGCCGGCACACAGCAACTCAACTCGAGATGAAGAAACAGACATGGATCGCTCCTGAGAAGGCTGTGCTCGCGCACAACCGAAGAACCTGAAGCCCAACGAAGGACTTCAACGAGGGGTTCAACTCAGCAGCGGGGGGCCCCGAGCACCGGGCGTGGGCGAAGATCGATCCAACGAGGCCCAACGGTGGTGCGTGGGCTCTGCGTATTCAAGCTTGGCGGCAGACCAAGCGGACACAGGGGGCAGCAGCGGTGCGAAGCGTTCATTCGCCAACACACAATAACCACACGCGTGCTGCTCGTGCGCCGGGTCATCACTCAAAGGGGAGCTGGACGGTTCGCCCAACTGCACCCATTGGCTACCCTGGGCCGTGCAGACCTCAACCCAGTCCCCTGCTACCCGCGTGCTGGCCAACGTGCGCGACACCAGGGGTGCGAGCACGGCCAAGAGCATCACGGCCAACAGGCCGCGCACCCCAGCACGCAAGAAAGACAAGGAAAACATGGGCTCAGCTGGTCAGTGGTTCAGTGCTTGTGCGCGCCGTGCCCAGCACCGTGGTTCATCTGGCCCTGTGCACCACCCAAAGCGTTGACGGGCGCTTGGATCTCTTGGGTGAAGCGCTTCTTGGCGGCATCTTCAAACACCAAGGTGATGGCCACACGCTCACCGGCCTTCAGGGGCTGCTTGAGGTCCATCAACATGACGTGGTAGCCACCGGGCTTGAGCTCGACCGCTTTGCCGGCTGAGAGTTCCAAGCCAGGCACCGCACGCATTTTCATGACGTCTTTTTCCATGGCCATTTCGTGGATTTCCACCACACCGGCTGCGGGCGATTGGGCTGCGACCAAACGGGCGTTGGCCGACGCGGTCAAGCGCATGAAAGCACCGGTGGCTTTTTGCGATGCCACGGTGCCCCGCACCCAAGCGTCTTCCACCTTGACGGTGGTTTGTGCCCAAGCGGTGCTGGTGATGGCCAAGAGGCCAGTGATGATGAGTTTTTTCATGGAATGCTCCTGAGTGAAACGAAAACAAAGGAAGAGAAGTGGACCCTGCGCGGCCGAGGGCGCGACAGGGTTGGCCCAACCAACGCTACCGCAAGGGGGCAGCGCCGAAGGACCCGAAATCAAACGGAAAGGGGTGGGGCTCGGGATTGGGCCGAGGCCCAAAGCACAGCGGGGTGTGCCGATGAAACGAGCGCTTGTGGCTGCGCAGAAGACTGCCACAGGGCTGGCACGGCAATGTCCGTGAGCACGGGCGGTGCGCCGGTGACGGTGTGGGGGCAGATGTCGCAACCCTGCTCGTGCCCAGCCATCGGCATGGCGCCGTCATCGGCGGCCGCCGAATCGGCCTTGACCCACATCACACCCGTGGTGGTGCAGACCTCGAGCCAGTCGCCGCGCTCAGACGACATCACCACCGCCTGCGACACCGTGGGTGCCAAGGCGCTCATCACCAAGGCGAGCATGGCCAGCCAAGCGGTGAAACGGCGGTGAATCCGAACAAAAGACATGGTTGCAGTTTACCAGCGCTCAAACCGGTGCATGAAAAGCCATGGCGTCCATGGCCAGCCAGCGGTGCATGACCTCGCGGCTGAGGTAGTTCACGCTCGGGACAGCCCCCGTGCCCCACTCGGCCGACCCAAGGGCGAAATACAGGGTGCGCCAATGTTCGTCGGTGGGGTGGGCCCGCGCGGCCTGAGGAGCGCGCTGGCGGTAATCGAACAGCTTGTCTCGGTCTTGCGCTTCCAAGGTCTGCTCGACCCAACGCGCAAAGGCCGTTACGTAAGGCTCGGCTGGGCTGTTCTGTGCCGCTGGTTCGGTGAAAAATTCTCGCAGGTTGTGCGTCAGGCTGCCCGAACCCACCACCAACACCCCCTCGTGCTTGAGGGATCGCAAGGCATGACCCATGTCGTAAAGCATTTGGGGTGTGCCTTGGCTGGGCAAAGCGATCTGAATGACCGGCACACGGGCCTCGGGCAAGAGGTGCATCATCGGCACCCAAGCCCCATGGTCACGCGGGCGCTGTGGGTCAATCGGTGCCGTATAGCCCGCATCCGCCAATAAGCTTTGTACGCGTAAGGCCAAATTGGGTGCCCCGGGCGCGGGGTAATCGAGTGTGTACAAGACCTCGGGAAAGCCCCCGAAGTCGTGCCAAGTGTCGGGCGCGGGGTGGCCCATGATCACTGGCTCAGTCGCCATCCAATGCGGCGACATCACCAACACGCCGCGCAAACCCTCGCCGCTGAGCTGGGTTTTTGCGTATGCACGCAAGGCGGGGCCCGTGGTACCGGGCTCGACGGCAAACATGGGTGAACCATGCGAGACGAACAAAGTAGGCAGAACAGCAGCGGAAGTCATGCCAACTTGATACCGACTTGGTCGATGCGTCCGTCTTTCATGGTGCGCACGTGCACCTCGACGGCGCCACACAGCGCCATATCGCCTTCCACCGGCGGTTTGCCCAAGGCGGCCAACAGCCAATCGCCCACGGCTTGCTCGGGTTCATCGGGTGAGGGCAAGCCATAGAACAAACAAAAATCGCCCATGGACGCTTGGGCGCTCATCACAAAATCGCCGAACACTTGGCGCGCTTCTTGGGTGTCGTCCAAATCCGGCAAGGCCACGTGCCAGCGTTTGGCGGCCCACGGGATGGTTGCGCCTTGCAAAATCAGCGAGGCCAACACGACCACAAAGGCCACGTTGAAAAAAGTTTGTGCGCCCGGCACGCCGGCCATCACAGGAAACACCGCCAAGACAATAGGCACCGCTCCGCGCAGACCCACCCACGAGATGAATTTAATTTCGTTGTTTTGAAACTTGAAGGGTTTGAGGCACAACCACACCGCCACCGGCCGGGCCACCAACATCAAGACCACGGCCACGCCCAAGGCTGGCCACAAAGAAGTGAGCACGGCCGAGGGTGTGGCCAAGAGCCCAAGCAACAAGAACATACCGGCTTGCGACAACCACGCGTAGCCGTCCATGGCCGACAAGGAGCGCGAGACCAGCAAGCGCGCGCGGTTGGCGGTGATCACCCCCATGAGGTAGACCGCCAAAAAGCCCGATCCACCCAAAGCCGAGGTGGCGGCGAAGACCGCCAAACCTGCGGAGACCAACAAGAGCGCACGCACACCGCCGCCCGTGTCGCGCCAGCGCGCCAAGAACCGCAGCAGCTGCGCCACACCCCAGCCGCTGGCCAAACCCATGGCGGCACCCCAACCCATTTGCAACAGAAAAGCGATGAACAAGCCACCCGCCGTGACGGCTTGACCCGACACTTGCCCCAAGGCCAAGGTGATGAAGGCGATGGTCAAAAACACCGCCATGGGGTCGTTCAAACCGGATTCAATTTCCAAGGTAGCGGCCACCCGTTCGTTGAGCCGAACACCCGATGACTGCAGCAAAGAAAACACCGCCGCGGCGTCGGTTGAGCCCACGATGGCCCCGAGCAACATGGCCAAGTACCAGTCCAGTCCCAAGAGCCAGTGCGCGGCCACACCGGTGATGCCCGCACTGACCACCACGCCCAAGGAAGCCAAAACCAAAGACGGTTTGAGGCCGGTGCGAAAGGTCTTGAACTCGGTGCGCAAACCGCCGTCGAGCAAGATGACCGCCAAGGCCACGTTGCCCACCCAGAAGCTGAGTTTGAAGTCATCAAACAGAAAACCGCCGGGACCGTCCTCACCCGCCAAAGAGCCCGCGAGCAAAAACACCAACAAAAAAGAGAAGCCCGCGCGCGCCGACAAGACGCCCGCCACCACGCTGATGAGCACCAGCAAGGCGGCGGCCAACAAGGGCAAGGTCAGGAACTCTTGGGCGGGGAACATGGCTTGAAGTTATCACACCCCAACGGCTCAGCCGTCTTCAAAGCACCCGAGACAAGGCCTGGTGCAGGTCTTGTGCCCAAGCTCTGCGGTCACGGCCCGCGGCGGTTTGGGCCTCGGTGTAGTGCACCACGGCGGTGAGTTCGCGCGCGCGCAGTGTGGTCCAAATCGAGGCCACCAAGGTGGTGCTGCCCACGAACACCGGGGCGTCGTGGCGCTCCTGGCTGTTGGCCTTCACGTAGCGCAAGGCCACCGGCACGATGGGCGCATCGGCCGCGATGGCCGACTGCAGCAAATTCGGATGGAAAGGCAAAAGGCCGCGGCCATCGCCCGTGGTGCCTTCGGGGAACACCGCCACGCGGTCACCGGCCTGCAAGCGCTCGGCCATGAGTTGCACCATGCGCACGGCGTCTCGCCGGGATTCGCGCTCGATGAACAAGGTGCCCGCCCCCGCCACCAAGGAGCCCAAGAGCGGCCAGCGCAAGACGTCGGCTTTGGAGACGAAGCGCACCGGTTGCGCGGCGTTGATCACCAAAATGTCCAACCAAGAGATGTGGTTGGCCACCACCAAACACGGCCCAACGGCGGGCGCTTGGCCGCGCACCTCGAGCTGCACGCCCATGATGCGCAGCATGTCGCGCGACCACTGCGCCACCGTGGCCTCGGTTTGCTCGGGGCTTTGGTGCTCAAAGCGCGTGCGGATGATCCACAGGCCGTGCACCACGTGCGCGGTGGCGCGCAGCATGCGCCAGACCGCGACCGTTCGAGGGCGAACAGGGCTCATGCCGAGGGCGCTTCAAACGCCACGTGACCGCCGACCAAGGTCGCGCGCACGGCCGCGCTCAGCGTGTGGCCTTCAAACGGTGTGTGTTTGCCTTGGCTGCGCAAGGCCTTGGGCTGCACCGTCCAAGCGGCGTCGGGGTGGAACACGCACACATCGGCTTGTCCGCCCACACTCAAGCGGCCCACGCTGTCTTGCAAGGTGCCCAAGCGCTGACCCAAAACCGACTGCGCACCGCTGGTGACCACACGCAAAGCCTGGCTCAGTGGCAAGCCGTCTTGTTCGGCCCAACGGCAGGCCAAGCCCAAAAGCAGCTCCACGCTGGTGGCTCCAGCCTCGGCTTCGGCAAAGGGCAAGGTTTTGGCGTCGCTGTCCACCGGGTTGTGGTCCGACACCAAGGCGTCGATGGTGCCGTCGGCCAAGCCTTGGCGCAGCGCATCGCGGTCGCGCTGTTGACGCAGCGGCGGCTGCACTCGGAAACGGCTGTCGTAGTAACCCATGTCCACGTCGGTCAGGTGCAGGTTGTGCACGCTGACGTCGCAGCTCACCGGCAAACCCTCGGCCTTGGCCTGGCGAACCAAGGCCAAGCCTGCGGCACTGCTGATGCGGCAGATGTGCACCCGCGCGGCCGTGCCCTTGCCGACCACGGCGCGCATGAGTTCAAACAAGGTGTGCAAGGCGATCGTTTCGGCCGCGGCGGGCACTCCCGACAAACCCATGCGCGTGGCCAAGGGGCCGCTGGCGGCCACGCCCTTGCCCAACCAAGCGTCCATTGGACGCAACCACACGGTGTAGCCGAAGGTGGCGGCGTATTGCAGCGCGCGCTGCAAGACCTGCGTGTTGACGATGGGCACCTCGGCCTGGCCAAAACCCACGCAGCCCGACTCGGTGAGCTCGGCCATGTTGGTCAGCACCTCGCCCTTCAAGCTGCGCGTCAAAGCGCCCAAGGGGAACACCCGCGCCAAGTGCAGTTTTTCGGCGCGGAACTTGAGCATATCGACCAAGCCGGGCTCGTCGAGGACCGGGTCGGTGTCGGGCGGGCAGACCAAGCTGGTCACCCCACCGGCCACAGCCGCGGCCATCTCGCTCTCGAGCATGGCGGCGTGTTCTTGGCCCGGTTCGCGCAAGCGCACCGACAAGTCCACCAAGCCAGGGGCCACGATGCAAGCACTGGCGTCGATGGTGCGGTTGGGGGCAAAGTCCGCGCCCACGGCACCGATGGCGATGATGCGTCCGGCCGCGATGGCCACGTCGGCGCGCTCGTCGCGTCCGCTGGCGGGGTCCACGACCCGACCGTTTTGAATCAAGATTTTCATGCTTCGTTCCCCGCCACAATCCCCATCACCGCCATGCGCACCGCAATGCCAAAGGTCACCTGCGGCAAGATCACGCTTTGCGGCCCATCGGCCACGGCCGAGTCGATTTCCACTCCGCGGTTGATCGGTCCGGGGTGCATGACGATGGCGTCGGGCTTGGCCCAGCGCAAGCGCTCGGGCGTGAGGCCAAAGCTCTTGTGAAACTCTTGGCTCGACGGCAACAAAGCCCCGTTCATGCGCTCGTTTTGCAAACGCAGGGTGATGACCACATCGCAGTCTTTGATGCCCTCTTCCAGCGAATGGCACACCCGCACACCCATGTGCGACATGTCCGAGGGCACCAAGGTGCGCGGGCCGACCACACGCACATCGGGGCAACCCAAGGTGGTCAAGGCGTGAATGTCGGAGCGCGCCACGCGCGAGTGCAAGACATCGCCCACGATGGCCACGGACAACTGGGTGAAGTCCTTCTTGAAGTGGCGAATGGTGTACATGTCGAGCAAACCCTGGGTGGGGTGTGCGTGGCGCCCGTCGCCGGCGTTGATGACGTGAACGTGCGGTGCCACGTGTTGCGCGATCAAGTACGGCGCTCCAGATTCGCTGTGCCGAACCACAAAAATATCGGCCGCCATGGCGCTGAGGTTCGCGATGGTGTCGAGCAGCGACTCCCCCTTACTGGCCGAGGATCGCGCAATGTCGAGCGTGTAGACGTCGGCCGACAAACGCGTGGCGGCGATGTCAAAGGTGGTGCGGGTGCGGGTGCTGTTTTCAAAAAACAGGTTGAACACGCTTTTGCCCCGCAAGAGCGGGACCTTCTTGACCTCGCGGTCGCTCACGCTGACAAAGCTCGAGGCGGTGTCCAGGATGTGCGTGAGGATGTCCTTGGACAGGCCCTCGGTGGAGAGCAGGTGAATCAGCTCGCCGTTTTTGTTGAGTTGGGGGTTTCGTTTGTACATCAGGTGGCTCGCTCCACAACAAAGCTCAAGTGACCCGCCGCGTCGCGGGCCAAAGACAAAGACTCATCGGTGCCCATCTGCACCCGAGCGGCCGCGAACTGCGCTTCGATCGGTAGCTCGCGCCCACCACGGTCCACCAACACCGCCAAGCGCACGCTCGCCGGACGGCCGTGATCGAACAACTCGTTGATCACCGCGCGCAAGGTGCGCCCGGTGTAGAGCACGTCGTCGATGAGCAGCACGTGTGCGCCGTTGATCTCAAAGGGCAAAGTGGTTTGGGCGCTGATCGACAGGCCGCGTTGGGCAAAGTCGTCGCGGTGCATGCTCGAAGACACCACGCCGGGCGCACCGCTCAGGCCCAGGTCGCGGTGCAAGCGCTCGGCCAACCAAGCACCGCCCGAAGGAATACCGGCGAGCACCACGGGGCCTGCGCTGTCGGCCACCAAGGCGCGCACACCGTCGAGCAATTTCAGGTACAGCCCCTCGGCCTGCAAGGCCTGGGCAGATGACAACGGCGACTGGCTCACGGCAAGCTCCTCAAAAACTGTTCCAAGATGATGCACGCCGAAGCGGCGTCGGCGTCTTTGGCGCCACTGGCCAAGGCCTCGGTGGTGCTGTAGCGTTCGTCGACCTCGAACACCGGCAAACCAAAACGCCCGCGCAACTGGCGCGCGAATTTTTGGGCGCGCACGGTGTTCTCGTGCGGGGCGCCGTCGGGGTGATAAGGCACGCCCACGACCAAGGCCTGTGGCGTCCACTCGCGGATGCGCTGCGCGATCTGCACAAATCGGGCGTCGCCCACAGCGGCGATGGTGGGCTGCGGTGTGGCGCTGCGCGTGATCAGATTGCCACTGGCCACGCCGGTGCGTTGGGTACCAAAGTCAAAGGCCAGCAGCTGCTGGCAATTCGGGGGCAGGGCGGGCACCGCCTCAGGCATGACCGGCATCCGGAGCCAACATCCAAGGTTGCAGGCCAAGCAGGGCCATGGCGCGTTCGTAACGCTCATTCACCGGAGCATCAAAAATCAGCCATGGGTCGGCGGCCACGGTGAGCCAGCTGTTTTCGGTGATCTCTGACTCCAGTTGCCCCTGCGCCCACGAGGCGTAACCCAAGGTCACCAGCACCTTGCGCGGGCCTGCGCCCGAAGACATGGCCTCGAGCACATCTTTGGAGGTGGTCATCTCCAAACCGCCGGGTATGGACAAAGTCGAGGCGTACACCGACTCGCCCTCACCGGCTGGGAGCGCCTCATGCAAAACAAATCCGCGCTCGGTTTGCACCGGCCCCCCGTGAAAGACAGGGGTATCGCGCAAATCGGCCCGGCCCATGGGCAGGTCGATTTTTTCAAACAGCTGGGGCAAGTGGATGTCGCTGGGCTTGTTGATCACCAAACCCAAGGCTCCCCGCTCGCTGTGCTCACACATGTAGACCACACTGCGGCCAAATAACGCGTCGCTGAGACCGGGCATCGCAATCAAGAAATGATGGGTCAGGTTGATGGGGGCAAAATCAGCGGACATTCACCGATTTTAAGCCGCCCCATGAACACCTACGACAAAGGCCTGATGTGGTTCCGACGCGATCTGCGCTGGGAGGACAACACCGCCTTGCACCACGCCCTCAAGGCCTGTCGCCAAGTGTGGTGTGTCTTTGTGTTTGACACCGATATCTTGGACGCCCTGCCCCGGGTGGACCGGCGCGTGCGCTTCTTGCGTGAGAGCCTGGTGGAACTCGATGCGCGGCTGCGCGCCCTGGGCGCCGAACACGGTCACGCCCAGACCGGCCTGATCGTCTTGCACGGCTCGGCGGTTCCACAGATCAGCGGTCTGGCCGAGCGGCTGGGCGTTCAAGCCGTGTTTGCCAACCACGACGACGAACCCGCCGCTCGCCAACGCGACGCCCAAGTCTTGGGCCATCTGGCGCACCAAGGGATCATGCTGCACACCCACAAAGACCATGTGGTGTTTGAGCGGCGCGAGGTGCTCACACAAACCGGCCAACCGTTTGGTGTGTTCACGCCCTACAAAAATGCTTGGCTCAAACAGGTCGGCCCGGCCCAGATGGTCGACCACGACGCCAGCGCTTTCAGCGCCCACTTGGCCAACTTACCCCCAGACCTCGACCGGGGCGTGCCCAGCTTGGCCGAGATCGGTTTTGAAGAAGGCCCCGGCAGCGAACTGCACTTGCCCGCAGGCGCCAGCGGGGCACAGCAACTCTTGGCCGACTTTGTGCACCGCATCGACCACTACGACGAGGCGCGCAACTTTCCCGCCGTCAAAGGCCCGAGCTACTTGGGGGTGCACCTGCGCTTTGGCACGCTGTCGGTGCGCCAAGCCTTGCGGCTGGCCTACCCGCTGCACCTGGCGGGCAACGCGGGCGCAAGCACTTGGCTGTCTGAGTTGATTTGGCGCGATTTTTACCACCAGGTCATGGCCAACCACCCGCACGTGGTGGAACGCGCTTTTAAGCCCGCCTACGACCGCATCGCTTTTGAGCACGGCAAGGCCGCCAAAGCCCTGTTTTCCGCGTGGTGCGAAGGCCGCACCGGCTACCCGCTGGTGGACGCGGCCATGGGACAAATCAACCAAAGCGGCTACATGCACAACCGCTTGCGCATGGTGGTGGCGAGTTTTTTGGTCAAAGACCTGGGCCTGCACTGGTCGTGGGGCGAGCGTTACTTTGCCGAGAAGCTCATGGACTTCGACTTGGCCGCCAACAACGGCGGCTGGCAATGGGCGAGCTCCAGCGGTTGTGATGCACAGCCCTACTTCCGTATCTTCAACCCGACCTCACAGAGCGAGAAGTTCGACCCACAAGGCAAGTTCATTCGACGCTATGTGCCAGAGTTGGCGGGCTTGAGCGACAAGGCCATCCACGCGCCTTGGCTGGCCAGCCCCTTGGAATTGGCCGCGGCCGGTGTGCGTTTGGGGGAGAACTATCCGATGCCGGTGGTGGACCACGCCGTAGCCAGGGCGGCCACCTTGGAACGCTACGCGGTGGTCAAAGCCACCGCGAGCTGAACATCAAATGACGACCATTTCAAAGTCGTCTTTGCGTGCGCCGCACTCAGGGCAGGTCCAGTTCATGGGCACGTCTTCCCATTTGGTGCCGGGGGCAATGCCTTCGTCGGGTGCGCCAGCAGCTTCGTCGTAAATCCAGCCGCAAATCAGGCACATCCAGGTCTTTGAATCGCTCATGGTCAACAGTTCCGTGTCATCTAGAATGGGTCGATTGTATCGAGCACCCCAGATATGCCTGAAATTTCCTCCATCGATACACCCGATGACATCGGCGACGCCAGTCTGCCCTGTGTGATGGTCTTCAACGCCAACGACCCCAGCGGTGCGGGTGGTCTGGCCGCCGACGCCACCGCCATGTCCAGCGCCTCGGCCCACGTGTTGCCTGTGGTCACGGGGGCTTATGTGCGCGACACCAGTGCCATCCGCGAACATTTCGCCTTGGACGAGGACGCCGTCAACGAGCAAGCCCGTTGCGCCTTAGAGGACATCACGGTTCAGGCCTTCAAGGTCGGTTTTGTGGGCAACCCCGAAAACCTCAGCGCCATTGCGGCCATCGCCACCGACTACGCCGAGGTACCGGTCATCTTGTACATGCCCGACCTGTCTTGGTGGGACGAGATCGAGATCGACACCTATTTGGACGCCTGCACCGAGTTGCTGCTGCCACAAACCACCGTGCTGGTGGGCAATCACAGCACTTTGTGCCGCTGGCTCATGCCCGACTGGGACAGCGACAAAGCCCCCAGCCCCCGCGAGGTCGCGCGTGCCGCGGCCGTGCACGGCGTACCCTACACCTTGGTGACCGGTTTTGTGGCCGCCGACCAGTACTTGGAAACCCACCTCGCTTCGCCCGAGACCGTCATGGCCACGGCCCGCTACGAGCGCTTTGACGCCACCTTCAACGGCGCAGGCGACACCCTGAGCGCGGCGCTCACCGCGCTGATCGCCGGTGGCACCGATTTGCAAAACGCCTGCGCCGAAGCCCTGACCTACCTGGATCAATGCTTGGACGCGGGCTTTCAGCCTGGCATGGGCCACGCCGTGCCAGACCGCCTGTTTTGGGCGCACGACGACGATGAGGAATCCGACGCCGAAGCCAACGGCGACATGGGCCCAGACTTTCCCTTGGACACCACGCGGCACTGATGCCGCCCCTTTTTCAAACTTTCGCAAGTGATGTGTGTATGAGTTCCAACGACCGCAACGACCAACTTTTTGAACGCGCCAAACAAGTCATTCCCGGTGGCGTGAACTCCCCTGTGCGCGCCTTCAAGGCCGTGGGTGGCACGCCGCGTTTTGTCAAACGCGCCCAAGGCGCCTACTTCTGGGACGCGAACGACAAGAAATACATCGACTTCATCGGCTCTTGGGGCCCGATGATCCTGGGCCACGGCCACCCCGCTGTGTTGGACGCCGTGCAAAAAGCCGCCCTGGACGGCTTCAGCTTTGGCGCGCCCACCGAACGTGAGGTCGAACTGGCCGAAGAAATCATCAAGCTCGTGCCCAGCATCGAGATGGTGCGACTGGTCAGCTCCGGCACCGAAGCCGGCATGAGCGCCATCCGCTTGGCGCGCGGCGCCACCGGCCGCAAAAAAATCATCAAGTTCGAGGGCTGCTACCACGGTCACGCGGATGCGCTGCTGGTCAAAGCCGGCTCAGGCTTGGCCACCTTTGGTAACCCCACCAGCGCGGGTGTGCCGCCCGAAGTGGTGCAGCACACCTTGGTGCTGGAGTACAACAACGTCGCGCAGATCGAAGCCGCCTTTGCCGAGCACGGCGCCGACATCGCCTGCGTGATGATCGAGCCCATCGCGGGCAACATGAACTTCGTGCGTGCCAGCGTGCCGTTTGTGAAACGCATTCGCGAGCTGTGCACCCAGCACGGCGCGCTGTTCGCGTTTGACGAGGTGATGACCGGTTTCCGCGTGGGTTTGGGCAGCGCCCAAGAGGTATACGCCCAGCTGATCCCCGACTTTGAGCCCGACATGACGGTCATGGGCAAGGTGATCGGCGGCGGCATGCCGCTGGCCGCCTTTGGCGCCAAACGCGCCGTCATGGAGCACCTCGCCCCGATCGGCGGCGTCTACCAAGCCGGCACCTTGAGCGGCAACCCGGTGGCCACCGCCTGCGGTTTGGCCACGCTGCGCGAGATTCAAAAGCCCGGCTTTTTCGAGGCGCTGTCAGCCAAAACCCAAGCGCTCACGCGCGGACTCAAAGCCGCCGCCGACGCAGCGGGTGTGCCCTTCAGCGTGGACAGCCAAGGTGGCATGTTCGGCTTCTTCCTCATAAACGAATTGCCCCAAAACTACGCCACCGTCATGACCACCGACGGTGCGCGTTTCAACCGACTCTTTCACGGCTTGCTTGACCGCGGTGTCTACATCGCCCCCGCGTTGTACGAAGCAGGCTTTGTCAGCGCGACCCACACCGACGCCGACATTGCCCACACCGTGCAAGCCGCCGCCGACATTTTCAAGACCCTCTGACATGAAAAAAACCTACCCCTTGAGCGTGGAGGGCAAGCACCCCGATCGCGTGCTCGAAGCGGTCAAACACGACATCCGCAAATACTTCAAGCGCGAGCGCGCCCGCGTCCTGCCCAAAGGCGTGGACTTCTGGGACTTCGACTGCAAGGTGGGTCTGAACGTGGACAGCGCCGAGGTTTGCAAAGTCGGCGCGGTGATCGACACCGTGGGCGCTTTGGCCCAAGGTGGCGCGGCCAGCGTGTATGTGGAAATCCTGTGCAAGCCGGGCACCTGGGTGCCCGCTCCGGTGCGCGAGACGCCACCGCCGGCGGCCTTGGGTTTGGACGGCTCCAACAACGCCGCCTGAAGCCTTAACGCAAACCCGCCGCCCGCAATTTGTCTTTTTTGCTGGGCCGCTTGCCCTTGACGCCGCCGTTGCCCTGCGGCTCGGGCGGGGTGTCGGTGGGCTCAAAGCCGGGCACAACCTCCAGTGGCAGGTCGAGCTGTTCGCGTTTGCAGATCAGGCGCCAATGCGCTTGCGCTTCGGCGATCACGAAGCTGACGGCCAGGCCGCTGGCGCCGGCGCGGGCGGTGCGCCCGATGCGGTGGGTGTGGTCGGTGGCCGAGCGCGGCAGGTCGTAGTTGACGACGATGGGCAAGAGCGCGATGTCGATGCCGCGCGAGGCCAAGTCGGTGGTGACCACCACGTCCCAGCGGCCCGCTTTGAATTCGTCGAGCACGGTTTGACGCGCGCCTTGGCTCATCTCGCCGTGAAAGGCGGTGGCGAAGATGCCCGCGAGGTAGAGCTTGTTGGCCACGTGCTCACAGGCGTAGCGCGTGGCCACGAACACCAACATGCGCTGCTGCGGGTGCTCGGTGATGAGTTGGCGCAGCAAGGCGGTGCGCTTTTTGTCGTCCACGGCGATGGCGCGTTGGACGATGTTGGATGCTTGCGCCTCGGTGCTCTCGATGCTGATGCGCACCGGATCGCGCAAGCCAGCCTCGGCCAAGCCCTGCACCGCGGGCGCAAAGGTCGCGCTGAACAAGAGGTTTTGTCGCTGGGCGGGCAAGAGCGCGAGCACGCGTTGCAGTTCTTCAGCAAAACCGAGGTCGAGCAAACGGTCGGCCTCGTCCATGACCAGTTGCCGCACAGCGTCCAAGCTCAAGGCGTTGTGGGCCACGATGTCGAGCAAGCGTCCGGGCGTGGCCACCACCACATCGGCGCCGCTGCGAAGGCTCATCATTTGGGGGTTGATCGAAACCCCACCGAAGAGCGTGCCCACTTTGATCGACTGCGTCAGCGGCCGCGCCAAGTCGCGCAACACCTCGCTGACCTGGGTGGCCAGCTCACGCGTGGGCACCAACACCAGGACTTGGGTGGTGCGCTTCTTGGGCGCTGCATCGCGTGGGGCTGTCGTACCCAAAAGCCGCTGCAACACGGGCAGCGCATAGGCCAAGGTTTTGCCCGAACCGGTTTGCGCTTGGCCCATCACATCGCGGCCTTGCAGCACCGCTGGAATGACCTGCGCTTGGATGGGCGTGGGGCTGCTCAAGCCCTGTTCGTTCAAAGCGTTGATCAACGCAGGGCCCAAGCCCAGATCGGCGAAATGCATCAATGGCGGAAGTGGCGCACGCCCGTGAAGACCATCGCCACGCCACGCTCGTTGGCCGCATCGATGACTTCTGGGTCGCGCATGGAGCCACCGGGTTGGGCCACGCAGGTGGCGCCTGCGTCGACCACCACGTCGAGGCCGTCGCGGAAGGGGAAGAAGGCGTCGCTGGCGACCACGGTGTTTTGCAAGCTCAGCTTCGCCGCTTCGGCCTTGATGCTCGCGATGCGGGCGGAATCCAAGCGGCTCATTTGGCCAGCGCCCACGCCCATGGTCATGCCGTTTTTGCAGAACACGATGGCGTTGGATTTGACGAACTTGGCCACCTTCCATGCGAAGAGCAAGTCGTTCAGCTCAGCGGGGGTGGGTTGCTTGACGGTGACGATCTTCAAGTCGGCCAAGGCCAGCTCATGGTTATCCGCGCTTTGCAGCAGCAGACCTGAGCCCACGCGCTTGGTCTCCAAGACGTTGCGCACTTGGCCGTAGTTCGTGGGCAAGGCGATTTTCATCAAACGCACATTGGCCTTGCCTTTGAAGACTTCCAGCGCTTCGACGCTGAAGTCGGGAGCCATGAGCACTTCGACGAACTGCTTGCTCACGGCTTCAGCCGCGGCTTTGTCCACCGGCCGGTTGAAGGCGATGATGCCGCCAAAGGCGCTGGTGGGGTCGGTTTGGAAGGCTTTGCTGTAGGCCTCCAGTGCGCTGGTGCCCACGGCCACGCCGCAAGGGTTGGCGTGTTTGACGATGACACAGGCGGTGTTCTCGAAGCTCTTGACGCACTCCCAAGCCGCATCGGCGTCGGCGATGTTGTTGTAGCTCAGCTCTTTGCCTTGAAGCTGCACGCCGGTGGCCAGCGACCCAGCGGCGGGAGCCAAGTCGCGGTACCAGGCGGCTTGCTGGTGGCTGTTTTCGCCGTAGCGCAGGTCTTGCACCTTGACGTATTGCTCGTTGAATTGGCCTGAGAACTGGGCGCGCTCGGGCACGTAGGTTTCGCTCAGTTTTTCGGCTTCAAAGTTCACACTCGACAAGTAGTTGCTGATCGCGCCGTCGTATTG
>JACCDI010381966.1_pt1 | contig 50995 bp, 51 predicted proteins | sample 7442791 | NCBI WGS metagenome assembly JACCDI01 (sample SAMN15323434, study PRJNA562643) | freshwater metagenome | isolation source: river surface water | place: USA:Blue River Watershed | collected 2017-08-15 | reverse complement strand
GAAATATTAACTTTGAATCCTGTACTAAAAAAGGGAGGGTTACAGTTTTTTTAGCCAATGTTTTAATCATCCAGCCCTGTAGGGGCGTGCCGCAGGCCTTTATAGCCCAGGTCGTGAAATTTTCGAAGAAAATTTGAGGCCTGGGTTGATGACGGAGTATGTCAGGGAGCCCCGTAGGTGGCGACCAAATAATAGATCATTCAAAATTTGATGTTTCCATCATCTTATACACCCATTTGAATTTCTCGAAATTAAAGCCTTGTTTTGTAGTCTGATGATTATTTATAACGTTACCTGCAATATTCCTGAAGCCATTGAAACCGAATGGGTGCATTGGATGAAACATGTCCATATTCCGGAAGTGATAGCTACTGAAAAGTTTACTGGTTTTAAAATGCTGAAACTGCTTACCAATGTCGAGGATAACGAAGGGGTTAATTATGCCATTCAATACTATTGCCACAGCATCGAAGATTATCAACAATACGCCGACGAGTTTGCACCAGCATTAAAGGCCAAAACCTACGAGCGCTATGGCGAGCAAGTTCTGGCCTTTAGAACACTTCTCGAAGAAGTATAATCCTTACAGGTTTTCCATGATGTATTCGGTGATCTTCTGCATCAGATGCACCCTGTCTCTGCCTACCACATTGTGTTTGTGACCAGGATAGACAAAATAGTCGAGATACGTATTGTTCATGTCTACAGCAGCTTTGCAATACAACAAACTGTGCTGCCATAACACCACATCGTCGTCGCAACCATGTATCATCAACAATTTGTCTTGAAGGTTGTTGACGTAATTTAACAAGTTAGCCGCCTTATAACCTTCCGGATTTTCTTGCGGCGTATCCATGTAACGCTCGGTGTACATGATCTCGTACAATTCCCAGTTAATTACCGGTCCGCCCGCTACACCCACTTTAAACACGCCTGGTTGGCGACTCATTAATGAGGTGGTCATGAACCCACCAAAGCTCCAGCCATGCACGCCAATGCGGTTAGAGTCGACGTAAGACAGGTTTTTCAGATAGCTGATACCTGCCAATTGATCGTTCATTTCTAAATTGCCCAATTGTCTGTGAACCGCACTTTCGAAAGCGTGACCACGGTTGGCAGAACCTCTGTTGTCGAGGGTGAAAACAATATAGCCTTTTTGAGCCATTAACTGCATCCATAAATTACTGCCGGCCAGCCAGGTATTGTTAACCTGCTGCACATGCGGTCCGCCATACACATACACCACCACCGGGTATTTTTTCGTTTTATCGAAGTCGGGAGGCGTAATCATGCGGCAGTATAAAACAGTGCCTTCGTTCACAATTGGGATGATGCTGGTTTCGCCCAGTTTGTAAGCTTCAAGCGGATTGGCTGCGTTTAATAAAAGTCGCAGTTGCTCGCCTTTATTGTCTTTTAAAGTGATTTTTCTTGGTACGGTGATGCTGCTTAACTGATCAATGAAATAATTGAATTGTGGGTTGAAAGCAGCGGTATGTGTGCCGGCTTCAGAGGTCAGCTTTTTAATGTCGCCATTGTCGAGGTTCACTTTGTAGATATGTCTTTCTATAGGACTTTCTTTGGTGGATTCGAAGTAGGCATATTCGCCGCGACTGTCAACACCCAATAAGGCTGTTACTACCCATTTACCGGATGTTAGTTGACGGATCATTCTGCCATTGGTGTTGTAGAGGTATAAGTGGTTGTAGCCATCTTTCTCGCTTTGCCAAATGAACTTATTGGTTTCGTTACTCAGGAAATAGATTCCATGCTGTGGTTCTACATATTTCTCGTCGCGCTCCTCGAAAAGGGTTTTGTCTAAGAGGCCATTTTCGGCATTGTATCGGTTGAGGAAGTATTGGTTCTGACCGCGGTTAACGATGGCCATGTAGATGAAATCTTCTTCTGGCGACCAGGTGATATTGGTGAGGTATTGCTCTTTAGGTTCGCCGGTTTCCATGTAGGTAATCTGCTGCGTTTTGATGTCGTAGACACCCAGGGTGACATGGTGACTTTTGGCGCCGGCAATTGGGTATTTGATGTTGTTGACAGTAGCAGGCATTTTAGAATTGTCGTAGATGGCATAGTCGGTAACCATACTTTCATCCATGCGGTAGAAAGCCAGTTTATTACTTTTCGGACTCCAGAAAAAACCCTTGCTGATACCAAATTCGTTGCGATGAACCGATTGTCCGTATACGATGCCTTTGCCTCCGTCTTTGGTGATTTGTTTAACACCATCGGGCCCATTGATGTAGATATTATCGTTTTCGATATAGGCCACATATTGCATTTTGCTGTCAGACTCTGAGTATTCGGCTTTGGCAGAAATGTTTTGCATATTGCGGAAGGCTTTGGCGGCCAGGTTAAAGATCAGGTATTCGTTCTCTTTAAAAATTCTGAAGTTATCGTTGTCAATCCATTCAATCAACGGAAAAGATTTAAGAGCGTATTTAGGATTATAAATTTTGATGGCGGTATTGAGCACATCGAGGTTGATGCTGCTGTCTACTTTATTGTTTTCTACCTCGGTGATCACCAGTTTAGAAGGCGTGCCAATTTCGACATACGAAAATTTGCTGCCACCCGGAAGCCAGAGCAGCATGGGCATCGACTGGGCTCTCAGAGATTTTTTGGTTTCTTTGTTCATCATCAATACCGCCTCATCCATATTGAGGTAGTCGGTACCCTGCGCTTGCAGGCTTAGAAACGAGGCGCTTAAAAACAGGCCAATTAGCAGAATGGATTTTTTAAAACTCATGTTTAATCAGATAGGCCACAAATTTGGTAAAAAAACGGGGAACTAAAAATTAAACTCGTTAAACGCTTAATGAAATTCAGAAATTCATGATTTTAATTACTTTAGAATCAAATAAAACTAATCTTGATACGATGAATTCTCGTATTTTTTATCTTGTTTTGTAAGCAATAAGTTATATGTTGGATTTAAATCAATTAAAAAGCGTCATAGAAAGTGCTTGGGACAACAGAGCACTGCTATCAGAAGCGAGCACACAGGCGGCTATTCAATCTTTGATAGACGCTTTAGACAAGGGTCAGGTGAGAGTTGCAGAGCCTAAAGTTGATGGCTCTGGCTGGGTGGTTAACGAATGGGTGAAGAAGGGAGTGATTTTGTATTTCCCAATTCAGTCGATCGAAACCCATGTGATGGGTCCGTACGAGGTATGTGATAAAATTCCTTTAAAATCCAATTTTGCTTCTCAGGGTGTCAGAGCTGTGATGGGTTCTGTTGCCAGATATGGTGCATTTATCAATAAGGGCGTGATTTTAATGCCTAGTTTTGTCAATATTGGTGCTTATGTTGACAGCGGTACCATGGTGGATACCTGGGCGACTGTAGGCAGTTGTGCGCAGATTGGCAAGAACGTACACCTCAGTGGTGGTGTTGGTATTGGTGGTGTTTTAGAACCTGTTCAAGCGGCTCCGGTTATCATTGAAGACGATTGTTTCATTGGTTCAAGATGCATCGTGGTAGAAGGCGCGCATATCGGCAAAGAAGCCGTTTTAGGCGCCGGAGTTACTATTACCATGTCTACAAAAATTATTGACGTGACCGGCGCAGAACCTGTCACTTATAAAGGCTATGTACCTGAAAGATCGGTGGTGATTCCAGGTTCTTATGAAAAAGAATTTCCGGCCGGTAAATACCATGTGCCATGTGCTATTATCATAGGTAAGCGTAAACCCAGCACCGATTTAAAGACCTCTCTTAATGATGCTTTAAGAGATTTTAATGTGGCAGTATAATGCATATTGGGTTTGATGCTAAGCGGTATTTTCACAACAGAACGGGACTGGGAAATTACAGTCGCGATCTGATCAATACGCTTTTGCAACAACACCCTAATGACCGATTTTTTCTTTATGATAAGCGGCCGGATATAAAAAATCTGCCTGCAAATACCATAGCAGTGCCGCCTTTAAACGGTGGATGGCTGTGGCGTGAACGCGGTATACAGGCAGAAATTAAACGCTATCAGCTGGATGTGTTTCACGGTTTGAGTAATGAATTACCATTCGGAAAATGGCCGGCAAGGGTCAGGAAAGTTGTGACCATTCACGATGTGATCTTCAGGCATTTTCCAAAGCATTATGCTATGGTCGACCGCAATGTTTACCATTTTAAAACCAAGCACGCTGTTAAAATTGCCGATGCCATTGTGGCAACCAGTTATGCAACAGCCAAAGATTTGGAGCAATTTTACCAGGTCGATCCCAATAAAATACACGTGGTTTACCAAACCTGTGGTCAGCAACACCGACTTGATTATTCGGCCCAGCAAGTAGCTGATATAGCCATTAAATACCGCTTGCCGGAGACGTTTTTATTGTATGTTAGCAGTTTTCAAACCAGGAAGAATCATTTGGCTTTGTTAAAAGCATACGTAGAGAACAAAGAACAGCGCTCGTCTTTGGTATTGGCTGGAAAGCCGGGGAATACCCTAAATGAGGTAAAGCAATTTGTGTCAGAGCATGGTTTGCAAGACAGAGTTCGTTTAATAACCGATGTGGCGTCTGATGAATTGCCATTGTTATACAGAGCGGCATGCGGCTTTGTTTACCCAAGCATGATAGAAGGCTTTGGCATTCCATTGATAGAAGCCGCTTACGCCAATTTGCCAATTGCTTATAATGACATTCCTGTGTTTCGGGAATTGGCTCCTGAAGGTAGTTTGGCGTTTGATGCCAATGATACCCGTAATTTCGCCTCTGTCTTGATGGCATTAGAGTCGCAGTCGAAGCAATCTTACAATTCAGCTTTGCAAATATTTGATCCGTTAAAAAGCGCCGAATCTGTTTACCAGTTGTATAAATAATTATTGCAGGGAAGTCAGTGCAGTTCTCAGTTTTTTGAGCATACTGTCGATGTCTTCTGTTTTGCAGGTGCCCACGCTTAGTCGGTACCATTCACTGTTTTTATCGGCTCCAAAGGCGGCAAATGGCACAATGGCCAAAGAAGCTTCACTTAAGAGGAAGGCTGTCATATCCTCGGTGTTGGATATGGTTTGTTGATCCGTTTTTACCTTGCCTTTTAGAGAGAATTTAATGGTGAGGTACATGGAAGCTTTTGGGGCAATGGCATCCACAGGAAAGCCTTCTGCTTTCATGGCCATAAAGCCCGCATATAAAGTTTGCAGTCTGTAATTTAGTGCTGAGCCAATGGTGGAAAGATGTGCTTTTACAGCTTCTGTATTTTGCAAAAACTTGGCTGTAGCTACTTGTTCGGCCATAGGGCTCCAGGCGCCGATATGGCTGAGTATACCTTTCATCTTATCGATGATGGCTGTTGGTCCATTAGCCCAACCCACTCTTACACCGGTAGCGCTGAAGGCTTTACTGATACCATCGATAAAGATGGTATAGTCTTTCAATTCAGGAAACAGAGACACTGGATTGACATGTTCGCTGTCGTAACAAAGGGTCCAGTATATATGATCGTATAAAATATAGAGCGGCTTCTGTGCTGGTCCGCGACGCTTATTTTCGTCTATCACAGCCTGGCAAATGGCTTGTAATTGGTCTTTTGTGAAGACAGTGCCGGTAGGATTTAAAGGCGAGCATAAAGCCAATAAGGTAGCATCTTTAAAATGCGGAATCAGTTCTTCGGCGGTAGGTAAAAAATTGTTCTCTGCCTGGGTTTCAACACAGATATGTTCACCTTCCACAAAATGGGTGTAGTGGTTGTTGTTCCATGAAGGCACGGGATAAATTACTTTTTCTCCGCGGTCGCAGATGGTGCGATAAGCTGCATAGATGAGCGGTCGGCCACCACCGGAGATCAATATTTCTTCTGGAGAATAATGCAGGTTTAATCCATTCGACAAAAAAGCGGCAACTGCTTTGCGCAATTCGGCGATACCATTAGCCGGCGGGTAATTGGTACGATGGGCACGGTAGGCATTCACGATTTCATCTTCGAGCACCTGAGGAATCGGAAAAATATTGGGATCGAAGTCGCCGATAGTGAAGTTGTAAATGGTTTGACCCTGGCGAACGCGTTCGCTGATTTCGTTGCCGAGTTTAATGATTTCAGAAGGAATCAAAGTTTCGGCCAGATGTGACAGTGGCTTATTAGCACTCATAATGTTTGTAGTTGTTGTTGCCAGGCCCAGGCAGATCTTACCATTTCGTCGAGACCGATATTGGCTTTCCATCCCAGAACCGTTTCTGCTTTGGTATTATCGGCCCATACTTTTTCTACGTCGCCGGCGCGTCTCTGACCGATGCTGTAGTTAAGTTGAACCTGATTAACGCGTTCAAATGCCTGAATGATTTCTAACACGGTAAGCCCATTGCCGGTGCCGATGTTAAAAACTTCAAAATGGTTATCGGGATGTTGTTCGATATAACTAAGGGCTTTCACGTGAGCAGCTGCCAGGTCCACCACATGGATATAGTCGCGCACACAGGTGCCGTCTTTGGTGTTGTAATCGTTGCCAAATACGGTAAGCTTTTCTCTGATACCCGCTGCTGTTTGGGTGATGAAAGGTACCAGGTTATTGGGAACACCTAAAGGTAATTCGCCAATCTTGGCAGAAGCATGCGCGCCAATCGGATTAAAATAGCGCAGCGCAACTGTGTTGAGGAAGCGGCAGTCTGCCAGAATTTCTTCACCAATTTGTTTGGTATTGCCATAAGGCGAATTGGCTTTTTTGATAGGGGCTAACTCGTTTACTGGCGATTGGTCGGGTTCGCCATAGACAGTGCAGGAAGAACTAAAAACAATGTTCTTAACGCCGTGGGTTTGCATGGTTTCGAGCAGGCAAATGAGTCCGCCGATATTATTGCGGTAATATTTAAGCGGTTCGTTGACCGATTCGCCAACGGCTTTGAAAGCAGCGAAATGGATCACTGCCTCTATTTGGTGTTTGGAGAAGATATCGTTTAGTACATCGGCATTGTTAACATCGGCCTGATAGAAGGGGATAGTGCACTGGCAAATCTGTTCGAGACTTGAGAGCACACCGATATTGGTATTGCTAAGATCGTCTATGATGACCGGTTGGTAGCCATGAGCGATCAGTTCTGTTACGGTATGCGAGCCGATGTAGCCCAGACCGCCGGTGACTAAAATATTTTTCATATCTGTTTGCTTACAGTTCCGTTGAGTAGTTGATAATGGTCTTTGGTTTCGGGGCATATTGCCAAACCAGAAGCATCAAAATTCAGTTTGTGGCCATATTCGCTGACCCATCCACTCTGACGGGCTGGGTTGCCAATGAGTAACGCGAAATCTGGTACATCTTTGGTAACGACGGCGCCTGCACCTATCATGGCATAGGCACCAATGGTATGGCCACAAACGATGGTGGCATTGGCACCGATGCTGGCGCCTTTTTTTACGAGGGTTTTACGGTATTCGTCTTTTCTGACAACGGCACTGCGTGGATTGATGACATTGGTAAACACCATGCTGGGTCCGAGGAAAACATCGTCTTCGCAAATAACACCAGTGTATACCGAGACATTGTTTTGGATTTTGACATTATTACCGATAATGACCTCCGGAGAGATGACCACATTTTGGCCAATATTACAGCCTTTGCCGATTTGGCAATTGGGCATGATATGGGAGAAATGCCAGATTTTCGTTCCTTCACCGATTTCAGAACCCTGGTCGATGACTGCGCTGGAGTGTGCGAAAAAATCCGACATAGGCAGATTACAAGCCTAAAACTTTTTCAACTGGCATTCTGCCGTCGAAAAGCATTTCAGGATTTTCGAGTAATTGTTTAACTCTTACTAAGAAACTAACACTTTCGCGACCGTCGATGATTCTATGGTCGTAGCTCAATGCCACATACATGATAGGACGGATAACGATCTGTCCGTTTTCTACCATTGGTCTCTCAACGATGTTGTGCATACCAAGGATAGCAGATTGTGGCGGGTTAATAATAGGCGTACTCATCATACTTCCGAAGACACCACCATTGGTGATGGTGAAAGTACCACCGCTCATTTCTTCGAGTGATAATTTATTATCGCGGGCTTTACCAGCCAGTCTTTTAACTTCTTTTTCGATATCAGCCAGACTTAAGGTTTCGGCGTTTCTGATAACAGGAACGACTAAGCCTCTTGGACCAGAAACGGCGATAGAGATATCGCAGTAATCGTTGAATTGGATGTTGTCACCATCGATGAAAGCGTTTACAGCAGGCCAGTCGAGCAAAGCGATGCAGCAAGCGCGGGTGAAGAAACTCATGAAACCCAAACCTACTTCGTGTTTTTCTGCGAAGATAGTTTTGTATTTGTTTCTGAGGTCCATGATCGGCTTCATGTTGACTTCATTGAAGGTGGTCAACATAGCAGTTTCGTTTTTAGCAGCCACCAGACGTTTAGCAACAGTTTTGCGCAGGTTGCTCATCTTTTCGACTCTGACATTTCTGTCGCCGTTAGGACTGTATTTGTTGGCGCCTCCGGATTTTACACCGTTGGCAACGATGGCTTCGAGGACATCGGTTTTGGTGATGCGGCCGTTAGGACCGGTACCTTTCACCTGAGCAGGTTTAAGACCGTGTTCCATCATCAATTCTTTTGCGAGTGGGGCGATGGCCACATCAGCGCTCATATCAGCTGCAGCCACAGCGGGCTTTTCAGCAGGTTTTTCTTCTTTTTTGGTTTCGGCTTTAGCCGGAGCAGATTCTTTTTTGGCTTCTGCTTTAGGAGCAGCGGCGCCTTCAGGTGCTTTTGCTGTTTCGTCGATTTCTACGATGATAGCACCAACTTTAATTTCGTCGCCTTCTTTAGCGAGTTGTTTGGTGATTACACCTGCAGATTCGGCATTCACTTCAAAAGTGGCCTTTTCACTTTCAAGTTCTACCAGTGGTTCGTCTAGCTTAACATAATCACCCACTTGTTTCAACCATTTAGAAACGGTTACTTCACTAATGGACTCACCTGGACTGGGAACTTTGATTTCGATTGCCATATATAAGATTTTACTTGGCGCAAAAATAGAGCAATTTATTAATTATAACAAGTGCTTTGGAAAACGATAAAGGGAGGTCAAGGAACAAGGAAATAGGAGAGAGGAATTAGGGGGCTGGCGCCGGAGAACAAGCGTTGATGTACCAGCGGTGCTGCAGAATCTTTGATTAAAGAATAATGGTATTTTAGATAGCCCGGCCTCAGCGGTGCCGGGGCTGGCGCCAGAGAATGATCACCTTTCACACCACTGTATAGCCGTCAGACCCACGGTCCACGGGGATTGAGAGCGAGTATGATGCTGACGCTCCGCGCCTGGATGATCTCCAGTTGGACAGGGATGTCGTCGCAAGAACATCGCCGCAAAATATCCAACACATTGGATGTAACGGTTTACAAGCGACAAAATCAGCGTCATCCAATCCCGTTTTAACGGGATGTCCTTTGATATCATTAAATTGAAAATTTAATGAAGATAAAACAGGAAAAAAATATCAGCGAAATCTGCGTTAGGCCCGCCGCAGGCGAATGTTATTCCTAGATAAATTAAGAATCACCATTTATGCGTGTGCTCCGACCACCAACGGCCTTGCAATTTCATGGTTTTTTCCATGATCTCGCGAACACATCCCTTACCTCCACCCAATGGGGAGATGTAATGGCAGATGTTTTGAATGTCTACTGCTGCATCATTGGGACAGGTGGCCACGCCTACCTTTTGCATCAACTCGTAATCCGGCATATCATCGCCCATATACAAAATATCGCTGGGCTCTAACTGATGCTTGCTTAAAAATTCGTTGAAGGCCGCCTCTTTGTGCTGCTGACCGACGTATACGTCTTCTATACCTAAAGTGCGAAAACGCTTAACAACGCCTAATGAATTGCCGCCAGAAATGATGGCTATAGGGTAGCCCGATTTAACGGCATGTTGCAAAGCATAGCCATCTTTGATGTTGAAGTTTCTGAGAAAATGGCCATCTTCTGTGCCAATCACAGAACCGTCAGTCATTACTCCGTCCACATCAAAAACAAAGGCTTTAATGTGCTGGAGTTTCTCGTGTATAAGTGTCATGTTATGGTTTTTTAAAAGGAATAATTTTTTCTGTCACGATATCATCGTAGATCATTTCCGCAGCTAAATCAGCGCCATCGTTGGTGAAGTGGTAGCCATCGTAAAACAGTCTGGAATCTTTGGGCAATCGTGCTGCCAGATTGATAAACGGTACACCCATTTCTTCGGCCACATCAAAGGTGCTCTTGTTGTACATTTTTAAAATGTAAGCGCGGGTTTTGCCATTGATTTCGCCAGTCTTTAACAAACCCAAATCCACATTGGTCATCAGATCTTTTTCGTCAGAAAACAAAATACTCTGAGCCACAAAAATCAATTTGATATTGTTCTTTTGGCAGATCTCTGCAAACTCTTTGATGCGTTGTTTATAAGGTCCGATAAAAGGTTGTTCTTCTTTTAAGCGGCGCAGTATAGCAGTATCGCTCATCTTTAATGTAGGCGCTTTGCTGAGGTCGGTGATAAACTTATGGTTCAGTCCCGCGTCTTTAGAGCGACCCGCTCTGAGGATGTTAACTACCAAAGCCGGCAATTCCAGGAAATTGTATACCTTCTGGTACCATTTGCCGTCGTATTCATCGAAGCGGGCCGGTGCTTTGAGGCCCATATCATTCAATCCGCACATCAAAATGATGTAATCAGGTTTTAGATTGAGCACATATTGTTTCAGCATTTGAAGGTTGCCAAAGCTGGATTGACCGTCCATGCCGGCATTGTTCAACCAGATTGAAGCATCTTTTTTGCGCAGTTTATTGCCCAGTACATTGGGCCAGTCTTTGCCATCGCTGAGGTAAAAGCACTCGGTGGTGCTGCCACCCATGCAAATAATTTTAGTAGCATTGCTGTCACTCGGCTCCGGTCCGCGGAAACCTAAACTGTTTTTCGTGTGAATGAGGTGTGTGTCAAGTCCTGGTACATTTGGAATATCAGTCTCATATACCTTATTGATGGGCAAAACGATTTCGCCGTTTTTTACCCTGCCGGAAAAAGGGTTGTAGAAATGCAATACGATTTCAAGACCAATCACGACAATCAGAACAAATCTGATAATTTTCCAGAGCGCCTTCATTGTGGCAAATTTAATGAAAATTGATATTCATCAAAGCGTATGCTGATTAAAAACTAAAATCGTAAATTTGCAGTATGTTAAACATCTCACAGGTATTAAAGCAACTTGGAATTAAGAAAGTCAACGAAAGTGTCTGCACAGGCGTCAACTGGATCAGCGCCGTAGGCTCTACCACCAAAGTGATAGTTTCCCCTACAGACGGTAAAAAAATCGCTTCTGTTATTTATGCCAGTACCACAGAGTATGAGGCCGTGATGAAAAGAGCCGGTGATGCCTTTCAGGTTTGGCGCAACATACCAGCACCTAAACGCGGCGAAATCATTCGTCAGTACGGTGATGTTTTAAGAGAAAACAAAGATGCCCTCGGAACTTTAGTGAGTTACGAAATGGGTAAGAGTTTGCAGGAAGGCAAGGGCGAAGTGCAGGAGATGATAGACATCTGCGATTTTGCCGTTGGTTTAAGCAGGCAGTTATATGGTTTAACCATGCACAGCGAACGCCCTAAACACCGCATGTACGAGCAATGGCATCCGCTGGGTATTGTTGGAATTATCTCTGCTTTCAATTTTCCGGTAGCGGTATGGAGCTGGAATGCCATGATTGCTGCAGTTTGTGGCAATGTGAGTGTATGGAAACCGTCTGAAAAAACACCTTTGTCTGCGATTGCTTGTATGAACTTGTTAAAGAAAGTTCTGGAAGCCAATCAACTGCCGGAAGGGATTTTTACTTTGATTAATGGCGATGCCGAGATCGGTAAGCAGATTGCAGAAGATAAACGCATCGCTCTAGTCTCTGCCACTGGTAGCACCCGTATGGGTCGCTCTGTTGGAATGGCAGTGGCAGCGCGTTTTGGCAAGAGTTTGTTGGAACTGGGAGGTAACAATGCCATCATCATCACAGAAAATGCCGATTTGGCCATGGCCTTGCGCGCCGTGGTATTTGGCGCTGTCGGTACTGCCGGTCAGCGTTGCACCACCACCCGACGTATTATTGTGCACGAAAAAATCTACGATGAGTTCTTGAAAAAACTGATCAAAGCTTATAAACAAATTAAAATTGGCGATCCTTTGGATCAGGCCAATCATATGGGACCATTGATTGATGTACATGCTGTGCATGCCTATACTGGTGCACTCGAGCAATTGAAAAAAGAAGGCGGTAAAATCTTGTTTGGCGGTAAGGTATTGAAAGGTGCCGGATTTGAAAGTGGTTGCTATGTACAGCCTGCAATTTGCGAAGCTTTGAACGTGTATAAAATTGTGCAGGAAGAAACCTTTGCGCCAATTTTATATGTGATGAAATACAGTAAAATGTCTGAAGCTATGGCCATGCAGAACGATGTAAAACAGGGATTGAGTTCGGCCATCTTTACCAACCACATGCGTGAAGCTGAGTTCTTTTTGTCTGCAGAAGGCAGTGATTGTGGTATTGCCAACGTTAATATTGGTACCAGTGGTGCCGAAATTGGTGGGGCATTTGGTGGCGAAAAAGAAACAGGTGGCGGCAGAGAAAGCGGAAGCGACAGCTGGAAAGCCTATATGCGCCGTCAAACCAATACCATCAACTACTCTGATACCATGCCTTTGGCTCAAGGTATCAAATTCGATTTTTAAGTTTCACAATAAATTCGACCTTTCTGCAAAATATTATTTGCACTTGGTAAAAGCAGTTGTCGAATAGATAAAAAGCAATTGTAGTTTCGGCCAAAAGCTAAGCGAAACCAATGAAATTGCTAATTATTGAGAGCGACCAGCAAGTGGCGCAAAAACTTTGTGACGAGCTGAAAATTCGTTGCCCTTATTTTTCTGAGTATTTACAAGCCCACTCGTTTACGGACATCCGACGGATGTTTGAGCAATGTGCACCCGACCTGGTGTTGATGTGTGTGTCTAAAACAGCGCCTTATTCATTTGATGTGTTCCGTTATGTGTCTTTAATCAATCGCATGCTCATCGTTGTGAGCGATAATCCCTGGGATGCCGTGGAAGCTATCAAACTAAAAGCTATGGATTTTTTATTGCAACCCTTTGATCTGGAGGATTTGGAATTTGCGATTGAGAAAGCATCTGCCCTGATGAATTTGCGACAGGAGGGCGCGGTAACAGATATGGATATCAAACCAGTTTCAGGCGATATCATCGTAGTATGGGATAAAGACAGGATTCGTCCTGTGGAGATAGGAGAGATTGTGAAAATTAAATCCAGTGGGGCGTATTCAGATATCTTTCTGGACAACGACAAGCATTATGTGTCGGCAAAGAATCTGGGCTTTTTTGAAGAGGCTCTTAAACAGCGGAATTTTATTCGCATTCACCATTCTTGTATGGTAAATCTCGAACATATCAAATACTATAATCCTGGCACCAGAGCTTACGTTACACTCAGTGATAGCAAAATCGAGTATGTATCTAAACGTAAGAAAAAAGACTTGCTGAAATACTTTAATGCTGGTTAGAAAATGCTTAAGCCTTTGCCGTCGTGTTTGCAAAGCACCGTGTAGGCGCTTGGTTTTACTTTGCGGTAAGGCGTTAAACGGATGATGAAGTTTTTGAGCAACTGGACAGCTATTTTAAGAGGCTTGCCTTTGTAAGCAAAACGTACCTGATCGGAAGTGATGAAAACAAAATCTTCTGAAATTACCTCAAATCCTTCGCTTTTGAGAAGAAATTTAAACAGGGCAGGCGTGAAAATATTGATATGCCCGTAATCGAGGTAATGTTTGATCTTATTGTCAACGAAGAAACTGAAGTCGATCGGAATTTCGAAAAACTGTTTGTCTGATACCCTTGCGATTTCTCTCAGTAACAAACGCGGGTGTTCGACGTGTTCCAGCACGTGACTGCACATGGCCAGGTCGAAGGTTTTATCGGCATACGGAATTTTATAACCGTCAAATTTGTTGACTTCTTTGAGGGATGCCATTTGACGGGCTTTGATTTTTTCTATGCCTGAATCAGAAATTTCCAGACTGCTGATGTTGTCAGAAAAACCGGCTTTGTCCAAAAACGACAAAACAGCACCATCACCAGAACCAATGTCTACAACAGATTTGGCTTTCAGTCCGCCACACAAGCGCATGATATTGCCGGCTTTCTGTCGGCCACCCATATTGCGCCATTGAGCATCGCTGTTGGTGTATTGATTATCGTAAGTACTTTGTACATTTTCGGAAACATCCTTCATGTTGGCAAATTTAAGGATATATGTGAATTTTTTATATGGCTCTTAAAAAGCCTGCAGGATTTAGTATTTCACTTGGTATTTGCCTGTATTGTCAACGGCCATTTTGGGCGGCGTGCGCATCACTTCGAAGTAATTGAACCCATCCTGCAGATTGCGCCAAAATTCCAGACGTTTATTGTCAAAATTAAAGTAAGATTTGAGATAGGCCCAGTTACCAGCGTTCATACGGCAAGGGTAGATGTGAATAGGAATGTAATAATTGGTGTCTTTATTGTTTTGTGCCTGCACATTGCACCAGTACAATTCTTTGATCACCTCGTCGCTCATGGGCAGACAGCCGATGGTAAGACTATCGCCATGGACAAAAATCTGTCCACCATAATTGCCTTTATTGCCCAGGATGCTATCGCTTTTGTTGGGATAAGACACTTTATAGGAGAGGTAAAAATTGCTGTATGGATTGTATTGGTTGATGTGGTAATACCCTTCAGGTACCTGGTAATCGCCCTCCATACGTTTTGGGCCCAGCGTGCCCGACATATTAACGATGGCATAAGATTTAACCAGTTTATAACGATGATGGGCACTGTCTGCGGCCCATAGTTCCATCTGTTTTTCTTTTTTAAAAACACGCCAGTAAACAAACTTTGGCGGGTATTGCAGCTGTTGTTTGGTAAAGGCTTGTCTCAGATTCTCGTCACTGCTCATGCGGGCATTCCACACCCTTTGATTGCCCAGCTGTTTTTCGGTCAAAACCTGAGGTTGTGCCCAGGCGCTAACACAGGCAAACATTAGCACTGCCAAATGGAAAGTGCGTTGAAAGCAAATGCGATATGACTTAATCGACAACACTGATTTTAATACTGTTGGCCATCGATTTTTTTAGGATTGGCATACTGGCGGTATGGATGACAATATCGTCTTTTTTAACGAGACCATTGCTTTTCAATACTTCCAAAACATCGGTAAAGGTTTGGTCGGTGCTCACATATTCATCATAGAAGAAACCTCTGACACCCCAAACCAGGCTCATCGATTTGAGAAGCGGTTTATTGTTGGTGAAGATGAAGATATCGGCTCTTGGACGGTAAGAAGAGATTTCAACGGCAGAGTATCCGGAACGTGTCATACCAACGATAGATTTAGCTTTCAGGTGGTCGCTCATACGTACGGCGGTGAAACAAATTTCGTCGGAGATAAAAGTATCTGATGAGGAAGTAGGTTTCACACCTTTGAAGTAGACACGTTTGTCTTTTTCAACGTCTCTGATGATTTTCTCCATAGTTTCCACCACTTTCACCGGGAAAGCACCCACACTGGTTTCTGCACTAAGCATCACGGCATCGGCGCCATCGATCACGGCATTGGCCACGTCGCTCACTTCAGCACGAGTAGGGGTTGGATTCACAATCATAGATTCCATCATTTGGGTAGCAACGATTACCGGTTTGGCATGGTTGATACATTTTTCGATGATGTTCTTTTGGATGATAGGCAAATCCTGTAAAGGCATTTCTACACCTAAGTCACCACGTGCCACCATAATGGCATCTGTAACGGCAATGATAGAGTCGATATTTTTAACGGCTTCCGGTTTTTCAATTTTGGCCACCACTTTGGTGATTTTTCCGGATGCTTTGATACGGTTTTTCAGGTCGATGATGTCTTCGGCTTTTCTCACGAAAGAGAGGCCTATCCATTCGATATCGTTTTCGAGACCGAATTCCAGGTCGCGGATGTCTTTTTCGGTCAGACTAGGGAAAGACACATCGGTATGTGGTAAGTTAAAGCCTTTTTTAGATTTGAGGATACCACCTGTGATGACAGTGGCTTCAACATCGGTATCATTTAAGATTTTATCAACGCGAACTTCAATTTTCCCGTCGTCAATCAGGATGAACTCGCCCGGTTTGACATCAGTTGCTAAATCGTGATAGCGAATGCAAATCATTTGAGCATTGCCAATCATTTCTTTAGATGTGAGTATAAGTTTTTGGTTATCGAAAACTTCGACACCTTCGCCTTCTACCATCCCCAATCGCAATTTTGGTCCCTGTAAATCCTGCAGGATACAGACATCAGAATTGAGTTCCTCGTTGATAGAGCGGATGTTTTTGATCACTTCGAGGTGGTCTTCATATGAGCCGTGTGAGGAGTTGATACGACAAACATCGACACCTGCCAGAATAATGCTTTTGAGCATTTCGCGGGAGGCAGTGGCGGGTCCGATAGTAGCAACAATTTTAGTTTTATTAAATTTGGATTTATACATGGTTAAGATCTTCTATGAATTTTTTTGTTTGGAGGATATTGTGGAAGAAGACATCTTTGCTTTTGACCATATTAAAGTCGAATGCATGGATGAATTCTATTTTTGGGTTTGTTTTTAAGGCTTCCAAAGCGCGTTCAAAGTAGTTATAAATGTCATCGCCATTGCAAATGAGTATAAAATCGAACATAGGTTTGGATTGTAGGAAATTGGTTTCACTGCCTTTGTTTTGCACCAGGTGCCAGTTGAGTTCAACATCTTCAAAGGCGTCGAAGTAATGTTGGTGGATACTTTGGATCTCGGCGTTATCCGACAGTTCTTTTTTCCAAGGCAGGGTAAGTGCCAGGTTCATGGTATAACTTTTATTGATCTGCCATGCCAGTTGATAAAAGTGGAGGTTAGCTTTTATACCAGCTATTTTAGGGAGAACAACACTATTATTTATATCCTTGAAGCTCAATTTTCAACAGCAAAGATAAGCTTAGTATGTTAAATTGATATGACCCTTTCGACAGCACTTAACACTTTGTCGACCGGTAAGTCTTTCATACAGCTTTCACCCAATTTGCATTTGCCGCGGTAAAAGCATTGGCATTGCTTGTCGGGCATTACAATTTCGCCTTTGCCGAAGAGGTCAAATTCATGTGGATTAAATATGTTGTTCATCAGAACAATTTTCTTGTGGAGTCCAAGTGTTAGGTGCATACCCATGGTTACCTGAGTTACCACCAAATGGCATTGATCGATGAGGTTAATGAACTGAGGCAGTGGGAAAAAGCCCAGGTATTTGGCGCCGCTGAGTTGAGCAATTTCTTTGTTTCGGGTATCTTCCTGTTCGCCACCCAGAAGGATGACTTCATGGCCTTGAGCGATGAGAGTTTTAGCCAGTTCAGCAAAGTAGTGTAAAGGCCATAGACGGGTGGTCCACCTGTCTCCGCAACCAGTATTCAAACCAATGATTTGTTTGCTGCGGTCGATTTGAGGCCAGGTATAGCCTTTGTCCGCATGATTGTCCAACTGGTATAACTCGCCCTTGTATTCCAGGTTGCACATGGCAAAAATTTCCTGGCAATAGTTGAGTGTGTTGGCTTGACTCACATCGTCGAACAAACCGGTATGGTACTTATGGTTGGCCAAGGCATTCACTGGTTGAGAGATATTATCTTTCAGGATATAGCCGTATTTTTCTTTGGCTTTAACGGCTAAAAGGAGTGCAGAGGCTTCTTTTTCTTTGTCGAGGTTGATGGCGATATCAAATTCGGCATGCTGCAGGTAAAGGGCAGAGGCATAATCAAATTTGAGAATTTCATCGATTTTTCCAGAAGGTAAAATTGCAGGTGTTTGAGTGAGCCAGGTGATTTTACAGTCTGGGTACATGGTTTTGTAAGTGCTGATAAGCGGTGTTGTTCTAATCACATCGCCAATAGCACCCAGTTTTATAATCAGGATACGTTTGCTGATTTTCTTATAAGCAGGACAGTTGCCGCAGTGGTAACCGTGTTCTTTGTGAGGAAGACAAGGGACATCCCCTTTTAAATACAAGCAATCTGATTGATAAAATTCCATATCTTATGAGTCTGCAAAATAAGAATATTTGATATGAAATAAAAAATTTTTGACTTTATGGCACGAAAATGGCTGCTTTTTGTGTTGTTCAGGTAACCTTTTGACGAAAATTTCGTCTAATAGTATAATTAGTACCCCCAAATTGCGAAATTTAAACTATATTTGGAATAGATTTGTGATGAAACGATTGCTTCATATATTGTTTGTAGCCTTGTGTTTAATCAGTGCATCCACTGTTTTTTCAACGCATATGGTGGGTGGATTTATCAGTTATCAATACGACGGCGAGGGTTCTACAGGTGTTCGTTACATCATCACTATCAATTCTTACCGAGATTGTAAAGCGACGTCTATCGATTTTCCTAAAACCATAGAGGTTTGTGTCTACAACAAAAACGACCAAAGGTTGGCAGGTACTTATACTTTCAATATTGGTCCACGTACAAAAGTGAATCCTGTTGGACGTACCGATTGCCCAGAGGCTACTCAAGTTTGTCTGGAACATGCTATTTATCGCAGATCAATCGTGGTGCCTAAAAGTTCTTTTGGGTATTATGTCAAGTGGGAGATTTGCTGTCGTAACGAACAAGTCAATTTGAGAAACGATGTGGATGGTAATCCTTTTATTGGTCAGACTTATCAAACCATTATTCCACCATCCAATGTTGTTAACAGTTCGCCCTACTTTAAAGATGTACCGGTGCCATTTATGTGCATCAACGATACCGTTCAGGTGAGTAATTACGCTGTTGATGCCGATGGCGACGTTCTGGTGTACAAGCTTGCCACACCATGGTATGGCGCCAGTTTGTCTAATAACTACCCTGGGTGCTCACCTTTCTACGATCCTCCAAAGCCAATCGCTGATGCCGATTATTCTTCTGGCTACAATGGGCAGTTTCCTTTCGGAGCCAGTGGCTTATCACTTATTAATTCTGCAACTGGAGTTACTACTTTTAAAGCCACTAAAGTTGGTAATTATGCCGTGGCGATAGATGTGGAAGAATACCGCAATGGGGTGATGTTAAGTTCTACGAGGTTGGATTTGCAGGTGTTAATCATTAATTGCACGCCCAATAACAAACCTACTATCTCTACGCCGAGGAAAAACTACACCCTTTTTGAGGGTGATCAGTTGTGCTTTGATGTCACGGCCAGAGACAAGGATAATCAAAATATTACCCTTACGGGTTCCGGTGACTTAATTAGCGGTATCAACGGGTTTACCGGCAACCGAGCCACGTTTGCGCCTGCTTTTTCCAGAGGTACTGCCACTTCTCAGTTTTGCTGGAAAACCGATTGCAATCAGGGTCGCAAAAATTATTTCTATTTCTTTACCGCCAAAGCGGTTGATGATGGCTGTCCTTCTAAATTTACATTGACGGATGTCGCCATCAGGGTATTGCCATTTACAGGGCGCTCTAATATCACCGGACCAAGCAGTGTCTGTCAGGGTAGTAGGGGCATTGTCTATAATGTCACAACTACCGCGGATACCTTGCCTGAGCTTAATGGGCACACCATAGATGTCAAAGTTACCAATGGAACTTTGGTGAGTGTAACGCCTACAAGTTTTATAGTCAACTGGGATAAAAATGCGCTTACCGGTAAAATTCAGGTCATTCCCGTCTCCAGATTTGGCTGTACCGGCGATACCGCGATTTACAATGTTACTTTAATTGCCTCTCCGCCAGTGCCGGTCATTCCTGGTATTGATACTGTTTGCGAAAATACTTCAAAAATTTATTCTGCCACTATTTTGCCAGGCATGACTTACCAGTGGTGGGTCAGCAATGGCAGTGTGTTGGGCGCTTCTACCAATTCGTCGATCAATATAGTTTGGGGCAAGGCTGGTAAAGCTCAGGCCAAGATTATTCAGATCAATTCCAATAATTGTCCAAGCGATACAGGCTTTTTAAATGTTTGGGTGTCTAAGCCTCAAACACCACCAATCAGTGGTAAAGCCAGTGTTTGTCCAAATTCAAGTGATATAGAATACAAAGTTGATTTCTTTGAGCCGGGTTCTTCTTTCTTCTGGACGGTCAGTGGAGGCACAGTGTCTGGCTCCAGTTCAGGTAATTCTGTTAAAGTCAACTGGGGTAACGAAGGTACTGGCTTTGTAAAGGTGATTGAAATTAATCGCTTTGGTTGCAAAGGCGATACCATGTTCATGCCGGTCAACAAAACTTATAACTTAACATCTGATAAAATACAAGGTGATACCGATATTTGTGAAAACACATTGAACCAGGTCTACTCAGTGCCTTTAAGTCCCGCCACCACCTACTCATGGTCGGTAAACGGTGGTACCATTATTAGCGGTCAGGGAACCAATGCCATTAGAGTTGACTGGGGCAGCAGTGGTACCGGAAGTGTGAGCATGTATGAAACGAGTTATGATTCTGTGAATTTAAAATTCTGTGTGAGCACTGTGGTGAGTAGAGTGGTGAATATACGTCCGTATCCAAGCGCCAATGTTATTAATGGTGTCGACGAGATTTGTCAATCCAGTGCTTCTGGTACCTACAGTGTCAATGGCATGGCTCGATCAACTTATGTGTGGTCGATTAACAACGATACCGCCAATATCAATGGTCAGGGTACTTCAAGTATCGTATTCTCTTTCAGCAAAGAAGGCACTTTTAATATAAGCGCTATAGAGACATCTGAGTTTGGTTGTAGCGGACCAGTGATTAACTTTACCTTAATTGTGCATCCAAAACCACGCACCACGCCTATAGTGGGTGATAGTGTGATATGTTCACCTAATCTGAGTAATTATAATTATTCTGTTACAGGTTTTCCGAGTTCAAGGTTTGATTGGTTTATTAATGGTGGCGTGCCGGTAGTTCCGAGTATTACCAATGCCATTAATGTTAACTGGGCAGGTCAACAATCTAGCAGTATCAAGGTACTAGAAACAAGTGATTTTGGTTGCGTTGGCGATACCATTAAGCTGAATGTTTTCTATGATAATCCGGCATTATACCTCAGTTATATCACGGTCAATCCGCCGCCGGCAGATGATAATGGCATGGAGGTATATTGGCGATTGGTTAATGCGCCAAGGTATAATAACCAATTAATTATTCAGAGAAGAAGAGCTGGATCAGGTGAGTTGTTTGCCGATGCTGGAACAGTTAATGGCAGTGTGGTAAAGTTTAACCACAATAATATCAATACCGATATAAATGCCTGGGATTACAGAGTAAAGGGCTACGACTTATGTGGCAAAGAAATTTATACAGATGTACATACCAATATTCTGCTCACCGGTAACAAGACAGATGCTTATAGCGTGAGTATGAATTTTACACCATATCTGGGATGGGGCAGTACCAGCATTCGATATGATTTGTACAGACAGTTAAAGAACAGTACAGATTACGAATTGTATGCAGCCAATATCACCGATTTTAATGCAGCCTTCAGCAATGGTTTGGAATACTATACCCAATGTTACAGAGTTAAAGCCACTAAAATAGGCACAGACACTGTGAGCTGGAGCAATGATATCTGTTTCAATTTCGAGCCTACCTTGTTTATTCCGACAGCCTTCTCGCCTAATGCCGACGATATGAATGATGGGTATTCTGTAAAAGGAGGCGCACTTAAAACTTTTGATTTTATCATCTATAACCGTTGGGGCGAAAAGCTCTATCAGACAGACGATTTGAATTTTATGTGGAACGGACAGTACAAAGGTCAGGATCAACCACAAGACGTCTACATGTACTATTGTTATTACACAGGTTTTGATGGCAAGAAGTATTCTACCAAGGGCACTATTACCTTATTGCGATAATCGGGTGTTTCAGGTCTTTAAAAGTTTCTTAAATAAGTCGGTATAAAATAAAAGACTTATCAATATCAGTTAACAATTTCTTGTAATAAAGAATTAAATAACGAAATTTGCTCCATCAATTATGGCTATTATCATCACAGACGAATGTATCAATTGCGGCGCATGCGAGCCGGAATGTCCCAATAACGCCATTTACGAGAGCGGCGTAGAGTGGAGAATCAAGGACGGCACCAGTGTAGAGGGTCAGTTTAAAATGAGCGATGGTTCATTGGTGGATGTGGCTCAAAAATTTGCACCTATCAGCGAAGAAGTATATTACATTGTGCCGGACAAGTGCACAGAGTGCATGGGTTTTCATGAAGAGCCACAGTGTGCTGCAGTTTGTCCTGTAGATTGCTGCGTGCCTGATCCGGACAGAAAAGAATCTGAAGATATCTTGCTCGACAGAAAATCGAGATTACATATTTAATGCAGAACAAAGGAACTTGTTTGATTACCTATGTGCCAATGCGGGCGGAACCCCGTTCTGGTGCAGAGATGGTAAATTCTTTGATCTTTGGCGAATCGTATACGGTACTTGAAGAACAAGAAGACTGGTTTTACGTTGAGTGCGATTACGATCAATACAAAGGTTGGATCAGTAAGGGATCTCATGCTCCTTTTGTCGAGATGCCGGATGTTAACGACAGTTTATACCTGGAAGCACCTGGTTATCATCAAAAATTATTGATTCCCTGTGGCGCTCAGATGCCCATGGAGATGCAGGTAGAGGTGGATGGGATGGCGTATGATATCAAGCGTAAACTAAAAACCAACCACCATTTGCCATTGCGAATGCGCATTTTAAAAACAGCGCAATCCTTTCTTAATACGCCTTATCTCTGGGGTGGTCGCACCTTTATGGGCATAGATTGCTCTGGTTTTGTACAAATCGTTTTAAAAGCCAATGGGGTGTTTATTCAAAGGGATACTTCTCAACAAATTCTTGCGGGTAAAGACATTCCTTATGGCAAACAAGAGGCCGGCGATCTGGTGTTTTTTAGTAAGCCGGGTCAGAGTAAAGTGTCGCACGTAGGTTTGCTGATGGAAGCCAATAAAGTCATTCATGCCAGTGGCAAAGTTCAGGAAACAAAATTGACGGAAGCCGGCATGGTAATGGGCGATTCATTGGCCTATGCCTTGATTGGAATAAAGCGAGTTTTATAATGGACTGGAGCAAAGACGACGCCTGGAAAAAGAAGAGTAAAGAAAAGCAGAAGTCATTCAAGCGCTTTTTGGATACCGTTCAGCCGGCCAAAATTATCCGTCAGTTACCAGAATTACACGAAGAAGCTTTTTCGAAAATCGATTGCCTGGATTGTGCCAATTGCTGTAAAAATCACAGTCCCACTTTCAAAACACCAGACATCAAACGCATCAGCAAGTATTTAAGAATGCGTGAGTCGGATTTCATTGATCAATATTTGAAGATGGATGAAGACAATGATATGGTTTTAAAAGGCAGTCCCTGTACCTTTTTAAACGCCGATAATACCTGTCAGATTTATGATGTTCGTCCGTCTGATTGTGCCCGTTACCCTTATACAGATGAAGATGTTTTTGTTAAAAGGAAGGCGCTAACCCTTGCCAATTCAGGTGTTTGTCCGGCAGTTTTTCATATTCTGGAAAAAGTTACGGCGATTCTCTAACTTTGTTCCCGATGAAAATAGATTGTCATGCGCACATCATGCCAGCTACCTGGCCTGATTTAAAGTACAAATTTGGTTATGGGGGATTCATTCATCTGGAACATGATGAGAAGTCCAAAACTGCCAGAATGCTCAGAGATGATGGCAAATTTTTCAGAAAAGTAGAAGAAAATTGTTTCAATCCAGAGGCCATTCTTTGGGATATGTCTGCCAATAACGTCGACAAGATGGTATTGTGCACCGTGCCGGTATTGTTTAACTACTGGGCAAAGCCGAAAGATACAGCCTGGTGGGCCGCATTTCTCAACGACCATATTGCAGAAGTGCAAAATAATTACCCCGATAAATTTATTGCTTTGGGTACTTTGCCTATGCAAGACATCGAGTTATCTATTAAAGAGCTAGAGCGACTGAAAACGCTTGGTGTTAAAGGCGTTCAAATAGGTTCTAATATCAATAACGTCAACCTGGACGACGAAAGGTTCATGCCTTTTTATGCTGCCATGCAAGATTTAGATATGGCTTTGTTTATTCATCCCTGGGAGATGATGGGTGAGGAGTTTATCCAAAAATTCTGGTTGCCTTGGTTGGTAGGTATGCCTGCCGAAACCAGCAGAGCCATTTGTTCGATGATATTTGGAGGGGTGTTCGACCGTTTTCCAAAATTGAGAGTGATGTTTGCCCATGCTGGTGGTTCATTTCCATTTACCATTGGCAGAATTGCGCACGGTTGGGCGGTTCGTCCAGATCTGGTGAATTTAAATGATGTTAAAAATCCTAAAGATTATATCGGTAAATTCTGGGTAGATGGCATCACACATGATACCCGTTCTTTCGAGTATTTGCTGGAGCTGTTTGGGGCTGATAAAATCTGTTATGGCACTGATTACCCTTTTCCTTTAGGGGATTTGGAACACGGTAAATTCATCGAAGAAAATCCGCATATTTCTGCACTGGATAAACAAAAAATATTCAGCGATTCTGTATCTGCATTTTTAAAATTATAAGTTATCAGAACACCACTAGCTATAACGAGTGCGGCTAATGCCAGATTTAAGTTTCTGCAAAGTTTAGAGAAATCGAAACAACGCAGAATTTTGTCTTTAACGGCGGTTGAGGGACTTAAAGAAATAGAAATGGCTATTGAAGGTCGCTGTCAAGTGGAACAGATCTTTTTTGATGAGTCCATCGCCGATAAATCGATGTTGCAGCGTTTGAGTAAAACCTATCCAGAGGCCGAATTGTACAGCATCAGTTCGGATTTGTTTGCCAAGGTATCTTATCGCGAAACAACAGGTGGCATCATTGTGGTGGTTAAAACTGCGATGATGGGTATGGATGATTTAAAGCTTGGTGACAAGCCTTTAATTCTGATTGTAGAAGGTGTCGAGAAACCTGGTAATCTGGGTGCAATATTGCGCACTGCCGATGCAGCAGCAATCGATGCTGTTATCTGTTGTCAGTTGCCGGGAGATATTTACAATCCCAATATTATACGGGCAAGTTTGGGGACTGTTTTTACTGTGCCTTTGGTGGTAACAGATAATACAAGCGCCATGCAATGGTTAAAGCAACATGGTGTCACTACCTATTGTTCTAATCTGCACAAAGCCAGTGATTATTTTGAACAGGATTACAGTGGCGCCTGTGCCATCGTTGTTGGGACTGAAGCAACCGGTGTTTCTGAGGTCTGGCAGGACTTTGCCGACGCCAATGTTAAAGTGCCCATGCTGGGAAAAATTGACAGCATGAATGTATCAGTGGCCGCAGCCATCATGTTGTATGAAGCCCGCAGACAAAGGGGGTATTAATTAACGGATTAAAGTAACGGTGCCATTGATGGTTTCCTGCTTATCCGCATTCACTTTCATCTTATAATCGAAGATATAATAATAAGTGCCGGCTGGGCAAATCGGTCCGTTGTTATTCACCCTGCCATTCCAGTTGATGTCGGTGGTATTGTCAGAATCTTCAAAGCCTTCGTAAACTTTAACGCCCCAACGGTCGTATATTCGGAGATGGTATTCGGTTTCGCCATCTATGATCACATCATAACGGTCGTTATAACCATCGGTTTGTCCCGGTGTAAACACATTGAAGACCAATAGGTCGATGAAGAAATTATTTTTGTAGGGTTTGCAAAGGGTATCAGCACAACCCAACTGAGAGGTAGCAATCAGGCAGATGTTGTAAGTGGCGGTGTCAAAGCCATAGCGGTGTACAGGGTGAATTTGAGTAGAGGTATTATTGACAGAGTTTATTTTTTCGCCAAAATTCCATAGCATATTAGCGCTAAGCGGTACGGTTTTATTTTTAAAGATGACAGTAGGCAAAGGCGAATTAGGGTCGATGTCGAAATCGGCTTTAATGTCCAGTACAGTAATGGTTTTTGAGGAGCTGTCAGAGCAAATGTTGTAAGCCTGATTAGCGTATTCTGGTTTCAATCGTATGGTGTACTGTCCAGGCGTTGCCCAGCTCCATGTAACGGTATCACCTGGCGGTCGAACAAAGGCAGTATCATCAAAAGACCATTTGTCAGTGGCGTATCCATTATTGGACAAACTTTTGAAAGGTACTTTGATATTTGGACAAACGGTGTCTATACTTTGTATGCCCGATTTGACGATAGGCAATACCACAACGGCTCTGATACTATCTTTTTGGAAGAAAGGATCTGGGAAAACAGCACTGCAGAAGTAGGTGCTTCCAGTGCTTGGATTATAGAGCGAGTCGTATCCATTCAATTTGATTTGATAGCGACCAGGTTTTAGGTAATCAAACTGCATGTCTTGTTTGGTGCCTATTGGTGTAATGGTGCCATTGGGGTCGCCAAACTCCCAGATATAGCCTTTGCAATTTTCGGAGAGGTTATTGAAAACGGCTTGTAAGCTGCCGCAGGCAATGGTATCTACAATGCGGAAGTAAGGATGCGAGCCTATGATTTTCAATTTAAATTGTATAGTATCCGCGCAACCTAATTTGGTCTGTACAAAATGCGTCACGGTGATTTCGCGGGCAGAGGTACTCAGTGATTTGAAGGGGTCTTTGAAAGGATTGGTAAACTTACCTGTGCCGAAATCCCAGTTATATTGTATGATGCTTTCACCTTTGTATGCTACATAGGTCGAAGAATCGAAGAACTGTTTGAGTTCGTTGCAATAGATGGAAGTAGATCCTTGTGCCACATCTGCTCTAAGGTCTTGTATAAATACCGAATCTGTGACTGTATCAACACAATTAAATTGGTCGCTGATAAAGAACTTGTATACGTTATAGCCAGGCTTTTTAAAGTAATGACAAGCCATTTTTGCCGGTTGACTGGCATTGGTATCTGGGAACAAGACCCGCACATATTTGCTGAATGCAGAGTCGTCGTAGTAACTGTTTGTTTTTAGGTTAAGTACCTGTGGTGTCATGCAGATATTAAGCGGTTTGCAGTAATAAGGATTAAAACGATTCAGACTAAATATTTTGCCACCCCGCGCCAGGAAGGTGGTATTTCGCTCGCAGCCTTTGGTGTTGTATACCTTTACTTTGACCAGGAAATTGATCGCCGAGCTGCCATAGACCTTAAACAGAGAATCGAGTTTGGTGGTAGTGGTAAATACCATTTTGGTGGTCTGACCATTGCCCCAGTCTACTTCGAGTGTCTGTCCCGCATAGAAAATGCCTGTTCCAAAGAAAAGGGACGCTCTAAATGGTTTACAGTTACCGTATTGCTTAAAAGTAACCGAATCGCTGTTAATGGAATTGATGCGTAAGAAACCTTTTTTATAGAGCGTATCGTAGTAGTATAAAGTGTCTTTTCGGATGCGCACAGAGTCTTTTCCAATGTACTGAGCCCATTCTGGTAACATGGTTTCGTAGATGAGATAGATATCCATCTTGCCAGTGAGTTTGCTGTTGGGTTTGGCCGGGAATTTTACATAGGTTTTACCGGAATCGAAGCTAACAAATTTGGGGTTTTTGTAGCCGTTTTGCACATCTAACCATTGGCCTTGACAGATGTCTATACTGTCCAGATCCACCAAAATATTGCAATCTCGGGTATTCACCACCTTTGTGACAGAATCGGAACATCCGGAGATGGTATCCCTCAATTTAAGCGTGACATTATAGTTCTTTGGTGGATTTGTGAATGTATGATCATGGAAATAATCTTTAGAGTAGTTGCAATTGAGTCCGACATTGTTGTTTTTTCGGTCGGTGGTACATTTGCCGCCTCTAGAGTCGTATATAGTCCAGAAGTATTTGGCACCGTTGTTATTTAGGTAGGTAGAGGTGCTAACAAAAGAGACTTTGCGATTGGTAAAGCATTGGTTGTTGTCGAAGATTTTGAAATCGGCAATGGGACCTTTAACGACAATGGTTCTGCTGAGGTTGGTTGTGCAATTACCCCGCAAAATTTGACAGGTAATGGTATGTGTACCTGGCATAATGGCTTCACTCTTTGGTGTGAAATACAACCATGGGTTAGATGGGTACTTTAAGTCTTTGTTATCAATCAACCAATTGATGCGATCATTTTGAGTAGGCAGTATCCATGCCGTATCTAACTTAAGTGTGCTGTAGCACATCACTGTGTCTTTGATGTTCAGCTTAGTTGGCAGTGGGTCGAGGTTAATGGAGAAGTTCAGTAATAGCGAGTCTTTACAACCATTGGCGTCTATTACTTTGAGTTTAACAGATCCTGTGGTACTGCTGGTGTAAGTATAGCATTTTAGGGTGTTAAAGTAACGGTTGGTGTCTACAGACTGCCCGCTGACATACCAATAGTATTTGGCAGTAGAATTGAATTTTCCTGAAGTTTGGTTTTTGATGCAAATGTTTTTACTGACACAATCTTTAAAGGTATTGGTCATTCCAAAGCCTGCATCCGATTGCTCGATGATGTTAATGGTTTTGGTTTTGCTGGCTTTGCAACCATACATATCCGTGATTTCAATTTTTATCTGATATTTATCAACTTGAGCGTAGGAGTGACAGAATTGATCGCCAAAGGAAGGCGATCCGCTGTTGGCAAAGGCACCATCACCCCAAACCACTAAGCGACTGGTGATGAATTGGCCGGATTGACCAGGTAAGCTGGAATCTTTAAAACAGACCATATTGCCATTAAAGCAAGTATCGGTTGATTTAAGCATGCCAAAATGGGCGATTGGAAGCGGTACAACAATTATATTGACAGAGTCTCTTACCTGTGCATTGTTGCTAAGCGTTGCTGTTACTTTGATTTTGTAGGTGCCAGGATTTTTGTAAATGTATTGTGGAGTGGTATTGGTAGAAGTAGACCCATCGCCAAAGTTCCACAAAGCAGAAGATACGCTTAAACCACCACCGGGTGAATAAGATAAGGAAGTCACATTTTTCAGGCATTCTCTTACAGGGGCGTTAATTTTACCCTGAGCTTTTATCTCAGAAAGCTGAAAGAATAAAATGAGCGGGAGACAATATAGTAGTAGTTTTAACTTCAATCCTCAGACAAAGATAAATCAAACTAATTGATTAGAAGTTAAGAAAGGATAAAGAGTCGTTTTTTTTACTGCTTTCTGACAGAAAAAAAGTATTTGATTAGGCTTGTAAACTGGCGGCCAGATTGAGCAATAAGCCTTCTTCCATTGGTCGGCCCATGACTTGCATACCGATTGGCATTTTGTTGCCCGGGTGTTCACCAAACGGAATAGAAAGTGCCGGAATACCGGCCAGGTTAGACTGTACGGTAAACAAATCTGCCAGGTACATAGCGATTGGGTTACTGGCTTTTTCACCAAGTTTAAATGCCACAGTAGAGGTAGTAGGTGTCAGGATAATATCATATTGATTAAAAATCTCCATGGTTTTATTTCTGATCAGTCTTCTTACTTTCTGGGCTTTGGTGTAGTAGGCATCGTAGAAATCGCTGGTGAGGACGAAAGTGCCGAGCATGATGCGTCGCTTTACTTCCGGTCCGAAACCTTCTGTTCTGGATTTCTTAAAAGTAGATTCCAAATCGTGGGCATTCTCACTGCGGTAGCCGTAGGTTAATCCGGAGAAGCGACTCAGGTTAGAGCTGGCTTCAGCGGTGGTAAGCACCTGATAGCACGGTACCATTTGGTCGAGGTGAGGGAAGGAGATACCTTCCACAGAATGACCTTTTGAAGTCAGCAGGTCTATGAATTTTTCTGTTGCTTGTTTCACTTCTGGCTCTAAACCTGGGTGGTTGAGACAATCGGTGATGTAGGCAATTTTAAGCGGTTTTTGTTCAGTGCCAAGTTGGATATCAAGACCTGGTCCCTGATGCATGGTAGCATCATGTTCGTCGCTGCCAGAGATGACATTAAGAAGCAGTGCCATGTCCTGAGGGGATGCGGTAAACGGGCCGATTTGATCGAAACTGGAGGCAAAGGCAATGAGGCCCCAGCGACTGATGGCGCCGTAGGTTGGGTAGATGCCATAGATACCTGTAAAGGCAGCAGGCTGTCTGATAGAGCCACCGGTATCGCTACCAAGAGCAGCCAGACACATATCGGCTTGCACGGCCACAGCGCTACCGCCAGAGCTTCCACCCGGAACACGAGTAGGGTCGATGGCGTTGAGCACAGGACCAAAGGCAGAGTTTTCGTTACTGGCGCCCATTGCAAACTCGTCGCAGTTGGTGCGACCAATGATGATGGCGTCTTCGGCTAAGAGACGTTCTACCACTGTTGCTGAGAACAGCGATTTAAAGCCCTTCAGAATTTTAGAAGAAGCATTCGACTCATGGTCTTTGTAAACGATATTGTCTTTGATGGCAATCACCATACCGGCCAATTTGCCGGCGGTATTGTTCTTGATTTTTGTTTGAATAGTTTCAGCGAGGGCCAGAGCTTCTGTATCAAAAACCTCCAAAAAGGCATTGAGCTGTTTGTTGGCCTCAATCTGAGACAAGTAGTACTGAACGAGTTCAGGCAAAGTGATGCTCGATTCAGAAATAGATTTTTGAATTTCCTGTAGAGAAGAAAACCGTTTTTTCATCAATCGGTCAGCAACTATTTTTTCTCTTCTGAGTCAGTAGATTTTTCTTTAATACCTTTCTCGATCTCAGATTTTACGTTGTTTTTGGCTTCGTTAAACTCACGGATACCGTTACCTAGACCACGCATTAATTCTGGAATTTTTTTACCACCGAAGAAGATAAGAACCACTGCAACCAAAAGGATAATTTCTGTTGGTCCGATATTGCCTAAAATTAAAAGTGACATTTTATTATTTTTTTAACCTTGCAAAGGTACGGATAATTAAAAAGACTGGGAATAAATTTCGATGATTATTTTCAAAAAAAATTTTTATAAGTTTGAGTAAATCTTTTGATTTGCAAGTCGATTAAACAATTTATTACCATGAGCCAGACTTTAAGTGATGTTTTAAAGGAGTACAGTAACAATTTAGATAAGTGTATCAACCACACTGTGCATGAGTTTTCCAATATCCGCGCGGGTAAAGCCTCTCCGGGTATGTTGGAAAGTGTAATGGTGGAGTATTACGGTGCGCCGGTGCCGTTAGCACAGGTGGCCAATGTATCTGTTCCGGATGTTCGTACCATCATGATTCAGCCATGGGAAAGAAATATCATTAACGATATCGAAAGAGCCATCATCAACAGTAACCTCGGGTTTGCTCCGGGTAACGATGGTAATGCCATTCGAATCACCATCCCGCCTATGACCGAAGAACGTCGTCAACAGCTGGTGAAGATGGTAAAACAAGAAGGCGAGGCCAGTAAAATCGTGGCGCGTAACTACCGCAAAGACACCAACGAAAAGATAAAAAAATTGCAGAAAGATGGTTTGAGCGAAGACGAAGCCAAAGATGCCGAGACCAAAGTTCAAAAACAACTGGATGGTATCATCGTAAAGATCGATGCGCTTATCGTTGAGAAAGAGAAAGAAATCATGACCGTTTAAGCGGTTCTGAGATACTTTTTTATTCTAATTACAAACAATTTATTTTTTTTAAAGCCTTCATAAACAGGGCATTGATAGGTATTGGGTTATTTTATCATCAATTAATCCATAGCGCTTCATTCTTGTCTTTTGTTGTCGTAGATTTGAAAGAAAAATAGAAGACATGTTTGATAATTTATTACAACTAGTAAAAGAACACGCTGGAGAAGCTATCGTCAACAATCCAGCAATACCAAATGATAAAAATGATGCGGCCATTGGTGTGGCTTCTGAAGGGATTTTGGATCAGCTCAAGCAAATGGGTGCTTCTGGCGGTATGGATGCCATCATGGGTTTGATGAAGGGCGGCAACGTCGCTGGTAGTTCGGCCGTGGCAGATATAGCAGGTAATGTAGCGGGTAAACTGATGAGTAATTTTGGTTTAGATGCGTCTCAAGCTGAGGGTATCGTTAAGAATCTGGTGCCTCAGGTAATGGATAAGTTTGTTTCTAAGACTGCCGATCCCAACGATAAGAGTTTTGACTTGCAAGATGTCATCGGTACCCTTTCAGGTGGCGGTATGGGAGGTGTTATGGACAAATTGAAAGGTCTTTTTTAAGACAGTTTCAGTTCCATATGCAGCAGGTGAATGCCTTCTGCCCAATAATTTTTTTCTTCAGACAACGTTTTGAATCCTTGTCGGGCATAAAATTGCTCGGCAAATTGGGAGGTGTTGACTATTACTTTCTTAATGCCTTTTTCTTTGCGGATTAAGTTTAAACGATGCTGTAAGAGCAGTTTGCCAATACCTTTTCCTTGGTAGTTGGGGTGCACCATGTCCCAACTGATATGGGCTTTGTTCTGCTCGCGAAAGTAATTGATGCCGCCACAGGCGATGATGGAATCGCCTTCTAAAACAACAAAATATTCGTCAACTTCGTTGTCTAAATAGTAGCTGAAATCTGCTGCTTCTTCAGGTGCGAAATACCGAGGCGTGTTCAGTGCCAGCAGCTCTAATAGTCGGGCTTTGTAGATGCTTTGATAGGTTTGTATATGGTAGGCTGGCTGTGTCAAAACTGATGGGACGTAAGTTTGAGAATCGACTCAGAGAGAATGCGTTTGTTTTTATCGCGAATGATTTCTTTTTCATACAACAAACCAATTTGGTAGCCAAAATAGCGGATAATGATTCTTTGTCTATCGTTGGATAGTTTGGTGAACTGTTTGGTTAAGATGCAGGGAATGGTGCTGTAGGCGGCATTATCGGCGCAGAAATTAGTGCCTTTGAACTGGTAGATCCAATCGTAAGGTAAGCCATTGTTGTATTCGTATATCAGCGATGAGTCGCTCTGACTGTTGATGCTATCATAGTTGATTAAAGTCTTGTTGAGACAGCAGCCAAGTGCATTTCGTTGGTTTTCCCATAGGCTGTAGGACATCAATACATTGTTTCTGTAGTAGTTCATGGTGCCACTATCGGCGCTGTATGCCGCTCTTATGGGAAAAGAATCGGGTGGGTTAGTGCTTGAGTCAGATTCTATGGCCAGATAAAACCATTGCGCCCCATTTTTGGTTGGGTAATATTTATAAGACTCGGCGTAGTTGGTGCTGAGTGGTTGTGGCGTCGGATTGTTTTTGCGGCAAGCCGAGATGAGGAGTAGTAGGATGAGTAGGTATTTAGTCATAGTATTATTGTATTTCACGAATTTCGACACTGGTATTGTCTCCGTTAAGGACGGGACATTGTTCAGCAATGTGGATGGCGCCATTCATATTCTCGGCGTAGATGAGGATATAACCTGCCACAGATTGTAGATCGTCTCCAGCATACGGTCCCTCGCTGATATGGTTTTTTCGCAACACTTTACCTGCTTTTGAAAAGTGATTACCACCAGGCGCGAGTTGATTGGTAGAGGCGATTTTTTGCAGCCATAGCGACCAGTCGTGCATATACTGAGTCATTTCCGCATCGCTGGGCTGAGCGGAAGGAACAGTGATATTCATTCTGAATAGGAGGCTGTAGGTTTTCATCTAACAAATATAATTGATTTAACGCCGAACTCCTGGTTTAAGTTACTTGAAAAATATTATTTGAGCTTGTTGAGCCTCATTAAAAGCTTTGCAGCCAGTTTCTCAAAAGATGATTTGTTTCTGAATTGTTGCTCGCTTATTACCAGGATGACTTCGTTTCTGATGTCTGGAATTTCATCTGCAAGTTTGCACAGCGCCAGAGCTGAATAGTTTTTTGTGGAGACAGAAATGCCCGGATCATTCAGCCATTTGAATAAGATATCGACCGCTTCACCTTTGATGGATTCAGGTACCTCTGCCAGATAAAAGAATTTTGCTACAGTCCGATCGTAGTTAGGGAATTCGGCCTCAGGTAGATGTTTGTAAAAATATTCAACATACTCATTTAGACAATCTGGTTTCATGTCCAACAGTCCGCCAATGAGCCAGGAGTAGCGCATGCCAATTTTCCCTTTTTCTTTGAGGAGGGGCAATGTAGCTTCTATTAAATCAGGTTGGATGGCCATTTCAAAAGCAATTTTCTGGTAAAGTTTACCATTAAAGCCTTTGGCCAGAATAGATTTTAATTCGGGGATACTCAGCATATTCATTATTGCCACCATTGATAGGATTCGCGCTCTCTGGCTTTTTGCGTTCTTATCGAGTCGCTCTGCGTGCCCCAGGCATCCATATAGTCTTGCCAGCCATTGTTTACGTAGGGATCGTTCACCGAAAATTCGCCGGTACCGATATCCAGGTCATCGCTGTTAGGAATTCTGTAATCGCCCCAGCCACAAGGCTTGATTTCAATGCTTTTGTATTTGTGCCATAGCCCAGTGAAACGGTTGTTGGCGTAATTGTCAGCGTAGAATTCCAGGCCGTCGTAGTATGCAGTAAAACTGCTGTCCAGCCAGACATCGTATTCGAGCTGACCGGTGAAAAAACCGGATTCAAATTCTGTGGAATCCTCATACAAAAGAACATCAAAAACAATGCTTGCGCAGTGGTGATGTTGGTCTTGAAATTTATTGGCTGTGGCGAAGGCATTTTTGAGGGTTAAAGCACCTTTGAAATGGCAGATGGTATTGTGCACACGAGTAGCGCCGGTGCAGAGGTATTCGAGTGGATTTTTAGGATTTTTATGAATGGTGTTAAAATGGATATACAGACGTTGGTAATTGGAGTCGATATAGCCAAGCGGTTCACTTCTTTGATGTGTTTCATAAGTGTTCTCTATGAGGGAGACAAAGCTGTCGCAAAGGAAGATGTTTTGTAGCTGGCACTGCTCAAGAGAATCGATGAGCGAGAGCGAGGAGGCTGCTTGCTTTTGTTGGGTAGGCGAGCAGGCAGCGAAGAGAATGAGCAAAAAGAAGACAAATTTTGGCATAGAGCATAAGGCGCAACGAATCAAAGGTAGGCAAAAAAACAAAAAAGCCATTGTGAAGGTAAACACAACAGCTTTTTTGTATCAGCGTATGAAATGGGAAATCAGATGAGCGGCCTTTGGCGAGGTAGGGAAAAACCTTCCAAAAGCCGGTCAGGTTATCGCATTCAATAGGATAGACGGAGAAGGGGCATGAATAGTTTCACGAAAGATTAATTATGACATTTTTTTGACAGAGCCCTTCTTTGCCAAGGCTACTAAGGACGAAGGCCCTTCTTTGCTGAAGCTACGAAGGACGAAGGCCCTTCTTCGCTGAAGCTACGAAGGGCAAAGGTTAATGTTTGGTTGTCGAGCTTGCGCAATTGACATTCAAACGCATGTCCTAAATCTTTGAATAAGAGTGAAAATGAGGATGAGTGTGGGTGTGAAGAAAAAATGAGAGTTCAAATGGTCGCTTTCGCTCTCATTCTCACGCTCATTTTTCGCGGCCTTACCAGGAATCGAACCTGGATTTAGGGCTTCGGAAACCCTCGTTCTATCCCCGCCCGACTGAACGTCGTTCGGGCGGGCATTGAACTATAAAGCTAATTTCTGCTTTAAAAATCTTCTACCAGCAGCAGTTTTAAAATACTTCTCTCTAAGAATTGCGTTCTCTTCAGATTCAAAAACTTCAAAATAGACAATTTCAAAAGGAATGTATGGCTTAATTGATTTAGTTAATCCATTGTTATGCTGATTCAATCGTAAGTTTAAATCCTTACAATGACCCTTTTAGTAATAATCCTTGATTAAACTTTTTAAAACATAAGTATAATACATATTCAAATAGAAATACAACAACAGTAAGTGGCCTTACCAGGAATCGAACCTGGATTTAGGGCTTCGGAAACCCTCGTTCTATCCTTTGAACTATAAGGCCTTTTACGGCCGTCAAAGATAGATGTTTTAGCGTTAAAATTGAAGTTTCTTGTTTGCTAACGATGTGTCATGCAGTATCTGAAGGTGTCTAACGACACTGCGAGTTTATTTATTAATCAAACGAATAAAATTGTTTGTTTGGCATTGGAACCAAATTCAGTTCGGCGCTCTTAGTTAGAGTAGGGATGGTGAAGATTTTATCGTCTACTTTGAAAGCTTTAGAACTTACCATTGTCATGCTGACGGACATGATGCCCTTAGTGGTTTTAACAATTTTTATTGGTAAACAGCCTGATAATTTGGTGAATTCAGCCCAGCCATCGTATACATGTTTTGAAAATAAGGCTGGATCAATTTTAAATTGTTCTTTGTTGAAATAATAGTCGTAAGTGCCGGTTTTCCATTTAACACGGATAAGCTGACATTCGATGTTGTTAATTGTTACTATGGTGTCTTTAGGGATTATTCGTGGCATCTTCCCAGTCATGGTATATTCCAGGTCGATACTGGCATCATTTACCTCGCAGATATTGGCAGAATCGGTCTTCTGAAAGGTGAATATTTTATTGCTGTCTGCTCTGTAGACTGACCAGTCACCAGAGTTGCCAAGACTTGTATACATGTTTCCTGCTTTGTAAGTGGTTGTAATGGTATCCCACCATAAATTTTGACTTTTTAGTTTTTCCAGCATAATGGCTTTGGTGATGCCGGCGCTGCTCATCTTTTCTGATAGTTCGAAGTCTAATTGATAGGTAATACTCCCTTCGAAATTTTGTGCTTTTGAAATGTTCAGCATACAGGTCATGCAAATGACCATCATGGTTTTAATTTTGAGTGACATAAGGGAATTAAATTTGAGCAAATTTAAGGAAGAATTTGGAAAATATGTGTTTGGGGTGCCGTGGACCGTGGCTTTTTTACCGTGGACCGCCCTTCGACAGGCTCAGGAACCACAGGTCCGACGGCTATAATCTCATTCCCCGTTCATAATCGTTACCAAGCCCTTTTTTCTGCTAATCACTATGGTGACAGGTGCATGGCTCAAGGGCATGTATAGAAAATTACAATAAGATTTTGTAGGCGTATAGGTAAAATCGTAAGTGTAATCTTTGCCATTTTTGATACAGGTATTGTCGTTGTAATTGGATTTGTCAATTTTGGTAGTTATTTCAGAAAAACTGACATTGAAAATATTTGACATCATCACGCTATGGCAGGTAATGTCTAAGGTGTCTGATAGGTTTTCGCCTGGTCTCAATAGGATGCCATCATCGTCCAATTTTCCAAGATGCAATTTCTCAGAGGGCCATGTTTCAAATATGGTTCGCGCTTGTATAAAATGACCAATGCTGTCTGCTATGCCAAAGCCGCCGCAGCACATATTGTAAATAAAACGATAGGATTTAGGCTGACTGATCTGACAAATTATGGTATCCCATGCTCTGTAATCATCGGTGCGGTATAAGACGGTGTCCAAAACATTGTCTGTCTTTACCTTGATAGAGCTACCATCAAACTTTAAGTGCTGCCCGGCGATGATCCATTCGCTGCCCTGCTCGTCGCCTTCCAGGTGCATGGTGTCGGTTGTAAAAACCGCATATTGCCCATGTAGCAGCAATGGTAACATAATGATGACAAGTAAAAATGGCTTCATGTGTTTAGTCTATTTTTAACTTCAAAAATAGCATTTATATTGCCCTAAACTATCACTTATATTTGTATGCCCAATGTTAGAGAAAGAGATTAGTCGCCATAAGAATTTATTGCCGGTTGATGGTGAGGTCTTCTATTTTGGTGAAGTATTCAGTACCAGTGTATCTGCATCCCTTCTAGAGCAACTTCTCAAAGAGATTGATTGGCGACAAGACGAAGTAAAAATTTTTGGCAAAACCTATATCACCAGTCGCAAAACGGCCTGGTATGCTGATGGTGATCTGTCTTATACCTACTCGGGCATCAAGCGCACGCCGCATCTTTGGTCGCCGGCCTTGCTTGCTATCAGAGAAAGGATAGAGCAGTGTACAGGCATTCGCTTTAATGCTTGTCTGCTGAACCTGTATCACAACGGCGATGAAGGTATGGGTTGGCACAGTGATGATGAGCCGGAATTAGGTGAAATGCCTGAAATTGTATCTGTTAGTTTTGGAGCGAACAGACGTTTCGATTTTAAACATAAAAAAACAGCCGAAAAAATCAGTGTACTGCTAGAAAACGGTAGTCTTCTGTGGATGCGTGGCGCCTGTCAGACTTACTGGAAACATGCGCTTCCAAAAACTAAAAAAGTAAAGGATTTAAGGGTGAATCTCACCTTTAGAAACATTTGCCAATAGCGTTAAAATGGCTGATGTTTTTATATGATATTTTCATTCTCTGATTTTTTTTCTTACCGCTTTATATCCTAACTTTGTCAGGATGAAAACGAATAGTCTTGTCACCTGTCCTAGCTGTAAAACACAGTTCAGTATTGAGTCGGCTTTAACTGCAGATATAGAAAAAGAAATCAACGATAAGCTCAGAAAAGAGTTTAACGAGAAATACATTTCTGAGAAGAAGAAGGTTGAAGAAAGTTTGCAATTAAAAGAAGAACAATTGAAACTGGAGCGTAAACAGATGATGGAGGAACAGCAGAAAGAGCTGGCTCAACGCAAAAAAGAGATTGAAGACATGGTGAAAGACAAGCTCAACAAAGAGCACGAAGACATGTTACAGGCGCTTAAGAAGAATAACGAAGAGCAGGAAGAAAAGCTCAGAGAGTTCCGTAAAATGGAAGTTGAGAAAATGGAAATGCAAAAGCGCATGCAAGAGATGGCAGAACTTCATGATATTGAAACCAAACGTTTGTTAATGGAGAAAGAAATGGAGTTGAAAGAGCGCATCATGAAAGAAGCTGATCAGAAGAATGAATTAAAAATAAAGGAATACCAGAAGCAGATGGAAGATCAGGCCAAACTGATAGAGGAGATGAAGCGTAAAGCCGAGCAGGGTAGTATGCAGATGCAAGGCGAGGTGCAGGAGCTGGCTTTGGAAGAAATGTTGAATCAAACTTTTCCATTTGATAAAATTTCGGAAGTCGGTAAAGGCGTTCGCGGAGCCGATTTGATTCAAACAGTTGTCAATGCACAGGGAAATGATTGTGGTACCATTGTTTGGGAAAGCAAGCGCACCAAGGAGTTTCAACCTGCCTGGATAGAAAAATTTAAAGCGGATTTCAGACAAAGCGGTGGCGATATTGGTGTGATTGTAACCCAGGCTATGCCACGAGATATGGATGGTTTCGGCTTGAAAGAAGGGATCTATATTTGTCCGTATGAAGATGCCAAAAGCCTTGCCATGGTGTTGCGTATGTCGTTGATTAGGGTGAGTGAAGCTACTTCTGCCAATGAGAATAAAGGCGAGAAGATGCAAATGTTGTATGCTTTCTTAACCGGTAACGAATTTAAGCATCAGATTGAAGCCATCACTGAAGGATTTATGAGTATGAAGAAGGCCATCTTTAGTGAGAAAGCGGCAATGGAGCGCATCTGGAAAGAACGCGAAAAGCAAATAGACAAAGTATTGTTAAACGCCATTGGCATGTATGGCAGTATCAAAGGTATTGCCGGTTCTGCCGTGTCGGATATCAAAGGTTTGGAGCTCGGGAATACCGCAGAACTAGACGCCCCTGAACATGATTAATTCTCAGCCATATCATCAGTTTCAGTCATCAGACTTTGTACTAGTGGATGTGCGTTCGCCCTCGGAGTTTGCCGAAGCGCATATTCCGGGTGCTATCAATATACCTTTGCTGAACGACGAGCATCGCAAGCTGGTGGGAACGGCCTATAAACAAACCGGTAAAGATGCCGCCATGAAACTGGGATATGAATTGGTGAATCCCATTCAACACACTTTTGTTCCTTTGTTAAGAGAGCAAACCGATGCCAAATCCATTAAGATTTACTGTGCCAGAGGTGGCTTAAGAAGTCACTTAATGAGCCAGTTTTTTCAAGAAAGAGGCTTTGATGTTTTGCATTTGAAAGGTGGTTACAAAGCTTATAGAAACCATATTCTGTCGACGATAGCGGCTTTTAAAAATCTCTGTATTGTTAGTGGTTATACTGGTAGTGGTAAAACAGAAGTGTTGCAGTCTTTACGCGGTATGGGTGAGCAGGTAATTGATCTGGAAGCATTGGCCCATCACAGAGGTTCGGCTTTTGGTGCGCTGGGTCAGTTAGATCAACCAAGTTCGGCCATGTTTCATAATTTGATTTATGAGCAGATCAAAGATTTTGATCCTCACAGAACAATATGGCTGGAAAGCGAAAGTGTAACGATAGGTAAAGTTTATTTGCCGAAAGAACTTTGGGATAATATGCGACAGTCGGATGGCTTCGAAATAGTAGTGCCGGTTGAAGAGCGGGTTAAGCATACCCTGAAATTATATGGCAGTTTTGAGACAGAGTACTTGATAGCTTGTATCAGGCAGTTAGAACGCCGACTTGGCAACGAGGAGATGCAGTTGCTGTGTGCGCTTACCGAAATTGGCGAGCTGGAGCCGGTAGTACAGCGATTGTTGAAGTATTATGATAAGGCTTACGACCATGGCAGGCAGAAAAGAGAAAGTCATAAATTTGTCAAATTGTACTTCCCTGCTTTGGATACGCCTAAAATTGCCAAATTTTTGCAAGACTTAAAAAATAAGACAGCTAACACGTAAATTTGCATAGATATGAAACGACTATTACTGATTTTGTTATTCCTAGGCTACGCCTTCACAGATGCACAAGCACAATCCACTTATAAATACTGGTACATTGGCGATTCTAAAATGGCTTGTCAAATTGGAGACATGGTGACATCCTGTTTGAGAGTCAGAACCAGTCCCGATAGCGCCTGGCGCGATTTTCCCTGGGAAATAGAAGGTTTTTTGTGGGAGCCCGGAACAGAAACCTTGATAGAGTTAGAAGAGTCGCCGATGACTACACCTTCAGCAGAAGGACAAACAATTCGTTACAGATTTATTAGAGTAGTGGAAGTGAAAAATACAGTACTAAAGCATAAAGAATTGTTAAACGCAACGCGTTGGAAATTAGTGAATATAGAACAAGACCGTAAGCTGATTCCAATGGTGAAACGTGCCAATGCCTGGGTGCAGTTTAATACTGATAGTAATACAGTGTATGGTTTTGGGGGTTGCAACAGCTTTGGTGGTAATGCCGAAGTAAAGGAAGGTGAAATTGGATTTGGTCAAATGCTATCTACTTTGAAAGCCTGTCCGGGTGATTCAATAGAAAAGAAACTTTTGGAAACCATGGTCGGTCAGTCGCAGTTCTATATCAGAAATAATATTTTATTCATCACTTGTCAAAACAATTCTACCCTGCATTTCCGTCCGGAAAAACGCATCGATTCGCTGGTGAATACACTCAACAAGCCTCAAATTTATCGCGGAAATACCTATAACCTGCTGCGCAATGGTCAGTATGGCGTTACATTGGACGATGTACCTGAATCGGCTAATAAAAACTATTTGTTTGGTGTGGTAAAAACCACTGCTGCAGAAAAGAAAACCATCAAGTTGAAGTTGGTAAATTCATCAACGGAAAATGATATTCAGGAGGTGCATATTCTCTTAAAGCCTCATAAAACCAAAGGTGTTAACCATGCTGTAATTGTTTTTAAAAACGGAACTAAAAGGAATATCTTCATCAAAAATGTCCTTTAATCTTTTGGCTTTTTCTAAGGGAGGTGGCTGTGGCTGCAAGATTGAACCTCAGAAACTGAAAACCATCTTAGGCGATTTTTCTCAGCAACATCCCGATAACCTTATTGTCGATTATACAGGAAGTGATGATGCAGCAGTAGTAGATTTGGGAGATCAATATTTGATTCAAACCACCGACTTCTTTTTGCCGGTGGTGGCCAACCCCTATGATTTCGGTCGCATTGCTGCCTGTAATGCTTTGAGTGATGTTTACGCTATGGGCGGTCGACCACTTACTGCCCTGTCTATTTTGGGATGGCCTCTGGAAAAGATTCCTCTTGAAGTAGCCTCAGAGGTCATCAGAGGTGCTGCCGATATTTGTCAGGCTGCCGGTATCAGTATCTCCGGTGGACATAGCATTGAAACGGCCGATCCAATTTTTGGTTTGTCTGTCAGCGGTTTGGTGAACAAAACACAGCTCAAACGCAACAACACTTGCCAGGTGGGCGATGGTATTTATATTACAAAACCCCTGGGCTTAGGACTCCTGGCCAATGCTGTGAAGACAGAATCTATAAGTCAGCAAGGGTACGAAGAATTGATCAAATATGCCACGCAGTTAAATGTTGTCGGAACAGAATTAGCTCAGCGAGCTTCGGTGTCGGCCATGACCGATATAACAGGCTTTGGCTTATTAGGGCATTTAACAGAGATGTTGGGGCCCGATAAAGGTGCATCGATACGTTTAGACGCGATTCCGGTATTAAATGAGGCGCGAGAACTAGCTGCTAAAATGCAATATCCTAACATCACCACCAGCAATTATAATTTTGTAAAAGACCGTTGCCAAGGCTTAACAGGACTGGAGTTTCTGTGGTTGTGCGATCCACAAACCAGCGGCGGTTTGATGTTTACATCCAGCGAAGATATTGCAATGGAGCAATGCTATAAAATAGGAGAGGTGCGCGCCAATTTTATGATAGAGATTGTACACCCTGCTTAATTATTCGAGGTAGCCCCAACGCTTGAGTTTTAACTCGTTTTTGCGCCAGTTTTCTTCCACTTTTACACGCAGGTCGAGGAACACTTTCTTCTGAATAAAGGCCTCAATATCTTTACGGGCTTCCATGCCTATCTTCTTAATGCCTTCGCCATTTTTGCCTACAATAATGCCTTTCTGAGAATCGCGTTCGACGATGATGTAAGCGTATATTTTATCGATGTTCGCTTCCTCTTTGTAATCGTGAACAATAACCTCTGTACTGTAAGGAATCTCTTTGTCGTAATTGTTGAAGATTTTCTCGCGAATCATTTCACTCACAAAGAACCTCGTGTTGCGATCCGTTAGCTGGTCCTTAGGGTAATAAGGCTCGTGCACCGGCAGATAATTCACGATGGTTTTAAGTAAACTGTCAGCATTTACGCCATTGATAGCAGAGATAGCGAAAACCTCTTTAGGGTTTATTTTTTCGGAGAGTTCGCGAATAACACTGGCTACTTTGCTCGGTTCAGACAAGTCAACTTTATTGACCATCAGAATTACCGGAGATTTCGAAGCTGCAATGAGTTTGAGGTGTTCTTCGTTGAGCTCGTAATTGGTGACATCCACTAATACGATGAGCACATCCGCATCGTCAATGCTATCTCTAACGGCACTCATCATGCTCTCGTGAAGTTTGTAAGCCGGTTCGATAATACCCGGGGTGTCAGAGAAAACCACTTGGTACTCATCGGTGTTAACGATACCTAAGATACGGTGGCGGGTGGTGCTGGCTTTGGGTGTGATGATGCTGAGTTGCTCCCCAACCAGTGCATTGCAAAGTGTGCTTTTACCGGCATTAGGTTTACCAATAATATTGACGTAACCTGCTTTATGTTGACTCATTAATGTAATTATAATTTATTGGCTAACTGACCGCAGGCGGCGTCTATGTCTTTACCGCGACTGCGTCTGATGTTAACGATGATGTCTTTAGATTCTATGCGTTTGGCGAAATTGGCGATTTTATCGGTGCTGCTGCCTTTAAATTCGGCCAGATCGATGGGATTGTATTCGATTAAATTGACTTTACAAGGCACTTTCTTGGCAAACTTAACCAGTTCGTCGGCTTCTTCCACACCGTCGTTGGTATCGTTCATGACCGCATATTCTAAAGTGATTTTACGCTTGGTTTTTTTGTAGAAGTAATTGAGTGCTTCTATGAGGTCTTCCAAAGGATTGGAGTCGTTGATGGGCATAATGGCACTGCGCTTGGTGTTATTGGCCGCGTGAAGAGAAAGCGCCAGGTTGAATTTGACACCATCGTCGCCTAGTTTTTTAATCATTTTGGCAATGCCCGCCGTAGACACTGTGATGCGAGAAGGCGACATGCCCAAGCCATCTGGTTTGGTGATTTTGTCTATACCAGCCATCACATTGGCATAGTTAAGGAGCGGTTCGCCCATGCCCATAAACACAATGTTGGATAAAGGCATGTTATAGGTATTGCGGGCCAATTGATCGATGAGCCAAACCTGGTCGTAGATCTCGGCCGCTTCCAAATTGCGTTGTCTTTTAAGAAAACCAGTCGCGCAAAAAGAGCAATTGAGGCTGCAGCCCACCTGCGAGCTGACACAGGCTGTCATGCGTGTTTCGGTTGGAATTAGAACACCTTCTACGATGGCATCATCGTGTAATTTGAATGCCATTTTAATGGTGCCATCGGCGCTGGTTCTGGAAGTGAGGATGGATACAGATAATATGGCATAATGGTCGCTGAGCCATTGGCGCATTTCTAGCGAGAGGTTGCTCATTTCGTCAAACGAGCGTGCACCTTTCTTCCAAAGCCATTCAAATACCTGTTTGGCACGAAAGGCAGGGTGTCCGGCCGCTGTGAATGCAGCAGTTAAAGTCTCCAGAGATAAAGCGCGAATATCTGTTTTAGAGGTTTCCAATTAAAGTGCAAAGGTAGGTAAAATAAATTAGAGTCTTTTTGGGCGTTTCAAATAGGGAATGCGATAAAGTATATTTCTGTTTAACGTATTTGTAGTAAAGTGTAACAAACAGAAAAACAATATATAACATAAATAATTCTACAAATACATACACATATAGACAATTAGATGTTTTTAATGAATAAAATTATTCATATTAATCTGTAATATTGTGGAATTAAATTTTATAAATTATGCCTATTACAACACAAGAAGACCAACACATCTCTTTAAACGACGCAGCAGCGATGACCCTTAAATTTAGACAATCAAATCCGGTTGGTTCTGTAATCGCACATCTTTTTTCAAGAGATGTTATAGATGAAATTTTAGCTCAACCTGGTTGCGAAGGAATTAGATTGTATCATGCCATCGATGCTAACAATCAACCAACAATTGTTGCCGTAGGAGTAGATATTAATAAAAATGATTTATTCCAAGGTACATTGGCTGAACATACAGAAAAATGTCCAATGTGGTGCTCACAGGGCAATCCTTTGAATTCTTAATTGATTTATGTACTATACTATATAAGTTTGTTGTCGAACCTATTTCCTTTAATAGGTTCGATATACTATTTTAAACAATTGGATAAACATCAGTTTATCCTTTTTTTATACGCCATTTTTATTGTCATTGTACAATTATTTGACACACTGATTGTAAGATGGGGTTATACCAATGTCTGGTTTTTTGAGGCCTTTCTCATAGTAGAGCTGGTGTTTTTTATTTGGTTTTATAATAAATGGAAACCATATAAGAAGTCGTTTATGATTTTATCCATATTGTTTGTATTAGTGCTATTATGTGTGGAATACTTCCAATATTTTGTCTTTAAGAGCCATAAAGAAGTCAGTTACACTTTTCCGCTTATTATTATTTTCTGCATCGTACAGAGCGCAGTGATGTTGCTAAAGACATTTGATTTGAATGATACCGAATTTAATAAGAACTATATTTTCTGGATTGCCTTTGCACGCCTCATCTATTTTATGGCCATTTTGCCTTTTAATATTTATTTCTTTATTGGAGATGATTTGAAAGGTAATGTCTTAATGATTTACAAATACACGGATGTTACCATCAATCATATCGCCAATATCACGCTCAACACCTTATTAATGTACAGTTTCAGATGTCGCAGTTAGCAGAATTTGTCATCGTATTGGTAGGTTCCTTCAGTGTCATTTTGATACTGATGGCGATTTTCTTTTTTGTGCTGATCAATAAGTACAGACGCAATTTGTTGAAGAAACAAAACGAGGCACTGACCAATTTTATTTTAGGGCAGGATGAAGAACGCGAGCGTCTGGCCCGCGACTTACACGATGAAATGGGTCCACAATTGTCCAACATCATCTTCACGGTCGACCAAATTAAGGTTGATGATACACACGTTCAGGCTGTGGTGACTGAAACCAAGCAAGAGATTAAAAAATCGATACAGGATATTCGCACCATTGCACACGACCTCATGTCGCAGTCTCTCATTCGTTTCGGACTCACAGAGGCCATCAAAGAAATGATAGAGCGCCAATCAGCTAATGCCATCAAAGTGTCGTTTACCAGTAATTCTGATGGTACCGAATACAACGATTTAATAAAATCGCATCTCTTTAAAATCACACAAGAGATGGTGTACAATTCTAATAAACACAGCAAAGCTTCCAATATATCGATTGAAATTACCATCAATCCAGAGAAGCGTTCACTGATCTATATATACAAAGACAATGGAGTAGGCCGAAAAGATGAGCAGCCTGTGTCAGGTATTGGTTTGAAAAATATTCGCACCCGTGTCGAACTGATGAAAGGTCAGTTTGAGCTCAGTATGAGAGAAGGGTTTTATGCTAAAATAACAATTACGTATTAAATTATGGATACAGAATCAATTAATAAGTCACTAAGTGTTTTGATTGTTGACGACCATCCTTTGTATCGCAAAGGTATTAAGAGGATTTTGAACAATATAGAATTTGTGACCCTTTGCGAAGAAGCAGAAAACGGTCGCGATTGCATTAATAAGCTTAAAGAGGCACATTTTGACATCATATTACTTGATCTCCAGATGCCTGAGATGGATGGCGTAGAGACTGCCGCCGTAATTAAGCGCGATTTTCCAAAATCCAAAATCATCATCTTAACTATGTCTGATTCAAAAAGACAAATGATAGAATTGTTGGATATGGGTGTTTTGGGGTATGTGCTTAAAAGTACCGACGAGTTAGAACTCACTGAAGCCATACTTAGGGTGTCAGAAGGGGTGCAATATCTATCCAAAGAGGTAGACGACGTGTGGACGCGCTTTTTGGGCAATAAATCCAAGTTTGAACGCAACCCCAACAACGCCATCAAGGTAGAACTTAGCGAGCGTGAAAAGGAAATCATCCGAATGATTTGCAAACAAATGAGTACTCAGGAAATTGCAGATAAACTTTCTTTATCGAACAATACCGTTAAAACGCACCGCACCCATATCATGAGGAAACTGGAAACAGATAACGTGGTAGGCATTGCTATTTACGCTGTTAGGGCGGGTATTTTTGTGCCTTAAGGGCCTGTTGACGTATCTAATTTTGTGAGGTAAATAAATGGGTATAAATTGTGTTTTTTAATTGTGGGATATACTTTACTTTTGCACTTTAATGAGTTCAACACAAGCAGTTCTGCTATTAAAAGACGGAACCTACTTCAAAGGCAAGGCAGTAGGTAAGATTGGAACTACCACAGGTGAGATTTGTTTTAATACCGGGATGACCGGTTATCAGGAAGTTTTCACCGACCCATCCTATTTCGGACAAATTCTGGTAGAAACCAATGTTCACATTGGAAATTATGGCGTCAGCAACAACGATGTAGAATCGGACAATATCAAAATTGCCGGTCTGGTTTGCAGCACTTTTGCCCATCACCACTCCCGTCAGATGGCTGTCAACAGCATCGACGACTATTTCATCAATAACCAGGTAGTAGGTATTCAAAATATTGATACCCGCCAAGTTGTAAGACATGTCAGAGATAAAGGTGCGATGAATGCCATTATCAGTAGTGAAATCACCGACATCGATACCTTGAAGCAAATGTTGAACGATGTTCCGGATATGGCGGGATTGGAATTGTCTTCTCAAGTAAGTACCAATAGTTTCTATACCACAGGTTCTGATCAGGCTGCTCATAGAGTGGCGGTTTTGGATTTTGGGGTAAAGAAAAATATTCTTCGTTGTCTCAATGAGAGAGATGCATATTGTGGTGTGTTCAATGCCCACGCCACAGTGCAAGATGTCATGGCCTGGAATCCAAATGGTGTATTGATTTCTAATGGTCCCGGCGACCCATCTGCCATGGACTATGCTGTTGATGCTGTAAAAGCCCTCTTAGACGCCGGTGTGCCAATGTTCGGTATCTGTTTAGGTAACCAGCTGTTAGGTCGCGCTATGGGGCTCGAAACTTTCAAGATGCACAACGGTCACCGCGGTCTTAACCACCCGGTTAAGAACATTATTACCGGTCATTGCGAAATTACCTCTCAAAATCATGGATTTGCACTGAAAGAGAATACCCATCCGGATATTGAGGTAACCCATATTAACTTAAACGATAATACCATCGAAGGTATCAGAATCAAAGGTAAAAAAGCCTTCAGTGTGCAATATCATCCGGAGTCATCTCCTGGTCCCCACGACTCACGCTACCTGTTTGATGATTTTATCAGCAGCATGAAATAAAAACATCAATGGGTTTGAAAGCGGTAATATGTAATAGTTCCCATTTCTAACCCCTAAATCCTAAATCCTAAATCCTAAAAAAATAACATGTCATTAATTGCAGACGTAAAAGCCAGACAGATCCTCGATTCAAGAGGTAATCCAACTGTAGAAGTGGATGTCATCACAGAAAATGGTTGTATGGGTAGAGCCGCCGTTCCAAGTGGCGCCAGCACCGGAATTCACGAAGCCGTTGAATTGAGAGATGGCGATACATCCAAATACCTCGGAAAAGGGGTTTTGAAAGCAGTAAGCAGCGTCAACGACATCATCAGCAATGAATTGTTGGGTGCTTATGTGTTTGAACAGAATCTTATTGATAAATCCATGATCGAATTGGATGGCACTGCTAACAAGTCGAATTTAGGCGCTAATGCCATGCTGGCAGTTTCTCTGGCAGTAGCAAAAGCCGCGGCTCAGGAAAGCAATCAAAGTTTATACCGTTACTTAGGAGGCGTAAATGCCAATACCTTACCATTGCCAATGATGAATATTCTGAATGGTGGTGCGCATGCTGATAATGCCATCGATTTTCAGGAGTTTATGGTAATGCCGGCTAAAGCCGACACTTTTAGTGATTCATTGAGAATGGGGGTTGAGATTTTCCACCATCTTAAGAATGTATTGAAGAGCAAAGGATACAGCACCAACGTGGGTGATGAAGGTGGATTTGCACCTGATATCAGATCCAACGAAGAAGCCATAGAAACCGTGTTAATGGCCATCGAAAAAGCCGGCTTCAAGCCAGGCGAAGATGTATTCATTGCTATGGATGCAGCAGCCAGCGAATTTTACGATGCTGAGAAAGGTTTGTATATTTTCAAGAAATCAGACAAACGTCAGATGAGCAGCGAAGAGATGGTAGACTATTGGAAAACATGGACGTCTAAATACCCGATCGTATCTATTGAAGACGGATGTGCTGAAGACGACTGGAACGGTTGGTCGAAGTTAACACAAGCCATTGGGGATAAAGTTCAGTTGGTAGGCGACGATTTATTTGTAACCAATGTTAACAGATTGCAGAAAGGTATTACCGATGGTGTTGCCAACAGTATTTTGATTAAGGTGAACCAGATTGGTACATTGACAGAAACCATTGATTCAATCAACCTGGCCACCAGAAACAGTTATACCAACATCATCAGTCACCGTAGCGGCGAAACAGAAGACAATACCATTGCGGATATTGCTGTGGCCATGAACAGTGGACAGATTAAGACCGGTAGCGCCAGCAGAAGCGATAGAATGGCAAAATACAACCAATTAATCAGAATTGAAGAGGAGTTAGGTTCTAATGCCATTTTTGGTGGTCGCACTTTCAAATACGGAAAATAAGTCCACACACTATAACATTTAAAAAGGCCGGAACTCCCGGCCTTTTTGCGTTTAACAGGTTACTTATGTATTCTTTTTTATGGGGTCTTTTAGCGTTTTAAAGAAAGGGTCGGGCAAGTAGCTGCCCGACCAATCTCACCTTTTCAGGATTTTTTGTGTTGTCTATAGTTTAGTATTATATAGAAACGGATTAGCTTTTCTACATTTACTCTACCATAGTTTTTAAAGTTTAGTTTTTGTGTGTTTCCTGTATTTGGTTTTTAGTAGCTTTCAATTTTAAATGCGAGTGCAATTAACTATATACTAATCAATTAAACCTAATTTTTAAACAAAAATCACCCTTTTGGGTGATGAATTTCACCCTTTTGGGTGATGCCTGGAGGTATGAAAAATGGAATTTTTGATAAAAAATGGCAAGAAAGCCATGAGTCGTTTTTTTGTTTTTGGGCAAAAAAAAGGAGTGGTAAAACCACTCCCTGAGCATATCTTTAGAAATGCCTTTTTAGGCAAAACTGAATACCTTTCATGTTTATTGGATTAAATCCAGTCCATAGCCATGGCAAAGCCTCCAACTGTAGTTGGCAGAGCTAACCAGAAAGCTTCAGGTAAGAACATTAATAATAAAATAATGACTGTTAAGGAGCCTAAGAACAGCATCCAATATGGCGCTTTTGATTTTTTTTCTGACATAGCGATGTAAAATTTAACGGCGCAAACCTACTAATTTTTTCTCATTATTTGAATAAATTATTTCTAATTTTGCCGTATGATTCAGAGAAGACAAACCATCTACCTTGCCATGATTGTTATATTGGCTGGTTTAGCGATTATTTTTAATTTAAAAATCAGTTCATTTAACACTATTTTAGAGGGTGTAAAAGCCCATGTTGATTTGGGTTTGGTTTCGGCAGAGTACCACACTGAAACGCCTGCTAATGGCGGTCAAGCGCTCAATGTGAAAGAAGAGGGTGTTAATACACCTATTATTATGTCGCTGTTGGCGATGACTATTCTGACCATCATCAGCATTTTTCAGTTTAAAAACCTGCGTTTACAGAAAAAAATTCTGACGGTAAATTATCTCGTAATGGTAGTGCTTTTTTTCTTTGTTTATTATACTCACATACAATTAATTAAAACATTTACAGAGGTTACAGATGCAAAATTTGAATGGACTAGGGTGCTATTGGTGCTTTTACCATCTTTTAACTATTTAGCAATCAGTCACATAAAGAAAGATATTGAACTTTTAGCTTCTGTTGACAGGCTCCGATAATAGACCAATTTTTGACCTTCTTTTTTGAATTATTCTAAATAAGGATAAGGTGGAAAAAAGGTGATATTTTTTTTAGATTATTTTAAAAATAACAATAAATTTGCCGCAACTTAAGTAAGGACTACTTAGCAAGTACAATAGTAACGAATG
>JACCDI011289182.1_pt1 | contig 51215 bp, 49 predicted proteins | sample 7442791 | NCBI WGS metagenome assembly JACCDI01 (sample SAMN15323434, study PRJNA562643) | freshwater metagenome | isolation source: river surface water | place: USA:Blue River Watershed | collected 2017-08-15 | reverse complement strand
GTCCAGCCATTCGCGCGCCTTGTTCGCGACTTGTGGCTGCAGGCGTGCCGGATCCAGCGCCCATTCGCGCAGGAAGGCCGTGCACTTCGGGTCTGACAGCTGGAAGAAATAATGCTCGGATGACTTCATCACCGGTGCTGCACCGGTCAGCGTCGAATACGGGTTCTTCAGCTCGGTCGGCGCATACACCGCAGAGCACACTTCGCACGAGTCGCCGTACTGATCCTTGGCGCCGCATTTCGGGCACTCGCCCTTGATGTAGCGGTCCGGCAGGAACATGTTCTTGACCGGGTCATAGAACTGCTCGATGGTCTTGGTCGTGATCAGCTTCGCGTCATCGCGCAGGCGCTTGTAGATGAACTGAGACAGCTCGTGGTTCTCCGGGCCATCGGTCGAGTGCCAGTTGTCGAACGCGACATGGAAGCCATCGAGGTACTGCTTGCGACCGGCCGCGATCTGGCCGACGAATTCCTGCGGCGTCATGCCGGCCTTTTCGGCGGCGATCATGATCGGCGCGCCATGCGCGTCATCGGCGCCCACAAAGTTCACCTCATGGCCACGCATGCGCATGAAGCGCACCCAGATATCGGCCTGGATGTATTCCATGATGTGGCCGATGTGGAACGCGCCATTCGCATACGGCAGCGCGGTGGTGACAAACAGCTTGCGGGGGGAAGGGGAGGTGACGCTCATTGCAAGGCGGGACTGAATTGGGGAAGCTGCGATTTTATCAGTGCTGCCTGCCTGTTGCCCTCCCGCTGCCCCTTGGCTGCTCCTTAGCTGTCCGTGACCCATCCCAGCAGCTAAAATAGCGGGTTTCCAAGCTTTCCCCGCCCTCCCATGACCGTTCGCACCCGATTTGCCCCCAGTCCCACCGGTTACCTGCACCTCGGCGGCGCCCGCACCGCGCTGTTTGCGTGGGCCTATGCGCGCCGCTTCGGCGGTACCTTCATCCTGCGCATCGAGGATACCGACCTCGAACGCTCGACCCCGGAAGCGGTGCAGGCCATCATCGACGGCATGCAATGGCTGGGTCTCGCCCATGACGAAGGTCCGTTCTACCAGATGCAGCGCATGGACCGCTATCGGGAGGTGGTGGCGCAGATGCTGGAAGCCGGCACCGCTTATCACTGCTACTGCACGCCGGAAGAAGTAGAAGCGATGCGCGAGCGCCAGCGCGCCGCCGGCGAGAAGCCGCGCTATGACGGCACCTGGCGTCCGGAGCCGGGCAAGACCCTGCCGGCCATCCCTGCGGGCATCAAGCCGGTGGTGCGCTTCCGCAATCCGCTCGATGGCGATGTCACCTGGGATGATGCGGTCAAGGGCACGATCACGATCTCGAACCGCGAGATGGATGACCTCGTCATCGCGCGTCCCGATGGCACGCCGACCTACAACTTCTGCGTGGTGGTCGATGACTGGGACATGAGGATCACCCACGTGATCCGCGGCGACGATCATGTGAACAATACGCCGCGCCAGATCAATATCCTCAAGGCGCTCGGCGGCACGCTGCCCATCTACGGTCATGTGCCGATGATCCTCGGCGCCGATGGCGAAAAGCTGTCCAAGCGCCATGGCGCCGTCAGCGTGATGGAATACCCGGCGCAGGGCTATCTGCCGGAAGCGATGCTGAACTACCTCGCGCGTCTGGGATGGAGCCATGGCGACGACGAGATCTTCAGCATGGAACAGTTCTGCGAGTGGTTCGACCTTGATCACCTGACCAAGTCGCCGGCGCAGTTCAATCCGGAGAAGCTGGCCTGGCTGAACAACCACTACATCAAGCTCGCCGACAATGCGCGCCTGGTACAGCTGGCGATGCCCGAGCTCGAGCGTGACGGCGCAAAGTTCGACGGCGCACCAGCGCTGGAGGACGTGATCGCGCTGATGAAGGATCGTACCAATACCGTCAACGAACTGGCTGATGCGGCGATGCTGTTCTACCGCGAGCCGAAGCCGGACCCGGCACTGGTCACGCAGCACATCACCGATGCGGCGAAAGCGGCGATGCGACAGTTCGCCGATGCCTGCAAGACCATCGAGTGGACCAAGGAAGCGATTGCTGCACTGCTGAAGCAGGTGCTGGCCGACCATGGCATGAAAATGCCGCAGCTCGCGATGCCGCTGCGCCTTGCTGTCACCGGTCAGTTGCAGACGCCATCGGTGGACGCTGTACTGCAGCTGTTCGGCCGCGATGTCGTGCTGCAGCGGGTCTCGGCCTGGTTGTAAAAAAAGTTTTCGAAGGTGATTTACACCGGAGAAAAGATCGGTCTATAATCTCGTTTCTGCAGCACACCGGGGGTATAGCTCAGCTGGGAGAGCGCTTGCATGGCATGCAAGAGGTCAGCGGTTCGATCCCGCTTACCTCCACCACTGAGCTACAATTCGGTGCGCGGTGCTAGGTTGCAGAAAGCAGTATATAGGCCTGCAGCACGGACAGAATTCAGAGTTTTGTCCCCATCGTCTAGAGGCCTAGGACATCACCCTTTCACGGTGAGTACCGGGGTTCGAATCCCCGTGGGGACGCCAGTCAGAAGGCCGGTATCGGAAACGATACCGGCCTTTTTATTTTCTCCAAATTGTTTGCCCCTCGTTCAGGCTGCGGCGCTGATCCAGTTTTCTGTTTCGAGCGCAGGGACACGTTCGAACTCTCGGAGATTGTTTGTGACCAGCACCAGTCCCTCACTGCGTGCGTGTGCAGCGATGTGCAGGTCATTAACGCCGATCGTGTCACCCGTTCTTTCAAGGGCGGCACGAATTGAGCCGTAATGCTGTGCAGCCTTTGGGGTGTAGGGCAGCACCTCCAGGCGGCTGGCGAAGTCTTCGATCACTGTCAGATTTTCAGTGCAGCGAGTGCTTTTTTCGGCGCCATGAAAAAGCTCGGCCAGCGTGATGCTGGAGATCGCCATCCTTCCACTGTTTTTATTAAACGTCTGCAGCACTTCCAGCGGGCGCTTCTTGATCACATAGATCACGATGTTGGTGTCCAGCAGATACCGGATCATTCGAGATCTTCCCTGTAGTTTTGCTGCTGACTGGCACGCTCAGGCAAGAAGTCATCGCTAACCTGCGGACCATTCATGAAGAAGCTGTCCCAAGCGTTTTCGACTGGCGCGATGATTCGCTCATTGCCAATTGCACGCACACTTACGCGCTTGACTCCCTCGGGCAGGCGGACTTCTGCAGGGAGTCGGACAGCTTGGGTACGGTTGTTGATGAAGACAGTGGAAATAGCCATCGAAGGGGCCTCCTCTGAGGATGTATATCGCAAAAGTATATCCCAATCTAGACTTTGCGGCGACTTGGCGACAAGCGCTTATCAAATATGTATTGATGTAAACACATTGCCCTCGTCAGGAGAAACTCCATGATCAGCAAGACAGTTTCAAGCAAGGAATTCAATCGGGACACCAGTGCTGCCAAGCGTGCAGCCAACGAGGGACCGGTGTTCATTACCGATCGTGGCAAGCCATCCCATGTGCTGCTGTCCTTCGAGCTGTATCAACGCATCATCACCGGGCCGCGCAACATTGTTGACATGTTGGCGATGCCCGGCGACGTTGAATTCGAGCCGGGTAGGTTGGGATGCTGAGACTACGCCGGCTCGGAAGCTGCAAAGCTCGGTAGTCCCGCCGACAGGTTAGGCCGCCGCACGATTCACTGCGCGCGGCTGCGCGAGCGGCTGGCTGCGGCCCCCTGAAATGACCTAATTGTCATAAAAAATTGATTGAAAGCAACTCCGCCGATCGTTAGGATCCAAGGTGCGACACGGCTCGTCGGCAGTCCACCGGCGCCGCATGTTGTCCGCGACTGCAATATGCCCATTCACACCTCACCAAGGAGTTGATTATGCGTTTGCACCATGGCTTGCTCTTGATTGCTCTGTCTGCGCTGAGCCTGTCCGCCTCTGCAGTGGACGCCGTTACCGCCTGCCCCAAGAACTTCAAAGTGCTGGCCGAGGACGACAAGGCGCGCATCTTGTTGTTCACCCAGAAAAAAGGCGAGAGCTGCCCGATGCATACGCATCCGCATATCGCCGTGTACGCGACCAAGCCGGGCTCGCTGCCGCTGGAATACAAAATGGCCGACGGCTCGGTCAAGTCCGGTCCCAAGCTCAAGGCGGGTGATGCCTTCCTGCGTGGCCCAACCGAGCATGAACATTTGTCGGCCAAGGGCAATGTCGAAGCGATCATTGTGGAGTTCAAGCACTGATCGCCAGTGCCCGGGTGCAGCCTGTCCCGGATGGGCTTCGGGCTGTTCGTCACCAACATGCACAACACCCTCGTCCGCCACGACGAGGGTTTTGTTTTTTCGGCGTCTTGGCAAAGCCTTTCCATGAATTCCGGATTTGTTAAGCTTCGCCCGTACGGCCTGATGTCGAATATCGTTTTTGATAACGAATATTCAAACGGACGGCCTGAAAACAGAATTGCCCTTGGCGATTCGTCCGGGAGTCGGAATGGAAGCAAAAGAATACGCAAAGATGTTCGGTGGGTTCTCCACCGAAAAGCGGGTGAACATCATCTCGGCGCTGATGGATGCCGGGCCGGACGGTACCAGCCTGATCGACCTGTCGCGCTCGACAGGTCTGTCGGTGATCGAGATCGGCAATACCATTGAAGCCTTGTTCCTGATGAACATGATCAAGATCTCGATCAAGGGCGAGAACAAGTTGTTGATCGCGAATTTTGCGGTTCTGGATGGCTTGTTCGAGGAGGCGTACAACGAACTGGGTCCTGGCCGCGACAAGAACAAGCCGGCCGATGTGCCGCAGCTGACTACCTGATCAATTCAACGCGCGCTCCTGCTCGACATACCAGGACTTGAACGCGTCGACATCCAAGGGCACGCTCAGATAGTGCCCCTGCACCTGATGGCACCCGAGGCTGTGCACTTCATCGAGCATGGTAGCGGTCTCGATGCCCTCGGCGACGATGTCCAGGTTCAGCCGGCGGCCCAGAGTGATGATGGCTTCGGTGATGGCGCGTGAGCTGGCATCCGTTGTCAGGTGGCGAACGAAGGATTTGTCGATCTTGATCTTGTTGATCGGCAGCCGCGACAGGTAAGACAGGCTCGAATAGCCCGTGCCGAAATCATCGAGCGATATCTTCACGCCATCCTTCTGCAAATGGTTCAGCAGGTAGACCGCATAGTCCACGTCTTCCAGCAGCGCCGATTCCGTCAATTCGATCTGCAACGCATCAGCGGGCAGCTTTTGCTGCCGCAGCACCGACAGCAGCTTGAAGCGGAAATCCTTCTGTCGCATCTGCAGCGCCGATACGTTGACCGCAATCGGGATGGCCGGCAAGCCCTGGTCAAGCCAATGTTTGTGCGCGCGGCATGCCTCCTGCATCACCCAGTCGCCGATCGGTATGATCTGGCCGACTGCCTCGGCAGCCGGTATGAACTGATCCGGTCCGACGCGACTGTCAGGCCAGCGCAATAGCGCCTCGGCACCGACGGTACGGCCAGTGCCGATATCGACAATGGGTTGGTACAGCAGCCGGAATTCCTTGCGTTTCAGTGCGCGTCTCACCTTGTCCTGAAGGCTGAGCTGCGCGTGCACGCGGCCCGACAACTCGGCGGAATAGAACTGCCAGTTGTTCTTTCCGGATTGCTTGGCGTGGTACATCGCATTGTCGGCGGCATTGACCAGCGATTGCATGTCCATGCCGTCGCGCGGAAAGATGCTGATGCCGATCGAGCCCGAGATCTGCATCTCTATCCCGTCAATCAGCATGGTTTCGGCCAGCGCTTTGAGCACTCGTTGCGCAATCTGTGCCGCTTCAGTACTGTTGGCCAATTGCGGCAGCAGCACCAGGAATTCATCCCCACCGAGCCGGAACACCAGGTCGGCCTTGCGTACCTGCCGCTGCACGCGCTGCGCAACCAGCTTCAGCACCTGATCGCCGACCATGTGGCCATGGATGTCATTGATGGGCTTGAAGCGATCGAGGTCGATGAACAGCATGCCGCCCTCGTGCTGATTGCGCGCCGCCTGGTCGAACACATGCGATGAATACTCGAACAACAGCGCTCGGTTCGGCAGCCCCGTCAGCTTGTCGTGCAGCGCAGCCTTCACGGCGGCTTCTTCGGCATGCTTGCGGTCGGTAAAGTCATGCGTGATACCCATGACTTCCCTCACGTCGCCGTTCTGGTCACGCAGTGGCACACAAGTGATCAGCAGATTGCGTACGCCCGGGTTGAGCTGTACATCGACTTCCACCGACTGCACCTTGCCTTCATCGAGGGCTGCATGCAGTGCCGGCTGCCAGGGGGCGATCAGTTCGGCCGGGAAGATGTCCGACTCACGCTTGCCAAGGAAAGCCTCGGGAGGCATGCCGGTCGTCCTGACGGTGGCCGGGTTGATGTACTGGATGCGCAGCTCGCGGTCGTAAATGACCACGACATCCGGGATATTGTCGAACGCAATCCGAAAGCGGGATTCACTCGCCTCCAGCGCCTGCTGCACCAATCGTCTTTCTTCCTCGGCCAATTTGCGATCATGGATATTCTCGATCACCGCGACGAAGAACCATGGTTGTCCCGCACGGTCGCGCGTGAGCTTGGCGGTCAGTCTTATCCAGACCAGCTCGCCGCCTTTGCGCAGGTAACGCTTCTCGAGTGAATAATTGCCGAGTTCGCCGGTCAGCAGTTTCTGTACCAGCGCGAGGTCTTCGGCCAGATCATCGGGATGGGTAATGTCCTGAAAGGTCAGTCGCAGCAGTTCCTCGCGTGTATACCCAACGATGCCGCACAGCGTGTCATTCACGGCCAGCCATTTGCCGTCCAGGTCGACATGCGCCATGCCGACCGCCGGTAATTCGAAAGTGGAATGCAGCTTCTGGATTTGCCGCTCCAGCTCTGCGGACACGCGTACCAGCTCGGCCTGAACTGATGCAAGCTCGCTGCGAGTATCTTCCGGCACTGCCGGGCTGTGCGGTTTCAGCGGCCTGACCATTTTGGCGGGATAACAAGAAAACGCGATGTCAGAGTTTCTAAATTGCAAGCTCTACTGTAGAGTCGATTGGCAGCCGTGAAATCCGTGAACAGCGCTGATTTTGATGCCCATCAAGCCGCCATACCGGTCTGCGCGGCGGCAAGTCATGTGACAGAGCAGTGGAACGCGCGAATCGTTCCGATCTGTTCCAATTACTCAAACAGGAGACGCCTTGAACCCTTGCACCCTTCACCACCGATTCACAAAGACACTGCTGGTCGTGGCGCTGGCCGGCGCCGCTGCTGTCGCCACTACCGTCGCCGCCGCTCAGCAAGCATCGGTCGCCCAGCAGACCGTCGAGACTTTGGACCAGCTGTCCGGCGGCCCGCATGCCGGCTACCGTGCCAACCATGCGAAAGGGGTGATTGCCGGTGGCATTTTCACGCCATCCCCGCAAGCGGCCACGATCAGCAAGGCGCCGCACTTCCAGCGCGCAGTCGGCGTCACCGTGCGCTATTCCACCGGCACCGGCGTGCCGACCATTCCGGATACGAACCCGAACAGCCGCCCGTTCGGCATGGCGATCCGCTTCGCGCTGCCGGGCGGCAGCTACACGGACTTCGTTGGCATCAGCACCAACGGCTTCCCGGTCTCGACCCCGGAAGACTTCCTGGGCTTGCTGTCTGCCGTCGCGCAGAGCCGCACGTCCACCGCCAGGCCGTCGCCCATCGAGGAATTCCTCGGATCTCATCCGGCCGCGCTGGCCTTTGTGCAGGCACCGAAGCCGATGCCGGCGAGTTTTGCGACACAGGCCTTCTACGGCGTGAATGCGTTCGAATTCACCAACAAGCAAGGCAAGAGCGTGTTTGGCCGCTACCAGATCGTGCCAGTCGACGGTGAGCAGTCGCTGCCAGAAGAACAGGCCGCGCAACTCGGACCGAATTACCTGATGGAAGAGCTCGCGCAGCGTGTCACGGCCAAGCCGACGAAGTACAAGGTGCTGCTGCAGATTGCGAATAAGGATGACGTGACCGATGATCCCACCGTGGTCTGGCCGTCCGATCGCACGCTCATTGAGCTGGGCACGCTGATCATCAACCGCGTGGTGCCCGACGCGAAGGACATCGAGAAAAAGCTGGCCTATAACCCGCTGGCCCTGCCGGACGGCATCAAGCCGTCGAATGATCCGGTGCTGCTGTATCGCCCCGTGGTCTACGCGGTCAGCGTCGGTCGTCGCCAGTAATCCGGCACGATGTCAGAACTTCGATTTCGCTTTCGAGAACGGGGATTTGACCTCGATGCACTTACCCTTGAACAGGGTATGCGGGCGGCGATAAGCCTTCTCCAGTGCCGTGATCACAATCTCGCCGGTGCCGCGGTTGAGCATGAAATCGATGTACTCGACCATGTCATCGACCATCAGCTGCTTGTACGGAATCGCGCCTTTTACATGCGCCTCGCTGATCTTGGTCGCGAAGCTGGCGCGGCCGATCATGGTCAGCACGAAGCTGGTCATCTTGGTCTGTTCATTGACCTCGACGCGCAACATGTCGAAGTCGCTCGGATCCGGATTGACCGGCACCCAGCTGCCAAGGTAGATCGGCATCCAGCCGCGGCAATTGAAGTTCAGCGTATCGGCTTGCGCGGAGGTAGGCGCCAGCGCCAGTAGCAGTGACAATGTGGCCAGCGCATGCGCTGCAGGCTGCAGCATCCGGGCCGCGCATGCGCGCAGAGCCTTGGGCAGGTCTGGCAAGGTCAGCGACAAGTGGGCAGGACTAGTCATCGGTTCATGGTCCGGTGGGCGTCAGCGTGCAAGCGCCACCGATTTTACCTGCACCCATGCCGCATCCCCGGTCTGCAGCCCCAGTTCGGCCAGTGAGCGGTGCGTCACCCGCGCCAGGATCGCCGCCGTGCCGATTCTGACCCGTACCCGTGCCAGTCCCGGGGCCTCATCATCGGCGATGCCATCGATGCGCCCCTGCATCACGTTCTGTATGCTGCTGCGACCCGGCTCGTCACGCGCGATACTCACATCACGCGCCAGGATGCGCACGCGCGCGACCGTGCCGATGGGTAGCTGCGGATCGCGCGTCCACAAGTGGCCGCCGTCAAAATCCATCCGCGCCAGGTGCCACTGCGTATCGATGTGGCCAACGCGCGCATCGATCACCACGCCGGCGTCTTCGCCGAGCTGCACCGGCAAGTCCAGCCGCGACAAGGTCTCCGCCAGCGCGCCGCTGGCGACGGCACGTCCCTGCTCGAGTACGACCAGATGGCTGGCCAGCCGCGCGACTTCATCGGGCGAGTGCGTCACATAGACAATCGGCATCGCCAGTTCCTGCTGCAGGCGGTCGAGGTAGGGCAGGATCTCCTGCTTGCGCGCATGGTCGAGCGCGGCCAGCGGCTCGTCCATCAGCAGCAGCCGCGGGTTCACCGCCAGCGCACGAGCAATGCCCACGCGCTGGCGTTCACCACCGGACAGCGCCTCCGGTCGGCGCTCCAGCAGCGGCCGGATGCCCAGCAGCTCGATCACATGGTCGAGCGGAATGCGTCCCGCATCCGGTGAACGTTTCATGCCGAACTGCAGATTGCCCATCACGCTCAGGTGCGGAAACAGGCTGGCCTCCTGGAATACATAGCCGAGCGGTCGACGATGTGCGGGCAGCCAGGTCTGTGCGTCTTGCCAGACCTCGCCATTGACGACCAGATGCCCGCGCGGCCGCTCCAGGCCAGCCAGGCTGCGCAACACGGTGGTCTTGCCGCAGCCCGACGGGCCGAACAGTGCGATCACGCCGCGGCCTGGCAACTGCAGGTCGACATCCAGGCTGAAGCCCGGCCAGTCCAGCGCGAAGCGCGCGTGTATGCCGTTGTCGCGCATCTCACGCCTCCCTGCGGGTCGATGGACGCCACAGGTGCAGCAGCAACAGCACCAGGAACGAGAACACGACCATGATGGCGGCAAGATGATGCGCTTCGCTGTACTGCATCGCCTCGACGAAATCATAGATCTGCACCGACGCCACACGCGTTTGTCCGGCGATATTCCCGCCGATCATCAGCACCACGCCGAACTCGCCGACCGTGTGCGCAAAGGTCATCACGCACGCGGTCAGGAAGCCGGGCAGCGCCATCGGCACGGCCACGGTGAAGAAGGCATCAACGGGTGTGGCGCGTAGTGTTGCGGCGACTTCCATCGGGCGCGGGCCGATGGCCTCGAACGCATTCTGCAGCGGCTGCACCATGAAGGGCAGCGAGTAGAACACCGACGCGATCACCAGGCCCCAGAACGTGAACGGCAGCTGGCCGAGGCCGAGCGACTGCGTGAGGTGGCCAACGAAGCCGTTCGGGCCCATCGCCAGCAGCAGGTAAAAGCCCAGCACGGTCGGCGGCAACACCAGCGGCAGTGCCACGACGGCCGACAACGGAGCCTTGAGCCGGCTGCGCGTGCGCGCGAGCCACCAGGCGATCGGCGTGCCGATCGCGAGCAGTATCACGGTGACGACGGCCGACAGTCTCAGTGTCAGCCAGATCGCTTGCAGGGATTCAGGGGCCAGTAGCATCTTGTTGTTATGGTTGGCTTGCAGCTGCTTCGCCGCATGGCCGACATTATCGGTCAACTCTGCGTGGCGAATGAAAAGCGGGTCAGCGACAGCGTGACCGCCAGCTCATCTCATTGTTTGCGTCTCAGTAGCTCAGGGCAGCTTGTAGCCGTAGCGTTCGATAATCTTCTTTGCCTTGTCGGACTTCAGGTAAGCCAGCAACGCGCCAGCCGCAGCCGAGTCCTTGCCCGGGTTGAGCAGCACCGCATCCTGCTTGAGCTCTTCATGCATCGCTTCCGGCACGATCCAGCCGGAGCCTGATTTCAGCTTGCCGCTTTCCCACACCTGCGACAGCGCGATGAAGCCCAGTTGCGCATTGCCGCTGGTGACGAACTGATGGGTCTGCGAAATGCTCTCGCCTTGCACGACGCGCGGCTCGATCGTCGTCAGCACGCCCAGTTTCTGCATGGTCTGCACCGCTGCGCGTCCATACGGAGCGACCTTCGCGTTTGCGATCGACATGAACTTGAACTTGTCTGTCTTCAGCACGCCACCACCCTGGTCGACCAGTTTGTCATCCGGCGACCACAGAATGAGACGGCCGATCGCATAGGTGAACTGCTGGCCCGATACTGCCTTGCCTTCCTTGACCAGCTTTGCCGGCGTTTCATCATCGGCCGACAGAAAGACCTCGAACGGTGCGCCATTCGAGATCTGCGCATAGAACTTGCCGGTCGCGCCTTGCGTGATCGCGACCTTGTGGCCGCTGTCCTTTTCAAATTCAGCGGCGATCTCCTTCATCGGCTGCGCGAAGTTGGCGGCGACGGCGACCTTCACTTCAGCGGCGTGTGCCGACAGCGCGATCAGCAGTGGTGCCATGACGGAGAGGGCGATGTTCATTTTCATGTCTGTCATTCCTGATAAGTGCTTGGGTGTAAGTGCATCAGAACTTGAATTGCGCGCCGACCGAGAACCCGGACTGGTTGGCGGTACTGTCCGAGCAGCCGGCAGCGGTCGGTGTCGTCGGCACACAATTGCGTGCGGTCGAGGTGTCGGGTACCCAGCGATCGTAAATGGTGAAGGCACCCGTTGCGCCTGAAAGGCGGCGCACGGCCGCATAATCGGCGAAGAAGTCCCAGTCCTTGTACGGCGACCAGGTCAGTCCGGTCGCAAACATGCTGAGGCCATTGGTGCGCGAGCCGGTCGGGCTCTGATCCGACACATCGTAATAGCCGACATTCCAGCTGAACGCCGGCGTGAAGCGATAGACTGCGCCGGTGAAGAAGGTGTTGGCATTGACGCGGCCATTCGCCTTGCCGGTGTTGAAGCTGTAGCTGTTCGTCGGGTTCTTGCTGATCACATAGCCTGCGTTCAGCGTCAGCTTGTCCAGCGTGTACTTCGCCGCGAGGAAGTCGACGCGGTTGTTGACCTCCGACGCCGGTGTGGTGAAGCTGTCGCCGATCTTTGCCTCGATATGGTTGTAGCCCATCTCGAAGTTGCCGTTGCGATAGCGGCCGCCAAGGTAGTAGCTGCTGCCTTTTTCGCCGTCTTCCGGCGCGCCGCCCCACGACATGCCGCCGTCAACGTTGAAGCCTTCGATCACGGGCGAGATGTAGCGGAACATCCGATCGGCGCGGTTGACGCCGGAGGCAGAGTGGAAGCCCGCGTAGCGGCCGATCGGCTTCAGGCCACCGAAGTTCCAGTTCTGGCGCGCGTCGAACGCGCCTGACAAATCGTTCTGCAGGCCGGGTGCGCGGCCCAGAATGAAGGTGCCGTAAGTCTTCGAGATCCAGCGTACATTGGCTTCACGATCGAAGACCGAGCCGAGCAAGCCCACGTTGTTGCTGGTGGTGGTCGCGTTGGAGCCGAAGGCGCCGCTGTTGGCGCCGATCGCACCGGTGCGTGCCGAGAAATTCGATTCCAGCGTCACGACGGCCGAATTGTCGGCATCCAGTTCGCGCGTCACTCGCAAGCCGATGCGATTGTTGCCCTTGGGCTGGTCGGCCATGCCGTCGGCATCCTTGTTCGCCGAGGTCATGTTGCTGGCCTGGTACCAGCCTGCCGACAGCTGGCCATAGATCTGTGTCTTGAACTTGCGCTCATCCTCGGCGCGCTTGTCGATCTCGCGGTTCGCGCGGCGCACGTCCTGTGCCTCGTTGAACGCGCGGATTTCCTCCATCTCCTGCGCCTTCTTGATCTTCGCGTCGTACTCGGCCTGGGTGATCAGGCCTTTCTCCATCAGCAGCTCGAGCAGTGCCTTCACATCGTCGCCGGCTTGCACGGGCGCGATGTGCAGGTACAGGGCGGTCGCCAGCATGGTGGCGAGGCGCGTTGGGGTGGGCAAACGGGCAGACAAGCGGGCGGGCAAGCGTACGGTCACGAACGATCTCCTCGAATTCCGATTTCTAAATGTGTACAGGTATATTTTGACGGGCCAAAAAATGGCGGCCATGTGCCGCATCAGAAGGCTCTATCAAAGGGCTCGATCAAAATATACCTATGTATATTCAGATCCGAAATTTACCTCGCTTTATTTTGCATGTCAAACCGACTATGATCGCTCCCGGGAAACGGAACAGAACATAACAGGACAAGACTAGGCCATGGCCGACCGCGATTTCGAGCTGCATGCGGAGCTGACCATACGGGTCGGCGAGGCGACGCTCGCCAACCCCAAGCGCGCCGAACTGCTGCGGCAGATCGACAAGCTGGGCAACCTGACCCAGGCTGCGAAGCTGGCCGGCTACAGCTACAAGGGTGCGTGGGATGCGATCGACCAGATGGCGGCGCTGTCCGGCGGCACGCTGATCGAGCGCCACGCCGGCGGCAAGGGCGGCGGTGCCACCACGCTGACCGAGCGCGGACGGCAGCTGCTGCGCAACTTCACGCTGATCCAGCATGAGCACCAGCGCTTCATCGACCGTCTCAACAAGCTCGCGCAAGGCCTGTCGAACGACTACGCGCTGGCCAACGAGATCGCGATGAAGACCAGCGCGCGCAATCAGTTCGCCGGCATCATCGTTTCCATCGCATCGGGCCCGGTGAATGACGAGCTCGGCATCATGGTCCATGGTCAGCAGCTGATCACGGCATCGATCACGCATGGCAGCTGCCGCGAGCTGCAGCTCGACATCGGCGCCAAGGTGTTCGCATTGATCAAGGCATCCGCCGTCGGCATCAGCCTGCCAGCTTCGGCGACAGTGCAGGACGGAGCGAAGAATGCATTTGCCGGCGTCGCGCACACCGTGATACGCGGCGAGCACACCTCGGAGGTCGCGGTGCTGCTCGACGGTGGCGCAGAACTGGTCGCCACGCTGGCGAATGCAAGCGTCGATGCACTGGGACTGAGGCAGGGGGATCAAGTGGTCGCCGGATTCGACCCTTCCAGCGTGATCATCGGCATTGCTGCCTGAAGAGGGCAGCGTTCAGGTCCGGCCCGCGAGTATCGCCAGCGGCCACGACACGCGACGCGGCTGTGCCGGATCTCCCCAGCAACCGAGCAGCACCTTGCCCAGTGCCTCCACCGCATCCTTGCCCGTCGCGTCGCGATAACGCGCCGACGCCGACCAGGAACCGAGGTAGCCGAGCAATTGCAGCAAGGGCCAGGACACCTGCATCGCCAGTTCCGGCGTCGTGATGCGCGCGAGCGGGAACAGCAGCTCGCGATAACCCGTCTCCACATGGTGCCGCTCGGGCGGCCAGTACGGGCCGATGACCTGATGATAGAAGTGCCCGATCGCGTCATTCACGGCGTCGCCCTCGACCACGATCATGCCGTAGCTCCATGCGGCGAGCAGCCCGCCGGGCTTCAGCACGCGCTTTGCCTCGTCATAGAAACTGTCGTTGGAAAACCAGTGCAGTGCCTGCGCGACCGTCACCAGGTCTGTCGATGCGTCGGGCAGCCCGCTGTTGCTGGCTGCTGCGACGGCATAGCGCACGCGCGGATGCGGCGTCGCATGCGCAATCTGTCCCGCGCTCGCATCCGTTGCGTGTACCTGATTGAAATGCGCAGCCAGCGCGACGGACGCCTGCCCGTTACCGCAGCCGCAGTCCCAGACCAGGTCATGCGCGCCGCACTGTTTCGACAGCCATGCGAACAGCTCGGCCGGATAGGTGGGGCGGAAGTCGGCGTAGCGGCCAGCGACCTTGCCGAAGTGATCGCTGAAGCTCATCGCTCGTCGGTCGGCATCCGTGAATCGCGGGTCGCCGGCAAAGCTCAGGGCTTGACCAGCACTTTCGCATTTGCGCCGCGTTCGACCTGCTGATGCGCAGCCGCGACCGCGTCCAGCGCATGGATCGCCACGGCGGGATGGCGGAAGCCAGGGCGCGCCAACACCGCCGATACGCCGTCGAGCACTTCGCGCAGCAAAGCCGGCGGCAACTTGTAGACGATGAAGTAGTAGAGGCTGACGAAGCCGAGGATCATCGGACCGAATGGCATCGCGACCTGTGGGCTGTTGGTGCCGTAGATCACGGCCTTGCCGCCGAAGCGCAGCAGGCTGCCATAGTGCGGCGCATGCGCGGCAGCATCCACGTCGATGATGAAGTCGGCACCTGCGCCATCGGTGAGCGCCTGCACACGTGCCACCAGATCTTCGGTCTTGTAATTGATGGTGTCGGCAGCGCCGATCTCGCTCGCGAGCTTCGCCTTGTCATCATTGCTGACGATCGCGATCACGCGCGCGCCGGCGATCGCCGCCAGCTGTGTCACATAAAAGCCCACGCTGCCGGCCGCGCCCGGCACCAGCACGGTCTTGCCGAGCAGGTTGCCGCAGCTTTGTACTGCATGCATCGCCGTCATCAGCGGAATGCCGATCGATGCGCCGGTTTCCAGCGATACGTCATCGGGCAAGGGCACCACCTGCGACGCAGGCAGCGCGACATAGTCGGCACAGCTGCCGTAGGGACGATCCCACTGCGCGTTGTACATCCACACGCGTTGCCCGAGCAGCGCCGCATCGACACCATCACCGAGCTTGTCGACCATGCCCGAGCCGTCGCTGTGTGGCGTTACTTCCGGATAGCCACTGCTGCGCGCGGCGATGCCCGAGCGCGACTTCACGTCCGATGGATTGACGCCGCTGTACGCGACCTTCACACGCACCTCGCCCGGGCCCGGTTCGGGCACGGGCTTGTCGACGATCTTCAGTACCTCGGCCGCCGGGCCCTTGCTGGTGTAGACGACAGCGCGCATCTCGATGCCCTTCGCGATCAGAACAGGCCGACCACTTTGCCGGATTCGTCGATGTCGATCTTGACCGCGCTCGGCACCTTCGGCAGACCGGGCATGGTCATGATGTCGCCGCAGATCATCACGATGAATTGCGCACCGGCCGCGAGGCGCACCTCGCGGATGTTCACGATATGACCGCTGGGCGCGCCGCGTGACGTTGCATCGGTCGAGAATGACGACTGCGTCTTCGCGACACAGATCGGGTAATGACCGTAGCCGGCGTCTTGCCAGGCCTGCAGCTGCTGCTTGACCTTGGCCGGGGCGCTGATGTCGGCGGCGCCATAGATTTTGGTTGCGACCTTCTTCATCTTGTCCCACAGCGTGTCGCTGTCTTCGTACACGTAGTTGGGCTTGGCGCCGCCTTCGGCCAGGCGCACGATTTCCTTCGCCAGCGCTTCGGCGCCGGCGCTGCCCTTGGCCCAGTGCTCGGCCAGCACCACATTCACGCCCAGCGCCTTCATGCGGTCGGTGACCAGCGCGATCTCGGCCTCGGTGTCATGCGTGAAGCGATTGATCGACACCACGCACGGCAGGCCGTAGTTTTTCGTCACGTTCTCGACATGGCGCTCAAGGTTGACCAGACCCTTCCTCAGCGCGTCCAGGTCCTCGGTATTGAGCTCCTTCACATCCTTGCCGCCGTGGTACTTCAGCGCGCGGATCGTGGCGACCAGTGCGCATGCCGCCGGCTTCAGGCCCGCCTTGCGGCACTTGATGTCGATGAATTTCTCTGCGCCGAGGTCGGCGCCGAAGCCGGCTTCGGTCACCACGTAGTCGCCGAGCTTGAGCGCGCTCTGGGTCGCGATCACCGAGTTGCAGCCATGCGCGATGTTGGCGAACGGGCCGCCGTGCACGAAGGCCGGGTTGTTCTCCAGCGTCTGCACCAGGTTGGGCTTGAGCGCATCTTTCAGCAGCACCGTCATCGCGCCATGCGCATTCAGGTCACGCGCATGCACCGGCTTGAGGTCGCGCGTGTAGCCGATCACGATATCGCCGAGGCGCTTCTTCAGGTCCTGCACCGAGGTCGCGAGGCAGAAGATCGCCATCACTTCGGACGCGACGACGATATCGAAACCGTCCTGGCGCACGAAACCGTTGGCGGTACCGCCGGCGCCGACCACGATGTCGCGCAGCGCGCGGTCATTCATGTCCACCACGCGCTTCCAGGTGATGCGGCGCGGATCGATGTCGAGCTGGTTGCCGTGGTTGATGTGGTTGTCGATCATTGCGGCCAGCAGGTTGTTGGCCAGCGCAATCGCCGAGAAGTCGCCGGTGAAGTGCAGGTTGATGTCTTCCATCGGCACGATCTGCGCATGGCCACCGCCAGCGGCGCCGCCTTTCACGCCGAACACCGGGCCCAGCGACGGTTCGCGCAGGCAGATCACGGTCTTCTTGCCGATGCGATTCAGCGCATCGCCGAGGCCGACGGTGGTGGTGGTCTTGCCTTCGCCGGCCGGTGTCGGGCTGATCGCGGTCACCAGGATCAGCTTGCCGTCCGGCTTGCCCTTCAGGGTGTCGAGGTAGTCGAGCGAGATCTTGCCCTTGTAGTGGCCATAGGGCTCGATCGAGTCTTCCGGGATGCCCAGCGTCGCAGCGACATCCACGACTTTCTTCATCTTTGCTTGTTGTGCAATTTCGATATCGCTTTGCATGGGGTGTCTCCGAGAACTTGAGTCGTTGTTAGGGGAAAGGCGGGATTCTATAGCCAGTCGCCAAGCTGCGTGCAATTGCCGAAAATGCCATTCTCGAGCCTGCGCACCGCTGTGGTTTTGCCATGCACAATCCGGCGCAGGATGGCTCTGTTAAACTGCTGACTTCCTTGCGGATTTGCCTGCCATTAATCCGGCTCCAGATTTCATATTTACCCAGACAGGAATTCCTATGCCCGGCTTGCTCCCCCACGTCGATCCCGATGGCCTGCTCGAATTTTCGGTGGTGTATACCGATCGCTCGCTGAACCACATGTCGAAGGCTTTCATGGGCGTGATCAACGACATCTCGTCCACGCTGAAAGAGGTCTACAACGCGAAGTCCGCCGTGGTGGTGCCCGGCTCCGGTACTTACGGCATGGAAGCCGTCGCGCGCCAGTTCGCGACCGACCGCAAGTGCGCGGTCATCCGCAATGGCTGGTTCAGCTACCGCTGGACCCAGATCTTCGAGATGGGCCACATCTCGAAAGAACTGCATGTGATCAAGGCCAGCCAGGCACACCCGGGCTTCGAGGGTGACTATGCACCGCCGGCGATCGACGAAGTCGTCGCATGGATCAAGAAAGAAAAGCCGGCGGTCGTGTTCGCGCCGCATGTCGAGACCTCGGCCGGCCTGATCCTGCCGGATGACTACCTGAAAGCCGTCGGCGACGCCGTGCGCGCTGTCGATGGATTGTTCGTGCTGGATTGCATCGCATCCGGCGCGATGTGGGTCGACATGCAGGCCTGCAATGTGGACGTGATCATCACCGCGCCACAAAAAGGCTGGAGCAGCTCGCCGTGCTGCGCGCTGATCGCGATGGGCGAGCGTGCCCGCGCCGCGATCGACGGCACCACCAGCACCAGCTACTCGTGCGACCTGAAGAAATGGCTGCAGATCGTCGAGACCTATGAAAAAGGCTCGCACATTTACCACACCACGATGCCGACCGATGGCCTGCGCCAGCTGCGCGACACCATGCTCGAGACGCGCGCTATCGGCTGGGACAAGCTGAAGCAGGCGCAGATCGAGCTCGGTACCAAGGTCCGCCGCATGCTCGAGGCCAAGGGATACAAGAGTGTCGCCGCGCCGGGCTACCAGGCGCCGTGCGTGGTCGTCAGCTACACCACCGATCCGGATATCCAGAATGGCAAGAAGTTCATCGCGCTCGGCATGCAGACCGCCGCCGGCGTGCCGTTGCAAGTCGGCGAGCGTGATGATTTCCGCACCTTCCGCCTCGGCCTGTTCGGCCTGGAGAAGCTGCTGCATGTGGACCGTACCGTTGGCCACCTGCAGGCCGCGCTTGATCAGATCGAGCCGGCGCCGCTGCTGAAGTCGGCCTGAAGCCCTGCATTCGCCTGAAGAGCCCGCCCCGCGCAAGCGCCGGCGGGCTTTTTTGCCGGTGGCGATTCTCCATTGCCCGAGCAAATTGGTGGCATATGCTGTCCTTGGCGCGCGGTTTCGATCATCATGGAAAGAAAACCGTCGGGCAAAGCCCGGCCAAAAGAACGAGACAGGAGACCCACGAATGGAGAGACGCGATTTCCTCGGCATAGGCACCGCCTTGTCGCTGGCCTTCGCGGCCGGCGTATTGCGGCCGTCCGAGGTGCTGGGCGCCGAATGGGATGGCACGCTGCCTGATGCAAAGACCGTCGCTGCGGCGGTCGCCGCGATGGGCGGCGAATCGGTCATGGACAGCAACCTGATCACCTTGTCCGGCCCGGAGCTGGTCGGCAGCGGCTTCGTGGTGCCGTTGTCGATGGAAAGCAAGATTCCCAAGACCGACCTGATGGCCGTCTTCGTGCAGAAGAACCCGACGCCGATGACAGCCGTGTTCGAACTGCCACCCGGTACCGACGCCAGCATCAGCACCCGCATCAAGATGGGCGAGACCTCGACCATCTACGGCATCGCGCGCGCCGAGGGCAACTTCTATGTCGGCAGTACGATGATCAAGGTACGCGCCGGCGGCGGCGGCTGCGGTTAAGGAGGACGCGAGGATGAGCGAACCCATGAAAATCCGCGCCTTCCTGCTGAACGGCGCGGTCGAAGTCAAACTGCAGGTCAGGCATCCGATGGAATCCGGCTTGCGCCGCGACGAGCAGGGCGCGCGCATACCGGCGCATTACATCGAGACCCTGGTCGTCAAGTGCAAGGACCGCATCGTGTTCAATGCGCGGCTCGGCATGGCGGTGTCGGAGAACCCTTGCCTGGTCTTCACTTTCCATGGCGCCGACAAGGGCGACCCGATCACGGTGACCTGGGTCGACAACCTCGGCGATACGCGTACCGATCAGGGCGTGGTCATCGCCTGAGCATGTCCCGGATGCTGAGGCTGCCGATTGCGCGTGGCCGCGCGCAACCTCGTCATGCGTGGCTGCTCGCGTCTCTGCTGGTTCTGAACGCGTGGATGGCGTTGCCGGCGTTTGCGCAGGTGCGTCATTACGATTGCAGCGGCCGGTTGAAGGTGGAAGACTTGTTCGACGGCGTCCGCCCCGAGTTCAGCCAGCGGCAGTGGCGGATCACCGCCAATCCGGAGGCCGGCTATGTAAAGCGGCCGCCGGAACTGGCCGCCGGTTGCATCGAAAAGAAGGTCGAGATCTGCGGCTGCGAGCAGGGCGATGATGTGGTGGTTTGTCGCAGCCTCGGCATCGCGCCCGATGGTACCGAGGTTGCGATGGACTTCACGCTCGACCGCCGTGCGCTCGTGCTGCGCGCCAGTGGCCGCCGGCACCAGCCGAAATCCGGGCAGATGATAGAAACGACCGGCGAGTTCGCCTGCCAGGCGGCTGCCGCACCCTGAGGATGGGACGATGAAGCGATTCCTGATGGCGTTGGCGATGCTGCTGGTGTCAGCCGTGCCGGGCATGCCCGGAGGGGTGCACGCAAACCCGCACGGCCTGATCATGACCGAGGACTTGCGCAGCGACGCCACGCAGGCGCAGCAGGCCGGCAAGCCGCTGGTGCTGATGTTCTCGCTGCCCGAATGCCCCTACTGCAAGGTGGTGCGCACGAACTATCTGCTGCCGATGATCCGCGAGGCGGGCAATGATCCGCCGCAGATACGCGAGCTGACGATGACGGGACGACAGGCGATCAAGGATTTTGACGGCACGGTGACGACGCCGACCGCGATCGCGAAGCGCTATGGCGTGAAGGTCGCGCCGACCCTGGTGTTCGTGAATGCGGCCGGCGAGATGCTGGCCGAGCCGATCGTGGGCGGCGACCATCAGTTCTTCACGGTCTACCTTGATCGCGCGTTCGAGACCGCCGGAGCCAAGCTGAATGACAAGCTGACCGACAAGCGCGTCAGGCCGCGCTGAATGCCGGCGCTGCACTGAACTCTCGCCGGCGTGGCACCGGCACCATGCAGCTTCCTCAGTCGCGGCGCTTGAAGCGGCAGGTACCTGTCTCCGAGAACAACTTGGGCTTGAACCAGCGCGCATATTTTTTCGGGTCGGCGGCGTTCAGTTCTTCCTGCGTCAGGTAGCGCCCACTGTTGGTCATGTACTCATTGGCCATCAGGAAGTTGCCGGTCTCGAGCTCGATCTTGTAGTAGTACTGCTCGATGAAGCGGCTGTCGAGACGGTTGCGATCCTCGTGCGCGATGATCTTGCCATCCTCCCATTTGTCGACCACCACCTTGATGCTCGGCTCTTCGTCGCTAGGGCGGCGGCTCATGACCTTGGTCTTTTCGTTGACTGTGAAGACGAAAGAGCAAACGCTCGGGTCTTCCTTGCAAATCCACTTGTTGCCACGGAAGGCCGTGGTCACGCAGGTATAGGTTGCGGCATGCGCCGGCACCACGAGGAGGGCGGCAAGCAGGGGGGCGAACAGGCGCGGCGTCAGCAAAGGCTTGAGGGCAGTCATCGAGGCGTCCGGTCTTGTCGGCTGATGGGATGGCGCCGAGTATAAACCAGCCACTCGAACCGGCTCAGTCGAGCGGCAGATCGACCTCGAAGCGGGTGCCGCGGCCGGTGACGCTGTTGAAGCGCAGGTCGCCACGGTGGGCATTGACCACGGTCTTCGACAGCCACAGGCCGACGCCCATGCCGTCGGCCTTGGTGGTCTTGAACAGGTCGAACACCGATGGCTGCAACGGCGCCGGTATGCCGGGACCGTTGTCCTCGACGATCAGCTGCAGTCGTCCACTGCGGACATCGGTGCGGACCTCGATGTATTTGTCGGCCTGCGCGACACTGCCGAGTGCGTCGAGCGCATTGTTGAACAGGTTCAGCAGCACTTGTTGCAGCTGGGTCTGGTCGCCGTTCAGCACCACGTCCGAGCCTAGCCCGATGCGCAGCGCGACATTTTCCGAGCGTGCGCGTGCCTCGACCAGCAACAGCGTGTCGCGCACCAGGTTGTCGAAATCGACGGGGCCACTCTCGCTCTGCCGGTTCTCGAACAGGTTGCGCAGCTTGGTGATGATATTGGCCGCGCGCTTGTTGTCCGCGATGATGGAGTCCAGATAGCGGCGCGTCTCGTCGAGGTCGGTGTCATGTGACTCGAGCTTGCGTTCCACCAGTTGCGTGTTGAGCCGGATCGCGCACAGCGGCTGGTTCAGTTCATGCGCGAGGCTCGCGACCAGCGCGCCCATGCCCGCGGTCTTGTTCGACAAGGTCAGCTGGCGGATGATTTCTTCGCGCTCGACCAGCAAGTCCTGCAACTCTGCCTTGTGCTGCGACAGCAGGCTGGCACGCTCTTCGGCAGCAGCAAGGCTGCGCTCGGTGAGCAGGGTTTGCTGCTCGCGCCGGTCGAGGAAGATGCGCAGGAAGCCGATGTTCACCAGCGTGATCGCGATGAACTGGCCGGCGATCAACACGTACTGGTCGATGCCGGCAGCATAGATGTCGGTCGCGCCGAGGCCGAGGATCACCATCGTCGCCTTGAAGCCTATCGATCCCGTCAGTACCGCGCCGCCCAACATCAACACACGAGGGCCCAGCGATCCCGGAGTGACCGAGTGGCGCAGCATCCAGCCGACGGCAAAGTAATCGAGGCAGGTGATCGAGTAATAGCTGTGGTACAGGATCTCGAGCGATTTCTCCGACACGCCCAGCGTGTATCCGGCGGATATCGCCAGATAGAACACAAAGCCGATCGACAGGTGAAGGATTGCGGCGCCGCGCACAGGCACTGGCAGGTACATGCGCAGCGCTATGCAGCGGCTGGCATTCCCGAGCATCATCATCAACTGCCCGACGTAGACAAACAGGATCTCGCTGACCAGTCCACGCAGCGACAGGAAGACCACCGCAATGCCTGACACGATGCCGCCAGCGCACCAGAGCCGCAGCAGGGTATTGCGCTGCTCCGACAGCGCAAACCAGACCGCCGCGTGTAGCAGCAGGTAGACGAGGCAAATCATGAAGATTGCAGTCTGCACATGCAGGGGCATCAGCGGATTTCCTCGGTGTGGGTGGCTGCTGTGGGGTTGGGTGGCTGGCGTGCTGGCCAGACGCAGGAGGCTAGCAGTGCGGGAATAGCGCGGCAATTGCCCTCGGGGGCAGCGCCAGCCCGCAGCACAGGCGTCGTGCTAGCATCTTTGCATCACCTGCCCGCGGCGGGCGCCGCGAGGCGCCGGCCGCCTGACACCACACACGGAATGACATGACTGCGCACACGACACTGACCCTTGACAGCGTTGTGGCCATGCTCGCCCTGCTGTGGGCGGGCCTGACCTGGGCCGCGCCCCTGCCGGTCAGTGAGATCGCACCCGGCGTGTTCGTGCACCAGGGCACGCATGAAGAATTCGGTGACGGCTATCACGGTGACATCGCCAGCATCGGGTTCGTGATCGGCGACGACGCGATCGCCGTGATCGATACCGGCGGCAGCTTTCGCGTTGGCCGCGCGCTGCGCGAGGCGATCCGAGAGCGTTCTTCGCTGCCGATCAGTCATGTGATCAACACCCATGTGCATTCCGACCATATCTTCGGCAATGCCGCATTCTTGCAGGACCAGCCGGCATTCATCGGTCACCAGCGCTTGCCGGGTGCGATGCGGGCACGCGGCGCGCAGTACGAAGACAACCTGCGCCGCATGCTGGGTGACGCGGCCGAGGGCAGCCATGTCGTGCTGCCGACCCGCACCGTGCAGGAGACCATGGTCATCGACCTCGGCGGTCGCAGGCTGCTGCTGCGTGCATGGCAGCCGGCACATACCGACCATGACCTGAGCGTGCTGGATGAAAAGACGTCCACTTTGTGGGCCGGTGATCTGTTGTTCGTCGAGCGCGCGCCATCGCTCGAGGGTGACCTGAAGGGCTGGCTGGCGGTGATGCAGTCACTGGCTGCGTCCGGCGCACAGCGCACGGTACCTGGCCATGGTCCGGTGGTGACAGAAGCTCGCGAATATTTCGCGAGGCAGCAGCGTTACCTGCAGCGCTTGCACGACGATGTGCGGCGCGGTCTCGCTGATGGCCTCACGCTGCAGGAAGTCACGGTTCGTGCCGCAGCGGCCGAGCGCTCGCAATGGCTATTGTTCGACAGCGTCAATCCGCGCAATGCGGAGTTGCTGTACCTGCAGATGGAATGGGAATGAGCCGGCGGTCCATGAGCCGCCTGGCCCGGCGAAGGATCAGAACGGTATCAGCACGTCCATCGCGACATATCGGTACCAGTAATTCGGATCCGACGATGCGAGGCTGGCCGCATGCGTGTAGCCGGCGCGCAGCCGCAGTGCATAAGCGCCCGCCTGACGTTCTGCCGAGGCCTCGGCCAGACGGGTCGTGGTCGCCGAACTGGTATCGACACGCTGCCGGCCGACACCTGCAGTGAGCGCGGTACGCCAGTCGTTGACCCGCTGCCGCCAACTGACAGCGAACATCATTTCATCGTAGCGGGACGGATTGAAATAGGCGCGACCGACATCGCTCTTGCTGCTGTCGAACCAGCGGTAGCGCAGCTGTGTGGTCAGGCCAAGGTCGAGCGAGGGCTGGAAGATCAGCCGGCCGCGAAAATGACGGCGCTGATTACCGTCGGAGAAATTCTGTACGCCCGCCAGGCCGACTGTGGTCCACTTGGGCAGCCATTGGTAGTCGATGGCCGCGCCGGCATAGTCATAGGACACGCCATTGTCGATCGCTGTTGCCGTTTCGACGAAATCGCGGCTCGCGAACACTTCATATGAACGGCCCGGCGCGAAAGTCTTGCGCCAGGTGGCGTCCAGTGTCCACAAGTCCTTGTTCGCCGCGCGGAACAGGCCCGACTCGACTGACCAGCCGTCCAGTGTCTTGCGGTCGAACTGGTTGGCGACCAGTCGTATTTGCTCGCCGCTGCGGCTCCAACCCGGTCGCGAGAAAGCGTAATCGGTGTAGCGCAGGCCGATCTTGTTATCGAGGTGCTGGTACAGCCCGATGCCGTCAGCGGACAGCCTGCGGCTGCTGAAACCTTCGCTGTCGGTCGAGTAGTACGCGCCGCCGCCGCCGGCAGGACGCAGTCCCTCGGCAGAGGCCGTGTCGGGCAGCGCCGCCGCGAGTGCAGCTGCCAGAATCAGTGCGGGTGCAGCAAGCCTGCTCCGGGACGGCTGCAGTTTGCGGCGTTGGATGCAAGGCGTCATTTGGTACCCCAGGTCTTGCGCAGGTTGAGCACTTCGGACAGGTAGCCCGCAAGTGACACCGGCTGCATGATCATGCTGTAGAGGAGCGTGTAGATGAAAAATCCGGACGGGTTGAAACGGACCTTCAGGCCGAGGTCGATGAACATGTTGCGGCCGATGCGATACATGAAATAATTCATCGCCATCGCCATGGGCACCAGCGCCAGCGTGATGGGTCCGGCGATCCAGTAGTAGCCGAACAGCGCCAGCACCACGCCCGGGATGAAGACGACGGTGAAGATGAAATCGAGGAAGGGGAAGAACAGGTTCCAGTAGACGAAGGTGGTCGGCAGCGACGGCTTGAGCAGGATGCCGGGATGCTTCTTGAACGCCTCGATCATGCCGCGCGCCCAGCGCTGGCGCTGGCGGCTGAACTGCTTCAGCGTGGCCGGCGCATTCGTGAACAGCAGTGCATCTTCGGAGTGGCCGATCCGATAGCCCAGTTTCAGGATGCTCCACGACAGCACGATATCCTCGCCGACGCAGTCGGGCCAGCCGCCAAGCCTCTTCAGCGTCGCCGTGTCATACAACGAGAACGCGCCCTGCGCGACCATCGTGCCTTGGTACATCGACTGCACGCGCTTGATCGCGGCGATGCCCTGGAAGTAGTCCCATTCCTGCGCACGCGTCATCCAGCTCTGGCGTGAGTTGCGCACCAGGACAGCGCCGGCGACTGCGCGCGTATTCTTCGGATCGTGGAAGTAACGTTCGACGATGCTGGTCAGCGCGTCACGGAACAGCCAGGAATCGGCGTCGACGGTGGCGGTCAGCGTGTGCGAGACCAGTTTCAGCGCCTCGTTCAGCGCATTGGCCTTGCCGACGTTCTGCTTCAGGTCGAGCAGCCGCAGCCAGGGGTAGTTGGGCAGCTGCTCGCGCACCAGTTCGGCGGTGCGATCCCTCGAGCCGTCATTGACGACGATGACCTCCAGCGGACCGGGATACTGCTGGCGCGCGATGCTGTCCAGCGTTTCAACGATCGTGGCCTCTTCGTTGTACGCAGCGACCAGGATCGACAGCCCCGGGTAGCGCTCCAGCCGCGCATGCGTCGGGCGCCGGTCCAGCGCGAGGCTGATCAGCAGGAAGGCATTCATGAAGCCGGGGATCAGTGCGATGCCGGCCACGATCGCCCACGCCACCGGCATTGTTACCCAGGCACCGAGCGCCTCCGCCCAGGGGCTGGCGAGCACGATGGACAGCAGCATCCATGCGGAGGCGGAGCCAATCGCAATCGCGAACTTGACCCGCACCGGCACATACCAGCGCGCCTGCGCCACATAGCGCGCGGTGTCGCGTGTCGGCAGTTCGGCGACAGAGAGCTGTGGCCGGTTATCGCGTTCCGGACTTTCCTTGAGCTGATACATGAGCGGCGGGTTGTTGTAGTGGCGAGCTCAACCAAGCCTGCAGAGCGCTTGTTTGTCGGACACATTGCCTATAGTCACTTGATTTTATGCAACTTTGGCACAAGTTGACATTTTCGCCAAATTGCTCACAGGAATCAGTGCTTGCATGGCCGGGCCGGTCTGCGTAGGCTTCGGTCTCCCCGGTTACGGCGCTGGCTGCGCCCTTGTTGAATCCATGCATTTCCTGCCGCCGCTGACATCAGCCCATATCTTTTGCGAGGTCATCGACAACTACGGCGATGCCGGCGTCTGCTGGCGGCTGGCGCGCGCGCTGGCGCGACAAGGCCTGGCCGTCACGCTGTGGCTCGATGATTTGCAGCGACTGCAGCGGCTGAGGCCGGTGCTGGACCCGGCGCTGCCGGTCCAGCCGCTCGATGGTTTCCGGGTGCGTCACTGGCGCGCGGGCGACGCTGAGCCCGTCGTGGCCGCCGCGGACACCGCAGCCGAGGCCACAACGGGAGAGGCCGCCACCGTGCAGCCTGCGGACGGCGGCGTTGCCGATCTGGTGATCGCCGCCTTTGGCTGCCGGCTGCCGGTCGCCTATCTGGCAGCGATGGCGGCGCGCGAGTCGGTGCCGGTCTGGATCAATCTCGAATACCTGTCCGCGGAAGACTGGGTAGTGCGCAGCCATGGTTTGCCGTCGCCGCATCCACGACTGAAGCTGACCGAGCATTTCTATTTCCCGGGCTTCAGTCGCGGCACCGGCGGCCTGCTGAAAGAGGCCGGCTACGACGCTGCGAGGCAGGCCTTTGATCGCGCGCAGCGCCAGGCTTTCCTTGCCGATCTCGGCCTGCGGCTTCCTGACGGCGTGCCGCTGGTGTCGCTGTTCTGCTACCCGGGCGCCGACATTGCCGGGCTGTTCGATGCGATGGCCGCCGGCCCCGCAGTGCACTGCGTGGTGCCGGAGGGCGTCACGCCGCTGGCGCCGCCGGCCGGGCAGTCACGCACCGTGGGGGGATTGACGCTGCACCGCCTGCACTTTCTGGAGCCCGACGATTACGACCGGCTGCTGTGGAGCTGCGACCTGAACTTCGTGCGCGGCGAGGACAGCGCCGTCCGCGCGCAGTGGGCCGGACGCCCGCTGTTGTGGCAGTTGTACCCGCAGGATGATGACGCGCATCGTGTGAAGCTCGATGCCTTTGTCGCGCTGTATACGGCCGGCATGGTGCCGGCACTGGCCGAGCTCGTGACGCATGCGATGCGAAGCTGGAGCGACGGCGATCCTGAGCGCATGCGCAGCGGAATGCGCGCACCGTCGCGCAGCCGGGCGCCGGACTGGCCGGCCCTGCTCGCAGCGCTGCCGGCGCTGCGCACGCATGCGGCGCAGTGGGCGGCGCATCTGGGCGCGCAGCACGAGCTGGCGGCCGCGCTGATCGAGTTCGCAGGCAAAATCGGGTAGAATGCGTGCGCTTTGATTCCCGCGTGCTGACCATTCAGACAACAATCCTCACCGATCGCCGTCTTCACCGTCATCCGGGCGGTCGCCCGCACAGGCGCGCACGCATTCCGAACTTATTGGCTATCTCACTATGAAAACCGCACAAGAACTCCGCGCCGGCAACGTGTTCATGATCGAAGGCAAGCCCTGGGTCGTGATCAAGACCGAATTCTCGAAGTCGGGCCGCAACGCGTCCGTCTGCAAGATGAAACTGAAGAACCTGCTGACCGGCGCCGCGCAGGAAGTGGTGTATCGCTCGGACGAGAAATTCGAGATCGTTGTCCTCGAGCGCAAGGAAGCAACCTACTCCTACTTTGCCGATCCGCTGTATGTGTTCATGGACGCCGACTACAACCAGTATGAAGTCGAGGCCGAGAACATGGGCGATGCGATCAGCTACCTCGAAGACGGCATGGCTTGCGAAGTCGTGTTCTACGATGGCAAGGCCATCTCGGTCGAACTGCCGACCACGGTCGAGCGCGAGATCACCTACACCGAGCCGGGCGTCAAGGGCGACACCTCGGGCAAGGTACTGAAGCCGGCGAAAATCGCGACCGGCTTCGAGGTGTCGGTGCCGCTGTTCGTGAACCAGGGCGACAAGATCGAGATCGATACCCGCACCGGCGAATACAAGCGCCGCGTCTGATCGACGATGCGACCGTTCGCGGTCAGCCCGAAAAAAACCGCAGCTTGGCCTGCGGTTTTTTTTCGTCTTTTTTCGCCGCCGAAAAAATTTTGCTGCGGCAGAGGAACTTTAATCTCCGGCAATAGCCCAAGCAGCAGTGCGCTTCATTGCGCCACCTATTGATCCAGGAGATTCCATGCTGAAGTCAGAAAAATTTTTCGGCAAGCGCGAGAGCGTCGCTGATGTGAAGGCCGTGCCTGTCAGCGACAAGCCCACCACCGACAAAGCGGCTGTCGGCTTGTCGATTGCCTCATCCACATCCGCAGGTTCGGCTGCGCCGACGCCGCTGATGCCGAAAGTCGTGCCGGCCTCCATCGCGACGCCGCCGGGCGCGATGATGGCATCGGCCGCTCCGGCAGCGGTCGTTGCATCGGACGTGCGCAGCAAGCTGACCGTTGGTCCCAACATCAAGCTCAAGGGCGTCGAGATCACGGATTGCGACACGCTGGTGGTCGAGGGCCGCGTCGAAGCGACCATCGATTCGCGCGTGATCCAGATCTCGGAGAAAGGCGCTTTCATCGGCAGCGCGGAATTTGACATCGCCGAGATTCGCGGCGAATTCGATGGTGACCTCACCGTGCGCCAGAAGCTGGTCGTGTATGCAAGCGGCCGCGTGACCGGCAAGGTGCGCTACGGGAAGCTGGTGATCGAAGAGGGCGGTCAGTTGTCCGGCGATGTGCAGCTCGCATCGTCAACCGTCAAGGGGCTTGCTGTCGCACTCGGTTAAGCATCCACGCCTGACCGTCGCAAGGGAGGCAGCGATGGAAAGCGGCGAGGGCGACCTCGCCGCTTTTTTTACCGCTCAGCCCAGCCGGCCGCGTGCGGCACGCTGCGTGAGGAAATTCTTCGAGCGGAACTGGCAGACAAACTCCAGCCGCATCTCGCCCGCCGAGCCCGGCACCACGGACTGGAACTTCAGTTTTTCGACAGGCTTGTCCGGCTCCTGGTGCACCGGGCGGTCGTCCGGTTCGGCACCGGCGAAATATGCATTCGCGGTGTACGCAATCTTGCGCGCATCGCAATCGAAATAATTCAAATAGGTCGACGACTGGTAGGCCGTGCCATCGGCCGCATACTGCGGCATCGACCACGAGGTGCGCAGGAACGCACGCAGATAATCATCGTCATGCACGATGCTGGTCATGTCGACATACCAGCTGATCGTCTTGTCCGGGTCTTCGGTTTCGGAGATCAGTTTCCATTCGGCCGCGGCCGCGGCAACCGGCTGCGACAGCACGGCTGACAGCAACATCAGGGTCAGCAAGGTTACGCGCGCGAACAGCGAGAGTCGTGGGCGGGCCTGGGACGGTGTCATGGAAGTCTCCGGAACAGGGTCTTTTTATTGGTGTGCCGACGATGTTACCGTAATCGACATCAGGGCGCTGACAGCCCTGTCATTCACTGCCCTCTGTCCCTTCTGGCCGCAGCGCCTCCCTCGAAAAAGGCAGGCCTCGAGCTCCAACCGTCGTCGTACTGCTGAAAATGGCCGCTGGTCCGGCATCGCGGTTATGATTACTGAATATTAAGACGGGGATCACCCGCTTTTGAGGAGGCAGCATGGAGGACGCAGTATTCGCTGGTGCGCCGGAGGCACCAGCGACAGCAGCGTTTGGCCCCTGGGGCCAGCGCCTGCATGGATTGACCCGCGTATTCGCGATCGCCGGTGGCGTGGGCTTCATCGCCATGGTCACGATGTCCATCGTGTCCATCGTCGGCCGCAAGCTGGCTGCAGCGCCCGTGCCGGGCGATATCGAGATCATGCAGATGGGTACCGCCGTCGCATCGGCGGCGATGCTTGCCTATTGCGAGATGGAGCACCACCATCTGCGCGTGGACTTCTTCACCACCCGCTTGTCGGCATCGGCGCGACATCGGCTCGATGCGTTGTCCCATTTGCTGCTGGCGCTGGTCGCCGCTGCGATCGCATGGCGCACCGGTGCCGGTGCGGCATCGCTGAAAGAGGCCGGCGAGGCATCGATGCTGCTGCTGTGGCCAGTGTGGACCGTGGTCGCTGCAATGGTGCCGAGCTTCGTGCTGCTGGCGCTGGCCGGACTGTACAACGCTGCACATTACTGGCGCGCGGCGTCGCGTCCCGCAATCGCTGCAGTCCCGGAAGGCGGTGCGGCATGAGCGGTTTGTCGGGCATGAGCATCGGGCTCATCATGTTCGCGGTGCTGCTGCTGATGCTGGCGCTGCGCGTCCATATCGGCATCGGCATGTTCATCATCGGCGCCGGCGGCTTCCTCGTGATGAATGACTTCGCGTGGATGCCGCTGCTGTCATCGCTGAAGAACGTCGCCTACGCGCGTTTCTCCAATTACGACCTGGCAGTGATCCCGCTGTTCATGCTGATGGGGCAGTTCGCGACCCAGGGCGGCCTGTCGCGCGCATTGTTCAACTGCGTGAACAGCTTCGTCGGCCACTTCCGCGGCGGCGTCGCAATGGCTGCAGTCGGTGCCTGTGCCGCATTCGGCGCCATCTGCGGTTCGTCGCTGGCGACGGCCGCGACGATGGGGCAAGTGGCATTGCCCGAGCTGCGGCGCTACCGTTATGCCGGTTCGCTGGCGACTGGCGCGCTGGCCGCCGGCGGCACGCTCGGCATCATGATCCCGCCGTCGGTGCCGCTGGTGATCTATGCGGTGCTGACGCAGGAATCGATCGGCAAGCTGTTCATGGCCGCGGTCATTCCCGGCATCATCGCGATGCTCGGCTACATGATCGTGATCCGCATCGTGGTCGCGCTGAAGCCCGACGCCGGCCCCGCCGGTGAGCGCGTGCCGCTGCCCGAAGCGCTGCGCACGCTGGCCGGCGTGATCCCGATCCTGCTGGTGTTTCTGGTCGTGATCGTCGGCATTTACGATGGCTGGGCCAACCCGACCGAGGCCGCGTCGATAGGCGCAGCCGCCTGTGGCTTGCTGGCCGTGATCAGCGGCGGCATGCGCATCGATGGTGTGGTGAAGAGCATCACCGGCACCGCACAGGCGACGGCGATGATCTTCCTGGTGCTGCTGGGCGCTGACATGCTCAACGCGGGCCTCGCGATCACGCAGATGCCGGCCGAGCTCGCGAGCTGGGTGAAAGACAGCGGCCTGCCGCCGCTGTCGGTGATCTTCGCGATCCTGCTGATCTACATCTTCCTCGGCTGCGTGATGGATTCGCTGGCGATGATCCTGCTGACGATCCCGATCTTCTACCCGATCGTGATGGGCCTCGATTTCTGGGGCATGAGCGTGCCGGACAAATCGGTATGGTTCGGCATCCTGGCGCTGATGGTGGTCGAGATCGGCCTCGTGCATCCGCCGGTCGGCATGAACATCTACATCATCAACCGCCTGGCGAAGGATGTGCCGGTGATGGAGACCTTCAAGGGCGTGTTGCCCTTCCTGGCTTCCGATTTGCTGCGCATCCTGCTGCTGGTATTCTTCCCCGTGATCTCGCTGTACCTGGTGCACACCTTTGGCGCCTGAACCCTTCCATCCCTGAGAGGACGCAACGATGGCAATACGCATGCTTCGCAAGTTCACGTTGCTGGCCATGGGCGCGCTGGCGCTCGCCAGCGGCTCCGTATCAGCACAGACCATCACGCTGAAGTTGCATCATTTCCTGCCGCCGGGGTCGACCGCGCACCAGAACTTCATGGTGCCCTGGTGCGACAAGATCGCGAAAGATTCAGGCGGCAAGCTGAAATGCCAGATCTATCCGGCGATGCAGCTGGGCGGCACGCCACAACAGCTGTTCGACCAGGTGAAGGATGGCGTGGCCGACATTGTCTGGACCGTGCCCGGTTATCAGGCCGGACGCTTCCCGGTATCCGAAGCCTTCGAGCTGCCCTTCATGGTGTTCGATTCGGAGCGCGCCAGCCGCGGGCTCTGGTATTACGCAACCAAAAATGCGATGGCCGAGTACAAGGGCGTCAAGCCCATCCTGTTCCATGTGCATGACGGCTCGCTGCTGCACACCACCAAGAAGCAGGTCAAGGTGATAGAAGACTTCCGTGGACTGAAGGTGCGCGCGCCGACGCGTCAGGGCACGAAGATGGTCACCGCACTCGGTGCGACGCCTGTGCCTATGCCGTTGCCGCAGGCCGCCGAGGCGATGTCCAAGGGCGTGATCGACGGTGCGTTGATCCCTTGGGAAGTGGTGCCGTCGATGAAATTCGAAGAGATCACCAAGTTCCATACCGAGTCGCCGGCCGGTTCACCGCAGATGCTCAACACGGTCTTCCTGTTCGGGATGAACCAGGCGAAGTACGACAGCCTGCCGCCGGATCTGAAGAAAGTCATCGACGCCAACAGTGGCCCCGACAAGTCGGCATGGGTGGGCAAGGTCTTCGCCGACGACGCAGCGCCCGGACGCAAGTCGGCCGAGGTGCGAAAGAACACGTTCTACACCTTGCCCGACGCCGAGGCGAAGCGCTGGATCGCCACAACGTCCAAGCTTGCCGATGAATGGGTGGCCGACATGAATGCCAAGGGTTTCGACGGCAAACGCCTGCTCGATGAAGCGAAAGCTGCTTGCAAGTAGACGGATCAGCGACTCGCTTTACTTGCTGAAGGGAATCCCATCCCGAGAGAGCACCCGCTACCGGGTGCTTTTTTTTCGCTTGTCCCGCGCAGTGCATGACGCCGCCGGGTGAATTTTCAGGGGTTTTGCAGTGACTGTTGCTGAATAATCCAACTCATTGATTTTTCAGAGGAAATTAACTGAAAAATACTCTTTTTATTTTCAAATGAATAAGGTTTACGTAATTTTCAGGGTTAGCAGACAAATATTTTTCATGAAACCCTTGAAAATGTTGCCCCGATGACATATAAATTAGCATTCGAGTAATTGCTCGGGGGTAATGGTGCTAAAAATAAAGATCATTGCCGCTCACACTAACTCCTGGGGAGAGAGACGTGATGGACAAACATCCTCTGGTATCGCAAGAAGGTTACGATCCGAATCGACTTCTTGATGCATTGATCCAGAAGCTGAACCTGAAGAACGATGCGGCACTGTCGCGCGCGCTGGAAGTGCGTCCGCCGGTCATCAGCAAGATCCGTCACCGCACCTTGCCGGTCGGCGCATCGCTGCTGATCCGCATGCATGAAGTGACTGATCTCAGCATCCGTGAACTGCGCGAGCTGATGGGCGACCGCCGCAAGCGCATGCGTATGAGCGAAGTCGACGGCAAGCCGAGGAAGTCGGAAGACGAGATCGAGTAAAGCTCTCGTCCGGATGCAGCCTGCGCCGGCGCTCAGCCGCGCAGGTTCGCGCCGATAACAGTCGTCATCAGCACCAGCACGACCACGATCGTCAGCCGCTTGCGCAGATCGATCAGCCAATCCGGCATGCCATACGCAGGGTAGAGCTGCTGGTCGACCTTCAGCGCGGCGACAAAGCCCGCCATCAGCACCGCAAATCCGAACCCGCCGAACAGCGTCGCGCTCCATGCGATCAGCGACGGCGTCACGCCCCACATCAACGCTTTCTTCGTGTCGACCGCCGACAGCTCGGTGCTCAGCATGCCTGCACCCCAGTGAATCCCGCCGAGGAAGGACAGGATCACGATGCCATAGGCCAGCTGGCCCTTGACGAAGTCCTGCAGCCACGAGACATCGGCAAACCACACTCCGAACAGCATGAAGATGAAGGGCAGCAGCCCGGCGTAGCCGAGCTGGTGTGACAGGCGTTTGTTCAGAAAATGTGGGTTCATGCGGCACAGAGGATGTTGACAGCCCCCATTGTACGGAATCAGGCGGTCGCTTGCGCGGCAATCCAACGGCGCACCGCGTCGATCACGGCCTGCGGCTGGTCGCGGTGCGGGGAGTGCCCGCAGTCACGCAGCGCCAACACCTCGGTACCGGGCAGGCGGTCGCGCAGGTCGAGCACTTGCCGCATCGTGCCGTATTCATCGTGCTCGCCCTGGATCGCCAGCAGCGGGCAATGGATCGATCCCAGCTCGGCTTCGATGTTCCAGTCCCGGAAAGCCGGGTCCAGCCAGATATCGTTCCAGCCGTAGAACGCCGAGTCCACATCATCGTGGTAGCGGGACAAGCGCTCACGCAGACCCTGGGTCTCATACGCGACACGCGCCTGCGCAATGCCGGCGACGCTGATCTCTTCGACGAAGAGGTGCGGCGCGAGAACGATGGCCCCGCGCAACGCGTCGGGGAACATTGCCGCATACAGCAGCGAGATCGAGCCACCGTCGCTGTGACCGAACAGCCACGGGCGCTCGATATCGAGTGCATCGAACAGCGCAGGCAAGACCTCACGCGCCTGACGATGCATGAAGTCAGGCGCCCAGTGCTCGTTGCGAGCGCGCGGCGTCGAGCGGCCATAGCCGGGGCGGGACCACACCAGGCCGCGCAGCCCGAGTGCGGCACACAGCGTGTCAGGAAAATCCTTCCACAGCGACACTGAGCCCAGTCCCTCATGCAGGAACACCATCACCGGTGCGGACGCATCCGAACTGCCGGCCCAGCGGTATTCGATACGGATGTCGCGCTGTTGCCAGCGCAGCTGCAGCCACTCAGTGCGCATCCTGCTCGCGCAATTTGAAGCGCTGTATCTTGCCGGTCGCGGTCTTTGGCAACTCGGCCGTGAAATGAATTTCGCGCGGGTACTTGTGCGGCGTCAGCCGGGTCTTCACGAAGGCCTTCAGGTCGGCCTCGATGTCCTCACTGGCATGGTGTCCCTGTCGCAGCACCACATAGGCCACCGTCTTAGTCAGGCCCTGCGCATCGCTCTTGCCAACCACTGCGCATTCCAGCACGGCGTCATGCCCCATCAATGCCGACTCGACTTCGATCGGCGACACATACTGGCCGCTGACCTTCAGCATGTCGTCGCTGCGGCCGGCATAGGTGTAGTAGCCATCGCTGTCGCGCACATACTTGTCGCCGCTCTTGACCCACGCGCCCTGGAAAGTCGCGATGGTTTTTTCGCGATTGGTCCAGTACAGATGGGCCGCGCTCGGCCCCTGGATGTACAGGTCGCCGACCTCGCCATCGGGCACCGGGCGGCCCGATTCATCACGCAGTTCGATGTCGTACCCTGGCACCGGCTGGCCAGTGCTGCCATAGCGCACCGAGCCACTGCGATTGGACAGGAAGATGTGCAGCATCTCGGTGGAGCCGAGGCCATCGAGGATCTCGCATCCGAAATGCGCCGTGAATTTTTCGCCGACTTCGCGCGGCAATGCTTCTCCGGCCGACGTGCATACACGAAGCTTCACTTGCGCGCGTGGAGGCAATTTGTCGGACGCCAGCATCGCGACGTACAGTGTCGGCACGCCATAGAAGATCGTCGGCTGTGCATCGATGAGTCGCTTGAACACGGCATCCGGCGTCGGGCGCTCGGCCATCAGGATCACGCTGGCACCCACCGACAACGGGAAGGTCAGCGCGTTGCCGAGCCCGTACGCGAAGAACAGCTTTGCCGCCGAGAACACCACATCTTCTTCGCGAATGCCGAGCACCGGCTTGCCGTACAGCTCGGCGGTCCAGTACAGGTTGGCGTGCGTGTGCACCGTGCCTTTCGGCTGGCCGGTCGAGCCGCTTGAATACAGCCAGAACGCGAACTGGTCCGCGTGGGTGTCGGCGGCATCGGGCAGCGGGTCATGCGCGAGCAGCGCATCAAAGGGCTGGCCTGCATGGTCAGGTGTGCCGGAGATGAAAAGCGGAACGCTGCGCTGCGCTTGCGTCGCTTGCATCGCTTGTCTGACAGTCGGCAGCAGCAGGTCGGACACGATGATCAGCTTCGCATCGCAATGCGCGAGCATGTACGCATAGTTCTCGGCCGGCAGCAGGGTGTTGACCGGCACCGGCACCACACCGGCATACAGCGCGCCGAGGAAAGCGACGGGCAGGTCGATGGTATCGAGCATCACGAGCAGCACGCGCTGCTCGGGCTGTACACCTTGCCGCAGCAGGCCAGCGGCAAAGCGCCGCACGCGCTGGTCCAGCTCGCCGTAGCTGAGCTCATTCTTGTCGTCGCGATACGCGAGCTTGCCGTGCCGGCCGCTGTTGACGGCCAGGATGTGGCGAGCGAAATTGAAGCGCGCCGGCGGCGGCTTGCGCTCTGAGTGCATGTGGTCTCCTCCTGCGGCAGCGTGCTTCTTTTTTTATCTGGCTGCCGTCACTGTGTCATTTGGCGCCAGTTGCTCGCGCCTGCCCGTCAGCCGGTCTGTCGCCGGCTTCACGGGCTGGTCAATGTTTAGTAGCTGAGTGCCGTACTGCCTTGCTTTGCCATCTCGATCGCAGCAGCCGGTCCCTGGACCGCGCTCTTGCGATGGTAGAAGCCCAGCGCGCGCAGGCCGCCGAGCTCTTCACCGCCGCCGGCGCGGCCGGGGCCGCCATGGATGGAAGCCGGCATCACATTGCCGTGGCCGGTCTGCGTCTTGCCCACTTCCGGGCTGACCAGGTGCACGCGGCCATGCGAGGTCGCCAGTTCATTCGCGCAGCACGCAAGCAGCGCGTTGTCGGCGCTATAGACGGAGGCTACCAGCGAACCGAGACCGCGGTGTGCGATTTCCATCGCATGCGCGGTGTCACGGTAGCCGATCAGGGACGATACCGGGCCGAACACTTCATGGTTGTGCACCAGCGTCGCGGCATCGGCATCGCGCACACCGAGCAGGGTCGGTGCGACGCACGCAGAGTTTCCGTCCGCATCCAGCAGCGGTTGCGCGCTGCCGTCGAACATCACGCTGGATTCACCTTTCAGCAGCGCGAGGCCGTGCTGCACGCTGTCGTATTGTTCACGGCTGACCAGCGAGCCCATCGTGACCTCGGCATGGCGCGGGTTGCCGACGCGGATCGCTGCAAGCTTTGCGGCCGCTGCTTCACCCACCGCATGCATCAGCGCCTTCGGCACCAGCGCACGGCGCGGTGCGGTGCAGCGCTGGCCGCTCTTGATCGTCATGTCACGCACGAGGTTATCGACGTACAGATCGAAGATCTCGGAACCGGGCTGTGCATCGTCGCCGAGGATGGACACGTTCAGGCTGTCGGCCTCGATATTGGCTCGCACCGATTCACGCGCAATCGCCGGATGGCTGCGTATCGTTGCAGCGGTATCGGCCGAGCCGGTAAAGGACAGCACGTCGAAGGCGGTGAGCGCATCCAGCAGTCCGGCCGAGCTGCCGCACACGATGGAGATCGCACCCGGCGGCAGGATGCCGGCGTCGACCACATCCTTCACCATCTGGTGCGTCAGCCATGCGGTCACGGTGGCAGGCTTGACCACCACCGGCACGCCCGACAGCAGCGCCGGACCGGCTTTTTCCCACAGGCCCCAGCTCGGGAAGTTGAACGCATTGATGAACAGTGCGAGACCGCGGATCGGCACCATCAGGTGCTGCGACTGGAACAGCTGGTCCTTCGACATCACGGCTGCTGCACCATCGCTCAGTGTTTTCGCATCGCCGAGCGCGGCACCCAGCTTCGCATAGAAGCCCAGCGTGAAGATGCCGCCATCGACATCGACGCCGGAATCGGCTTTCGTCGTGCCCGAGTTGGCCAGCGAGATCGCGTAGTACTCATCGCGCTTCGATTGCAGCAGCTTCACGATGTCCGACATCATCGCCGCGCGTTGCCCATAGCTCATCGCCTGCAGCGCCTTCGCGCCTTCGGTGCGCGCGAACGCAAAGCCTTCTTTCAAGCCAGTTGCGGCACCGCCGGTCGTGGCCAGCGCTTCACCAGTGACCGGGTCGCGCAGCGTGTGGACGGCGGTGCCGCCTTGTTGCCATTGGCCGCCGAGGTAATTGCTCAGAAAAGTCGTCATGGGGGTTCCCGTGTTGGGGCAGCGCTTACGCCGCTACCTTGGTGAATTCGATCGCGCCTTGCGGCAGCAGGTACAGTACCAGCGCGCGCCCGTGGGAGACGGTTGGCTTGTGTGCGCTGCCCGGGCCATACACACACCAGCCGGCCGGATGGCCGTCGAATTGCGCGCCCTCGGTCAGCGGCATGATGAGGTCGATCTCGCCTTCCGGATGCACATGGTGCGGGCCGACCACATTGTCCATGTCGACCACATCGACTGAAAAACCATGCGTATCGGGCAGGGGCTTGATCACGCGCCCGTAGCGTATGCCGCCGCCTTCATGTTTGCACATCCAGCCGTCGGCGATGCCAGCCTGGCAGGCGTCGAAGATCTGCCGGTACAGCGTACTGCCGGATCCGTGCTTGTTGTTCAAGTGTTCTGCCAGTGCGGCGTCGAGCGGACGTCCGGCGATCTCGGCCGTCAAGCTGGCGATGAGTTGCTGGAATTCGGGTTGCCCCATCGAGTGCTCTCCTCGCCCCTTGATTTGTTTTGTTCATTGTGGGGCATGAATTTATAATGCATCTGGCTTCGATGGTAAATGCAATATGTTGCGTGCGTCAAGGAAGCCCACCAGAAACCGTTCGAATTCGCATCGACTTCAGCATGACCAACGATACCGACAAGGATCCCTTCCTCGCTGCGCTTGGCGAGCGCGTGAAGCTGTTGCGCGCGCGGCGTGGGCTGACGCGCAAGACCCTCGCGCAGCTGGCCGATGTGTCGGAGCGCCATGTGGCCAATGTCGAGTCCGGCGTTGGCAATGCATCGATACAGTTCCTGCGCCAGCTGTGCGGTGTACTGAATTGCTCGCTGGCCGAGCTGACCGGCGATGAGACCGCATCGTCGCCCGACTGGCTGATGATCCGCGAGATGCTGCGCGGCCGCAGCGATGAAGAACTCGCGAAGGCGAGGGCGGTGCTGGGCGACCTGTTTGCATCGACCACCAGCGAGGCCAGCCGCCGCCAGCGTATCGCACTGATCGGTTTGCGTGGCGCCGGCAAGTCCAGCCTTGGCAGTATGCTGGCCGCGAACCTCGGCGTCCCCTTCATCGAATTGTCTCAGCAGGTCGAGCAACTGGCCGGCTGCAGCATTGCCGAGATCCATGCGTTGTACGGGCAGGCGGCCTATCGTCGCTATGAGCAGCGCGCGCTGGAGGAAGTGATACATCAGCATCCGCGCGTCGTGATCGCAACCCCGGGCGGTATTGTGTCCGAGCCCGCCACCTTCAACCTGCTGCTGTCGCACTGCTATACGGTATGGCTGAAGGCTTCGCCGGAAGAGCATATGAGCCGCGTGCTCGCTCAGGGCGACCGTCGTCCGATGGCGGGCAATCGCGAGGCGATGGACGACCTGAAGCGCATCCTGGACAGCCGAGCGCAGTTCTACTCGAAGGCAGACCAGACGGTCGATACCACCGACATGAGCGCCGACCTCGCGTTCGGCCACCTGCAGCAATTGGTCGGGCACTGACAGACCGCGGCTTGTACCTCAGCGTCGTTCCCGATCCGGATCAGCGCTTCGCGCTGACCGGCCGCAGGTCCTTCGGTGCATGGAAGTGATCGCCGTGATGACCATCCAGCGCAATGAATCCACCCACCGGCACCAGTCCGAAGCGGGTCGCCTGCGGATTCGCAGCCATCGCGGTTGACAGGTCTGTCGCCGCCTGGAATGGCTCCTCATCGCCAAGCTGGAAGGTACCCCAATGGACGCCGAATGCGCTCGACGATTGCAGCAGATGATGCGCATGCAGCGCATCTTCCGGGTCGAGGTGCTCGAAGCGCATCAGCCGGCGCGGCTCGTACGCACCAATCGGCAGCGCGGCCACATCGATAGGTCCGACCCGCTGTCGTATGTCCGAGAACAGTTTGGCGACGAAGGCGGTATCACCGGGAAAATACAGCTGCCTGCCCGCGTGCCGTATCACCCAGCCGCCCCACAGGCTGCTGTTCTTGTGGAAGGCCGAGCGGCCACTGTTGTGCTGCGCTGGCACGAACTGGAAGTCGGTGCTGCCGACGCGCGCCTCATGCCACCAGTTGAACTCCCGTGCGCGCGTGCCGACCTGGCTCGCGAACCAAGTGCCCATGCCGGTGCCCGCAAAGAAGGCCGGCGCGCCACCGGCTTGCTGCGCCAGTGCCTTCACCGTGTTCAGGTCCAGATGGTCGAAGTGGTCATGCGAGATCAGCACCACATCGATATGTGGCAGCTCGCCGTCAGCAAAGGGCAGCGGTGTCAGTCGCGCCGGGCCCAGTCCCTGTATCGGCCCGGCCGTGTTCGAGAACACCGGATCCACCAGCACCCACAGATCGCCAGCCCGCACCAGCAGTGACGCATGACCCAGCCAGGCCACCGCGAACTCGCTGCGCTGCATGGCCGCGAGGTCGAGTGGTATCGTGGGCGGCACGTCGGTTCGCGCGAGGTCGCGCGTGATTTGCACCCATGCGCGCCGGAAGAAATAGGTCCACGGCACGCGCTCGCCATTGTCTTCGGCCACGGTGTACGGATTGCTGAAGCGCTGCGCTGGTTCAGGGCCCGCCTGCGGCCCGCGCGTGACCAGCCATGCGCACGAACCGAGCGCCGTCAGTGCTGCCAGCGCGGCGATGCTCAAGATGATTTTTGTCGTGTTCATGATGCGACCCTTGGCTCGACCGGCGCAGGCTGTGGCGTCGGACGCGCTTCCAGCCCCAGCCATGCGACATACAGCGCCGGTACGAAGACCAGGGTGAGCGCCGTTGCCACGATCAGGCCACCCATGATCGCGATGGCCATCGGGCCCCAGAACACACTGGTAGACAAGGGCACCATCGCCAGCACCGCAGCGGCTGCGGTCAGTACCACGGGCCGTGATCGCCGCACCGTGGCCTCGGTGACAGCGGTCAGCACCGGCGAACCTGCGCGAACCTCCTCGTCGATCTGTTCGACCAGAATCACCGAATTACGCATGATCATGCCACCCAGTGCGATCACGCCCAGCAGCGCGACAAAGCCGAATGGCGCGCCGAACAGCAGCAGCGCGGGGACGACACCGATCAGTCCGAGCGGCGCCGTCAGGAACACCATCAGCATCCGCGAGAAGCTTTGCAGCTGTATCATCAGGAACAGCAGCATCACCGCAAACATCAGCGGGAAGACCGCGAACAGCGCCTTGTTCGACTTGTCGCTCTCCTCGATTGCGCCACCCTGTTCGATCCGGTATCCCGCTGGCAGCGCCTGTATGACTTCCTGCAGCGACGGCCATAGTTTGGTGCTTGCAAACGGGCCCTGTACGCCATCCATCACATCGCTGCGCACTGTCAGCGCCATGTCGCGGTTGCGGCGCCACAGCACCGGTTCCTCGAACACGGGCACCAGCGTGGCTACCTGTGACAGCGTCACCACGGTGCCCTGGCGTGTGAACAGGTGCAGGTTGCCCAGCTGCTCGATCGACAGTCGCTCGCTGGCCTCGGATCGCAGCACCACATCGACCAGCTCTTCGCCGCGCCGCACCTGGGTCACCGGGATACCCGACAGCGCAATCTGCGCCATCGTCGACACGTCGGCACTCGACAGCCCGAGTAACCTGGCCTTGTCCTGATCGACCTTCACGCGTATCGAGCGCACTTTTTCGTTCCAGTCGAGCTGCGTGTCGCGCACCAGCGGACTTTGCCTGACGATGTCGCGCACCTGATAGGCGATCTCGCGCACCTTGCCCGGGTCAGGGCCGATGATCCTGAACTGGACCGGAAAGCCGACCGGTGGCCCAAACTCGAAGCGTGTCACGCGCGCCCTCAGGTCAGGGAAGGCCTGGTTCTTGTCGAACAGCGCGAGCAAGCGTCGGCGCACCGCTTCACGGTCTTCGGTACTGCGGGTTTGCACGATGAACTGCGCATAACCCGGGTTGGGCAATTCGTTGGATAGCGACAGGAAGAAGCGCGGCGCTCCGGCGCCGGTGTAGGCAGTGAACTTCTCGATTTGCGCATCGGCTTTCAGCATCGCCTCGAGCCGCTTCACCTGTGCCTCGGTGGCCTTGAACGACGATCCCTCGCGCAGCCTGAGGTCGATCACGAGCTCGAGCCGCGACGCCGTCGGAAAGAACTGCTGCTGCACGACCGTCATGCCGGCACCAGCGAGCATGAACAGCGTTGCGGTTGCTGCCAGTACCTGCCACCGGCGCGCGACGCACCAGCGGATCAGCTTGCGCAGGCGCTCGTAGGTTGGCGTTGCATAGGTATCCGACCCATGCTGCGCCATGCGCTCAGGCAGCCAGGTCATGCCAAGGTAAGGCGTGAACACCACGGCCACCAGCCACGACGCGATCAGCGCGACGCCGACCACCCAGAAGATACCGCCTGCGTATTCACCGGAGATCGATTTCGCGAAGCCGACCGGCATGAAGCCAGCCACCGTGACCATGGTGCCGGTCAGCATGGGGAAGGCTGTCGATGTGTACGCATAGGTCGCAGCCTTCAGCTTGTCCCAGCCTTGCTCCATTTTCACGACCATCATCTCGACCGCGATGATCGCGTCATCGACCAGCAGTCCGAGCGCAATGATCAGTGCGCCGAGCGAGATGCGGTCGAGGTTCCAGCCGGCGATCAGCATCACGATCGCGACCATCGCCAGCACCAGCGGCACTGAAGCGGCCACCACGATGCCGGTGCGCCAGCCGAGCGACAGGAAGCAGACGCCCAGCACGATCACCAGCGCCTCGATGAAGGATTTCTCGAATTCCCAGACCGAGTTGTCGACGATCTTCGGCTGATCGGCGATTTTCTCGAGTTGTATGCCGACCGGCAGCGACGCGCGCAGCGCATCAAGGCGTTGGTCGATGGCCTTGCAGATCTTGAGGATGTTGCCGGTACGCTCGAATACCATCGCCACCAGCAGGACCTGCGTGCCGTTGTGCCTGACGGTGAGCGAGGATGGATCCTCCAGCCCCTCGGATACCTGCGCAATATCGCCCAGCCGCAGCAGCCTTCCGCCGGCCTCGATCGGCACACGCTGCAGATCTTGCACGCTGCGGATGCTGCCGGTCGGACGGATGAAGACACGGTCGAGCTGGCCTTCGACCGCGCCACCGGGCGTGACAATGTTCTGTCTGGACAATGAGTCGATCAGGGCCGACGGGCTGATGCCGAGCGCAGCGATCCGGCGGCTCGAGAACTCCACCATCATGCGCTCGGCCTGTTTGCCGATCACATCGATCTTGGTGACCCCCGGTACCTGCTGCATCTGGCGCTTGACGTCCTCGGCGATCATCTGCTGTTCGACCCACTGCAGCTCCGGCGCGCTGACCGCGACCATCACGCTGTAGACGTCGGTGAACTCGTCGTTATAGAACGGTCCGCGTACGCCTTCGGGAAACTCGTGGCGAACGTCGCCAATCTTTTTTCTGGCGAGGTACCATGCGCGCTCAAGCTCGGCCTTCGGCGTGCCGCCCTTCATCCAGAAATTGATGCCGCCATAACCTTGCCGTGCGAAGCTGCGCACGTAATCGATGCCCTCGATTTTCTGCAGCTCGCGCTCGATACGGTTGAGTACCTGGTTTTGTACCTGCTCGGCCGTCGCCCCCGGCCATGCGACCACCACGTTCATGGTCGGCACATTGAAGTTCGGGTCTTCCAATCTCCCCAGCTGCAAGAACGAGATGATGCCGCCGACCACGGTCAGGATCAGCAGGAACAGCACCAGTGCGCGGTGGGTCACCGCCCACTCGGAAAGATTGAATGATTTCATGGCGATGCTCCCGCCGAGGCCGTCACCGCCAGCGGGTGTTTGCGCGGGCTGACCTTCATCTTCGCGTCCAGCTTCTGCGCGCCGGTTGTCACGACCTTGTCGCCATCGTTCAGCCCCGCGACCCGGACCGTGTCGGTACCCGACGCCAGCAAAGTCACTGGCCGTTTGCCGAGTGCGCCGGATTTTTCATCCACTACCCACACGTGCGGCTGTTGTCCGGTGCTCAGCAATGCGCTCACTGGCAGCATTGCCGATGCGGTCTCGCCGCCACGGCTCAGGTGCAGCTCGGCGGTCATGCCTATCTGCAGTGACTTTGCGGCCGAGCCATCGACTGCATAGCGTGCGCGGAAGGTACGGGTTTGCGCTGAAGCGCTCGGCGACAGCTCGCGCAAGCGCAAGCGGAAATGATCGCTGCCGGTGGCCAGCTTTGCTGATGCGGCATAGCTGCGCACATTGCCGGCCAAGGCTTCCGGAATGTCGGCCACGATCTCCAGCTCGCCGGGGCGGGCGACGGCGAGCACCGGCTGGCCTTCGGCGACCACTTGTCCGGATTCCGTGCGGATAGCCGTGACCACGCCATCAAAAGGAGCGACCAGCGCGGTGTAGCTGACCCGGTTCATCGCCAGTGCCAGTTGCTGCTTCGCTTGCGCGAGCCTCGCCGAGGCCGCATCAGCCTTCGCCTGTTGTCGTTCCACATCGGCCGCACTGATCGAGCCATCGGCCAGCAAGCGCTTGAAGCGGCCGGCATCGCTGGCGCTCTGCGCTGCATCGACCTCGGCGGCGCGAACTTGCTCGCGCGCCGCGTCCAGTCCGAGCTGATAATCGTTCGGATCGATCCTTGCGAGGACCTGCCCCGTCTTCACCGACTGACCGACATCGACCAGCCGCGCGGTGACCTTGCCGCTGGCACGGAACGCGAGCTCGGACTCGATCCGTGGCCTGACCGTGCCACTGAGGATCTGTACCTGTGCGCCGACGTCATTGCTGATCTCGGTGACGAATACCGATACCGGCGAGTTGCTCGCTACCGGTGGCTTTTCGCAAGCAGCCAGCATCACGCAGGCCAGCGAGGCTGGCAGCAGTACGGCGGTTTTCATGGGCGCTCCTGTTCAATGGATGAGATGGCGGTAAGTGTGGGTTTGCCGGCGGTGGCCGCTGCGGGTGCCGGCGCAGCGACCCAGCCGCCGCCCATCGCCTTGTACAGCTGGACGGCGGACAGCAGTTGTTGTGTGCGGCTCTCGGTGCTGGCCAGCGTGGCCGCCACCAATGCACGTTGCGCATCGATCCATTGCAGCTGATCGATCTGCCCCTCGCGCAGCAGCGAAGTCGCATGGCGCATGCTTTGCTGGCGCAGCGATTCTGCTTCCAGTAATTCGGTCAGCCGTGCGCGTTCCTGCTGCAGCGCGACCAGGCTGTTCTCGACATCTTCCATCGCCGACAGCACGGTGCGCTCGAATTGCACGACCGAAGCACGCTGCCGTGACGCCTGGCGATCTACCAGTGCCTCCAGTCTTCCGCGATTGAAGATGGGCATTGAGAAGGCGGCCGCGAGATTGTTGTAGCGGACCGGGCTCAGGTCGCGCCCGTTCAGCTCGAGATCTTGTCCGCCAAGCAGTGCCGCAACGAAGAACTTTGGCAGCAGGTCGGCCTGACTTTCCTTGAGGCGCGCTGCCTCGGCGGCGACTGCATGGCTTGCAGCGACGAGGTCGGGGCGTCGCTGCAGCAGTTCGATCGGTTGGCCGGTGGCGACTGCCGGTGCATCGACCAGTCGTGGCGGCTCGCCATGTGGCAGCAATGATGCAGCCTCTGCCGGCGTCAATCCCATCAGCACCGCAAGCTGGTTTTCGGCTACCGCTGCAAGTGTCCTCAGCGACGGCAACTGTGCGGCCAGGGCCCGCGTCTCCCCGGAGGCCCGGCTGACATCGAATTCGCTGGCCTGGCCGGCCGACAGTTTGCTGCGCGTCAGGCGCTCCAGATCTTTCTGCAGCGCGAGCAGTTGCTCGAGGCGCGCAAGCCGCGCCCGCGCTCCCTGCCAGATGAAGTACTGCCGCGCGACTTCGCTGGCGACCAGCAGGCGCGCTGCCTGCGAGCCCGATTCTGCGGAACGGACATCAGCCGTCGCCGCATCGCGCGCGGCGCGCGCGCCGCCAAAGATATCGAGCTCCCAGCCGAGGTCGATCGCGCCACGCACCGCGCGCGTATCAGGCAGGCCGCGCTTCACATCATCGGGCAGGCCGCTGGAAGAACGTGACACCGAACCGGTCGCGGCAATTGTCGGTGCGCTGCGCGATGCGACTGCGGTCAGCCCGGCGCGCGCCTGGGCCACGCGTTCGACGGAAATGCGCACATCGAGATTGGAATCAAGTGCCCGCTGTATCAGACGCGTCAGCGCAGGATCACCGAAGGCTGACCACCAGTCGCCATCGAATTCGGTCCCTCTGGTTGCAGCAGCTCTGAATGACGATGAAGCCACGCGCTCGCCTATGGACGATTGCAGCGGATCGACTTTGGAAGCACAGCCAGCCATGCTCGCCAGCAGCAAGGCCATGACCGACAGCCGGGGTATCCGGTACTGCCTTGAGCAGAAAAATGTCATGACGCGGCTCCTTATGTTGACGGTGTCAACAACCATATCTAGAATTGTAGACGGTGTCAACTAACGGATGGTCCGTGGTTGTCCCGACTCATTTCCAAAGGGGACAGAGATGCAAAGATTCGCTTCAGTGAAGATCGCGATGGGAATTGCGGCATTGGCAACCGTATTCGACGCAACGGCGTCCGACCTGTTGGTCAGGGTGAGCGGGATCAGTACGGCTTCAGGTCAGATCGGCTGTGCGCTGTTCAAAAGTGCCGAGGGCTTTCCGATGAATCCAGCGGTGGCGGCGCAGATATGGATGGAGGCATCCACCAAGGGTGTGGAATGCCGGTTCAACGGGGTGCCAGCCGGTGACTATGCGATATCGGTCTCGCATGACCTGAATGCAAACCGTAGCCTAGACACGAATTTTTTGGGCGTGCCGACCGAGGCATGGGGCGTGTCGAAAAATGCACGTCCATTGATGAGAGCGCCGCAGTGGAAAGAGGCGACGTTTGCCGTCGCTGATGGGAAAGACCTGACGCTTGACATCAAGATTGCGAAATGAGGGCTGACACATGACATCCATCCATCCACTGGGCGCGTCCTTTTTTGAGCGCTATGGCCCATGGGCAGTCGTGACCGGCGCCTCAGATGGCATAGGTCGGGAATTTGCCCGCGTGCTGGCAGAGAACAGAATCAATCTGGTGTTGTGCGCAAGGCGTGGCGACGCATTGCAGGCGCTGGCCAGTGAGCTGAGCGCTGCTTTTCAGGTGCAGTGCCGCATCGTTGCCACGGATTTGTCTCAGTCTGGTGCCAGCGATGTGTTGTCGCAGGCGACGCAAGACCTGGACGTCGGGCTGCTGATTCCTGCTGCCGGGTTTGGTTCTTCAGGGTTGTTCGTCAACGGCGACCCGGTTCAGGAAGAGCAAATGATCATGCTGAACTGCGTAAGCGTCATGCACCAGTGCTATGCGTTTGCGCATCGGCTTTCCGAGCGCGGCAGGGGCGGTATCGTGATGGTGGGTTCCGTGCTCGGATTCATGGGGACGCCACACGCCGCGAACTATGCAGCGACCAAGGCTTATGTTCAGTCACTGGCTGAGGCTTTGCGGGAGGAACTCCGGCCAGCCGGCGTGGATGTGCTCGTCTCGGCACCGGGGCCGACTGCCACTGGTTTCGCTGAGCGCGCTCGCTTGCAGATGCAGCTGGCCATGACGCCGAGGACGATTGCCACTGCGACGCTGGGCGCTCTGGGCAAAAGCGGTACCGTTCGTCCCGGGTGGCTGTCGAAACTGCTGGGCTGGTCGCTGGCCACCGCGCCGCGATGGTTGCAGGTAAAAATCATCGGCACCGTAATGAAAGGCATGGCGCTGAAGGCGTAGCAGGCTTGCAGCCCTGCGAAACAGGGGTGCCGTAAAATAAACGGCTTGTCACCCATGCCCCGGTAGGGAACCTGAACACCGATATGCCGAGAACCGCCAAAGAGCCGATCGAACTGAAAGAAGCTTGCGTGCTTGCGGCTCACGAGGTGATCGCCGAGCACGGCATCGAAGCTTTGAGCTTGAGAGAGGTCGCGCGCAAGCTGGGTGTGTCGCATCAGGCTCCCTACCGGCACTACCCGACAAGGGATCATCTGCTGGCCGAAGTCATGCGGCGCTGTTTCCAGCAGTTCGCCGCGGAGCTCGACCAGCGCGAGCGATCGGATGATCCGGAAGAAGACCTGCGTGCACTCGGCAAAGCGTATCTGGCATTCGCAGCTTCGCATCCGCTCGAGTATCGCTTGATGTTCAATACCTCATGGCCGGGCAAGGCTGACCATCCAGCGTTGGCGCAGGACGCCGCGCATGCGTTCAATATCCTGCGTGGCGTGCTGGTTCGGGTGCATGGCGGATCGCGCGCGAAGAAGACCGTGGTCGATCTGGATGCGATCTTCATCTGGTCGACCATGCATGGCCTTGCCAGCATCATGCAATCCAATGCGATGGGTCACCTCGACTTGTCGAAAGTCGTTCATGACAAGGCCGTGGCCCATGTGATGGACATGGTTGGTCATGCGATGCGCGGGCGAGAGGCCGGCTGATTGCCCGCTGGTCTTCGCCGGCTCCGGCGCTGACTTGTTGCTGAAACCGCAAGTCCGGGCGGGTCGCACTCGGCGAATTGACGCGCCGACAAATATGCAATATAGTGCGCATCAAAGATTTAAATGCAAGATATTGCAACAGGAGACTCATGAGCGCGCCCAGCACCGACCGATTTGTTGTCGATTACCAGACCTCGCCCGACCAGTACCGTCACTGGACGCTGGCGACGGACGGGCCGATCGCGACGCTGACCATGAAGGTCGATGAAGACGGCGGCCTGCGTGACGGCTACAAGCTGAAGCTGAACTCCTATGACCTGGGCGTCGACATCGAGCTGCACGACGCGGTGCAGCGCATCCGCTTCGAGCATCCGCAAGTGCGCACGGTGGTCGTCACCAGCGGCCGCGATCGCATCTTCTGCTCGGGCGCGAACATCTTCATGCTCGGCAAATCCTCGCATGCGTGGAAGGTCAACTTCTGCAAATTCACCAACGAGACCCGTAACGGCCTCGAAGACTCGAGCGAGCATTCTGGCCTGAAGTTCATCGCAGCCGTCAATGGCGCGTGCGCCGGTGGCGGTTATGAACTGGCCGCGGCCTGTGACGAGATCATCCTGGTGGATGACCGTTCGTCTTCCGTCAGCCTGCCCGAAGTGCCATTGCTCGGCGTGCTGCCCGGCACCGGTGGTCTCACCCGCCTGACTGACAAGCGCAAGGTGCGGCACGACCATGCGGACATTTTCTGCACCACGTCCGAAGGCGTGCGCGGGCAGCGCGCAAAGGACTGGAAACTGGTTGATGACATCGCGAAGCCGGCGCAATTCGCCGAGGTGGTGCGTGCTCATGCAGAGAAGCTGGCCGCGCAAAGTGACCGTCCTGCCAATGGCAAGGGCGTGCATCTGACACCGCTCAAGCGCCAGTTCAGCGACAACGGCGTCGACTACGCATGCGTATCGGTCAGCATCGACCGCGCTGCGCGCCATGCGACCATTACCGTGAAGGCACCGACGTCGGCGCAGCCGACCGATATCGCCGGCATCGAAGCCGCCGGTGTCCACTGGTGGCCGCTGCAGATGGCGCGCGAACTGGATGACGCGATCCTGCACCTGCGCACCAACGAAATCGATATCGGTACCTGGCTGTTGAAGACCGCCGGCGATGCACAAGCAGTGCTCGCCTGCGATCAGGTGCTCGAAGCGAACCGCGCGCACTGGCTGGTGCGCGAGACCATCGGTCTGATCCGCCGCACTTTTGCGCGCATCGATGTATCGTCGCGCAGCCTGTTTGCGTTGATCGATGAAGGCTCGTGCTTTGCCGGCACGCTGGCCGAACTGGCTTTCGCGGCCGACCGCAGCTACATGCTGGCATTGCCGGATACCCCGGAAAAGGCACCGACGCTGACGCTGTCGGGCATGAACTTCGGTCTGCTGCCGATGGTCACCGGCCAGTCGCGGCTTGCGCGGCGTTTCTATGACGATGAGGCGACGATCGCCGCAGCGAGAGCCAAGGTGGGCCAGCCGCTGGATGCCGATGCGGCATACGCCCTGGGTCTGGTCACTGCGAACCCCGATGACATCGACTGGGCCGACGAGATCCGCATGGCGCTCGAAGAGCGCGCAAGCATGTCGCCTGATGCACTGACCGGTATGGAAGCGAACCTGCGCTTCAACGGCAAGGAGAACATGGCGACCCGCGTGTTCGGCCGCCTGTCTGCGTGGCAGAACTGGATCTTCAATCGTCCGAACGCCGTGGGCGAACTGGGTGCATTGAAGGTCTATGGCAGCGGCAATAAATCCAAATTTGACTTTGACAGAGTGTGATGCCCGGTTGTGATGACCGGCGCTTCTGACAGCAATCAGCAATAAAGACAGCAATTCAGCGATAGCGAGGAGACCCCATGAGCTCGATTAACTACAGCGACAAGATCCCCAACAACGTCAACCTGTCGGAAGACCGCGCATTGCAGCGCGCGCTCGAGCACTGGCAGCCGAACTACCTGCAGTGGTGGCAGGACATGGGCCCGGACGGCTCGCAGAATTTCGACGTCTACCTGCGCACCGCGGTCAGCACCACGCCCGACGGCTGGGCGCAGTTCGGCCATGTGAAGATGCCGGACTATCGTTGGGGCATTTTCCTGGCGGCGCAGGATGAGGGTCGTCAGGTGAACTTCGGCGAGCACAAGGGCGAGGCCGCGTGGCAGGACGTGCCCGGCGAGCACCGCGCCAACCTGCGCCGCATCATCGTCACGCAAGGCGACACCGAGCCGGCCTCGGTCGAGCAGCAGCGGCACCTCGGCCTGACAGCGCCGTCCCAGTATGACCTGCGCAACCTGTTCCAGATCAACGTCGAGGAAGGCCGCCACCTGTGGGCGATGGTCTACCTGCTGCACAAGTACTTCGGTCGCGACGGCCGTGAGGAAGCCGAAGCGATGCTGCACCGTCACTCGGGCTCGGAAGACAATCCGCGCATCCTCGAAGCGTTCAACGAAGAGACGCCGGACTGGCTGGCCTTCTAC
>JACCDI010064032.1_pt1 | contig 51568 bp, 47 predicted proteins | sample 7442791 | NCBI WGS metagenome assembly JACCDI01 (sample SAMN15323434, study PRJNA562643) | freshwater metagenome | isolation source: river surface water | place: USA:Blue River Watershed | collected 2017-08-15 | reverse complement strand
TTCCCCAGAAAAAGGGCGATGCCATCGTGGTCGATACCGACGAGCACCCGCGCGAGACCAGCCTGGAAGCGCTGGCCAAGCTCAAGGGCGTGGTGCGCCCCGATGGCACCGTGACGGCGGGCAACGCCTCGGGTGTGAACGACGGCGCCTGCGCGCTGCTCTTGGCCGGTGAGGCCGAAGCCGCCAAGTATGGCCTCACGCCCAAGGCCCGCGTGGTGGGCATGGCGACTGCCGGTGTGGCGCCGCGCATCATGGGCATCGGCCCGGCCCCGGCCACGCAAAAAGTGCTGGCCCAGACCGGCCTGACGCTGGACCAGATCGATGTGATCGAACTCAACGAAGCCTTTGCCGCGCAAGGCCTGGCCGTGCTGCGCCTGCTGGGTCTGAAGGACGACGACGAGCGCGTGAACGCCTGGGGCGGCGCGATCGCGCTGGGCCACCCGCTGGGCGCCTCCGGGGCCCGACTGGCCACCACCGCCATCAACCGCCTGCACGCCACGGGCGGGCGCTACGCGCTGTGCACCATGTGCATTGGCGTGGGTCAGGGCATTGCGCTGATTCTTGAGCGCGTCTGAAGCCATTCCCCCTGCTTGAAATAAGGAAAAAACTGAATCAATGTCAAGATTGCTCTGCTTTTTTGTAAGCTCGTAGTCCGCCAGACTCACGGTTTTACAAAATTCAGCAGGACAACCATGACGCGATGTTTTTCCAAGTCCTCAGGGCATCGGCATTCCTGGGCCGCTCGCTGGGGCAACTGGCTGGCTTTGAGTGCCCTGTTGGCTGCATCAGGGCTGCAGGCTCAATCTGTTCCTCAGTCCGTTCGGATGGAGGCCAGCCCTGCCGTACCCGAGTTCGACTTGGCACAGCTGGCCGCGTTGGTCTTGCAGCACAACCCCGGCTTGCAGGCGGCTACCCAGACCCTGCAAGGTGCCCGTGCGGCAGTGACCAGCGCGGGTGCCTTGCCCAATCCCCGGCTGGAGTGGTCGCGTGGGCCCTGGCAGGAACGTGATCTCGTGAGTGTGGCGGGTCAGCGCGGCCAGTCCTGGTCTCTGGCTCAGCCGATCGAGAATCCCTGGCTGCGCAGCGCGCGCATCGATGCGGCGCAGGCCGGTCAGCGCAGCTCCGAACAGCATCTGGCGACGATCCGCAATGATCTGATGGCGCAGCTGCGCCTGCGTATCCACGAGGCCCTGCTGTTTCAGGCAGAAGCTGAAGCAGCGGCGGAAGCGCTGGGTCTGCTCGAGCAGGTGCGCCAGCGGGTGCGGGTGCGTGTCGACAGTGGCGAAGCGGCCCGGTATGAATTGATCAAGGCCGACGCCGAGGTCATCAACGCCCGCGAAAGAAAGCAGAGCGCCTCGCTCAAGGCAGAGCAGTCTTTGCTGGAGATCAACCGCCTGGCCGCTGGCCAGCTGCCATCGCGCTGGCGACTCAAGCCTGGTGCTGCCACCGAAGGGCAGGCCCCACTGGAGCTGGCTCAGCTGCAGCAGCTTGCCCGAGAGGCGAACCCGGAGCTGCAAGGCCTGCGCCATGAGGTCGAGCGGGCCAGGCTGCGTTTGCAGGCTGCGCGCGCCAGCGTATTGCCGGCGGTGGACCTGCGTTACACCGAAATCAAGGATCCGCAGATCCGGCAGTCCCAATGGGGCGTGGGTGTGCAGCTGCCTTTGCTGGACCAGCGCCGCGGCCCGGTGGCTGAGGCCGTGGCCGAACTCGAGCGCAGCCGTGTGCTTTTCGAAGGTCGGCAGGCCGAGCTCGAACAGCAGGTGCTGCTGGCCTGGCGCGCGCTCGACATGGCCCGCCTTCGGGTCGAAGCCCTGAGCCAGGGCGTGCTCAAGGAAGCGGAGGCGGCCCTTCGTGTGGCCGAGGCGGCTTACCGCTTTGGCGAACGCGGCATCCTGGATGTGCTTGATGCCCAGCGTGTGCTGCGCACGGTACGTGCCGATCTCCTGCAGGCCCGCTACCAGCAACAGGCTGCCCGCATCACCCTTGAACAACTCAGCGGTCGTTACGCCAGCACTTCCGTATCCATTGCACCATGAACACCACCATGCACTCCCCGTCCAAAGCTTTTCCTGTGTTGCGCTGCAAGCCCGTATGGGGCGCCATCGCGGTGGCCCTTTTGTTGGCGGCTTGTGGTCAGAAATCGGATGCACCGGGCGTTGCTCCCCCTCGCGCCGAAGCTTCGGCAGCGGCTGCAGCCGAAGCTGCGCAGCAGATCCGCATCGAGCCCGCCATGGCTGGCCGCTTTGAAGTGGCCGATGCGGCGATGGCCGATCTGGTGCCGCTGCAGGAGGTGCCCGGTCGCATCGAAGCCAATGAGCGCCTGGTCACCCGCATTGGCGCCTCGGTCACGGGTCGCGTGACCGAAGTTCTGGCCGAGGTGGGTGACCGGGTCCGCAGCGGTCAGGCCCTGGCCAACGTGGCCAGCTCCGAGTTGACCCAGGCCCAGATGGCCTACCTGCGTGCGCATTCGAACGCCGGCCTGGCCGAGCGCGCGGTGGACCGCGCCCGTCAGCTGTTCCAGGCCGACGTGATTGGCGCAGCCGAACTGCAGCGGCGGGAGTCGGAGTTGTCGGTGGCGCGTGCCGAACTGCGCGCCCAGGGCGACCAGCTGAGGCTGCTGGGTATTTCCCTGCAGGCCATCGATGCCCTGCGCGAGCGTGGCACCCTGCAGCCCCATGCGGCAGTGCTCGCCACACAGTCCGGCGTGGTCATTGAGCGCAAGATCAGCAAAGGTCAGGTGGCTCAACCGGGTGATCCGCTGTTCACGGTGGCCGACCTGGGCAATGTCTGGGTGGTGGGTGCCTTGCCCGAACAGACGGCCCGTGTGGTGGAGGTGGGGCAGCGTGTGGACATCGAGGTGCCGGCTCTGGGGGGGCGCCAGCTGTCGGGCAAGATTGTGTATGTGGGCGACACCGTGTCACCCGAAACTCGCACTGTGCCGATCCGCACCCAGGTAGACAACCCCGGACGTGACCTCAAGCCGCAGATGCTGGCCACCATGCGCATTCGCGGCGAAACCCGACGCCAGTTGGTAGTGCCGCAGGAGGCCGTGATCCGGGAGGGTGACCGCGACCATGTGTATGTTCGCGTCGCCGACAACACTTTCCGTTTTGTGCAAGTCGAGTTGGGCGCGGCCCAGAACGATCTGCGCCCAGTGATCAAGGGGCTGAGCACAGGGGACCCTGTGGTGGTGCAGGGAGCCTTCCATCTGCACAACGAGCGCAAGCGCGCCGAACTACAGTAAGGACGCGCCATGCTCAAGTCATTGATCCGTGCTGCCCTCAGCCAGCGCTTGCTGGTGCTGGTGGTGTCTGTGGTGCTGGTGGGCTTTGGCGTGCGTGCCGCGATGCGCCTGTCGGTCGACGCCTTCCCTGATGTGACCAACGTCCAGGTGCAGGTGGCCACGGAAGTGCCGGGCCGCTCGCCCGAAGAGGTGGAGCGCTTCGTGACCGTGCCGCTGGAAGTGGCCATGACCGGACTGCCGGGGCTGACCGAGATGCGCGCCCTCAACCGCGCCGGGCTGTCTCTGATCACCCTCGTGTTCACCGATAAGACTGACGTCTACTTTGCCCGCCAGCTGGTGATGGAGCGCCTGCTGGAAGTTACCCCGCGCATGCCTGCTGGTGTGGTGCCGGTGCTCGGCCCGGTTTCCACGGGGCTGGGTGAGGTGTACCAGTACACCCTGGTCCATCCCGACGATGGCCACCGAGAGCTCACGCCGGAGGAGCTGATGGAACGCCGTGTGGTGCAGGACTGGGTGCTGCGCCCGATGCTGCGCTCGATTCCCGGCGTGGCCGAAATCAACTCCATGGGTGGACTGGAGCGCCAGTTTCAGGTGCTGGTCAATCCTGACCGTCTGCGCCATTACCGCTTGTCGCTGCGCGAGGTGCTGGAAGCGGTCGAGCGCAACAACGCCAACGCAGGTGGCGGCGTCTTGCGCTCGGCAGCCGAACAGTACCTGATCCGCGGCGTCGGCCTGATCCGTTCGGCCGAAGACATTGGCAACATCATCCTCAAGGAAGAGCAGGGTGTACCGGTATTCGTGCGCGATGTGGCACAGGTACAGATCGGTGCGGCAGTTCGCCAAGGCGCCGTCGTCCGCAACGGCGACAGCGAAGCCGTGGCCGGCATCGTCATGATGCTGCGTGGGGGCAACGCCAAAGAGGTGGTGGGCCGGGTCAAGGCCAAGGTCAACGAGATCAACCAGCAGGGCCTGCTGCCGGGCGGCCTGCAGGTCGAGCCCTTTTACGACCGCACCGAACTGGTCGACTCCGCGCTGTGGATGGTGACCAAAGTGCTCCTCGAGGGCATCGTCTTCATCATCATCATTCTTTTCCTGTTCCTGGGGGATGTGCGCTCGAGCCTGGTGGTGGTGGCCACCATCGTCATCACGCCGCTGGTCACCTTCATGATGATGAACCGCCTCGGTCTGTCGGCCAACCTCATGTCGCTCGGGGGCCTGGCGATTGCCATCGGTTTGATGGTCGATGGGACGGTGGTTGTGGTGGAGAACGTCTTTCACAAGCTTGGGCAGGCTGGCAACTCGCGCGAGTCCAGGCTGCGCCTGATTCTGGAGGCCACCAGCGAGATTGCTAAACCCACTGTGTATGGCATTTCGATCATCATCCTGGTGTTCCTGCCACTGATGATGCTCTCGGGCATGGAGGGCAAGATGTTCGGGCCACTGGCGTTGACCATCGCGATCGCACTGGCCGTGTCGCTGGCCGTGTCGCTGTTCCTTTCGCCAGTGCTGTGCAGCTACATCCTGCGCGGTGGAAACGACCACGACACCCGCCCCATCGCTTTCCTCAAGCGCCACTACCTGCGCCTGCTGCACCTGGCACTGTCAGCCGAAAAAAAGACGATCCTGGTTGCGGTGGCCTTGCTGCTGGGCTCGATGGCACTCTTTCCCTTGCTGGGCAAGAGCTTCATTCCGACCATGAAGGAAGGTTCGATCGTGCCGCAGATCGTGCGCGTCCCCAGCATTTCACTGGAAGAGTCTCTCAAGGTCGAGAACGAGGCCATGAGGCTGGTGGCTCAGGTGCCCGGCGTGAAATCGGTGATCTCCAAGCTAGGACGCGGTGAATCGCCAGCCGATCCGGCAGGGCCCAACGAATCCGACCCGATTGCCGTGATCGACCGTGAAGCCGGTCGCAGCCAGGGACAGATCGAGGAAGATATCCGAAAGGCACTCGCGGTGCTGCCTGGCGTGCAGGTGATCATGAATCAGCCGATCGCGCAGCGGGTCGACGAAATGGTCACCGGTGTTCGATCCCAGCTGGCCATCAAGGTTTTTGGTGACGACCTCGATGAGTTGCGGCGCGTCTCCGAGGACCTGGCGCGCATCGTACGCACGGTGCCGGGTGCTATCGACATCCGGGTGGAACGACTGACAGGCCAGCAGACGCTGACCATCGACATCGACCGCCAGGCGATCGCGCGTTACGGCATCAATGTGGCCGACGTGAACGACCTGATCGAAACCGCGTTCGGTGGCAACGAGGTCGGTCAACTCTTCGAGGGCCAGCGGCGTTTCGGCATCGTGGTCCGTTACCCGGCCGAATACCGCAGCTCGGTCGAATCGATCCGCAACAGCACGCTGCGCACCAGCGATGGAACCCTGGTGCCTTTGTCTGCGGTGGCCAGGATCGAGTTGCAGGACAGCCCGCCGACCATCAGCCGCGAGTCAGGCAAGCGCCGCGTGGTGGTGGGGGCCAACGTCACTGGCCGCGACCTTGGCGGCTTCGTGGCTGAAGTGCAGAGACGCGTCGATGCCGAACTGCGCCTGCCTGAAGGTTATTTCCTGTCCTGGGGCGGCCAGTTCGAAAACATGGAGCGTGCGATGGAGACCCTGATGGTGATCGTTCCCCTGACGATCGCTGCCATCTTCTTCCTGCTTTTCATGCTCTTCAATTCGCTGCGGCTGGCTTCGCTCATCATCCTGGTGCTGCCCTTCGCTTCAATTGGTGGCGTGATTGGTTTGTTTGTGACTGGCGAATACCTGAGTGTGCCGGCATCGGTTGGTTTCATCGCGCTGTGGGGCATAGCAGTTCTCAATGGCGTGGTGCTGGTCAGCTGCATCCGCCGCCTGCGCGAGGACGGCATGCGGGTGCCCGAAGCTGTGCGCGAGGGTTGCGTGCAGCGTTTCCGTCCGGTCATGATGACCGCCACGGTGGCGCTGCTGGGTCTGGTGCCTTTCCTGTTTGCGAACGGACCGGGCGCCGAGGTGCAGCGCCCGTTGGCTGTCGTGGTGATCGGCGGCCTGATCTCGTCCACATTGCTGACCCTGGTGGTGGTGCCCACGCTCTACCGCTGGTTTGATGACCTACCCCAGGAGGCCTGATCCCAGGAGAATTCCCATGAAAGAAATCCGAGCCATCATTCGCCCGAACCGACGTGATCGTCTGCGTGAGGCCTTGCGTGCCATTCCCAATTTCCCGGGTGTGACCATGTTCAAGACCGAGGGTTTCACCGCGCCTGCAGCAGTGGACAAGCGCACTGTGCGCGACGAACTGACCGACTTCACTGAAAAGTACATGGTCTGTGTACTCTGTCCCGATGACATGGTCGAGACCATCCGCGATGCCATCATGGCTGCCTGTGGCACCGGACAGATCGGTGACGGGCTGGTCTGGGTGCTGGACATCGCGCAGGTGCATCGCATCCGCGACCGCCAGCCCTACATCTGAGTGCGGCGCCTCTTGTTGCAGGCACATGCATGAGCGCACTCAATTACCGCCATCTTTATTACTTCTGGGTGGTCGCCAAGGAGGGCGGCATGGCGCGTGCGGCGCAAAGGCTGGACATTGCCATCCAGACCATCAGCAGCCAGGTGCGCGAGCTTGAAAAATCACTGGGACACCAGTTGCTCAAGCCCGAAGGTCGTGGTCTGAGGTTGACCGAAGCGGGCGAAGCGGCCTATGCGCGCGCGGAAGAGATTTTCGAGATCGGCCAGCGCATCCCGCGCGAGGTGGCCGATGCCGCTGCAGGACCGGCCATTCGGCTGTCGATCGGTTTGTCGGACGGCTTGTCCAAACTGGCGGCGCACTCGCTGCTGGATCCGGTGTTGCAGACCCCGGGACTGCGCCTGCTGTGCCACGAGGGCGAGTTCGAACACCTGATGGCCGAGCTGGCCCTGCACCGCCTGGACCTGGTGCTGGCCGGGCAAGGGGCGCCGGTCAATGCCAACCTGCGTTTGTCGAGCCAATGGCTCGCTTCGTCTCCTGTCTGCTGGTATGGCGCACACCAGTGGGTCAGTCCAGAAACCTGCGCGCAATTCCCGACGTGCCTGCAGACATTGCCGGTCCTGCTGCCCACCCGCGACGCGCCTGTGCGCGCCGCGCTGGACCGGTGGTTCGATGACCACGATCTGGTGCCACAGGTGGTGGGAGAGTTCGAGGACAGTGCCCTGATGTCGGTGTTTGCCGCCCGCGGTCTGGGGGTGTTTCCGATCAGTGTCCTCGGTGCGGAGGATCTCTCACTGATGCCTGGTCTGGCCTTGTTGGGTCAGAGCGAGGTGAAAGAAGACATCTACGCCATTTATAGCCACCGTACCCGTCACCATCCTCTGGTGCAGCAAGTGCTCGAGGGTGGAGGCCTGGCCCAGGGGCTCTGAATGCATGCGCCTGGCAGTGCCAGGCTGCTGTGCAGTGGCTTGCAGTGAGGGCTTGCCCACGCTGACGTCTGGCTGGGGTCTCGACAAAGCGATGGGGGCTGCCCACAATGGGCCATGAGCTGTCGTCACTTCCATTGCCATGCCGTGTCAGCGTCTTGAACCTCAGGACTTGCTGCGCCGGGTGGATCCGGCCAGCCTGGGCTTTGCCAGCACGCTGGAGCTGGTCGAGCAGCCGCTGCCCTGGATCGGTCAGTCGCGCGCCGAGGCGGCGGCCCGCTTCGGCTTGGGCATGGCCCTGCCGGGCTACAACCTGCTGGTGGTTGGAGAAGCCGGTACAGGCCGCACCACGCTGATGCGGCAACTGATGGAGCACCATGCGGCCACTTGCCCGGTACCGCCGGACCTTTTGTTTCTCCATCATGTGGAACAGCCCGAGCAACCCTTGGCCTTGCGCCTGCCCTGTGGTGAGGGGCGTCAGCTGCGCCAGCGCATGCTGCAACTGGCGCGGCGTTTGCAAAGCGCTATTGCGCACCGGTTGGCCGAACCCGATGTGAAGGCCGAGAGTGACCGCATCGAGCAGGCCTACAAGAGCGAAGAATCGCGGGCCTATGCCGAGCTCAACGCCTTTGCCCAATCGCGTCACTTCAGCCTCATGCGCGAGCAGGGGAACCTGGTCTTTACCTGCCAGGATGAAAATGGCGAGCCCATGACGGCGGGCAAAGCCATGGCCCTGAGTGCGCAGGCCAGGGCCGAGATCGATCAGGCGGAATCAAGCCTGCGCGAAGAGATCGCCCGTTTTCTTGAAAAGACACGCTCGCTCGAGCATGTGCGCAACGAAGGGCTGGCGGCCTTGCGTCGCCAGATTGTGCGTCCCTTGCTCGAGCGCGAATGGCAGGAAGTGCGTCAGTCGGTGCACCCCGCACCAGCTGATCAGCAGCGGCTGGACGGCTGGCTGCAGGCGCTCCAAAACGAGGTGCTGGAGCATGTGGAGCTGTTTCAGGGCGGGACCGAAGATGAAGGGCTGCGCCTGGAGGCCTTGCAGGACTTGCTCGATGGCCTGCGTGTGAACGTGGTGGTCGATAACCATGGCCTGCATGGCGCTCCAGTGGTGCAGGAGGACAACCCGTCTTACCGGCAACTGTTCGGTTGCATCGAATACGAATCCGACGGGGAGATGCTGGTGACCGATTTCACCCGCATCCGCGCCGGCAGCCTGCTGCGCGCGCACGGCGGCTTTCTGATGCTGCACCTGCGCGATGTACTGACCGATCCGCCGGTGTGGGAACGCTTGCGTCGCTTTGTGCGTTGCGGACGCTTGCAGATCGAGGAACCTGGCGTGATGTACGCGCCGGTGGCGGCGGTCTCGCTCACGCCCGAGGTGGTGCAGGCCGAGGTCAAGCTGGTGCTGATTGCTTCGCCTGACGAATTCGATGCAGTGCAGACGCTGGACCCGGAACTCGCGCGGCGTTTTCGCTGCAAGGTGGATTTTGCCGACAGCTTCACCACAGGGCCGCTGGTCTGGCGCGACACGGCTGTGTTTGTGGCCCGCACTTGCGCACGCTGGGGATTGCCGCACTTTTCTGCAGCGGCGGCGGCATTGCTCATCGAAGACAGCCACCGCCTGGCCCAGGACCAGTACCGCCAAAGCGCCGTGTTCGCCGCCACCGAAGCCCTGGTCATGGAAAGTGCAGCCCTGGCCCGGCTCCGCAAGGGTGAGCTGGTCCAGCCCGCCGATGTGCAGGCGGCGTGCCAGGCGCGTGCTTACCGCCACAACGAACCTGAGGAACGCCTGCTCGATGCCCTGGCCCAGGGGGAGCGGGTGATTCCTTTGTCGGGGCGGATGGAGGCCAGCGTCAACGGCCTGAGCGTGGTGATGCTCGGCGACTACAGCTTTGGCTTTCCAGTGCGCGTCACAGCACGCACCCATGCGGGGGACAAAGGACTGCTGAGCATTGACCGTGAGGTCGATCTGTCCGGACCGATCCACGACAAGGGCGTGCTGGTGCTGCACAGCTACCTCATGTCCCTGTTTGCCCACCAGGCTCCGTTGGCGCTCGAAGCCAGTCTGGTGTTCGAGCAGGAATACGGCGGCATCGAAGGCGATTCGGCTTCGTGCGCCGAGCTCTATGCCTTGCTGTCTTCGCTCGCTGCCGTGCCGCTGGCACAGGGCATTGCCGTGACCGGTTCGCTCAATGCCAATGGTGACCTGTTGCCTGTGGGGGGCATCAACGAAAAGGTCGAGGGGTTCTTTCGCAGCTGTGAACGTGTGGGGCTCGATGGCACGCAGGGCGTGCTGATTCCAGAACGCAACCGGCGCCATCTGATGCTGGATGACCGTGTGATCGAGGCGGTTCGCCAGGGGCGCTTTCATGTCCATGCGGCAAGCACCGTGGCGCAAGGCATGACCTTGCTGTGTGGCTTGCCGTGGGGGGAACTCGGGCCCAACGGTTACCCTGCCGGCAGTCTGCTGGGCCGTGCACAGGCCCGTCTGCACCGTTTGCGGCAGGCTTTCGATGCCACCGGCGCGCACCACGAGCAGCCCGCGCACAAGCGCCGCCATTTGCATGACCACTGATGCGCGATGCCCAATGCGCAAGCACTGAAGTTCATTTCCCCCATTTGCACGGAAACCCGACATGGACCGCAAGACCCTTTGGCACCTGTTGTATTGGATGGCTGCGCTGCTGCTCTTGCTGAGTTTGCAGAACTGGTTGGGAGGCGGGCAGACCCAGCTGGTGCCCTACAGCGAGTTCGAACAGGCCTTGCAAGATGGACGGTTGCAGGAAGTGGTGGTGACCGACACCCACCTGAGCGGCCATCTGAAAACGCCAGAGCAGGGCAAGACCGAGCTGGTGGCGGTGCGGGTGGAGCCCGAGCTGGCCGCTTGGCTGGACGCCTACCAGGTGCCTTACCGCGCGGTACTGCAAAGCAGCTTGCTGCGCGATGTGCTGTCCTGGATCCTGCCTTCACTGGTTTTCTTTGGCTTGTGGTGGCTGCTGATCCGCAAGCTGGTGCAAAAGCAGGGCATGGGCGGACTCATGCAGATCGGCCAGAGTCGGGCCAAGGTGCATGTGACGCAGGACACCGGTGTGACATTCGCCGATGTGGCCGGCGTGGATGAAGCCAAGCAGGAACTCAAGGAAGTGGTGGATTTCCTCAAGCACCCGCAAGACTACGGCCGATTGGGGGCGCATATCCCCAAGGGCGTGCTGCTGGTGGGGCCGCCCGGCACGGGCAAGACCCTGTTGGCCAAGGCGGTGGCCGGTGAAGCCGGGGTGCCGTTCTTTTCCATGTCGGGCAGCGAGTTCGTCGAACTGTTTGTGGGTGTAGGGGCCTCGCGGGTACGCGATCTGTTCGAGCAGGCGCGCAAACTGGCACCGGCCATCGTGTTCATCGACGAGCTGGACGCGCTGGGCCGGGCGCGCGGCGTGTACGGTGGCTGGGGCGGGCACGACGAGAAAGAGCAGACCCTCAATCAGCTGCTGGCCGAGATGGACGGCTTTGACACCCAGGCCGGCGTCATCATTTTGGCGGCCACCAACCGCCCTGAAATTCTGGACCCGGCCCTGCTGCGCGCAGGCCGATTTGACCGGCAGGTGCTGGTGGACAAGCCCGACAAGAAAGGGCGGCTGGACATCCTGCAGGTGCATGCGCGCCGCGTCACACTCGCTCCCGAACTCTCGCTCGACGAGGTGGCGGCGCTGACGCCGGGCTTTTCGGGAGCCGATCTGGCCAATCTGGTCAACGAAGCCACCATCGTCGCCACCCGGCGTCAGGCCAGTCACGTCACGCTGGCCGATTTCACCGCTGCCATCGAGCGCATCGTGGCGGGCCTTGAAAAACGCAACCGCCTGCTCAACCCTGCCGAACGCCGCACTGTGGCCCACCACGAAATCGGTCATGCGCTGGTGGCCCTGAGCCTGCCGGGCAGCGACGTGGTGCACAAGGTCTCGATCATCCCGCGCGGCATCGGCTCGCTGGGCTACACCATCCAGCGCCCGCTGGAAGACCGCTACCTGATGACACGCGAAGAGCTGGACAACCGCATCTGCGTGCTGCTGGGCGGGCGCGCCGCCGAGCAGCTGATGCTGGGCACGGTGTCGACCGGAGCTGCTGACGATCTGGTCAAAGCCACGCAGCTGGCGCGCGACATGGTGATGCGCCACGGCATGGACGAGGCGCTGGGCTGCGTGAGCTACGACAGCCCGCACCCGCCGATGCTGATGGACGGTCTGCCCGACGACTGGCGTGCCCGCCCGCCGGTGTCCGAGGCCACCCAGGCGGCCATGGATGGGGCGGTGCACGACATCATCGCTGCCGCGCTGCAGCGTGCGACAGACCTGTTGGCGCAGCGCCGCGCGGTGATCGAACGCTGTGTCCATGCCTTGCTGGAGCGTGAAACGCTGGATGCGGAGGCGTTGCGCAGACTGATCGAGGGCTGAGGGGGAGCGCAAGCATCTGCTGACTCGAGACCCGGCAGGCCTGCCCTGGCTTATTCCGAAAGGGTCGAGTCCGACAGGGAGGAGGTCCAGGTGAGCTCGGCTTCGAAACCCCGATCACTGCCCGTGGCGGGGGAGCGCAGTTGCAAGCCGATTCCCATGGGGGTTAGCAGTGTCCGCACGATTGACAGGCCAAGCCCTGCGCCATGGCTGTCTGGGCGCGCCCGGTAAAAGCGCTCGTGCAGTCGCTCCAGCGTTGCGACCGGCAAGGGTTCGCAGTCGTTGGCGATCCAGATGCGCGTGGGTGATGTGCGCAGTTCAACGCGAACTGCACTGCCAGGCGTGGCGTACTTGATGGCGTTTTCCAGCAGGTTCCCGAGCACGATCCCTAAAGCGTCCACATCGCCTTCAACGGTCACGGGCGATACCGCAAGGCCCAAGTCTATTTTCGCCCCAGTGCGCCAGCGGTGGTCGTTGCAAAGCAGCTGCAGCAATGGCCCCAGATCGACGACACCGCGCTTGAAGGCTATGCCGGACTCTGCACGGGCCAGTTGCAGGAGTTTCTCGCTCAGGGTCTGCAGGCGTTGCAGCAGTTGGCGAACGGTAGACAGTGTTTTTCGTTGCTCCTCGGTGAGCGCAGTTTTTTCGAGCAGGCTCATCTGAACAGCCGCCGCAGCCAACGGGGTACGCAGTTCGTGGGCGCTGTTGGCCGTGAAATGGCGCTCCGCTTCGAGCGCGGACTTCAGGCGATGCATCAGCTGATTGAGCGTGTGGGCCAGGGGTTGAAGTTCCTGCGGCAAGTCTTGTGTGGATACAGGTTTGAGGTCTGAGCTTCCCCTGCGGGAGAGTTCAGCATCGAGCATTCGCAATGGCTGGCTGGCTTTTTTGACAATGACCAGCAGGCTCAGTGCCGACAAAGGAAGCAAGGCCAGCAAGGGCATGAGCAAAAACGTCAGCGTGTTCAGCAAGGTTTCTGATCGATGGCCGGATCTCTCGGCAATCGCCAGCAGGTAGTCGCCGTTGCGGCTTCTTTCGATGTAGACCAGATGGTCCTCGGTGTCCTGAAAGCCAGGTTTGAGTTCAGGTGCAAGCGGTGTGGTGGGCGCCGCGTGCGATCGCAGCAGCATCCGGCCAGAGGCATGGAACATTTGGTAGACCAGGTATTCCTTGTGCTGCGCAGGCTCAAGCGCACCTTCATCGGCTGCCTGTGGATGCTCCATGGCATGGTCTTCGGGGTCCAGCTGCATGATCGCCAACGGCAGCAGGCGCTGGGCGGTTTCCTGCAGGCTCGCATCGAAGATCTCGTCGGTTTCGTGCTTGATCACCAGCGCAACCGAAACCACCATCCCTGTCCAGAGCACCACCAGGATCAGCAGTGTCGATCCGAGCAATTGCCGAACGATGCTGCCCGATGTCATGACTCGGCCTCATGGACCAGACGATACCCAAGACCCCTGATGGTTTCTACTCGCTGTCTGCCAATTTTTTTTCGAATGCGGCTGATGTAGACCTCCAGCGTGTTGCTGCCGACTTCATCGGCAAAGCTGTAGAGCGTCTGATCCAGTGTGTCCTTGGTGACGATTCGCCCGGGGCGGCTGGCCAGTTTTTCAAGCACAGCCCACTCCTTGGCGGTCAGATCAATGTCCATGTCGCCCACCCGTGCCCGTCGTCCCTGAAGGTCCAGCGCCAGTGAGCCCACATTCAGCCAGGTGCTGGCGCTGCCCTGGGCGCGGCGCAGCACTGCTCCCAATCGGGCGAGCAGCTCCTGCACGTCAAAAGGCTTGACCACATAGTCGTCTGCGCCGCGTTGCAGGCCTGCAATCCTGTCAGAGACTTGGTCACGCGCCGTCATGATGATCACGGGGGTGGTGTTGCCGCGCGCGCGCAGCTTGCCAAGCCAGTCCATGCCATCACCATCCGGCAGGTAAAGGTCGAGTAGCACGGCGTCGTAGGTGCTGATCCGGATGGCAGTGTCGGCGCTGTCCAGGCTGGCAACGGGGTCAACGGCGAAACCCTCGGCACGCAGCATCGCGGTCAGTGCCTCGCTCAGCGCAGATTCGTCTTCAATCAATAAAAGTTTCATGGCCAGCACTTGGGGTGGGGCCAGTGTAGCGGCTGCATGTCTTATGCGGCACGATGGCCGGTGGGGCCGTGGGCCGTTCAGCTTGGGTTCATGTGATCCGTCTAGATTGCGTGGGTAACCATCGGCAGGACGCCAAGAACAGGGCGATGGATGGCGCCCATTCATGCGCTTCTTGGCTGCACCCTGCTGGCTTTGTCCATGTGGCATGGGCGCTTGCACGGAGCAGGTCCTGATCGAGCGTCCCGTCTTCATGCCTGGCCGAGCGGGATGTTGCCGGTCTTTGCTTTGGGGAACCAGACATTCATGAATGACAGCTCAGGCCCGCACCTCACAGGGCTGCAGGAAAACGTTTTCCTCCGCTATTTCATCTTTTTCTTGCTGATCGCTTTCAGCTGGGATCTGGCGGACCTCGACCTGAAGGTCATGTCCTTGCTGGGCGACTCCAGAGGTTTTGCGTTCAAAAACCACCCTTTGCTGGCGCTGTGGCTCCATGACCGTGGCAAGCAATTGGCGTTGGTGGTTTTTTTGGCGATGGTGACATGGGTCTGGCGTCCGGTGGGGCCCTGGAAACAGTTGTCGAAGGATCAACGCGTGATGGCGTTGATCGCGGTGCTGGCCAGTTTGCTGTCGGTGAGCCTGATCAAACGCTACAGCTTGACCAGCTGTCCCTGGGAGCTTGAGGTTTTTGGGGGTGTCGCGCGTTACATCCCGCACTGGCAGTGGGGTGTGCATGACGGGGGGGGTGGAAGGTGTTTTCCGGGGGGGCACGCTTCTTCTGCGCTGGGCCTGATGCCGGCGAGCCTTCCATTTCTGGTCCACAGTCAGCCCTCTTTGAGAAAAACGGGTCGACGGATTTTTCTCCTGACTTCAGGGACTGGCTTGCTCTTTGGTCTGGTTCAGACCCTGCGCGGCGCGCATTACCCCAGCCACACGCTGTGGACGGCGGTCATTTGTTGGGCGACGGGTGCAGGGGTGTACCTGGCATTGCAGCGTCGCAGGATCGTCTTGGTCCAGTAGCAAAAGTCCCCCAGGCAACCACGCAGAGCGCATGGCCTAAATGCGATCTGCGCGGCTGCCCGGCCAGTGGCCAAACGACAGGCCTAATCATCGAGATCCCAAAGCCGGTGTGTGTCGAGTTCGATGCGTGCCTGGTTGTGCAGACTGTCCAGCAAGAGGCGCTGGCTGGCGAGCTGCTGTTCGTTGGCAAGGCGCCGGTTCTGGATCAGCTCGGTCATGCTGTGCTCACCCAGGGTGTAGGCCGTGAGGGACTTGTCGGCCGCCAGCCGCTGGGTTGCGGCGGCTGCGCGCAGGGCAACCAGCGCCTGGGCCTGCTGCGCCAGCTGTTGCCAGCGGGCCTCAAAGTCTGCGGTCAGCTGGCGTTCGAGCTGCTGTACCTGCTGCGCCAGGGCATGCGCCTCGGCCAGGGCCGCCCGAGCCTGGCTTTCGCGGTACGTGCCTGACAGCGGCACCGCCACCGAGACACCCGCCAGCTGCTCGCTGCCAGCGCGTTCGCGCGCGGTGTAGAAACCCACGGTTGGATCGGGCCAGCGGTCACGCTCCAGACGTTCCGCCAGCTGCTGCTGGCGGCGGGCTTCGGCGCGCAGCAGGTTCAGTTCGTGGTGATGGGTCAGAAAGTCCTGCAGTGCCGCCTCCAGCGGCTGAGCGGGCAGTGCCGGTGTGGGGACATCGTCCTCGGGGCCGCGCGGCTGGGGCAGTCCCGGGTACAGGCGTTGCAGCTGCGCGATGCTGCGTTGCAGCTCAGCCTGCGCCAGACGGCTGGTGGCCTCGCTGCGTTGCAGTTCGGCCTTGGCCAGTCGGGCGTCCAGTTGGGAAACGTCGCCCTGACGCAGCCGCACCTGCGCCTGACGGTCCAGCTCGCGTGCCAACTGCAGTTCGCGCTCGGCGTTGTCGGCATCCAGCCGCGCACGCAACGCGCCAAACCATTGTGTCAGCAGCGTGCGGCTGGCCTCGTGCAGCGCATCGGCCAGGCCAATGCGCGCAACTTCGCGGTCCTGCTCTGCCAAGCGCGCGTCCATGTCGGCCTTGCCCCAGAGGCGCAGCGGGCGTTCCAGCGCCAGCGTGGTTTCGGCAAAGCGTTCCTGCGGTTCGCGCACGCGGCGCTGCTGCTGGTTCAGGCGCACGGCCCATTCGCCGCTGCCCGCTTCGATGCCACGCGCGCGTTGCAGCTGCGCCTCCTGTCGGGCGCGGGCGGACTGGATCAGTGGGCTGGCCTGCAGCACCGGGGCCACTTGGGCGGTGGGCGGCAGCCAGTCTTCCAGCGTCCGGGCCTGTGTGCCAGCCGTGAGCATCGCCAGTGCCAGCAGGGTATGTCTGAAAAGTGTCGCGCTCATCGTTCGCTCCAGCGTTCAAAGATCAAAGGCAGCAGCAGCAGGGTCAGCAGCGTGGCGCTGACCAGGCCGCCGGTGACGACGATGGCCAGTGGCTTCTGGATTTCGGAGCCCGGCCCGGTGGCGAACAGCAGCGGGACCATGCCCAGGGCGGTGATGATGGCCGTCATCAGCACCGGCCGCAGACGCCGCTCGCTGCCCAGCCGCACCACTGCGGCGAGGTCCTCGCCGTTGGCCAGGCGTTCGTTGAAATGCGTGACCATCACCACGCCGTTGAGCACCGCGATGCCCAGGAGCGCAATGAAGCCCACCGAGGCCGGCACCGACAGGTACTGGCCCGACAGGGCCAGCGCCACCACGCCGCCGACCAGTGCGAACGGGATGTTGACGAAGACGATGGCGGCCTGACGCGGCGAGCCAAAGGTCAGGCTGAGGATCAGGAAGATCAGGCCCATGGCGGCGGGAATCACGATGGCCAGTCGCGCAGCGGCGCGCTGCTGGTTCTCGAACTGGCCGCCCCAGACCACCTGCACCTCGGGCGGCAGGCCGAGCGCGGCCACCGCCTTTTGTGCGTCCTGTACAAAACCCGTGAGGTCGCGGCCCTCCACCGAGACCTGGATGGTGGTCAGGCGCTGGCTGAGTTCGTGGTCGATGCGGATTGGCCCTTCGGTCTGTCGGATGTCCGCCAGCGCACTGGCGGGCCAGGTGCGGCCGTCGGGTGCGGTGATGGGCAGGTTGCGCAGGCGCTCGGGGCTCTGGCGCACGCTGTCGGCGCCGCGCAGGGTCAGTGGCGTGCGGATGCCGCCTTCGAGCACCAGACCCACGGTGTCGCCTTCGATTTGCTGGCGCAGCGCCTGCTGCACGGCTTCCACGCTCAGGCCGGCCTGGCCCATCGCATGGCGCTGCAGCGCCACCGTGAGGTAGGGCATGCCTTCGGCCTTGGGCGCGATCACTTCGGCGGCGCCGCTCACGCCACGCACCGCTTCGGCCACGCGCTGGGCGGTGTGGATCAGCTGGTTCAGGTCGTTGCCGAAGAGCTTGATGGCCACGTCGCCGCGCGTGCCGGTCAGCATTTCGGAAATGCGCATCTCGATCGGCTGGGTGAAGCCGTAGACCAGACCCGGGAAGCCGTCGAGCACCTGCCGCAGCGCATCGATGATGTCTTCCTTGCTGCCGCGCCACTGCTCCCGCGGCTTGAGCACGAGGAAGGTGTCGGTCTCGTACAGGCCCATCGGGTCCAGGCCCAGCTCGTCGGAGCCGACGCGGGCCACGATCGACTGCACCTCGGGCACTTGGGCCAGGATGGCTTGCTGCACCCGCGTGTCGAGTTCGACGGACGCGTCCAGCGTGATCGAGGAGTCCTTTTGCAGCTGCACCAGGATGTCGCCCTCGTCCAGCGTGGGCATGAAGGTCTTGCCGATCTGGGTGTACAGCCCGGCGGCCAGCACCAGCGAGCCGATCGCCACACCAAACAGGGCCCTGGGGTGCCGCCAGCAGGCGTCGCGCAGGCGCACGTAGCCGGCCAGCAGATGGCGCATCAGCGCCGGCTCGTGGGCACCCTGCACCTTCAGCACCAGCGAGGCCAGCGCCGGGATCACGGTGAAGGCGATCAGCAGCGAAGCCGCCAGCGCCATCACGATGGTCACGGCCACCGGCGAGAACAGCTTGCCTTCGAGGTCCTGCAGTGTCAGCAGCGGCAAAAACACCACGCCAATGATCACCACCCCGGCCACCACCGGCTGCACCACCTGACGCACCGCGTGCAGCACGCGTTCGGTCATGGTCACCTCGCGGGCCTGGGCATGGCTGCCCAGCTGGGTTTCGATGTTTTCAACCACCACCACCGAGGCATCGACCAGCATGCCCAAAGCGATCGCCAGTCCACCCAGGCTCATCAGGTTGGCGGTGATGCCCACCGCATGCATCAGCAAAAAGGTGGCCAGCAGCGACAGCGGCAGCGACACCGCCACCACCAGCGCGGCGCGCACACCGCCCAGAAAGAGGTACAGCACCACGCAGACCAGCACCGCCGCTTCCATCAGGGCCTTTGTGACGGTGCCGGCGGCGCGGGCCACCAGTTCGCCGCGGTTGTAGAAGGTGCGGATCGTCATGCCAGGCGGCAGGCGTTTTTGCACGCTGGCGATGCGCGCGTCCAGCGCCGTCACCAGTTCGCGGGCGTTCACGCCGCGCAGGCCCAGCACCAGGCCTTGGACGGCCTCGCCATGCCCGTCCTGCGTGACGGCGCCGTAGCGGGTCAGCGCCCCGGTGCGCACGGTGGCGATGTCGTCCAGCAGCACCTTGCCGTGGCTGCGCGGCGCCTCGATGCGGATCGCGCGCAGGTCATCGAGTGTGCGCACCGCGCCCTCAACGCGTACCACCAGCGAGGTCTCGCCCGCCAGCATGCGGCCGGCACCGTCGTTGCTGTTGTTCGCCGCAAGCGCCTGCCGCAGCTGCGACATCGACACGCCCAGCGCCGCCATGCGTTCCGGACGTGGCACCACCTCAAAGGTCTGCACTTCGCCGCCCAGCGCATTGACTTCGGCTACGCCGGGCACGGTGCGCAGCTCGGGCCGGATGGTCCAGTCCAGCGCGCGGCGTTTTTCGGCGAGGCTGAAGTCGCCTTCGACGGTGAACATGTACAGCTCGGACAGCGGGGTGGTAATCGGCGCCAGACCGCCGCTCACGCCAGCGGGCAGGTCGCCCATGACGCCCGAGAGCCGTTCGCTGACCTGCTGACGCGCCCAGTAGATGTCGGTGCCTTCCTCAAAGTCGAGCGTGATGTCGGCGATGCCGTATTTGGACACCGAGCGCACCATGCGTTTTTTGGGGATGCTCAGCAGTTCCTGTTCGATCGGGCGCACCACGCGCAGCTCGACCTCTTCGGGCGTCATGCCCGGGATCTTGAGGATGATCTTGGCCTGCGTGGGCGAGATGTCGGGAAAGGCGTCGATGGGCAGCTGGAACCAGGCCCGCAGCCCGGCCAGCGCCAACAGGGCGGCCAGTAGCAGGGTCAGCGTGCGCCAGCGCAGCGCCGTGTGGATGAGTTTTTCCATGGTCGGCCCGCCTTCAGTCGGCTTTCTGCAACAGCGGGCGCAGGGCGGCCAGGCCGGTGCTGGCCACGCGTTGCTGCGCGTTCAGGGGGCCTTGCACCGTGGCGCTGTCGTCGTTGCTGCTGAGCACCTGCACCGCGGTGGGTGCGTAGCCCGTGGCCGTGGCCACCAGCACCCAGCTTTGCCCTTGCATCTGCAACAGGGCGCGTGCGGGCACCTGCCAGGCCGCTGCCGCTTTCGGATCGGTGGCCGGGTGCAGCTGCACCTGCAGTGCTTCGCCAGCCTGCAAGCGGCCAGGCACCGTCACGCGCGCGCGCGCACGGGCCTGCTGTGAGGCGTCCAGGCTGCGGCTGACGCCCAGCAGCACGGCCCGGGCTTCGTGGCTGGGGACACTGACCGCGTCGCCTGTGCGCAGCCGCGCCGCCTTCTCGCCCGAGAGGGTGATGTCCAGCTGCAGCTGGCGCAGGTCGGCGATGCGAAACAGCACCGTGCCGGCCTCGACGCGCTGGCCCACACTGGCCTGCACATCGACCACGGTGCCGGCGCGCGGCGCCACCAGCTGGCCGCTGGCGTAGTCGCTGCCGCTACCCAGACCGCTGGCCTGCAGGGCCGAGCGTTGCGCCTGCCAGTGGGCTTCGGCGGCCTGCTGGCGGTTTCGGGTGACCTGCAGCCGGGCGGCGGGGATGATGCCTTCGTCGTGCATGGCCTGGTCACGCTGCAGCGCCGCCTGGGCGTTGCGGGCTTCGAGTTCTGCCTCGCGCAGTTGGCGGCGCGCATCCGCCAGCTGCGGGCTGCCGAGCAGGGCCAGGGGGGCGCCAGCCCGTACGCTGTCGCCCAGCCCGGTGTCCAGCCGCGCGATCACGCCGGCCATGGGCGCTGCCACCGTGACCTCCTGACCGGGTGGCACGGTCACAGTGGCCGAAGCCAGCAACTGCTGCTGGCCAGCCGGCAGAACTGGGCTGGTGCGCACGCCCAGGGCGGCCTGCTGGGGAGCGTCGAGGGTGATGGCGGGCAGGGGGACACTGCCTTGCGCAAAGGTCGGTGGGGTCAGTTGGGTGGCGCACAGCAACAAAGCGCCTGTCAGGGGTCGGATCATGACCTGCTCCAGAAAAAACCGGCAACACGCGCTGCCCATGCGGCAGCACACCAGGGCACTTGGCGTGCCCGAAAACGGGGCGTCAGTGGGCAGGCGGCGCCAGGCAGGGAGGTGGCAAGCCGGGGCGGTAGCGCGTCCCGGCTGGCGGTCGTGCACGGTCCGGGCGGGGCAGGGCCACGCCCAGCAGAGACAGCAGCGGAAGCACCGCCATCAGCAGATTCCAAGCCAGGTCGGGCAGGCTTTCGTCTTCCGATTGAGGGATCGATGCCGCCACACCCAGCGCAGGCGATTCATCTTGCGGACTTTGCAGGGCCATGACGGTGGGCGCGCTGGCATGCACCGCATGCACACCATCCAGATGGAAACCGGTGTCGTGGCTGGCCCCGAAATGGCCATGCAGGAAGGGCCCCAGCGCGAGCAGCCCGGCCAGCAGCAGGGTCAGGCAGCGGTGCAACAGGCAAGGGGCTGAAATGTTCACGACTGAATTATAGAAATGCGCCGTGTCAGCACCGTGACGCTGCTCACGCACAGCAGGCTGCAGGCCAGCGCAATGCCCCAGGCCGACAGTGGCAAGGGGGCAAGTGCCAGCGGTGCGGCCAGCAGCGGCCAGTACATCAGCGCTGCCAGCAGGGCGAGTGTGGCTGCGCCCAGTCCCCAGGCCACCGGGTGGCTGCGCCGCCAGCTGCGGCCGCTGCCGATCAGGATCAGCGCGGTGTTGCCGCCAACCAGGGTGAGCATGGCCAGGCTGCGCACCGCAGGCGAGTCCACAGGCCACTGTGCCGACTGGGTTCCCCAGAGCAGCGACAGGGCAATGGCGCCGCCCAAGCCCAGGCCTTGCAGCCCGGCCTGGGCCAGTTCACGGGCACCGAACAGCGGGCGGTGGGTGTCGCGCGGCGGCCGCTGCATCACGTTGGCCGCTTCAGCTTCGTGTTCGAAAGCGATCGCGCAGGCCGGATCGATCACGAGTTCCAGCAACGCCAGGTGCAAGGGCAACAACAGGGCAGGGCCGCCAAGCAAAGGCCACAGCGCCAGCAGCGCGATCGGAATGTGGATGGCGAAGATGTAGCGCATTGACAAGCCAAGGTTGTCAAAAATGCGGCGCCCGGTACGTATGCCGCGCACGATGGCGCTGAATCGGTCGTCCACCAGCACCAGATCGGAGGCTTCGCGGGCCACGTCGGTGCCGCGCTGACCCATGGCGATGCCGACATGCGCAGCATGCAGTGCGGGTGCATCGTTCACGCCATCGCCCGTCATGGCCACCACTTCGCCGCTGGCCTGCAGGGCTTGTACCAGGCGCAGTTTCTGCGTCGGTGTGATGCGGGCACAGATGCGCACCTGCCGCAGGCGCTCGCGCAAGGCGGCATCGTCCAGACGGGCCAGTTCGTCGCCCGTGAGCACATCGCCATCGAGGCGCTCACCCTGCAGACCGGCCTGAGCGGCGATCACGCGCGCGGTGGCTGGGTAGTCGCCGGTGATCATGATCACGCGGATGCCGGCGCTGTGGCATTGCGCAATCGCTTCCTGAATGTCCGGACGCAGCGGGTCGGTCAGGCCGATCAGGCCCAGCCACTCGAAATTCAGATCGTGCGGACTGCCCGGAAAATCGGTGCCCGCCAGTTGTCCACGGGCCACACCCAGCACGCGCAGGCCCAGGCCGGCGAGTTGGTTGGCGGTGGCCAGCCATTGCTGGCGATCGGCATCGCCGAGATGGCAAAGCGCCATCACGGCCTCGGGCGCGCCTTTGGTTGAAATGCTGTGGTCATTGCCTTTGTCCATCGGCTCGCCAGTGCGCCAGATGTGGGACATGGCCGGGAGCGCCGGACTGAGCGCATAGCTGTGCACCAGCGTCCAGTCCTCGTGCAGATGGCCGGTGTCCTGCAGGTGCTCGGCCCCCATGCGGTGGAAGGCATGTTCCATCGGGTCGAACGGTTCGGGCGCGCTGGCCAGGATGGCGTGCTCCAGCAGGGGCCGAAATTGCGGTGCCAGCGTGGGCAAGGTGGTGCCTGGCCAGTGCAGCACCTGGGGCGCATGGGCCTGGCCCATGGCCAGCGCGGTCACGGTCATCTGGTTTTGGGTGAGCGTACCGGTCTTGTCGGTGCACAGCACCGAGACCGCACCCAGGGTTTCGATGGCATTGATGCGCCGGGTCAGCACACCCTCGCGTGTGAGGCGACGCGCGCCCAGAGCGGGGAACAGGGTTTGCACCACCGGGTATTCCTCGGGCAGCAGGGCCATGGCCAGCGCGATGGCCGACAATGCAGCGGCCAGCCAGTCGCCGTGGCGCAAGCCGAGCGTGAACACCATCACCAGGCACAGCACGGCCACGCCCCAGGCCAGCTTGTGCACCAGCGCGGCGGTTTGCCGCTGCAGTGGGCTGGGCGGCTCATGGGCCTGGGCCAGGGCGGCGCCGATCTGGCCCACCTGGCTGCGCGCGCCGGTGGCCATGACCTGGGCCAGACCCTGACCACGCACCACATGGCAGGCGGCAAACACGGCCGGGGTATCGTCGCCTCCAGGTGCAATGGCTTCGGGCGGCCATTCGGGGGCGGCGCGTTTGCCTACGGGTACGGATTCGCCGGTCAGCAGCGATTCGTCCACCTGCAGGTGCTGCGCCTGCAACAGCCAGCCGTCGGCGGCGATGCGGTCGCCCTCGGCCAGCAGCAGCAGGTCGCCGGGCACCACTTCGCGGGCCGCGATGCGCTGAACCTGACCGTCACGCAGCACGCGTGCCTGAGGCTGGGTCAGGCCGCGCAGCGCTTGCAGGGCCGCATCGGCGCGGCCTTCCTGCCAGAAAGTCATGCCCAGCACCGCCAACACGAACAGCGCCAGGGTCAGGCCTTCGACGATGTCGCCCAGCACCATGTAAAGCAATGCGGCAGCCACCAGCAGCATGAACATCGGCTCGCGCGCCATGTCCAGCAAGCGGCCCATCAGGGTGCGTGGGTGTTCGGCGTCCGCTGCATTGGGCCCGAAGCGGGCCAGACGCTCGCGGGCCTCGGCGGTGCTCAGGCCGGCCGGATCGGACGATGCGCAGGTGGGCGACATGGGGCCAGTATCTCCCGGAAACGTTGAGCGTGGTGTAACCAGCGCCTGAGCTGTCGCCGCACGGACACCGCGCGCGAAGGGACTTGCCTACAGTGGAGCGCATGAAAGTTTTTGCCCAACTCTCCGATCTGGCCGCCTGTGTCGGCCAGCATGTGGCCACCACCGACTGGCTGACCATCACGCAGGACCAGGTCCAGCAATTTGCCGATGCCACGCATGACCAGCAATGGATCCATGTGGACGTGGAGCGTGCGAAGCAGGGCCCGTTTGGTGCGCCGATCGCGCACGGGTTCCTCACGCTGTCGCTGCTGTCCAAATTCTTTGGCGATGCGGTGCATGTCCAGCAGGCCCGCATGGGTGTGAACTATGGCCTCAACAAGGTGCGTTTTCCGGCGCCGGTGCCGGTGGGCAGTCGCGTGCGCGCGCACCTGACGCTGGCCGAGGCCACCCCCATCGATGGTGGTCTGCAGATCCAGTGGAACGTGACGATCGAGCGAGAAGGCAGCGACAAGCCGGTGTGTGTGGCCGAGTCACTGGCCCGGCTTTACGTCTGAGCAGGCGGGTTCACGGCGCCCGCAAATCCGTTTTGCCGCCAGGCCTCGAACACCGTCACCGCCACGGCGTTGGACAGGTTCAGGCTGCGCTGGCCGTCGCGCATGGGCAGACGGATGCGCTGAGCGACGGGGAAGCTGTCGCGCAGTTCGGGTGCCAGTCCACGGCTTTCCGCGCCAAACACGAACCAGTCGCCCGGCTCGAATGCCCGTTCGTGGCTGTGCTGGCTGCCCCGGGTGGTCAGGGCAAACATCCGCGTTGGGTCTGGCCGTTCGGTTTCGATGAAAGCCTGCCAATGGGCGTGGCGTTTCACATCGGCGTACTCGTGGTAATCGAGCCCTGCGCGGCGCATGAGCTTGTCGTCCATGGAAAAGCCCAAGGGCTCGATCAGGTGCAGGGCGCAACCGGTGTTGGCCGCCAGCCGGATCACGTTGCCGGTGTTGGGCGGGATTTCGGGTTCAACGAGGACGATGCGGAACATGACGCCATTGTCGCAGCCGCTCAGATGCCGTCGGCGTGGGAGTTGTCGTCTTCCCCCAGACCCGTGCGGGCCAGCACGAGGGCAATGACCTGCGTTGCGCCGGCCTGCAGCAGCACCTGTGCGGCGGTGTGCAGCGATGCGCCGCTCGTCATCACGTCGTCCACCAGCAGCAGGCGACGGCCACGCACTTCGCCGGCGCGCAGTGGATTGACGGCAAATGCACCTTGCAGGTTGGCCAGTCGCCCGGAGCGGGGCAAGGTGCGTTGCGCCGGGGTGTGGCGGATGCGCAGCAGCAGGTGGGGATCGGCCTTGTCCGGTGCCAGACGGCGCGCCAGCAGCCAGGATTGGTTGTAGCCGCGTTCGGCCAGACGTTCGCGCGAGAGCGGCATGGGCAGCACCCCGTCGGCGTCGTGCAGCGCGTCTTCGGCGCCAGTGGCGCTGCGCATCAGCCAGGCCAGCTGCCGATCCCAGCCGGGCTGCTGGCGGAACTTGAAGCGGGCCACCAGATCGCGCCAGGGCCAGGCGTAGTCCACCGCGCTCAGGCAACGCGTCAGCGGGGGAGGGGACTGGATACAGGCGCCGCAGCGCAGCACGCCTTCGGGTACGGGCAGAGCGCAGGTGCTGCAGCGCGGAACAGGGTGGGCAAAGCGGGTGATGCAGGTTTCGCACACGGGTTCGGCCGGCCATTGCCGGCAAATGGCACAGCGGCTGGGCATGTGCCAACCTGTGCCCATGCCCTTTGCGCTGGACCAGGCTTTGTACAGCCAGTGTCCGAGACCTTCTCCCATGGGGCCAATATACTGCCCGGTCTTTCCATGAGCACATCCGAAAAACCCCCAACCCTGGACCCAGTGGCGGCACGCCGCTGGGCGGCACGCCCTTTGCCGGTCTCGGCGTGGTTGCACGAAGAGGTGGCGCGCCGCATGCAGGAGCGTTTGGACGTGATCAAGCTGCAGCCCCAGGCCTGGGCCGATTGGGAGCCCCTGCGTGGCGGCCTGCAGGCCCATCAGGCCTTGCGCGCGCGCTACCCGCAGGCAGCGGTCTGGCAGGTGCTGGCGCAGGCCGACGAGGCGGCCCGGGTGCAGGCCCAGACGATGTCAGCCTGGTGGCAGCCCTCGCGCTGGACGGGGCCTAAGGTGAACGCAGGCGAGCCGTCAGCAGGCGACGTGCAGATGGTGTGGGCCAACATGCTGCTGCACCAGGTGGCCGATCCGCAGGCCCTGATCGGGCGATGGCACCGCGCACTGGCAGTCGACGGTTTTCTGATGTTTTCCTGTCTTGGGCCGGACACCTTGCGTGAGTTGCGGGCCGTGCATGCGGTCATGTCTTGGCCGTCGCCGGCGCACGAATTCACCGACATGCACGATCTGGGAGACATGCTGGTCCATGCCGGTTTTGCCGAACCGGTGATGGACATGGAGCGCATCACGCTCACATTCGAGACACCTGAACGTTTGCAACAGGAATTGCGTGAGCTGGGGCGGAACCTGCACGCTCTCCGTTTTGAAGGTTTGCGGGGACGTGACTGGCATCGCCAATGGTTGCAGGCTGTGGCCGAAAAAGGCGAACGGGACCGGGATGGGCGCCTGAAACTGACTTTCGAGGTGGTTTATGGCCATGCGCTCAAACCGCAGACGCGTATCAAGATGTTGCCTCAAAGCCAGATCGGGCTGGATGACATGCGTCAAATGCTGGCGGATCGACGTGGCCCTCGGCTGTAAGCTTTGAGAAATATCAAAGCCTCTTCGCAAGTCGGCTAAAATCCCGCGGAATTTCATCCGTCTGCTGTCCTGCAGCGCGCAGTGTCATTGAAAGTTGATCCGTGTCCCATCCGGCATACCAGTTCGCTCAGGTGTCGGGTCCCAGCGTGAGCTGGCGGCTGCGACGCAACTGTTCGGTTACGCCTGCACAACTGCTGCTGGTGTACCTGATGCTATGCGCCTTGTCGCTGACGATCGGCGTGTTCTTCTGGTTTCAGGGGGCGCCTTTCGTGATCGGTTTCACCGGTCTGGAGCTGCTGGTGGTGGGCTGGGCCTTTGTGGTCTATGCCCGACATGCCACAGACGGCGAGTGGATTTCCCTGCAGGGCGCAAGCCTGGTGGTGGAGCGCGAAACTGCCGGCCGTCGCGAGCGGGCCGAGTTCGAGCGGCAATGGGTTCGTGTGGAGCCCAAGGCCGGCGAACACAGCCTGATCGAGTTGTCTGGCAGAGGGCGAAAAATCGAAGTGGGTCGCTTTGTGCGGCCCGAACTCCGTCAGGTACTGGCGGGGGAAATCAGACGGGCCTTGCGCGCAGCGTGAGGGCGGGCTCTGGACCGGATGGGTTCGGGGCTGTGGGTGTGGGATCTAACCGAGACTTGGAAGTTTGTGAGAACCATGAAGAACATTTCCAGAAAACTGGCTTCGCTGCTGTCCCGTGTGGGCATCTTCACGGGCATGGCGCTGGCGACAGCTGCCCACGCCGTCAATGACCTGCCGGGCGGCCCGGCCGTCAATCAGCTCAACCTGGGCCCGGCGGCCAGCAAGATCGCTGAATGGCAGCACGGCCTGCACTGGTTCATGCTGATCCTGTGCTCGGTCATCTTCGTGGCCGTGTTCGGTGTGATGTTCTATTCCATCTTCAAGCACCGCAAGGACAAGGGTTACAAGCCCGCCACCTTCACCGACTCTGTGGCGGTGGAGATCGCCTGGACCGTGGTGCCTTTCCTGATCGTGATTGGCATGGCCCTGCCGGCCACCAAGGTGCTGGTGGCCCAGAAGGACACCACCAACGCCGACCTGACCATCAAGATCACCGGTTACCAGTGGAAGTGGGGTTACGACTACCTCAAGGGTGAAGGGGAGGGGATCGGGTTCATTTCCACGCTCGACACCACCCAGCGGGCCATGTCTGACGCCGGCAAGCCCGAGGGCGACAACTACCTGCTGAAGGTGGACAACCCGCTGGTGGTGCCTGTGGGCAAGAAGGTCCGCATCATCACCACCGCCAACGACGTGATCCACGCCTGGATGATTCCCGCCTTTGGCGTCAAGCAGGACGCGATCCCCGGCTTCGTGCGCGACAACTGGTTCCGCGCCGACAAGACTGGCGATTTCTATGGCCAGTGCGTTGAGCTGTGCGGCAAGGAACACGCCTACATGCCCATCCATGTGAAGGTGCTTTCGGCTGAAGACTATTCCAAGTGGGTCGAAGGCGAAAAGAAGAAACTGGCTGCCAAGGCCGACGATCCTTCCAAGGTCTGGACCCTGGACGATCTGGCCAAGCGCGGCGAGAAGGTGTATGCCGCCAACTGCGCGGCCTGCCACCAGGCCAACGGCAAGGGCGCCGGTCCCATCAAGGCCGTCGATGGCTCGCCCGTGGTGCTGGACGCCGACAAGTCCAAACAGATTGCCGTGCTGCTCAACGGCCAGGCCAACGGCGCCATGCCGGCCTGGAAACAGCTGTCGGACACCGACATTGCGGCCGTGATCACCTACACCAAGAACAACTGGTCCAACAAGACCGGGCAGATCGTGCAGCCGGCTGATGTGCTGGCCGCCCGCAAGTAAGCCAGTACCGCAGATTTAGAAAAGAGGAAGTCAAGATGAGTGCCGTTCTCGACCATCACGATCACGCTCACGACGACCACGGTCACGCGCCCGCGGGCTGGCGTCGCTGGGTCTTTGCGACCAACCACAAGGACATCGGTACCCTGTACCTGCTGTTCAGCTTTGTCATGCTGATCATTGGCGGCATCTGCGCCATGATGATCCGTGCCGAGTTGTTCATGCCCGGTCTGCAAGTGGTCAACCCCGAGCTGTTCAACCAGTTCACCACCATGCACGGCCTGATCATGGTGTTCGGCGCCATCATGCCGGCCTTCGTGGGTTTTGCGAACTGGATGCTGCCGCTGCAGATCGGCGCTTCTGACATGGCGTTTGCCCGCATGAACAACTTCAGCTTCTGGCTGATGATCCCGGCTGCCATCATGCTGGCCGGTTCGTTCTTCATGCCCGGTGGCGCCCCCGCGGCTGGCTGGACGCTGTATGCGCCGCTGACGCTGCAGATGGGTCCCTCCATGGATGCCGGCATTTTCGCCATGCACATCCTGGGTGCCTCCTCCATCATGGGTTCGATCAACATCATCGTGACCATCCTCAACATGCGCGCCCCTGGCATGACGCTGATGAAGATGCCGATGTTTGCCTGGACCTGGCTGATCACCGCCTACCTGCTGATCGCCGTGATTCCGGTGCTGGCCGGCGCCATCACCATGACGCTCACCGACCGCCACTTTGGCACCAGCTTCTTCAACCCCGCCGGCGGCGGTGACCCGGTCATGTACCAGCACATTTTCTGGTTCTTCGGCCACCCCGAGGTGTATGTGCTGATCCTGCCGGCCTTCGGCATCGTCAGCCAGATCATCCCCGTGTTCGCCCGCAAGAAGCTGTTTGGCTACACCTCCATGGTCTATGCCACGGCCTCGATCGCGATCCTGTCCTTCATCGTGTGGGCACACCACATGTACACGACCGGCATGCCCGTCACCGGTCAGCTGTTCTTCATGTACGCCACCATGCTGATCGCCATCCCGACCGGTGTGAAGGTGTTCAACTGGATCGCCACCATGTGGCAAGGTTCGATGACCTTCGAGACCCCGATGCTGTGGGCCGTGGGCTTTATCTTCGTGTTCACCATGGGTGGTTTCACCGGCCTGATCCTGTCGATGGCGCCGCTGGACCAGCAGCTGCATGACACCTACTACGTGGTGGCCCACTTCCACTACACCATGGTGGCCGGCTCGCTGTTCTCCCTGTTCGGTGGTTTCTACTACTGGGCCCCCAAGTGGTCCGGCGTGATGTACAACGAAAAGCTGGGCAAGCTGCACTTCTGGGTGTCGCTGATCACCTTCAACGTGACCTTCTTCCCGCAGCACTTCCTGGGTCTGGCCGGCATGCCCCGACGCTATGCCGACTACCCGATGCAGTTCGCGGACTTCAACATGTTGTCCTCGATCGGTGCCTTTGGTTTCGGTATCACGCAGGTGCTGTTCTTCCTGTTCATCGTCATCCCCGTGATGCGTGGCAAGGGCGAGAAGGCTCCCCAGCGCCCCTGGGAAGCGGCTGAAGGTCTGGAGTGGGAAGTGCCCTCGCCGGCCCCCTTCCACACCTACGAGAATCCGCCCAAGCTCAACGCCGACGCGACCCGCGTGGTGGGCTGAGAGGTGACTGGCCATGACGACTGAACAACAACGCAAGAGCAATGTGCGCCTGGCCCTGATCCTGGCGTCCGTAGCCCTCACGTTCGCCTTGGGCTTCGTGGCCAAGATCGCCCTGTACGGACACTGATCGATTCCCATGAACCTGCGTGGCGCCAATTTGCAGATGCTGGGCAAGCTGGCCGTGATTGCGGTCGGCATGTTCGGTTTCGGCTATGCGCTGATCCCGATCTACAAGCACATCTGCGAGATCACCGGGATCAACATCCTGGCCCTGTCCGAAAGGGACATCCCGGGCCAGTCGGCGCGTGCCAATGTGGCCAACACGCAGGTCGACACCACACGCACCATCACCGTCGAGTTCGATGCGAACGCCCGTGGCCCCTGGGAATTCAAGCCTGAAAAACGCTCGATCCAGGTCCACCCTGGCGAATTGACCACGGTGATGTACGAGTTCCAGAACGTGCAGAACCGCACCATGGCCGCGCAGGCCATCCCGAGCTATGCCCCGAAGCAGGCCGCCAGCCACTTCAACAAGCTCGAGTGTTTCTGCTTTAACCAGTACACCTTGGCACCGGGTGAGAAAAAACAGTGGCCCGTGGCCTTTGTGATCGATCCCAAGCTGTCCAAGGACGTGACGACCATCACTCTGTCTTACACCTTCTTCGAGGTTGGCAGCGGCATCCCGCCTGCGCCTGTGGCGCAGACGGGCAAAGGGAGCGCAGCGCTGTGAACGATTCTGTGCAACCCCACCAGCGCAAGGGCGCATTCTTGCGCACCGTCAAGGCGGTGCTGTGGTCCTTCATCGGTCTGCGCAGCCGCGCCGAATTCAACAAGGACGTCACCCAGCTCAACCCGATCCACCTGATTGCCGTGGGTCTGGTGCTGGCCGTGGTGTTCGTGCTGGGGCTGCTGGCCCTGGTCAACTGGGTGGTGAGCCAACCCATCACCCTTTAAACCTTCAAGCATTCAAGTTTCACTAGAAAGCAAAAAGCAGGAGTCCCCATGAGTTCCACCGCACACGGCAGCACGCCTTACTACTACGTACCGCACGAGTCGCGGCATCCGGTCATGGCCTCGATCGGCCTGTTCTTCGTCATTCTGGGCGCAGGGCAATGGATCAACGGCTCGGGCTGGGGCATGTATTCCACGCTGTTTGGACTGGCCTGGTGGCTGGTCGTGCTCTACCAGTGGTTCAAGGATGCTGTGGCCGAGAGCGAAGGTGGCCTCTACAGTCACAAGATCGACCTGTCCTACCGCTGGAGCATGACCTGGTTCATCTTCTCGGAAGTGATGTTTTTCGGCGCCTTCTTCAGCGCCCTGTGGTGGGCCCGTGCCCACTCGGTGCCCGCCCTGGGCAGCCTGGACAACGCACTGCTGTGGCCCGATTTCAAGGCCGTGTGGCCGACCCTGTCTGCCGGCGCCACCACGTCGCCGGCCGGCATCGTCGAGCCCTTCCAGGTCATGACGCCTTTCTGGTTGCCCACCATCAACACCGCGCTGCTGCTGACCTCGGGCGTGACCTTGACGATCGCCCACCACGCTATGCAGCACGGTGACCGCGCCAAGACCATCAAGTTCATGTGGCTCACCGTGTTGCTGGGCATCGTCTTCCTGTTCGTGCAGGGCTACGAATACGCCCACGCCTGGAGCGACATGAACCTCAAGCTGTCGTCGGGTGTATATGGTTCCACCTTCTACATGTTGACCGGCTTCCACGGTTTCCACGTGTTCGTGGGCATGCTGATGCTGCTGTTCATCACCCTGCGCCTGCAAAAGGGCCACTTCACGGCCGAGCGCCACTTCGGTTTCGAAGGCGCCGCCTGGTACTGGCACTTTGTGGACGTGGTCTGGCTGGGCCTGTACATCCTGGTTTACTGGATGTGATGGCTGGTGAGCCTGCAACAAAAAAGCGCCCTCGGGCGCTTTTTTGTTGCAACGGTGGGCCTGGGTTTCAGGCCCCGGCAGGAATGCCGGTGGGGTTGATCCAGCCCATTTTCCAGGCGAGCAAAATGCACAGGAACAGCAAGATGGACAATCCCACCCGCAAGGCCAGTGCAGTGGCCATGCGGCCCTTGGGGGCGGCAGGTTCAGCCGGGTCGGTGGGTTTGGTGCCTCGCATCATGTACACCAAGGCCGATGCCAGTGAACCCAGAATGGCGACGAACGCCAGAGCAACAATGATTTTCATGACAGGGATTATCCGATGAGGGCTGCGCGCAGGACCTGGGTGCGCATACTGGTGCTGCTGCTGGCCTTGGCAGGTATCGCGCTGACGGCGGCCCTGGGGCGTTGGCAGCTTGGCCGCGCCGCCCAGAAGGAAGCTTTGGTCCAAATGCGCAGTGCGCAGGCCGCCTTGCCCGAACTCGATGGTCACACGCTCGCACAGCTTGGGTCAGGCGCCTCCGTTGGCGAGTCCCTGCTCTACCGACGCTTGGCTTTGCAGGGGGTCTGGCTGGCAGAGCACACGGTCTACCTGGACAACCGCCAGATGAATGGTCGCCCGGGTTTTTATGTGCTCACGCCGCTGCGTCTGAAAGGCGCCGACACTGTGGTGCTGGTTCAGCGCGGCTGGGTGCCCCGTCATTTCCAGGATCGGACGGCCCTGCCAAAGGTGGAGACACCGGCGGGCCTGGTGACGGTTCATGGACGCCTGCTCCCTTGGCCCTCGAAGGTCTATGACTTTGGCGAAGTGGAGGCGGGCTTGATACGGCAAAATCTCGTGCTGGAAGATTTTCGCCTGCAGACCCGCCTGCCCTTGCTGGCGCTGAGCCTCCAGCAGACCGATGCCGACAGCGAAGGCCTGCGGCGTGCCTGGCCGGAAATCGCCAGCGGTGTCGAAAAACACCATGGCTATGCCTTTCAATGGTTCGGGCTCAGCGGCCTGATTGCCTTTCTTTATGTCTGGTTCCAAATTGTCCAACCCCGTCGAAAACAAATCGCCCGTTGATGCGCCGCTGGCCATGACGGTGCACGAGCTGCCCCAGCCTGCCGATGTGGCACGGGCCGACGAACGCCGCACCCGCAGCGGCCGCCTGAAAATGCTGCTGTTGCTGCTGGTGTGCATGTCGCCGGTGGTGGCGTCCTACTTCACCTACTACGTGATCCGTCCGCAAGGCGGCACACGCAACCACGGCGAGCTGATCCAGCCCACGCGAGATTTACCGCAGGCGCAGGCGATGGACCTGCAGGGCGTCAGCGTGCCGCTGGCCTCGCTCAAGGGCCAGTGGCTGATCGTGGCAGTGGCAGGCGGCGCCTGCGACGAGGCTTGCCAGAAAAACCTGTATTTCCAGCGCCAGTTGCGCGAGATGCAAGGCAAGGACAAGGACCGGATCGACCGTGTCTGGCTGGTGTCCGACGAGGCGCCCGTACCGGCAGCCCTGCAGCCTGCACTGGCGCAGGCCACCGTGCTGCGCGTGGCGCCGCAGGTGCTGCAGGGCTGGCTGGCGCCGGCTGCGGGCCAGCAGTTGCAGGACCACCTGTACCTGATTGATCCCATGGGCAACTGGATGATGCGTTTTCCGGCACACATCGACGTGGAAATGGCCTCCAAGGTCAAACGCGATCTGGAGCGCTTGATGCGTGCATCCAATTCCTGGGACACCGCCGGGCGCTGAGCAATCATGCAGGTGGATCTGTACAACCTTGCGCCCGCCCTCGAATTGATGGGGCTGGGCCTGCTTGTGGCAGGCCTGCCTTTCCTGTGGTTCTGGCGACGGCACCGGCATGCGGGTGACGCGCAACGCCTGCAGGCCCTGACTTGGCTGACCTTGATGCTGACCTTCGAGCTGGTGCTGGTGGGCGCTTTCACCCGGTTGACCGATTCCGGGCTGGGTTGCCCCGACTGGCCGGGCTGCTATGGCAGCGCGAGCCCGCTGGGCGCCTCCCAGCACATCGATGCGGCGCAGAACGCCATGCCGACGGGTCCGGTGACCCATGGCAAGGCCTGGATGGAGATGGTGCATCGCTACATGGCCACCGGTGTGGGGGTGTTGATCATCGTGCTGGCGCTCTGGACCTGGCGCGTGTGGCGCCGTGACCGGCAGCTGGCCGTGCATCCGCTGTGGCCGACATTCACGCTGGTGTGGGTGTGTCTGCAGGGCGCCTTTGGTGCCCTCACCGTGACGATGAAGCTCTTCCCTTTGATCGTGACGCTGCACCTGCTGCTGGCCATTGGCCTGCTGGTCTTGCTGTGTCTTCAGGCGGTCCGTTATCAGGGCTGGCGCAGCGTGGCGCTGCCCCGTGGAGTCAGGCGCTGGATGGGCTTGGCCCTGGCCATGCTGCTGTTGCAGATCGCGCTGGGGGGCTGGGTGAGCACCAATTACGCCGTGCTCGCCTGCAGCGACTTTCCGACCTGCCAGGGCCAATGGTGGCCGCGCATGAGCTGGCAAGGCTTTGCGCTGTGGCGCGAACTCGGCCACGCAGCCGACGGCCAGCCGCTGCCCTTTGAGGCCCTGACCGCTATCCATTACGTCCACCGCAGCATGGCCTGGCCGGTGCTGGCGCTCTTGTGCTGGACGGGCCTGCGCCTGCGCAGCACGGCGGGCCTGGCCCGGCAGGGCCGATGGCTGCTGGGCCTGCTGGCGCTGCAACTGCTCACCGGCCTGTCCAACGTGGTGTTGGGCTGGCCTTTGCTCGCTGCCGTGCTGCACACTGGCGGTGCCAGCGCACTGGCCGTGGTGCTGGTCTGGAGTCTGGCGCTGAGCCGCCCATCCACCGACACGATCACCGCCCGCAGCTCAGCATCCGGGCGTGCTCCGAACGCATCTTCAAGGCCTGTCGCATGACCTCTGCCCCCGCTTTGCCCGCGCCGACCGTCTGGCGCCAGTACTACGCGCTCACCAAGCCGCGCGTGGTGCAGCTCATTGTTTTTTGCGCCCTGATCGGCATGGTGCTGGCCGTCCCCGGCATGCCCGATGGCCCGCAGTTTCTACGAGGTTTGTGGGGCTGCGTTGGCATCTGGCTGGTGGCCGGCGCGGCCGCTGCCTTCAACTGCCTGGTGGAAAAGTCGATCGACGCCAAGATGAAGCGCACCGCCTGGCGCCCGACCGCCAAGGGGGAACTCAGCGACCGCCAGGCCCTGTTGTTCTCGGCCGTGCTGTGTGCCATCGGTTCGGCCATCCTGTATGTACTGGTCAACCCGCTGACCATGTGGCTGACCTTCGCCACCTTTGTGGGCTACGCCATCGTCTACACCGTGATCCTCAAGCCGCTGACGCCGCAGAACATCGTGATCGGCGGGGCCAGCGGCGCCATGCCGCCGGTGCTGGGCTGGTCGTCGATGACCAGCGAAGTCGGCCCCGAGGCGCTGATCCTGTTCCTGATCATCTTTTTGTGGACGCCGCCGCACTTCTGGGCGCTGGCACTGTACCGCGTGGAGGACTACCGCAAGTCCGGCCTGCCGATGCTGCCGGTCACACATGGCAACGCATTCACCCGCCTGCAGATCCTGCTCTACACCTTCGTCTTGCTGGCCGCCTGCCTGATGCCTTTTCTGTATGGCATGAGCAGCTGGCTGTACCTGTTCTTTGCGCTGGTGCTGAACATCGGCTTCATCGGGTATGCCGTGGCCCTGTGGCGCAACTACTCGGATGCGCTGGCCCGCAAGACTTTCCGTTTCTCGCTGATCCATCTGAGTGTGCTGTTTGCCGCTCTGCTGGTGGACCATTACCTGTTCTGAGGTGCCCATGTTCAAGCGTCAATTTCTGGGTTTGCTGGCTGCCGCTGCGCTGACGGCCTGCAGCCCCGACAAGCCCGCCTTCAAAGGCGTGGACATCACCGGCGCTGATTACGCCAAAGACTTTGTCCTGAGTGACCAGAACGGCCAGACCCGCTCCCTCAAGGATTTTGCGGGCAAGGTGGTGGTGGTGTTCTTCGGCTACACCCAGTGCCCCGACGTGTGCCCAACCACGTTGCAGGAGCTGCTGGAAGTGCGGCGCATGCTCGGCGCTGACGGCGAGAAGCTGCAGGCGGTGTTCATCACCGTGGACCCCGAGCGCGACACGCCCGAGCTGCTCAAGGCCTACATGGCCAACTTCGATCCCTCGTTTGTGGCGCTGCGTCCGACGCCCGAACAGCTGCAGCCCTTGCTCAAGGACTTCAAGATCTACGCCAAAAAGGTGGATGGCAAGACCGCGACCAGCTACACCATGGACCACTCGGCGCAGAGCTACCTGTACGACCCGCAGGGCCGCCTGCGCCTGTACAACCGCTATGGCAGCGGCGCGCAGGCCGTGGCAGACGACGCCCGTTTGCTGCTCAAAGGGCTGTGAGCATGCTGCCGGCGGTCAGTTCAGCTCGATTTTCTGCTGGCGGATGATGTGGCCCAGCGCCTTGGTGTCGGCATCGATGCGGTTTTTCAGGCCCTCGGGCGAAGAGCCCACCACCTGCCAGCCCTGCTGGAACAGGCGCTGGCGCATTTCGGGGCTGCGCACAATGTCGCTGACGATGCCCGAGAGCTTGCGCACCTGAGCCGCAGGCATGCTGGCCGGTGCGGCCACCGCATTCCAGATCTCGAGCTGGTAGTTCTTCACGCCGGCTTCGGCCAGGCTGGGCACTTCAGGCACGAGGGCGCTGCGGCCAGTGCTGGTGGTGCCGACGGCGCGCAGCTTGCCTGCCTTCACCTGCGGCATGGCCAGCCCGGGGGGCAGCAGGGCCAGTTGCACCTGCCCACCCAGCATCGCGTTGATGATCTGCGGGTTGCCAGGGTAGGGCACATGCACCGGGTCGATGCCGGCTTTCTGCTTGAGCAGTTCCATGCCCAGATGGGCCACCGTGCCGACGCCGGGCGAGCCGTAGCTGAGCCTGTTGCCCGCCTTGCGGGCTTGTTCAAGCCACTGCGCCGGTGTCTCGCCAGCAGTGCCCGCAGGCACCGCGAGCAGCAGTGGCGCGGTGCCGATCAGGCTGACCGGGGCCAGGTCCCTGAGCGGGTCGTAGGGAACCTTGGGGTTGAGGATGCGGGCGATCGTCATGTTGCCGTTGATCATCAGCCCCAGCGTGTGGCCGTCGGTGGCCTTGGCCACAGCGTCCGCCGCGATGTTGCCGCCCGCCCCGACCTTGTTGTCCACCACAACGGGCTGACCCAGTGCGCGCGACAGCGGCTCGGCCAGGGCGCGTGCCGTCAGGTCCGGGCTGGAGCCGGGCGGAAAGCCCACGATCAGGTGTACCGGGCGGTTGGGCCAGTCGGCAGCGAGAGCCGCCTGGCTCAAGGCCGAAAGCGCGCTAAAGAGCAGACCCAGGGTCTGGCGGCGGTTCCAATGAAGCAGCATGAGGATGTCCTTGCAATCAGGTCAGGAAGTTTAGCGTTTGCCAGATTGGTGGATGTAGAATCATTTCTGACAAATAAAGTGTCAAATTCAGCTTGTTTGGGAGCTCAAAAATGAAAAGCATCATCCAATCGTTGCTGGCATGCGCGCTGGTGGGGGTCTTCCTGCAAAGTCCAGCGATGGCGCAGGATAAGACTTATGTTGTGCGCTTCAAGGACAGCGCAGTCCCCCAGGTCAAGCCAGGGTCGGTGCGTGACGAGCGGCTGGCCAGTGACCCTGAACGTTGGGCCCACGTGGGTGAACGCGTGATGGGCCATGTCCAGACCCTGGAAAAACGCCATCGGTTCAAGGCCGATGCAGCCTTCGGCACCGTGTTCAAGGGGCTGTCGGCCCGCTTGTCGGCTGCTCAGCTTCAGGCGCTGCGTGCGGATCCATCGGTCGATAGGGTCGAAGAAGAGCAGGTGTATTCCGTGCAAGGCAGGGAAGTCCATGACATTCAGCCTGCTGGCCGTGTCACAGGGGGCGCCACCAACAGCGTGCAGCTCATTCCCTGGGGCATCAGCAAGACGTTGGCCACGCAGAGCTACACCGTGGCCGGCAATGGTTCGGGTGTGGTGCAGGGCGTGCGTGCCTACATCATCGACACCGGCGTGGACACCAAGAACGCGGACCTCAACCGGATGGGCCACATCAACTTCACGGGCGATGGCCGCAACACCGATTGCAATGGACATGGCACGCACGTGGCTGGCACCGTGGCGGCCTACGACAACACTTCCACGGTGGTTGGCATGGGGCCGGGTGTGTCGGTCTATGGCGTGAAGGTGCTCAACTGCCAGGGCTCGGGCACCACCACCTCTGTGATCCAGGGTGTGGACTGGGTGGCCGCCAACGCCATCAAGCCGGCCGTGGCCAACATGAGCCTGGGCGGCGGTGCCAGCCAGCTGCTCGATGATGCGGTGCGAAATGCTGCCGCCAAGGGGGTTTTCTTCTCGATTGCAGCGGGCAATTCCAGCGCGAACGCCTGCAACACCTCGCCGGCCCGCATCGGCGGTGGCAGCACCGCCGGCGTGCTGGTGACGGCGGCAACCGACACCAACGATACGGAAGCTTCCTTCAGCAACTATGGCAGTTGCGTCGACATCTGGGCGCCCGGGGTGAGCGTGACGTCGCTCAAGGTCGGCGGGGGCACGGCAGTGATGTCAGGCACCTCCATGGCCAGCCCGCATGTGGGTGGAGCCGCAGCCCTGTACATGGGCCGTTACCCAACCGCCACGTCAGCCAGCGTGGTCAGCACCCTCAAAGGCATGGCGGTCAGCACGGGCACGCTCAGCAAGGACGGTCGTGCCATCACCCGCCTGAGCGCCAACGTGCAGTAAAGCCCAGCCCTGCATCGCCCCCAAAGCAAAGGGACCGGCATGCCGGTCCCTTTTTCATGGTTCAGGGAAATCTCAGGCGTATTCGACCAGCGCCTTTTTCATTTTCTTCATGGCCGCCACCTCGATCTGGCGGATGCGCTCGGCGCTCACGCCATATTCGGCCGCCAGTTCGTGCAGCGTCATGCCGCCCGAGCCGTCGTCATTGACCTTGAGCCAGCGTTCCTCGACGATGCGGCGGCTGCGTTCGTCCAGGCGCTCCAAAGCGGCCACCAGGCCATCGCTGGCCAGCACGTCGCGCTGACGGGCTTCGATCATGGCGGTGGGCTCGTGGGCCGCGTCCGACAGGTAGGCGATGGGGCCGAAGGCCTGCTCGCCGTCATCGCTCGGTGCCGGATCCAGCAGCACGTCGCCACCGGACATGCGGGTTTCCATTTCCAGCACTTCCTCGCGCTTGACGCCCAGCTGGCTGGCGACCTTGTCGACTTCGGCGCTGGAGAGCGTGTCGCGGTGGGTGCCTTCTTCGGCATCGGCCTTGAAGCCCTGCTTCATCGAGCGCAGGTTGAAGAACAGCTTGCGCTGGGCCTTGGTCGTGGCGACCTTGACCATGCGCCAGTTCTTGAGGATGTACTCGTGGATTTCGGCCTTGATCCAGTGCAGCGCGTAGCTGACCAGACGCACGCCCTGATCAGGGTCGAAGCGCTTGACGGCCTTCATCAGGCCGACGTTGCCCTCTTGGATCAGGTCGCCATGCGGCAGGCCGTAGCCCAGGTACTGGCGCGAGACCGACACCACCAGGCGCAAGTGTGAGAGCACCAGCTTGCGAGCGGCTTCGAGGTCGTTGTTTTCTTTGAGTTGCCGTGCTGCTGCCTGCTCTTCTTCAAGGCTGAGCATGGGCATGCGGTTGACGGCCGTGATATAGGCGTCGAGGTGACCCAGCGAGGGCACGACCGCCCACGGGTTGCTCAGGGTCATCGCGGTGGACGGGGAACCAGATTGAATGGTCATTCCAGAACTCCTTTGAATGTTCATATATTAGCACTCTCGATGAGGGAGTGCTAAACCGGAAAACCGGTGCTGTGACAAGGAGTTACAGGTATCCAGGCCGAGTCGTGTGGGTCAGGGCCATGCCTTCAGGGCTTGACTTGGAGGCGGGCCGGGCCTTCGGTGACCCGCCCAACCACGGCCGCCTGCCCGAAGCCCTGGCCGTGGAAGGTCGCCAGCACCTGGTCTACGGTGTCCGGGTGGCAGGCCACCAGCAAGCCACCGCTGGTCTGTGGGTCGGTCAGCAGGGCCTGGTCTGCGGGGGCAAAACCAGAGGGCAGTGCCACCTCCTGGCCGTATCCGGCCCAGTTGCGGCCGGACGCTCCGGTGACCATGCCCTGGGCGGCCAATTCGCGCACGCCACTGAGCAGGGGCACGTTTGCCCAGTCGATCTCGACCGTGCAGCCGCTGCCTCGGGCCATTTCCAGCGCATGGCCGGCCAGGGCGAAGCCGGTCACGTCGGTGAGCGCATGCACGCCTGGCAGGGCCGCCAGCGCAGGGCCGGGGGTGTTCAGACGGGTGGTGGTGTCGATCATCTGCGCGTAGCCTTCGGGGGGCAGTGCGTTCTTCTTCAGGGCGGCCGACAGCACGCCCACGCCCAGCGGCTTGCCCAGCACCAGCACGTCACCGGGCTTGGCGCTTGCATTGCGCTTGATGCGCCCGGGGTGGACCAGGCCCAGGGCGACCAGGCCGTAGATGGGCTCGACCGAGTCGATGGTGTGACCGCCCGCGATCGGGATGCCGGCGGCCTTGCAGACGCTGGCGCCGCCTTCGAGGATGCGGCCGATGGTGGCAGTGGACAGCACGTTGATCGGCATGCCGACCAGGGCCAGCGCCATGATGGGCGTGCCGCCCATGGCGTACACATCGCTGATGGCGTTGGTGGCGGCAATGCGGCCAAAGTCGAAGGGGTCGTCGACGATGGGCATGAAAAAGTCGGTGGTGGCGATCAGGGCCTGTTCGTCGTTGAGCCGGTAAACGGCCGCGTCGTCGGCGGTTTCGATGCCCACCAGCAGCTCGGGCGGTACTGGCAGTGCCGTGGTCCCGCGCAGGATGTCGGACAGCACGCCCGGGGCGATCTTGCAGCCGCAGCCGCCGCCATGGGAGAGAGAAGTCAAACGGGGTTCGGTGGTGTTCATGCGAGCAAGGCCTGCGCGAATTCGCGGGCGTCAAAGGTTTCGAGGTCTTCCAGCTTTTCACCGACGCCGATGAAATACACCGGGATCGGCTTTTCTCGGGCAATGGCGCAGAGCACGCCGCCCTTGGCGGTGCCGTCGAGCTTGGTGACGATCAGGCCGGTCAGCTGCAGCGCTTCGTCAAAGGCCTTGACCTGGGCCAGGGCGTTCTGGCCGGTGTTGCCGTCGATCACCAGCAGCACCTCATGCGGGGCCGTGGCGTCGGCTTTTTGCACCACCCGCTTGATCTTTTTCAGCTCTTCCCACAGGTGCAGCTGGGTGGGCAGGCGGCCGGCGGTGTCCACCAGGACCACGTCCTTGCCCCGGGCGCGACCGGCGGTGACGGCGTCAAAACTCACGGCGGCCGGGTCGCCGCCTTGCTGGCTGACGATCTCGACCGTGTTGCGGTCGGCCCAGACGGCCAGCTGCTCCTTGGCGGCGGCACGGAAGGTGTCGGCGGCGGCCAGCAGCACGCTTTCGCCACCGTCGGCCAGGTGCTTGGTCAGCTTGCCGATCGAGGTGGTTTTGCCTGCGCCGTTGACGCCCGCGACCATGATGACGGTGGGTTGCTGCTCCCCGATGGTCAAAGGCTTTTGCAGCGGGGCCAGCAGGTCGGCGATCGCGTCCGCCAGCAGGCCTTTGACCCGGGCCGGGTCGGTGGCCTTGGCCTCTTTCACGCGGCGCTTGAGATCGGCCAGCAGCTGTTCGGTCGCCTTGACGCCGGTGTCGGCCATCAAGAGGGCGGTTTCCAGTTCTTCGTAGAGGTTGTCGTCGATCTGCGTGCCAGTGAAGACGGTGGCGATCGACGAACCGGTCTTGCGCAGACCTGATTTGAGGCGCTCCATCCAGCTCTGGCGCGCTGGCGCAGCTGTTGTTGGCGTGGGAGCGCGCCCCTGCGCGCGAATGTCTTCGGCCGCAGGGACAGCATCCCACCGGGTGCGTGCATCTGAGTCGGATGAAGCTTCGATGGCCGGTGCGGTGGCCGGCACTTCAGGCGTCGGCGCCGGGGATTTCTTGCGGAAAAAACTGAACATGGAAGGGGGAAAAGTTGAAACTGGAAACGGTTTTTCGGGCGGAGGTCCGGCAACCGTCCGGTTTTCAAGGATGATCCATTTTATGAAACCCCGCTTGCTTGTACTGACCGCCCTGATGGCGTCCCTGGTGGCGCCCGTTTTTTCCGCACTGGCCCAGACACCGCAGACGCCCGCAGCTGCTGCGGTCGCGCAACAACGCGCCACCTACACCTACACCCTGTCCAACGGCATGCAGCTGTGGGTGCGGCCCGATCGGCGGGCGCCCACCGCCGTGCACATGGTCTGGCTTAGGGTGGGCTCGATCGACGAGGTGGACGGCACCAGCGGTGTGGCCCATGTGCTCGAACACATGATGTTCAAGGGTACGGCACGGCTGGCGCCGGGCGAGTTCTCGCGCCGCGTGGCGGCACTCGGCGGACGAGAAAACGCTTTCACTTCCAAGGACTACACCGGCTACTTTCAGCAGATCCCGGCCAGCCGCCTCGAAGAAGTGATGCAGCTCGAAGCCGACCGTTTTGCCAACAACCAGTGGCCCGACGAAGAGTTTCGCAAGGAAATCGAAGTCGTCAAGGAAGAGCGCCGGCTGCGCACCGAAGACAACCCGCGTGCCCTGCTGCATGAGGTGCTGACCGCGACCGCTCTCAGTGCCTCGCCCTACCGCCGTCCCATCGTAGGCTGGATGGGCGATCTGGAGGCCATGACCCCACAGGACGCGCGTGATTTTTACCAACGCTGGTACACCCCGGCCAACGCCATCGTGGTGGTGGCGGGCGATGTTGACCCCGAGCAGGTGCGGGTGTTGGCCGAAAAGCACTATGGCAGCTTGCCGGTGCGGGCTGTGCCTGAGCGCAAGCCGCAGACCGATCCCGTGCAAAAGGGCCTGCGCCGCGTCGATCTCAAGGCGCCGGCTGAGCAAAGCTATGTGGCGCTGGCTTTCAAGGTGCCGCGCCTGGCCTCGATGGCGCAGACACCCGAGCACGACGATGCGCTCGCCCTCACGGTGCTGGCCGCTGTCCTTGACGGTTACAGCGGCGCCCGGCTCGAAAGGGCCCTGGCGCAAGGCGACAAGCGGCTGGCCGACAGCGTGGGGGCGGGCAATGGCTTGATGGGGCGCGGTCCGCAGTTCTTCATGCTCGACGGCGTGCCCGCCAAAGGTGTGGCCCCCGAGGCACTGGAAGCCGCTTTGCGCGCGCAGGTCAAAAAAGTCGCCGATGAAGGCGTGACCGAAGCCGAGCTGCAGCGCGTCAAGACGCAATGGGTGGCCAGCGAGGTCTACAAGCTCGACTCGGTCTTCAACCAGGCGCGTGAACTGGGTGTGGCCTGGTCGCTGGGCCTGCCGCCCGACAGTGGCGCACAGGTGATCGCACGGCTGCGCCAGGTCACGGCGGCGCAGGTGCAGGCGGTGGCCCAAAAATACTTTGGCGATGATGAACTGACCGTGGCCACCCTGCGGCCCCAGCCCCTGTCGGTCAAAGCCCAGCCCCGCCGTGCGGTGCCGGGTGCACGCCACTGAAGGGAGAGCAGAACATGACAAACACCTGGACATTCCTGAAGCGGTCGGCGCTGTTGTGCGCGACCACCCTGGGTCTGGTGCAGGCGGCCCATGCGGTGCTGCCCATCCAGCACTGGCAGCAGGCCAGCGGCGCCCGTGTCTACCTGGTCGAGGCCCACAACATCCCGATGGTCGATGTGCAAATCGACCTGGACGCTGGCAGCCGCCGGGACCCGGCCGACAAGCCGGGGCTGGCCTCGGCGGCGGCGGGACAGCTGGCCAGCGGCATCCGCGCATTGCCCGGCGCGCAGGGGCCTTACGCCAAGGCGCTTGATGAAAACCAGCTGGGCGAGGCCTGGGCCGATCTGGGCGCCAGCTTTGGCGCATCGGCGTCTGGCGACCGTCTGAGCTTTTCGCTGCGCAGCCTGAGCGATGCCGATTTGCTGGACAAGGCCGCGCGGCTGGCGGCCCGCCAGATGGCCCATCCGGCTTACCCGCAGGGGGTGTGGCTGCGCGACCGCGACAAACTGGCTGCAGCCATCCGTGAATCCCTGACCCGCCCCGGCACCGTGGCACAAAACCGCTTTGCCGAAGCTGTCTACGGCGGTCACCCCTACAGCTGGCGCAGCACCCCCGGGAGCCTGCAGCGCATCGGTGTGGCCGACCTGCAGCGCTGGCATGCCCAGGCCTTGCGGCCTTGCCGTGCGGTGGTCAGTGTGGTGGGCGACCTGAACCGCGAGCAGGCGGATGCACTGGTCACGCGCTTGCTGGCGCACTGGCCGCAAGGCCGATGCGAGGCCCTGCCTGCGGTGGCCGAAGTGCCTGAGCTCAACGCCGCACAGGACCTGCGCCTGCCCTTCGATTCGGCCCAGGCCCATGTGCTGATCGGGCAGCCCGGCCACAAGCGCAACGACCCGGACTTTTTTGCCCTGCTGCTGGGCAACCACATCCTGGGCGGTGGGGGCTTCACCTCGCGCCTGACCGAACAGGTGCGTGAAAAGCGCGGCCTGAGCTACAGCGTCTACAGCTATTTCTCACCCGCGCTGCATGCGGGGGCTTTCACCGTGGGCCTGCAAACCCGCCCCGATCAGGCCGCACAGGCTGTCGAGGTGGCGCGTCAGGTGGTCAAAGACTTTGTGGAGCAGGGACCGACCGAGGCCGAGCTGCAAGCCGCCAAGGACAATCTGATCGGCGGCTTTGCGCTGCGCATCGACAGCAACCGCAAGCTGCTGGACAACGTGGCCAACATCGCCTGGAACCAGTTGCCGCTGGACTATCTGGACCGCTGGACCGAGAACATGGCCAAGGTCACGACCGCCGATGTGCGTCGGGCCTTCGCCCGGGTGCTGCAGCCCGGGCGCATGGTGACGGTGGTGGTGGGCGGCACTCCTTTGTAGGAGCGAGCCCCCGCTCGCGAATGAAGGCTTCTTCGGCCGCAGGGGCGGCCCCCCACTGAACGGTGAAGTTCAGATGTGCGCAGCAAAGCGCGGCACATGCCGCATGTGCAGCGACAGGCCCAGTGCCGCCATGTGGTTGCTGTTGCGCCCCAGAATGGTTTCGGCCAGTGGCAGAAATTCATTCTCTTCCAGCAGGGCATGCTGGCGGTACTGCTGCACCAGACGCGAAAGCGACGCCTCATCGAGTGAGGCGTCCTGTCCTTTGGCCACCTTGTGCAGACCAGGCGCAATGCTTTCCCACAGGGCTTCAAGTTCGCGGTGACCGGCCGTCAGCTGATCGATCAGGCCCTCCACGCGCAGGCGTTCAGGCCCAGCATGCGCGCTGCTGCGCACCGCCGGGAACAGTTCTTTTTCTTCTTCCTGGTGGTGCACATACATGCCCTTGCCAAAAAAGGCGATGGACTGTTCAGCTGTCTTGCGCGCCAGCGCGGCCGGACCCAGCAGGGCGGGCAACTCGTTCAGACGCGAGAGCTGCGCCAGGATGCCCACATGGCAATGGGTGAAGTGGCTGATCGGGGCGTCGGTGTCGGAAATGCTCATGGTGTCTGCCTTGTGCTTGTGGTGTCTGAAGACTGTGTTGTCACTCTAGAAGGGCTGCGCCGAGGTGCCAAGCCTGATCTGCAGGCTTCTTGATGCAAGTCATGTGGATGCAGGCTTTGGGGTGGAGAGTGATTGTGCGCAGGGCGTCACAGCGCGTTACAACTGCGCTGGTGCAGCGTCATCAGTCGCCAAGGCCGAGGCGTTGTGGTTTCAAGTCCGGCAAGGTGCCGGGCTGACAACCCGAAATGAAGGAAAACCCCTCATGAACAAGCTGCTCGCCACCCTGATCGCCGGTTTTTTTGCTGCTGGCGCATTCGCCCAGGCCACGCCTGCAACGCCGGCCACCCCGGCCAAGCCGGCAACGCCCGCTGTGGCGGCCACACCCGCTGTGCCCGCGCAGGCCGATGCCAAAGCCGAAGTGAAAGCCGAAACCAAGGCAGCCAAGGGCGACAAGAAAGCCCAGAAGAAAGCCAGCCAGGACGTCAAGAAGGACGCCAAGGCCGAAGTGAAGGCTGAAACCGCCAAGGTCGAGAAAAAAGCCGCAGAAGCCAAATAAGTTCCTGTCACACATCGGGCATCCGCAGTGTGTGCTGCGCCGCCTCAATGGCATCAAGCGCCAGCGCCTGAAAGGGCGGCTGGCGCTTTTCATGTGTGTTGCACGGGGTGGCCCCGTACACTCCGTGTCCATGCGCCCCAAGTCTTCCTTGCCCCCCAAAAAGAAACCGGCGACCCCGCCCCCACGCGGCCAAGCCTCCCACGACATCCGCATCATTGGCGGCCAGTGGCGGCGCACCCCGATCAAGGTGCTCGACAAGCCGGGCTTGCGCCCCACGCCTGACCGCGTGCGCGAGACCCTGTTCAACTGGCTGGGGCAGGACCTGAGCGGCTGGCGCTGCGTGGACGCCTTTGCCGGCACCGGCGCGCTGGGGCTGGAAGCCGCCTCGCGCGGTGCGGCGCAGGTGATTGCGCTGGAGCACGACGCCGAACTGGTCCGTGCCCTGCAGCAACAAGCCGAAAAATTGAAAGCCGGCATGCTGCAGGTGCAGCGCAGCGACGCCGTGGCCGCCATGCAGCGCCTGACGGCCGGGGCTTTCGATGCGGTGTTTTTGGATCCGCCATTTGACGGCCCCTGGTTCGAGCCGGCCCTGAAAGCCGCCGTACGGCTGGTGCCGGTGGACGGCTGGGTCTACCTCGAAGCCCCCTGCGCGTGGACCGACGAGACCCTGACGCCGCTGGGCCTGCAGCTGGTGCGCCATCTCAAGGCCGGCGCGGTGCATGCCCACCTGTTGCGCCGGACTGCATAATCTTTGGCACCTTTTCCACGAGAGCCTGCGCATGAGCCGTTCCGTCATTGCCGTTTATTCGGGCACCTTCGATCCGCTGACCCTGGGCCACGAAGACGTGGTGCGCCGTGCGGCCGCCCTGTTCGACACCGTGGTGATTGCCGTGGCGCGGGCGGTGCACAAGAAAACCCTGTTCAGTCTGGACCAGCGCCTGCAGCTGGCGCAGGCCGCGCTGGCCGACTGCCCGAATGTGAAGGCGCTGCCGTTTGACGGCCTGATCGTGGACTTCGTGAAGTCGCAGGGCGCCAGCGTGATCGTGCGCGGCCTGCGCTCGGTCACCGATTACGACTACGAAATCCAGATGGCCGGCATGAACCGCCATCTGGCACCGCAGGTGGACACGGTGTTCCTGCACACCAGCGCGAATGTGCAACACATCAGCAGCACCCTGGTGCGGGAGATCCACAAGCTGGGCGGTGACGTCTCGGGTCTGGTGTCGCCCCCCGTGCAGACCGCCTTGAAATCTGTTTTGTAGGAGCGCGCCCCAGCGCGCGAACAGCCATCGACCGCGGGGGCGGCCTCCTACAGGACATGTCTGTCGCAGGCTCTAAACTAGGCACATGACCTCCACCACCTCCAAAGTCGCCATTTCGCTGGGCGACCGCAGCTACGACATCCACATTGGCGCTGGCCTGCTGGCGCAGCCTGAGACCTGGGCTGGACTGCCCAAGGCGCAGGCCGCGATGATCGTGACCAACGACACCATTGCCCCCCTGTACGAAGCGCAGCTGCGCGCTGCGCTTGCACCGCATTACAAGCAAGTCCACACCGTGGTGCTGCCCGATGGCGAGGCGCACAAGGACTGGCAGACGCTCAACCTGATCTTTGACGCCCTGCTGTCCAAGGGCTGCGACCGCAAGACCGTGCTGTTTGCGCTCGGTGGCGGCGTGGTGGGTGACATGACCGGCTTTGCCGCTGCCAGCTACATGCGTGGCGTGCCCTTTGTGCAGGTGCCGACCACGCTGTTGTCGCAGGTGGACTCGTCGGTGGGCGGCAAGACCGCCATCAACCACCCGCTGGGCAAGAACATGATCGGCGCGTTTTACCAGCCGGTGCGCGTGGTCTGCGATCTGGACACGCTCAAGACCCTGCCCGAGCGCGAGCTGAGCGCGGGCCTGGCCGAGGTCATCAAGTACGGCCCCATTGCCGACATGGACTTTCTGGGCTGGATCGAAGCGAACATCGGCGCGCTGATGGCGCGTGAGCCGCAAGCGCTGGCCCATGCGGTGCAGCGCAGCTGCGAGATCAAGGCCTGGGTGGTCGGGCAGGACGAACGCGAGTCGGGCCTGCGCGCCATCCTCAACTTCGGCCACACCTTCGGCCACGCCATCGAGGCTGGGCTGGGCTTTGGCGTCTGGCTGCACGGCGAGGCCGTGGGCTGCGGCATGGTCATGGCGGCCGAGCTGTCGCAGCGGCTGGGCAAGGTCGACGCCGCCTTTGTGGCGCGGCTGAAGGCCCTGATCGAACGCGCCGGCCTGCCGGTGCGCGGCCCGGTGCTGAATGCGGCCGACAACGCGCTCGACTACATCGAGCACATGCGCCTGGACAAGAAGGCGGTGGGCGGTGACATCCAGTTCGTCGTCATCGACCCGCCGGGCCAGGCCCGCACCCAAGGCGCACCCGATGCGGTGGTGCGCGAGGTGATCGACGCCTGCTGCCGTTGACCCGCTGACGTGTCCGAGGTCCTCAACTCCACCGGTCTGGCCCCCTGGGCCAGCCACCCGTCGCAGACCCGGGGCCGCCGCCACGCCGAGCCGCCCGCGCCCACGCGCAATGCTTTCCAACGTGACCGCGACCGCATCGTCCACTCCACGGCGTTCCGTCGGCTGGTCTACAAGACGCAGGTGTTCCTCAACCACGAAGGTGACCTGTTCCGCACCCGGTTGACGCACTCGCTCGAAGTCGCGCAACTCGGCCGCTCGATCGCCCGTGCGCTGGGCCTCAACGAAGACCTGGTCGAGGCGATTGCACTGGCGCACGACCTGGGCCACACCCCCTTTGGCCATGCCGGACAGGACGCGCTGCACGAATGCATGGAGGCGCATGGCGGCTTTGAGCACAACCTGCAAAGCCTGCGCGTGGTGGACCAGCTCGAAGAGCGTTATCCCGCTTTCGATGGCCTGAACCTGAGCTTTGAAACCCGCGAAGGCATCCTCAAGCACTGCTCGCGCAGCAACGCGCAAGCCATCGAAGCCGCAGAGCCTGGCGGCGTGGCGCGGCGCTTTCTGGACCGCACCCAGCCCAGCCTGGAAGCGCAGCTGTGCAACCTGGCCGATGCGATTGCCTACAACGCCCACGACATCGACGACGGTGTGCGCTCGGGCCTGCTCTCGCTCGATCAGATGCAGGAAGTGCCGTTGTTTGAGCGCTACCGCCAGCAGGTCATTGCCCAGCATCCGCAGATTAAGGACAAGCCGCGCCGCTGGCTCTACGAAAGCACGCGCCGCATGCTCAGCGACCAGGTGTACGACGTGATCGACACCACCCGCGCGGCCATTGCGGCGGCCGGTGTGCAAACGGCCGACGAAGCGCGACGGGCGGGACCGTTGGTGCGCTTTTCTCAGGCGATGCATGCCCAGAGCGCCCAGCTCAAGAAATTCCTGTTCGCCAGCCTTTACCGCCACCCGCAGGTGATGCACACGACCGGGCAGGCCAAGCAGGCGGTGCGCGAACTGTTCGATGCTTACTTGGCACAACCGCAGGAATTGCGTGCGGAATTTGCCGCCCGCCAAGACCGCCACCGCGCCGTGGCCGACTACATCGCGGGCATGACCGACCGCTTTGCGCTGCGCGAGCACGAGCGCCTGACCGGAAGGAGGCTGCTGTGAGTACTCAGACTCTGTGTGGGAGCGCGCCCCTGCGCGCGAAAGCGTGCGCTGCATCTTCGGCCGCAGGGGCGGCCTCCCACAAGCCATGAAGCCCTCGCGTTCAGGTGCCGCCTGGCTGGTCGTGGCCGCTGGCGGTGTGGCCGCGCTGCAGGTGGGCAAGTTGCCGCCAGCTTTGCCTGCCCTGCAGGCTGACCTCGGTCTGACGCTGGTGCAGTCTGGTTTCCTGCTGTCGATGGTGCAGCTGGCCGGCCTCACGCTGGCGGTGTTCATGGGCTTGCTGGCCGATGGCATGGGCCTCAAACGCAGCATGGTGCGCGGTTTGCTCTTGCTGGCCCTGGCCAGCGGGGCCGGGGGCTTGTCCACTTCCGTGTCCGTGTTGCTGGTGTGCCGTGCCCTGGAAGGCATGGGGCTGTTGCTGGTGGCCTTGCCCGCCCCAGCGCTGATTCGCCGGCTGGTGCCGCCGCAGCAACTTGCGGGCATGTTGGGCGTGTGGGGGGCCTACATGCCCACCGGTACCGCACTGGCTTTGCTGGCCGGTCCGTTGTTCATCCCGGCTTGGGGCTGGGGCGCCTGGTGGTGGTTGTTTGCCGCCATTTCGCTGACCATGGCCCTGTGCATTGCGCGCGTCATCCCGGCCGATCCGCCCGCAACGGGTCAGGGCAGCACGGGCATGCTGCAGCGTCTGCGACGCACCTTGGGTGCACGCGGGCCCTGGCTGGTGGCGCTGAGTTTTGGTCTTTATTCCGGCCAGTGGCTCGCGGTGGTGGGCTTTCTGCCCTCCATCTACGCGGCAGCTGGCGTGGGAGGCGCCCTGCTGGGCGTGCTGACGGCGCTGGCGGCGGCGGTCAACATGGGCGGCAACATGGCTTCGGGCCGCTTGCTGCAGCGCGGCTGGATGCCGCGTGCCACGCTCTGGCTGGGTTTTGGCGCCATGGCGTTGGGCAGCACGCTGGCTTTTGCGGCGTTCTCTGAAGGTTGGCCCTGGTTGCGCTTTGCGGGCGTGCTGCTGTTCTCGGGTGTGGGAGGGCTGGTGCCGGGCACGCTGTTTTCGCTGGCGGTGCGGCTGGCCCCGGGGGAGCAGCAGGTGGCAGCCACCGTGGGCTGGGTGCAGCAACTCTCGGCGCTGGGGCAGTTTGTGGGGCCACCGGTGACCGCCGCGTTGGCTGCCCGCGCTGGTGGCTGGCAACTGACGCCGCTGTTCACGGTGGCCTGTTGTGTGGGCGGGGCGGTGCTGGCCTGGATCATCCAGCGCGCACTGCCCACCGCAAGGTCCTGAGTCATGCGGCCCCGAGGCACAATCGGGGCATGTCTGAATCCATCCAGGAAATCGCCATCGCCGACACCGTGCGCTGGCTTGAGCGTGCCGTCATCGGCCTGAACCTCTGCCCCTTTGCCAAAGGCCCGCACATCAAGGGCCAGATCCATTACGCCGTGAGCGAAGCCAAGGGCCTGGAGGGCCTGCGTGACGAGCTGATCGAAGAGCTCAAAGCGCTGGTGGCTTTGCCCTCCGACGAGCGCGAAACCGTGCTGCTGATCGTGCCGCACATGCTGCGGGACTTTCTGGACTTCAACGACTTTCTGGACGAGGCCGACAGCGTGTTGCAGGAGCTGGACCTTGAAGGCGAGTTCCAGGTGGCCAGCTTTCACCCGGATTTCCAGTTTGCCGGCACCGAGCCGGACGACATCACGAATTACACCAACCGCTCGCCGTACCCGACGCTGCACCTGATCCGCGAGGCCAGCATCGACCGTGCGGTGGAGGCCTTTCCGGAAGCCGAGACGATCTACGAAGCCAATATGGCGACGATGGAAAAGCTGGGGGCTGAGGGCTGGAAGGCGCTGGATGTGGGGCCAACGCCCTGAGGGCATGAACCACCTTTCGCGCGCAGGGGCGCGCGCCCACAAGGCAAGACTTGATGTAGGAGGTCGCCCCTGCGGCCGAACGACTGTCCATGAAAAAACGCCCATCCCCCGCTGCGCCTGAACTGCCGCCTGAAGTGCGGCCGGGCCAGTCCATCGAACTGCTCAAGCAGTTGCACATCCTGACGCGTGAGGGCAAGCTCAACCAGGACTCGCGGCGCAAGCTCAAGCAGGTGTATCACCTGT
>JACCDI011864784.1_pt1 | contig 51893 bp, 42 predicted proteins | sample 7442791 | NCBI WGS metagenome assembly JACCDI01 (sample SAMN15323434, study PRJNA562643) | freshwater metagenome | isolation source: river surface water | place: USA:Blue River Watershed | collected 2017-08-15 | reverse complement strand
GCGCCCACCACGCCCTCCCAGGTCTTGCCGGGACTCACGCGCGGTGCTAGCTTATGGCGGCCAAACGCCCGCCCGGCGAAATACGCCGCCGTATCGGCGACCCACACGATGAGCAACACCGACAGCAAAAACCCTTTGCCCAGTCCATCAGCCTGCAGGAGCGCACACCATGCGGCAAAGCACAGGGCGATGGCCACTATTCGACCCGCGAAGCGCTGACCTCCAATGCCCACATGGCGGGCCACCGCAATGGGCACGGCGATCAACCAGACCAGGACCGCGAATCCATACAAGGGCATCACCCCGGACCCGATGCCGTGGGTGGTGGCCATGACCGAGGGCACCGTCCACAGGGCGAGGCCCCCTCCGCCAATAAATCCAATTGCGATGATCACGCTGCCCATCAATGCCACTCCAAGCAGTCGCATCCACTCCATGCAGGCCAGGGCGAGAATGAAAAGCAACACCAGGTCAAAACCCGTGGGCGGCGACCACCATGCAACTCCAATAAGAACGATCAGTAGTGCCGCTGCGGTCAGGACACGAGTGAGGAGCATTGTTGCTGTTGTGCGACCTGGGCCGAGGTGCGACCGAACCGGCGCTCACGCTGCTGGTAGGAGGCAATCGCCAGGTCCAATTGGGTGTGATCGAAATTCGGCCAGAAACAATCGGTGAAATAGAACTCCGAATAGGCCATCTGCCACAGCAGAAAATTGCTGATGCGCTGCTCTCCACCGGTGCGCACGAACAAATCGGGTTCGGGTGCATAGTGCATGGAGAGATAGGGTGCGATCTGCTCCTCGGAGATCGGGGTGGCGGACGTGGCGAGTTCCGGGTGGGCATCGAGCATACGACGGGTCGCCTGCAGAATGTCCCAACGGCCGCCATAGTTCGCCGCAACCGTGAGGTGAAAGGCGTCATTGTCGGCCGTGGCGTGTTCGGCCCGATCAATCATATCGCACAGCGTTTTACTAAACGCGGTCTTATCGCCAATCACGCGCAGACGCACGCCGTTGGATTTGAGATCCCGCACTTCGCGCTCTAAGGCCTTGATAAAGAGGCCCATCAAAAAGGAGACCTCTTCTTCCGGGCGCCGCCAGTTCTCCGAACTGAAGGCAAACACGGTCAGGAATCGAACGCCCCGCCGCATGCAGGCCTCCACAACCTGCCGCAGGGCGGCTACACCGCGCTCATGGCCCACCACGCGGGGCAGATGATGGGCATTGGCCCACCGGCCATTGCCGTCCATGATCACGGCAATGTGACGGGGCACATCGTGCACCGTGGGGACCACCAGGGTCGAGCTGTGGTGCGCCGAGTCGGTCATACCGTCATGATCTCCGCTTCTTTTTGTGTCAAGAGTTTATCAATTTCGGCAATAAATTTGTCGGTTAACTTCTGGGTGTCGTCCTGACCACGTCGCTCGTCATCTTCCGAGATGGCCTTGTCCTTGACCATCTTTTTCAGGTGCTCATTGGCATCACGTCGAATGTTGCGCACGGCAATCTTGGTCTCTTCGCCCTCGTGGCGGACCACCTTGGTCAATTCCCGACGCCGCTCCTCGGTCAAGGCCGGCATCGGCACTCGAATTAAGTCGCCGGAGGTGGCGGGATTGAGTCCCAGGTCGGACTCGCGAATGGCCTTTTCCACCACGGCGACCATTTTCTTCTCCCATGGCTGAACACCAATCGTGCGGCTATCGACCAGGGTCACGTTGGCCACCTGGTTCAATGGCGTGGGGTTACCGTAGTAGTCGACCTGGATGTGATCCATCAATCCGGTATGCGCGCGACCGGTGCGCACTTTCGAGAGATTGGTTTTTAGATTCTCAATGCTGCGGGCCATCTTGCTTTCTGCAGTGGCGCGGACTTCCTGAACCGTTGTCATCTTACGTTCTCCACAAGGCCAATGATCGGCTTACACGTGCACCAGAGTGCCCTCGGGTTCACCGGATACAATGCGGGCCAACGCGCCGGGTTTGAAAATACTGAAGACCCGGATCGGCAGCTTCTGATCCCGGCACAAGGCAAAGGCGGTGGCATCCATCACCTTCAGATTCTGGGAAATCGCCTCGTCAAAGGTCACCTGGTCGTAGCGCTTGGCCGTCGGGTCTTTGACCGGATCCCGGTTATAGACCCCGTCGACCTTAGTCGCCTTGAGCACGATCTCGGCGCCGATCTCGGCACCGCGCAAGGCCGCCGCCGTATCGGTCGTGAAAAACGGATTGCCAGTGCCGGCGGCAAACACCACCACCTTACCCTCTTCCAGATAGCGAATCGCCTTGGGGCGAATGTAAGGCTCGACCACCTGATCAATACGCAGCGCCGACTGCACGCGCGCGGTCAGCCCGGCACGTCGCATGGCGTCCTGCAACGCGAGCGCGTTCATGACGGTGGCGATCATTCCCATGTAATCGGCGGTGGCGCGGTCCATGCCCGAGGCCCCCAAGGCCACCCCGCGAAAGATGTTGCCCCCTCCGATGACCACCGCCACCTCCACGCCCATCTGCGTGACCTGGGCGATTTCCTTAACGATGCCATCAATGGTTTCGCGATTGATCCCATAGGGATCCTGCCCCATCAGGGCTTCGCCTGAGAGTTTGAGCAAGATGCGCTTGGTCACGACCGCCATGAGATGCGTCCTTGACTTATGCCGCCCGCGCAGCCGCCTGCTGTGCGGCCACCTCGGCAGCGAAATCGGTGACTTTTTTCTCGATGCCCTCCCCCACGATGAACAGGGTGAAGGCGGCGATCGAAGCGCCTTTGGCTTTTAAGAGTTGCTCAATGGTTTGCTTGCCGTCTTCGGCCTTCACAAACACCTGACCGAGCAGCGTGACTTCCTTCAGGAACTTTTGCACGGTGCCCTCTACCATCTTGGCCACAATGTCAGCCGGCTTGCCGGATTCGGCCGCCTTCTCGGTTGCAATGCGTCGCTCGGTCTCAATCAATGCCGCATCCACGCCCGACGCATCAAGTGACTTGGGCTTGGACGCCGCAATGTGCATGGCCAGATCGCGACCGAGGGCCTCATCGCCACCCACGAGATCCAAGAGCACGCCGATTTTGCTGCCACCATGGATGTAGGAATAAAACTTTCCTTTTGCCTGGGCGGTGGCGAATCGACGCACCGAGATGTTTTCTCCGATCTTGCCCACGAGAGCCGTTCGGACCGACTCCACGGTGCCCGCGCCAAGGGATTGACCCGCCAGCGCCTCCACATTGGCCACCTGACCGGTGCTCACGAGTTTGGCCACATCGGATGCAAACGCCAGGAAGTCGGGGTTTTTCGCCACGAAATCCGTTTCACTATTCACTTCCACAATCGCGGCCTGGGCACCATTCACGTAAATGGACACGACGCCTTCCGCGGCCACACGCGCAGCAGCCTTGCTGGCCTTGCTGCCCAGTTTTACACGCAGAATCTCTTCTGCCTTGGCCATATCGCCACCGGCTTCGGCCAGGGCCTTCTTGCACTCCATCATGGGTGCGTCGGTCTTCTCACGAAGCTCTTTCACCATACCTGCGGTAATTTCCGCCATCACCATCTCTCCTGTGTCTCTGGACCATTCGGTACAAAAAAGGCCGATACAACAACTTCGGCCTGACTGCATCGTGATCCGGGCCCATCGGCCACGGATCCTTCTTCAAGCCGCTTACGAGGCGCTTTCCACCTCGACAAACTCATCGCTCTCATCGCGAATCGCCGCCACGACATCGGCCACGGCATTGGCGCGACCATCGAGAATGGCATCGGCCACGGCACGCGCGTACAGCGTCACGGCGCGACTGGCGTCGTCATTGCCCGGAATCACGTAGTCCACTCCCTCGGGCGAATGGTTCGTGTCCACGACCGCCACCACAGGGATGCCAAGCTTGTTGGCTTCCTGCACCGCGATCTTGTGATAGCCCACGTCCACCACAAAAAGGGCGTCGGGCAATCCGGCCATGTCCTTGATGCCACCTAAGGTCTTGTTGAGCTTTTCGAGTTCACGACCAAAAGAGAGCGCCTCTTTCTTGCTCATGCGCTCTAAGCCGCCTTCGGCCGACGTGGTTTCCATGTCCTTCAAGCGCTTGATCGAGGTCTTCACGGTTTTGAAATTGGTGAGCATGCCGCCCAGCCAGCGCTGATCCACGTAAGGCATGCCGGCACGGGCAGACTCTTCGGCGATGATTTCGCGCGACTGGCGCTTGGTGCCCACAAAGAGCACCGTGCCGCGACGCTGGGCGAGCTGTTTGATGAACTTCAGCGCATCGTTGAGGTGATGCACCGTATGCTCGAGGTTGATGATGTGAATCTTGTTGCGATGGCCGAAAATGTACGGGGCCATCTTGGGGTTCCAGAACCGGGTTTGGTGGCCAAAGTGCACGCCGGCCTCGAGCATTTCACGCATGGATACAGACATGATGATTTCTCCTGCAAGGGTTAGACTCGGCACCCAACAGTGATCGGGGCAGGGTTTTTCCTGCTCCAACACCCTTGCGTTGAGTGCTTCGGGTTAAAATGGAAAAAACTTATTGAAAATCAATGATTTCCAATAACCTGCGATTGTAACGTCTTATGCCGATCATTACCAAATCCGCTTCCGAGATTGCTGCCATGCGGGTGGCCGGTCGGCTGGCCTCCGAGGTGCTGGATTACATCACCCCCTACGTCCAGCCCGGAATCACCACGGGCGAACTCGATCGGCTATGCCATGACTATATGGTCCAGGTCCAGGGCACCGTCCCCGCCCCACTGAACTACTGCCCGCCCGGCTACAAGCCCTACCCCAAGTCCATCTGCACGTCCATCAACCACCAGGTCTGCCACGGCGTGCCCGGCGACCGGGTCCTAAAGCCCGGGGACATCGTGAACCTGGACATCACGGTGATCAAGGACGGATTTCACGGCGACACCAGCCGGATGTTTCTGGTGGGCGAACCCTCGATTGCGGCCAAACGCCTGTGCGAGATCACCCGCGAGGCCATGTGGGCCGGTATCCAACAGGTGGCGCCGGGCAAACGGCTTGGTGATATTGGCGCGGCCATCCAAAAACTCGCCGAGTCATCGGGGTATTCCGTGGTGCGGGAGTTCTGCGGGCATGGCATCGGGCGCGGCTTTCACGAAGAGCCCCAGGTCCTGCATTACGGCCGTCCCGGAACCGGCGTGGAATTAAAGCCCGGCATGACCTTCACCATTGAACCCATGATCAACGCCGGCCGCCCGGAGATCAAGGAACTGGCCGATGGCTGGACCATTGTCACCAAGGACCACAGCCTCTCGGCTCAGTGGGAGCACACCGTGCTGGTCACAGACACCGGGGTGGACGTGTTGACCGTCTCGCAGGGAAGTCCCGACCGTGATCGATGCCCACCGCCCCATTGACCGGCTCCGGCACGCACTCAAAGACGCTCGAATCCGCAACGCCGAGGGCTGGACCGCCGGCGTAAATCCCGCCTTACCTCTGACCGATCTGGCCCGCCAGGTTGACCGCATCCTGGCCGAACTCTGGGACTGGGCGGGTTTTGGTGGAGCGGCATTGGTCGCCGTGGGCGGCTACGGCCGAGGGCAGTTGTTCCCACATTCCGATGTGGACCTGTTGATCCTGATGCCCGAGGACTATCGCGAAGCCGATATTCGTCCCGCGGCAGAACAGTTGGTGTCGGCGCTATGGGATATTGGCCTGGAGGCGGGGCACAGCATTCGCAGCGTGTCCGAGTGCATGCGCCATGCCGAATCGGATCTCACCGTGGCCACCGCGCTGTTGGAGTCCCGATGGGTGGCCGGCCCAAAGTCCTTGGTCAAGTCCTTGCACTCCGCCTGGATGACCACGATGGATGTCACGGACTTCGCGCAAAACAAACTCCTGGAGATGCAACAGCGTCACGCCCGACACCAGGACACCCCCTACAGCCTGGAACCCAACTGCAAAGAAAGCCCGGGGGGGTTGCGCGATCTGCAGGTGCTGCACTGGGTCACCACCGCCTTTGGTCTTGGCCGACGCTGGTCGGATCTGGCCCGCGACGGACTGATCACCGAGCGCGAAGCACGGGAACTGGCCAAGAGTGAGCGTCTCTTGAGCCGGATTCGTGGCCACCTGCATCTCGCCGCGGGCCGTCGCGAAGACCGCCTGGTCTTTGATCTGCAAAACGCGGTCGCCGATCGGCTCGGCATCGGACCGGAACGCGGCAAACGCGCCAGCGAGATGTTGATGCAGCGCTACTACCGCGCCGCCAAAGCGATTTTACAAATCAGCTCTCTGCTGCTGGCCAATCTGGAGCCCCGTTTGTTTCCCGCGACCGCCTCGCACCCCAGCGCAACGCCTCGGCCCATCAGCGATGACTTTCAGGAAGTCTATGGCCTGCTCGACATGCGTGACGATCACCTGTTTGCGGATCACCCACGGGCCATCCTGGAGTCCTTCCTGGTGCTCCAGCAGCATCCGGAACTGCGCGGCATGACCGCACGCACCATGCGCGCACTGTGGAACAACCGGGATCGCATCGATACCGCGTTTCGTCAAGACCCGGAGCATCGCGCACTCTTTTTATCGATCCTGCAGCAACCACGCGGTATTGTTCACGGACTGCGATTGATGAACAACCTGGGGATTTTGGGCCGCGTGCTGCCCGTGTTTCGGCGCATCGTGGGCCAGATGCAACATGACCTGTTCCACGTCTACACCGTGGACCAGCACATCTTGCAGGTGATCCGGAATCTGCGGCGGTTCACGATGGACGAGCACGCCCACGAATTTCCACTCTGCAGTCAACTGATGGCGGAGTTCCAATGGCCGTGGGTGCTCTATGTCGCCGCGCTATTTCATGACATCGCCAAAGGCCGTGGCGGAGACCATTCCGTGCTGGGGAAGGCCGAGGTTCGTCGATTTGCCCGACTCCATGGCATTGATGCCGAGACCACGCAACTGCTGGTCTTTCTGGTGGAGCATCATTTAACAATGTCTCAGATCGCGCAGAAGCAGGATCTCGCGGATCCGGACACGATCGCCGCATTTGTCAAACTCATCCGCACCCCACATCGGCTCAATGCGCTGTATCTGCTCACCGTGGCCGACATTCGTGGCACCAGTCCAAAGGTCTGGAATAACTGGAAGGCGCGTCTTCTAGAGGAACTCTATCAACGCACCATGCGCGCCTTGATGACTCCTCGCACGCGCGCGGGTCAGGCGCAAGCCCGTCCACACGATGCGGTCCAGACCAAGACCGCCGAGGCCGAACGCCTGTTACGACTTCATGGCAAAGAGGTCGAGGCCGCCCAGCGTTTCTGGAAGCGCCTGGAGCGGCAATATTTTCTGCGTCACGAGGCCGATGAAATCGAATGGCATGCCCGATTGATCGCCTGGCGATCGGATCGTCCGGAGCCCATCGTCATCGCACGCCGCGCGCCGGACGATGTCCATTTACAGGTCGTGGTGTATCAGCCCGATGCGGCCGATCTGTTTGCACGCATCTGCGCTTACTTTGACGGCCAGAACATGAGCATCCTGGATGCGAAGGTCCACACCACGGCCAATCATTACGCCATGGACACCTTCTTAGTCGACCCACGCGAGTTCTACGGCCAGGAGAGGGAAATGCTCACGATCATTGAATCGGGTCTTGGCCAGGCCTTGGCCAGTCAGTTGCCGTTGCCCTCGCCACGGCATGGCCGCATCTCACGGCAGTCGCGCTACTTTCCGATTCTTCCCTCCGTGGATCTGCGCCCCGATGCCAAGGGGCAATACCACGTGCTCAATGTCACGGCCTCCGACCGCACGGGCTTACTTTATTCGATTGCCAAGACGCTGACCGAACATGGCGTGCGCCTGCAGACCGCACGGGTGATGACCCTGGGTGAACGCGCCGAAGACGTGTTTCTCATTCAAGGCGAATCGCTGGCCCAGGGCAGGGATCAGATTGCACTGGAAGCCGATCTGCTCAAGGCGATCGCGGCTTCATCAGATCGCGGGTAAGCCAGTCTGAAAACGGCATGCCGATATCGGCATGCCGTTGAGCGAGCGTCACCGAGGCCTGCATGTAGCCGAGCTTGGACCCACAATCAAATCGCTGGCCCTCGAACCGATAGGCCAGCACTTTATCTTCCAACAGCAGACGCGCGATGGCGTCGGTGAGCTGAATCTCGCCGCCTGCACCCCGGCCTTGGGTGCGAATCAAATCAAAGATGCGCGAGGTCAACAGATAGCGGCCCACGACGGCCAGGTTCGACGGCGCCGATTCCGGAGCCGGTTTCTCGATGATCGCGGTGATCTGTTCAGTGCGCGGCGCAAATGGCACGCTGCTGACAATGCCATACCGGGACGTGTCTTGGCGTGGGACCTCTTCCACCGCAATCACACTGGACTGATGCTGGGCATAGACGTCCACCATCTGACGCATCACGGCCGCACCGTGCTCACCCGCATCCATCAGATCATCGGCCAGCAGGACCGCGAACGGCTCATCACCGACCACGGGCTCGGCGCACAGCACTGCATGGCCCAGACCCAATGCCTCGGGCTGCCGGATGTAAATGCAGTTGATGCTCGCCGGCGCCACACTGCGGACCACCTCCAATAGCGCAGTCTTATTCTTGGCTTCCAACTCCGCTTCCAGTTCATAGGCCTTATCGAAATGATCCTCGATCGCACGCTTACTGCGGCCGGTGATGAAGATCATGTCGGTGATGCCCGCGGCGGCGGCCTCTTCTACGGCGTACTGAATCAGCGGCTTGTCCACCACCGGCAGCATCTCTTTTGGGCTCGCCTTCGTGGCCGGCAGAAACCGCGTGCCCAATCCCGCCACCGGAAAAACCGCTTTACGAACCTGACCGGAAAATCTGTTCATCGCCTTCTGTCCTATTGTTCTGCGCCTGTCTTATAAGGCTCGATTATCGCCATGAACGCGGCCTCATCGATCACGGCCACGCCCAACTCCTGGGCCTTGGTGAGTTTGCTGCCGGCGGCCTCACCGGCGACCACCAAGGCGGTCTTGGCGGATACCGAACCGCTCAGCTTTCCGCCTAAGGCGAGAATCCAATCACCGGCCTGATCACGCGTCATGGAGGACAAGGTGCCGGTGAGTACGACCGTCTTGCCCTCCAACGGCAACGCCACGCGAGCCGTATCCGTCGCCTGGGCGGCACGGGCCATGGGCGCTACCGCGGGCCGGTCATCCAGGCGCGGTGTCCGAATCTCCGCCGAGAGGGCCGAGACGACTTGCGCCTGGCCGGGATGATCGAAAAAGCTGCGAATGGAGGCGGCCACCACCGGGCCGACATCCGGAGCCTGCATCAGCTCGTCCTCTCGGGCAATACGCAGGGCATCGATAGACTGAAAATGCAAGGCGAGATCACGTGCGGTGCGCTCCCCCACATGCCGGATGCCCAAGGCAAACAGAAACCGTGCAAGGCTGGTCTCACGCGACCGGTTAATCTGATCTACCAGATTCTGCGCCGATTTCTGCGCCATGCGTTCCAGCGACGAGAGCGTGTCCACATCCAAACGGTAGAGGTCGGCCAAGGTGCTCACATGGCCACCGTCGACCAACTGATCCACAATCTTTTCGCCAAGCCCTTCAATGTCCATGGCCTTGCGTTGTGCGAAATGTAAAAACGCCTGTTTGCGCTGTGCCTTGCAACTTAATCCGGCCGGGCAGCGCACGGCGGCTTCGCCCGGTTCGCGCACCGCCAGACTCCCGCAGACCGGACAGTGCGTGGGCATGCGAAACACACGGGTATGCGCGGGACGTAAGGCCGGAATCGGGCCCAACACCTCTGGGATCACGTCACCGGCACGCCGCACCCAGACGGTATCGCCGATACGCACATCCTTGCGTTCGATCTCGTCTTGATTGTGAAGTGTCGCATTGGTGACCGTTACGCCGCCCACGAACACCGGTTCAAGTCGGGCCACCGGCGTTAAGGTGCCGGTGCGCCCCACCTGGACATCGATGTCCAACAATCGGGTGCTCGCTTCTTCGGCGGGAAACTTATGGGCAATCGCAAAGCGCGGGGCGCGCGAGACAAAGCCGGCCTGGGCCTGCTGTGCGAGCGACTCCAATTTGTAGACCACGCCATCAATCTCAAAGGGCAGCGTGGCCCGTTTGCCGAGCACCTGCTGGTAAAAGGTCAACAAGCCCTGAGGGGTGACCTCGCGACGACGCTCGGACGATACCGGACATCCCCACTGCGCGAGTTGATCGAGCCAGTCGCTGTGACCGGTCAAGCCACGCGTGACGCCCTGGGGATCCACCACCTCCCCTACGCCATAGGCGAAAAAACTTAAGGGCCGTTTTGCCGTCACGGTGCTGTCGAGCTGACGCAGACTTCCCGCGGCCGCGTTCCGCGGGTTCACGAATACCTTGTCCCCGACCGCCTGCTGCTGTGCGTTCAATGCCGCAAAATCTTTTTTCTGCATCAGTATCTCACCGCGCACCTCCACCACCTCGGGCACCTTCCCCGTCAGATGATGTGGAATGGACGCAATCACCCGGGCATTGACCGTAATGTCCTCGCCCACCGATCCATCGCCACGGGTGGCCGCCTGCACCAGACGCCCCGCCTCATAACGCACGCTGATCGCAATGCCATCAAACTTTAATTCCGCACTGAACCGCAGGTCCCGTGCAGGATCGCTCACCAGAAGCAGCTGCCCGAGCCGGTTCACAAATTGCGTGATGTCCGAATCCTCAAAGGCGTTATTCAGACTCAGCATGGGCACGCGGTGCCGCACTTCGGCAAACTCACGCCTTGCGGCAAACCCCACCTGATCGACCGGCGATAAACCGGGGGCCAGCTCGGGAAACTCGGACTCCAAGGCTTCGAGTTCGCGTACTAGCGCATCGTATTGGGCGTCCGAAATCAGCGGGGCGTCATCATGGTGATAGGCCCGTTGATGACGGGCCACCTCCGTGCGCAATTGCAAAATCCGTTCGCGCGTCTCGAGCGCCTGCGCATCCGAGCCCGATGCGGAACGCGTGTCGGAAGTGGTGCCGGGCGCCTTTCCCATCGTGACTACAAAAAGAGCCGCTGGGCAATGGACTCACCCGGAATAATGCCAAGTTGCGCCAAGGCCTGCGCGCGCTGCACCACCTGTTGACGAATCTGCTCAATGTCGGCTTGCGATAGGCGTCGGCCGGATTCGTCCGTCACATCGGCCGTGAGCAGCGCGGCGATGCGTCGCGCACACTCCACCATCTCATCAAAGGCCTGTTCCGGTGACCGGGTGCGCGGAGCATCGAGCAACAACACGATCGTGTTGCCGTTTTGCCCCGGAAATACAGAAAAGCGCTGATGATGCAAAGGGCCCATGGCAAATCGCGCATCACCCCGTGCCTCGAGTCCCGCCGCATGCGCCGCTGAAGCAATCGACGAAGCCGAAAGCACGTGGGGCGCAGTGATGGCGAGCGCAAGCTGGGCATCCACCGCAGCGCACTGTTGATCCAACTGTCGTGCCTTGGATAACACGTCGTTCATCGACGGGAGATCAAGCTGAGCACCGAGCGATCGGGCGATTCGTCCAAGGGCCTCCTGCCACTCGGAGTACTCCATGGCATGGATCGGGCCACTGCGCGTGGCCAACAACACACCCACCTGAAGCGCCACCACGCTGCCCTCCCCGGGATCGGGCTCAAACGCCTCATCGGCAGTGCGCTGCCAGGCAAAGTAGATTGGCTTTGATCCCACGTGTCGCCATCCGCGCAATTCCTGTTGAATGCGCGTTACGGTCATGGGCGTCTGCCAATGCAGGGTGGCGATGGATTCCGAAATCGGTGACGGCACCACCTGCTCAACCAGGCGTTCGGTGGGGACCGCAAACATCGGTTCGTCCACCACGACCCCGGTGGTGGACAGTCGCCGCCGCAGCGCAAGCCGTTCCCGAATGGTGACAACGATAATCCACAGGACCACGATCGCGGCACCGGCCGTGATCGCAATCTGCAGATCGGTCATGCGGCTTCTTGAGCGATGGCGTTGGCCGCGTCCAGATCCACGGCCACGACGCGAGAAACGCCCTGCTCCTGCATGGTCACCCCCATCAAATGCTGGGCCATCTCCATGGCGATCTTGTTGTGGGTAATGAATACGAACTGAGTGGACGACGACATATGACGCACCAGGTTGCAAAAGCGTTCCGTGTTGGGGTCGTCCAGCGGCGCATCCACCTCATCCAGCAGACAGAACGGCGCAGGGTTTAATTGGAACAACGCAAACACCAAGGCGGTGGCCGTCAGTGCCTTCTCGCCACCGGATAACAAATGAATCGAAGTGTTGCGTTTTCCGGGCGGTTGGGCCATGACTTGCACACCGCAGTCGAGAATCTCTTCCCCGGTCATGACCAGCTTGGCCTCGCCGCCACCAAACAGCCGCGGGAAGAGTTGGCCAAAGTTCGCATTGACGGTGTCGAAGGTTTCTTGCAACAGCGAACGGGTTTCACGATCGATTTTACGAATCGCATCCTCAAGGGTTTCGACAGCCGCCATCAGGTCGGCCGCCTGCGCATCCAGAAACTGTTTACGCTCGCGGGATTGCTCCAGCTCGGAGAGCGCGGCGAGATTCACGGCCCCCATTCCATCGATCTCTTTCGATAGGCGCTGGACCTCGCTGTGCAAGGACGACGGCTTGGGCCACTTGGCGTCCGGAAAGGCGGAGGCCAGTTCCTGGGCGATTGTGGCCACCTGCAGGCCATGATCCGTGAGCTGTTCATCGATTTGTTCGATACCCGCCTTTGCGCCCGCGGCATCCACTTCCATCTGTGTGAGTGCCGCACGCAGTGGTTCGAGCGCCCGCTCGGCCAACAGCCGCTGCTCCTCGGAAGCCTTCCGTTTTTGACTCAGCTGGTCGGCACGCTCACGAATATCGGCCACGGCCGCTTCGCGCTCTACGCGACGGTTCAGCAGCGGTTGCAGGTCACTGGAATCCAGTTCCTGCTGAATGCCCGCAAGCTCGCGCTCACAGGATTCTAGTTTTTGTGTCGCTTCGTTTAAGCGCTGCAAGGACTCCCGCATGCGGTCTTCAAACACCCGGCGCTGTTCTTCGGCAATGCGTTGTGCCATCACGGCCTGCTGCACAGCACGATCAGCCTCCTGGAGTTGCCCGCGGGCCAGGGCCACCTCGTGCGCGTGATTGTCCTGTAGCTCCCGCTGACGCTCGGCTTCCTGTTGCTGACCGGCCAACCGTCGATCGGCGTCTTCCAAAGACTGCGCCACACGCGTGTTCTCCGCCTGGAGTTCCGCGTGTTCCTGCCGCAGTGCGGACAGCGAACTGTTCAGTGACGTGTCCTGCGCCTGCAGGCGCTGAATCTTTTCATCCAAACGCAGCTCGGCCAACTCGAGTTCATGGGCACGGGCCTGCGCGGACTGCGCGCGATCACGCAACGCGCCAAGTTCCGATTTTCGATTCGCCAGTGTCTGCTCGGCACGCTGCACGGACAGTCCGGTTTCATCCACCACCAGTTGCTGCGCGCGCATCTGTGTGTCGAGCTGCTCAATCTTGCTGCGGCGGGCCAATATTCCGGCCTGCTGGTCCTCTTCTGCATAAAAACGAATAACTCCCTGGCTGGCCATGTGGCCTTGGGCCGTGATCCACACCGCATCACCGCCACGCGCGCTGCTGATCGCCGCACCGATGTTCGGCGCGCAACGGTAATTGACCAACCACTGTTTCACCACGATGGCCGCGGCACTCTCGCCCACAATCTGCTGGGCGAGGCTATCCGCCGCTGGCGTCACCGATGCCTTTGCATCCGTTGAAAACAGGGTTAAACGGGCGGGAGGAAGATCATTGGCGAAGCGGGTCGCCTGATCGAGCGCACCGATCTCCACGGCACCGATCCGATCGGCAAGGGCGGCCTCCACGGCCGTCTGCCAACCCTCTTTGACCTTCACGCTCTCCCACAGTCGTGGTTTGGTGTCCATGCCCTGGCGCGCAAGCCATGGCCGCAGCCCATCCTTCGCATCGACCTGGGACTGCAGACTCGTGAGCGCCTCATGCTGAGCCTGCAAATGGGCCAAGCGCTCGCGGGCCGACTGCCACTCGCTCGATAGGCGATCACGTTCCTGACCGGCCGAGTCGATGGCGGTCTCCGCGGCGCTCAGTTGGCCCGTCGCCGACTCCGCGGCGGCAAGCGCCTCCTGGCGCTGGGCACTCATTAATGACTTTGTGGAGGGATCCACGCGTTCGATGGAGAGCCGCTCACGATCCTGCTCTTCGATCTTCTGCTCGAGCCGATGTATACGTGCACCAATGTCCTGGTGGCGCTCGGACAGCGCACGTCGCTCGGCCTGGGCCGCGGCCACATCGGCCTGGGCCGCGGCCAAGGATTCATTGCGCGACGCCAGGGTCTGCTCCAACGGAGCGATGGTGGCCTGAATCCGCTCCAGCTCCTGACGCTTTTCGGCCAACTGCACATCCGCAAGTGCCGAAGACTCCTGATCTGCAATTCGTTTGGATTCGCCATCCTGTTGCGCGAGGGTCTCACTCTCAATGACCTGCTGGGCATGTTCTTTGGCCAAGACAGCGCGCTCGCGATTTTCGCGCAGACGGCGTTGATCGCTCTCGATGCGCTGGATCTCGGTATTGGTTTCGTAGAGTGCCTGCTGGGCATCGTGGACCGCATCGGAGGCCTCGTTGTACGCGACACGGGTTTCCTCGAGTTCACGCTCGATATGCCGCAGGGCCGCCGTTTGGCTCTCAATCTGCAGTTCGGTCTCGCGGCGCTTGGCCGCGAACTTCTCGATACTCTGCACATACTCTTCACGCCGGGTCCACCACAACCACCGCTGCTTCTCATCCCGACGATCAGTGAGTTCGCTAAAGCGTGCCGCGACTTCGGCCTGCTGCTCGAGCTTACCGATCTGGCCATCGAGCTCCAAGCGAATGTCTTCAATACGGGCCAGGTTCTCCCGGGTGTCCGATAACCGGCCCTCGGTCTCTTTGCGACGCTCGCGATACTTGGACACGCCCGCCGCTTCCTCCAGAAATACGCGCAACTCCTCGGGGCGTGACTCGATGACCCGAGAGATCATCCCCTGACCAATGATGGCGTAGGCCCGAGGCCCCAATCCGGTGCCCATGAACAGGTCGTACACATCCTTACGGCGCACCGCCTGGTTATTGATCCAATAGGTCGACTGTCCGTCACGCGACAAAATCCGTTTGACCGCAATTTCGGAATACTGGCCCCAGGGGCCGGAGATTCGCCCATCGGTGTTCTCAAACACCAACTCCACGCTCGCCCGACCAGAGGGCTTGCGGGTTCCCGATCCGCTAAAGATCACATCCTGCATGGACTCCCCGCGCAATTCCGAGGCCTTCGACTCGCCCAGAACCCAGCGCACTGCATCAATCACGTTGGATTTACCGCAGCCATTGGGCCCGACAATGCCCACCAGTTCACCGGGGAAGTGCAAGGTGGTGGGATCGACAAAAGACTTAAAACCAGAGAGTTTGAGATACGAGAGTCGCACGGTGGTCCGATGGTGAGAAAACCTAGGGAATCAGGGCTAAGCTGACAACACGGGCTATAATATCACCCAGCATTTCACCGGGTTTTCCCTGAAAAACCTAGCTAAGTGTTTCTAACGTCGTTCAAAAGTCAATTTTTTGCAGTCTTCTTCGTCCACTCGTCACGCGTCCGAAAATGCCCAGCAAACCGAGCAAAACACTTCAGACCTTCCCCAATCCGGAGCCGGGCCGGGACTACCGGGTGCACATCGAGATCCCCGAGTTCACCTGCCTGTGTCCGCTCACCGGCCAACCCGATTTCGCCCACTTCACGATCGACTACATCCCGGCCAAAAAGAACCTTGAACTCAAGGGCCTCAAGCTCTACATGTGGTCCTATCGTAATGAGGGCGCCTTTCATGAGGCGGTGACCAACCGGATCTTGAACGATTTTGTCGCCGCTGCCTCACCACGGTTTATGCGCCTGACCGCCAAGTGGTACGTCCGCGGCGGCATTTTCACCACGGTCGTGGCCGAGCACCGGGCCAAGGGCTGGAAGCCATTGGCCCCCGTCGCGTTGACCGCACTGGATTGCGATGCCTCCCCAGTGCGCGCGGCGCGATGACCCCACCTTCATTTCATAACCTCACCTGAAGATCCCTTATGACCTCTGCTACCTCCGCCCATTCCGTCCTTGCCGCCACGATCGACGGGGCCTGGGAACACCGCACACAGTTCTCGGCGTCGAACGCCCCGGCCGACATCCGTGCGGCAGTCGATCAGGTCATTGATGGACTGGATCGCGGAACGCTGCGTGTGGCCGAGCGTGTCGACGGTGACTGGGTCACCCATCAGTGGATCAAAAAGGCGGTGTTGCTGAGTTTTCGGCTGCGCGACAACGTCCCGATGGAATCGGGGGCGTTACGTTACTTTGACAAGGTCGACTCGAAGTTCTCGCGTTACAGCGAGGCCGACTTTAAGGCGGGCGGATTCCGCGTGGTGCCGCCGGCCACCGCGCGCCATGGAGCCTACATCGCGAAAAATGTGGTGTTGATGCCCTCTTACGTGAACATCGGCGCCTATGTGGATGAGGGCACGATGGTGGACACCTGGGCCACCGTGGGCTCCTGCGCACAGATTGGCAAAAACGTTCATCTCTCGGGGGGCGTTGGCATTGGCGGCGTGTTGGAACCCATCCAGGCCAATCCCACCATCATTGGTGATAACTGCTTTATTGGCGCCCGATCCGAGGTGGTCGAGGGCGTGATCGTGGAAGACAACGCGGTCTTATCGATGGGCGTGTTCATCGGACAGTCCACTAAGATTTTTGATCGCGAGACCGGAACAGTGACCTACGGACGTGTGCCATCGGGGGCCGTCGTGGTGCCGGGCAGCCTGCCATCGGCCGACGGAAAATATTCCCTGGCCTGCGCCGTGATTGTGAAACGGGTGGATGCCCAGACCCGGGCCAAGACCGGCATCAACGAGCTGCTGCGCGGAGACTGATGAACGCCCCCGCCTCATTGGCCTCCATGCAGAGCGTGATCCGGCTCTACGGCATTCCCAATTGCGATCAGGTGCGCGCTGCGCGGGCCTGGTTGAAAACCCATGGCCGCGAGCCGGAGTTCATCGACTTCAAAAAAGTTGGCTTGACGGCATCCACGCTGGACCGCTGGCTCACGCATCTGCCCTGGGATGCACTGCTCAATCGCCGCGGCATGACCTGGCGTCAGCTCGACCCCGCCGTTCGGGCTCAGATCGTGGACCAGGGGTCGGCCGCAGAGCTCATGCTGGCCCTCCCCCTGCTCATCAAGCGACCCGTTCTGGAGGTTGGTGAAAAGATATCGGTGGGGTTTTCCGAGCCGCTGTACCGCAATCTCTTTCCTGTCGACTAAGATGCGTCGACGATCGTAATGCCTATGCCACTCCCACCTTCATCACCCACACTTGAACTGGCGCGTCAATTGATCCGGCAGCCCTCGGTCACGCCGCAGGACTCGGACTGCTGCGACCTCATCGCCGCGCGCCTAGCGCCCCTCGGGTTTAAGACAGAGTTTCTGCGGTTTGGAGAGGTCACCAATCTATGGGCCGTTCGTGAGGGCGGCCGTCCCGGCCCAACGCTGGTGCTGGCCGGTCACACCGATGTGGTGCCACCCGGCCCATTAGAGAAATGGACATACGCCCCGTTTGCCGCCGACATCGACGGTGATCAGCTCTATGGCCGTGGCGCCTCGGACATGAAGTCGTCTCTGGCCGCCTTTGTCGTGGCCACCGAACGCTTTATTCAGAACACCCCGCAGTTCAACGGTCGCTTAGCCTATCTGATCACCTCGGACGAAGAAGGCCCGGCCATCGATGGCACCGTGCAGGTGGTCCGCGAACTGGCCCACCGTGGCGAACTCCTGGATTACTGCATTGTGGGCGAACCGACCTCGGTGTCGGTGCTCGGTGACATGCTCAAAAATGGTCGGCGCGGATCCCTGTCCGGTGCGCTGGTGATTCATGGCCGGCAAGGCCACATCGCCTATCCGCATTTGGCTGAGAATCCAATCCACACGTTTGCACCGGCATTGGCCGAACTCGCCGCCATGCGCTGGGATGACGGCAACACGTATTTCCCACCGACCACGTGGCAGGTGTCCAATATTCACTCGGGCACCGGCGCCACTAATGTGATCCCGGGCGAATGTCGTGCCCAGTTCAACTTCCGCTTCGGCAGTGTGAGCTCTCCAGAGGCCTTACGGCAACGACTGGAAACGGTGCTATCCAAACACCAGTTGCGGTTCAGCATCGAATGGACCCTAGGCGGGGACCCCTACCTCACGGCACCCGGAGCGTTGTGCGATGCGGTCTGTGGCGCGATACAACAGGTCACCGGTCAGACCGCAGAGCTGTCCACTACCGGTGGAACCTCCGATGGCCGCTTCATTGCCAAACACTGCCGCGAGGTCATTGAATTCGGGCCGCCCAATGCCACCATTCATCAGATCGACGAACGCATCTCGGTGGCCGACATGGACCCGTTAACGCGCATCTATGAAGGCGCAATACGCACCCTATTGACGGCGTGACACTCGGCGAGTGCATTGCGCGGGGCGAGGCGCAATTTCTTCAATCCGATGTGCAGTTTGGGCAGGGCACGCTCACGGCCTGGGATGAGGCCCGCTGGCTAGTGCTCGCCGCACTGGAGCTCCCGGTGGATAGCCCGATCGAGGTGGAACAACAGCATCTGACCGAGGCCCAGGTGGCCGCCGTGAATGCGCTCCTTGCACGCCGCATCGGGGAGCGGCAACCCGCCGCCTATCTGACCCACACCGCTTGGCTAAAGGGCTATTCGTTTTATGTGGATGAACGGGTCATCATTCCTCGTTCATTCATTGCCGAACTCATCATGGATCGGTTTCAGCAGTGGGGCGTGTCGGCAGCGGGCATCACGCGCGTGCTCGATGCCTGCACCGGATCCGGTTGCCTGGCCATCTTATTGGCCGAGACGTTTCCCCAGGCCGTGATCCTGGCCAGCGATCTCAGTGCGCAGGCACTCGAGGTTGCAGCGATCAATGTCGCGCAGTACGGGCTTACCGACCGCATCCGTCTTGTGCACTCCGATGCGCTGTCGGCCATACCTGAGCAGCCCTTTGATCTGATCGTCTCGAATCCGCCGTATGTGCCTGCCCATAAGCGGGCCCGACTTCCCCCAGAATTTCGTCAAGAACCCGACATGGCCCTGATCGCCCCCGACGCCGGCATGGCCGTGGTGCGTCAACTGCTGCGGGACGCACCACGATTTTTGTCCGATCAGGGACTGCTGGTGATCGAGATCGGCCACGAAAAAAAGGCCTGTCAGCGTCTTCTGAAGCGCGAATTCGGAGCGATGCCCGTGCAGTGGGTACGCACCGCAGAACAACACGATAATGTGTTTATCGTTTCACAATCGGTTCTACGTCGTCATCCTTGGAGACCTGCCCCATGATCACGCTCTACACCTGGCCCACACCGAACGGGAAAAAAGTACAAATCATGCTGGAAGAGACTGGCCTGCCATACTGCGCCGTCCCCGTGAACATTTCGAACAATGAACAGTTTGCACCAGACTTTCTAAAGATCAGTCCGAACAATAAGATTCCCGCGATCGTCGATACCGATGGGCCCGCGCCCCGCGCTGGCCGTCCCTACTCCTTATTCGAATCGGGCGCCATTTTGGTCTACCTGGCCGGCAAGGTCGGCCAGTTCATGGGCAAGAACGATCGCGAACGTTTCGATGTCTTGCAATGGGTGATGTTCCAAATGGGGGGCTTGGGCCCCATGCTGGGCCAAGCCCATCACTTTCGCATCTACGCACCCGAGAAGGTTCCCTATGCCATCCATCGCTACACGCAGGAAGCCCAGCGGCTCTATAAAGTGCTCGATACCCGCCTGGGCGAGTCGCGGTTTCTGGGCAGTCCGCACTACAGCATCGCCGACATCGCCTGCTGGCCGTGGGTCGCCTCGTATGAGCGTCAGGGGATCCAGCTCAGCGACTTTCCACACGTGAAACGCTGGTTTAACACTATTGCAGCGCGACCGGCCGTGCAGCGCGGCATCGCGATCTTTTCCGATCTGCGCAAATAACGTCCTCTTGTCGTGGTGACCGCCTCCACACCGATTTCGATCGATCAGGCCGTTGCCCGATGGGATGATCTCGATGCGATCATCGATGTGCGCTCGCCCGCCGAGTGGTCGTTGGATCATATTCCGGGGGCTATCAATGCGCCCGTGTTATCCAACGAGGAGCGTCTGGAGATCGGCACGCTGTACAAGACCTCCGCATTTGAGGCTAAAAGGCGGGGGGCGGCTCTCGTCGCACGTAATATCGCGCTGGCCTTGGAGAACACCTTTGCCGGGCAGCCCCGGGAGTGGCGCCCTCTGGTGTACTGCTGGCGCGGCGGAAATCGAAGCCATGCACTGGCGACGGTCATGCACCGGATCGGCTGGAAGGTGGCCGTCTTAGAAGGTGGCTACGCCGCCTACCGAAAATATGTCATCACGGATCTCGAGCGATGTGCGCAACGTCTGTCGTATACGGTGATCTGTGGGGTGACCGGATCGGGAAAAACCGCTGCCCTGCGCCAACTGGAGGCGCAGGGGCATCAGGTGCTGGATCTCGAGCGGCTGGCCCACCATCGCGGCAGCCTTTTGGGCCACGAGCCCACCGGGGCACAACCCAGCCAAAAACATTTTGAGACTCAGATCTGGAACACCCTGCGCCGATTCTCCCCCGATCGCCCGGTGTTCGTGGAGTCGGAAAGCCGCAAGATCGGCGCGGTCCAGCTGCCCGAGGCACTGATTCAGAAAATGCGCAACAGCGACTGCATTGAGCTGTCACCCTCAATGTCGGAACGGGTTAGGTTTTTGTGCCGAGAGTACGATCATTTTTTTAAAGCCCCCGATACCCTGATCGCGCAACTTTCTCGCCTTAAACCGCTGGTCGGTCACGAACGACTCCAACAATGGATCGCGCTGATCCATGCGCAGCGATGGCCTGAGCTGGTTGAATCGCTCCTGGTTCATCACTACGACCCGACCTACACGGCCTCGATGCGGCGGAACTATGCCCGCTATCCGCAGGCCGAACGGATGTCGGCCCACTCGGGAAATTTTGGATCGCCAGCGAGCGGCACGGTCTGATGCCTTTGGGCCCTGTGGCCGCTTGGGCTGGGGCAATGCGGTCTAACGTTCGGTCTTGGCCAGCTTGTCCGTGAAGGTCTTTACACCGATGGCATCGCGCTTCATCGCAACCCACCGGTCTAAGGTATCGGCCGCCGCCGACTGCTCAAGGCGCTGTAACTCGCGTGACAACACATCTGCAACCGTCACCGCATCCAAAGCGGGCACCACCGTTGATTCAATCACGGCCACCCAGGCGGCGGCCGAGCGCTCGGAGGCCGGCACGCTCAGTGCCGCCGGCAAGCCCTTCACATCCGCTGCAAAAATCGCCTGCACCACCTCTGGCGGAATATCCCCGGAACCTTTTTGCTGGTCGGTGCGGGCCAGCGTGCGCGGAGACGCGATGGCCGCTGGTAACGCCTTGGAGGCGGAGAACTCTTGTGCCGCCGCATCCGCCAGGGCCGATGCTTTCTCCGCGGCCTTGCGCGTGCGCAGTAGGCGTTCCACCTGGGGCTTCACACGATCCAACGGCACGGTGGCCACCGGACGATGGGCCACCACGCGGGCCGCTGCTAAGACACCCGGAGCGATTTCAATGGCTTCCGTATTGCGTTTATTGACTAACGCATCGCTTGAGAACAATGCCGCCAGCAGTTTTGGATGACCGAAGACGCGTTGGAGTTCGGGTGAAAGCCTCTCTACGGGGCCCTGACGCTGCACACGTTTGATCGTCTGAATGGACAGGCCAAACCTTTTAGCGGCGGGCTCCAGTGAATCCGATTGTTCATACACAAGATTAGAAAACTGCTCCACCATGTCCGCCGATCCCGGCTTGGCAAAGGCCACCACGGCGACATCGACTTCCTCGGGCGTTTGAAAATCGCGGGCATTGGACTCGTAAAACGATTGGATCTCGGCATCGGACGCGGACACCGATCCGATCAGATCGGCAACGGGAAACTTCTTGGTGCGCACGGTGCGCGTCTCCAATGCGGACTGGGCCAGACGTCGGGCGACCGAACGCGGCGCGATGGAGGTGCCGGCAATCGCTGCGGGCAATACCTCGGTTAACAGGTCCATCCGCACGCGCTGTTCAAACCCTTCGGCCGTCAATCCCTGCGCCTTAAGCGCGAGCTCGTAGAGCGTCATGTCGAACTTGCCGTCTTTTTGAACCGCGGGAATGCTGGCAATCGCCCGTCGCATCTGGGCATCCGAGATGCGAACGCGCAGATCGACCGCAGAGGTCAGCAGAATCTGCTGCGTGACCAGATCATTTAAGGTCGACACGCGGGAGGCCGTGGTGTCGAGTAAGGAGGCATCCACGCGGCCGCCCAATTGAGTGCGCACCCGATCCAGTGTCTGCTGATGGGCACGCTCCCATTGCGGATATTGGATTTTGACCTTGCCGACTTTGGCCACCGTGGCCGCATCACCGCCCGGCGAAATCAGATCCCAGGCGCCGACCACTACAAACGAGGGAATGATCAGCAGAAGAATCAATCCAAGGAAGATACGCTGGTGTTTGCGAACGGATTCAAACATGGACGATGACCGTAATGGGTTGGCGGAGTGGACGGGACTCGAACCCGCGACCCCCGGCGTGACAGGCCGGTATTCTAACCAACTGAACTACCACTCCTTTTTCGGACCGAGCACATGAGCAGTCGTGTGGTGGGTGCTGAGAGGGTCGAACTCCCGACCTACGCCTTGTAAGGGCGCCGCTCTACCAACTGAGCTAAGCACCCACGTTGACCGCCTCTACTGCTGCTGCTCCTGCTGCTTTTAATTCACGTTTTACTTTTTTGAAGCTTTTAGTGCCCTTTTGAGGCAAGCCCACAAGTATAAAAAAAATGGGCCGCTCAATCAAGCAGCCCAGTCAGCACGCCATTTCACGGGCGCCGCGGCCCTGTGGGGCTATTTATTGATGGCGTCCTTCAGGGCCTTACCCGGTCGAAACTTTGGCACCTTGGCCGCCTTGATTTTGATGGACGCGCCGGTCTGGGGATTACGCCCCATGCGTGCGGCCCGCTTGCCCACCGCAAACGTGCCGAATCCCACCAGGGTCACGGATCCGCCCTTGCGCAGGGTCGTGCGCACGCCACCGATCACCGCATCTAACGCACGGCCAGCCGCCGCCTTCGACACATCGGCCTGTTTAGCGATGTGCTCGATCATTTCATTTTTATTCACGAAAGTTCCTCTCTTCCAACGCAGGTATGATGTATTTAGAGTGACGATGCATCAACCTGCTGTGACACCGGATTCAATGCCAGCGCTTGTGTCTAATGGTTGAAGCACGCGATCGCCATTAACGCTGAAAACAATAACGATGTCAAGGAACGCGGATGTGTGTTTCCCCGAACGCACCGTGCGTTTAACGGGCGGTGCGTTCTGTCACGAGCAAAACGTCAGTGTGGCAATGGTTCTGTGGGCGGCGGGATGACCCGGGCCTCTGCCGATGTCGCGTCCGCCGCGGGACTCACCACTGCGTCATCCTCTTCGGGAAGCGGGGTTGGCGTGCGTGATAAGGCAAGATCCAAGACCTGGTCAATCCACTTCACCGGAACGATCTCCAACGCACTCTTTACATTCTGCGGAATCTCGGCCAAGTCGCGCACGTTTTGCTCGGGAATTAACACCTTCTTGATGCCACCGCGGTGCGCGGCCAAGAGCTTCTCTTTTAGGCCACCAATCTGCAGCACCTCGCCCCGCAAGGTGATTTCCCCGGTCATGGCGACATCGGCGCGCACGGGAATGCCGGTCATGGCCGAGACCATGGCCGTGGTCATGGCGATGCCCGCACTTGGGCCATCCTTTGGCGTGGCCCCTTCGGGAGCGTGAATGTGCATGTCTTTTTTCTCAAAAAGATCGTCCCGAATCCCCAAACGACGCGCCCGCGACCGGACCACCGATCGCGCCGCCTCTACGGACTCCTTCATGACATCACCCAACGATCCCGTACGGATGATCTGCCCCTTACCGGGCATCACGGCCGCCTCGATGGTCAGCAGCTCGCCGCCGACCTCGGTCCAGGCCAATCCCGTCACCTCGCCAACCTGATCCTCTTTTTCGGCAACGCCATAGGTGAACTTACGCACCCCGAGGAACTCCTCGATATTGTCGCCGCTGACCTTGACCGGTGCCGTGGCCTTTTTGGTCAGGACCATACGGGTAACCTTGCGGCAGATCTTGGAGATCTCCCGCTCCAAGCCACGCACGCCCGACTCCCGGGTATAGGTGCGAATAATCTCGCGAATCGCCGATTCCGCCACCTCGATCTCACCGGCTTTCAGCCCGGTGTGTTTGATCTGTTTGGGCAACAGGTAGCGCGTCGCGATATTGATCTTTTCCTCTTCCGTGTAACCGGAGAGTTTGATGACCTCCATACGATCCAGCAGGGCCGCAGGAATATTCAAGGAGTTCGCCGTGGCCACAAACATCACATCCGAGAGGTCGTATTCCACCTCGACGTAATGGTCTACAAAGGCGTGGTTTTGCTCCGGATCGAGCACCTCTAACAATGCGCTGGCCGGATCGCCCCGGAAATCCATGCCCATCTTGTCCACTTCGTCGAACAGGAACAACGGGTTACGGACTCCCGTCTTGGTCAGGTTCGAGAGCACCTTGCCGGGCATGGAGCCGATATAGGTTTTACGATGGCCACGGATTTCCGCCTCGTCCCGAACCCCACCAAGCGCCATGCGCACGAACTTACGATTCGTGGCCCGCGCAATGGACTGCCCAAGCGACGTCTTACCGACACCGGGTGGCCCCACCAGGCACAAAATCGGAGCCTTTACCTTATCCACACGCTGCTGCACGGCCAGGTACTCCAGAATCCGCTCTTTGACCTTCTCCAGACCGTAGTGCTCTTCCTCGAGCACCTTCTCGGCATCGGTGAGGTTGTTATTGATCTTGCTCTTCTTTTTCCATGGAAGATTCACAAGGGCATCGATGTAATTGCGGACCACGGTGGCCTCGGCCGACATGGGCGACATCATGCGCAGCTTCTTTAACTCGGCATTGGCCTTATCCAGAGCCTCTTTGGGCATGCGGGCCGACTTGATCTTCTTGTCGAGCTCATCGAGTTCGCTATCCTCGCCCTCGCCCAGCTCCTTTTGAATCGCCTTCACCTGCTCGTTCAAATAGTATTCCCGCTGGCTTTTCTCCATCTGTCGCTTCACGCGGCCACGGATCCGTTTTTCCACCTGCAGGATGTCAAGCTCCGTTTCAATCAAGGCCAGCAGTTTCTCCAAGCGCTCGATCACCGGCACCACCTCGAGCACCATCTGTTTCTGCTCAAGCTTCATGGGCAGGTGGGCGGCGATGGCATCGGCCAAGCGGCCCGCATCCTCGATGCTCATGAGACTGTTCAGAATCTCCGCGGGGATTTTTTTGTTAAGTTTCACGAACTGATCGAACTGGTTCAGGATGGTCCTGCGCAAGGCCTCGACCTCGGGCCCCTCGGGTGCCTCGGGTGACATCGGCTCGCACCGGGACGTCAGGTAGGTGCCTTCATCTTCAACTTCCAGAACCCGCGCCCGCTGCGATCCCTCGACCAGCACCTTGACCGTGCCATCGGGAAGTTTGAGCATCTGCAAAATACTGGCCACGCACCCAATTTCGTAGATATCGGTCGCGGCCGGATCATCCTGGGCAGCGCTTTTTTGGGCGGCCAGGAAAATATGTTTGCCCGCCTCCATGGCCACTTCCATGGCTTTGATGGACTTGGGACGCCCCACAAAGAGCGGGATGACCATGTGAGGAAAGACCACCACGTCGCGCAGGGGCAGCATCGGCAACGACACTGGCTCTTCGGGCAATAGGTCAATTTTGGACATCAGGCACTCCGTAGAAGGGGTTGAACCATCAAGATGGGGCTAGCGACGATAAAAAACAAGGGGCGTCGGCCACGCGCGGGGTGAAAACCCTATAAAACCAGAAAAAACGCAAGCCCATGATGTTTTTCCACATGCCACGTGGAGTCCTTCGGCACGCGATGTGCTGCGCGTCGGGCCCTAGGCGCCGCTGGCTAATTTCTGAGGCTCTCCATAGATCAGCAGCGGCTTGCCGTCACCGGTGATGGCCGACTCGTCAATCACCACCTTGGTGACGTTGGACTGACCCGGAAGATCGAACATGGTGTCGAGCAACACCTGCTCGAGAATGGATCGCAGCCCGCGGGCGCCCGTCTTGCGCTTGATGGCCTTTTTTGCGATAGCGGATAAAGCGGCCGGTCGGATCTCGAGCTCGACGCCCTCCATCGCAAACAGCGCCTGATACTGCTTGACCAGAGCGTTTTTCGGTTCGATCAGAATCTCGATCAACGCGTCTTCGCGTAATTCGTCAAGCGTGGCCACCACCGGCAGGCGGCCCACGAGTTCCGGGATCAATCCGAACTTGATCAGATCTTCCGGTTCCACCTCACGGAACAGCTCCCCAACATCCCGATCGCTGGGGGAACGGACTTCCGCTCCAAAACCAATGGAGGTCTTCTCGGTACGGTTTCGAATGACCTTATCCAGACCATCGAATGCCCCACCACACACGAACAGAATGTTTGTGGTGTCGATCTGCACGAAATCCTGGTTGGGGTGCTTACGGCCACCTTGTGGCGGCACGGACGCCACCGTGCCCTCGATCAGCTTAAGCAGCGCCTGCTGCACGCCCTCTCCGGATACATCACGGGTGATGGATGGGTTATCGGATTTGCGGGTGATCTTGTCGATCTCGTCGATGTAGACAATTCCGCTTTGCGCCCTCTCGACCTCGTAATTGCAGTTTTGCAGCAGTTTCTGAATGATGTTTTCCACATCTTCGCCCACATAACCGGCCTCGGTCAGCGTGGTGGCATCCGCAATCACAAAGGGAACGTTGAGCAGTCTTGCCAGGGTCTGGGCCAGCAGGGTTTTGCCGGACCCGGTGGGGCCGATCAAGAGAATATTGCTCTTGGCCAGCTCCAGCTCGGCCTTGGCGTCCGCCTTGAGCTCGCCCCGATGGCGCAGGCGCTTGTAGTGGTTGTAGACGGCCACCGACAGAATCCTTTTGGCGGTGGACTGACCAATCACGTATTGGTCTAGGCGTGCAGAAATCTCCTGGGGAGTGGGCAGGCCGTCCTTGGCCGCCTCGGGCTCCGCGGCCTGCTCGTCGCGAATGATGTCATTACAAAGGTCAATGCATTCGTCACAGATGAACACCGACGGGCCAGCGATCAGCTTTTTTACCTCATGCTGGCTCTTGCCACAAAAGGAGCAATAAAGAAGTTTCTCGCTCGACCCTTTTTTCTCAGCCATCCGTGCTCTCGCGATGCGTCAGTACCTTGTCCACGATGCCATACTGTAACGCATCCTGCGCCGACATAAAGTTGTCGCGATCGGTGTCACGGGCGATGGTCTCCAAGGACTGACCGGTCTGCTGGGCCAAGATCGCGTTGAGCTTGTCACGCAGCGCCAGAATCTCCTTCGCATGGATCTCAATGTCCGAGGCCTGGCCCTGCACCCCACCCAGAGGTTGATGAATCATCACGCGGCTGTTAGGCAGTGTGAACCGCTTGCCTTTTGCACCTGCAGCAAGCAGAAACGCCCCCATGCTGGCCGCCATGCCCACACACAAGGTACTGACATCCGGCTTGATGAACTGCATGGTGTCAAAGATCGCCAGTCCCGCGGACACGGATCCACCAGGTGAATTGATGTAAAGCGAGATGTCCTTGTCCGGATTCTCCGATTCCAGGAACAATAACTGGGCAATCACCAGGTTGGCGCTCTGATCGTTGACGGGGCCCACCAGAAAAACCACACGCTCACGCAACAAGCGTGAATAGATGTCGTAGGCGCGCTCACCACGACCCGACTGCTCAATCACCATGGGCACCAGGCCCAATCCCATGGGTTCCTGGGCCGACATTGCGCCCGCTAACTCCCCACCTACGCCCCACTGCGACATGCTGACTCCTTTATCCCGATTAGGCCTGACCACTGTCGGCCATCAAACCTTCTACCGTCACGGCATTCTCGACCACTTTGCCACTCGATAAGGCCCAGTTCACCACGTTGTCTTCGATCGCCGCGGCTTCGGCTTCTGCCCGCTGCTTGGGTTGGCCCATGAACCATCCCACAAATGCCTCAGGTTTTTCGTAGGCCGATGCCATCTCCTCGACGAACGCGCGGACCTGGGCCTCGGTGGCCTGGAGATTCTTGGCCTTCACGATCTCTCCGACCAGCAGGCCCAATTTGACCCGCTTGGTGGCCTGCTCGGCGAACAAGTCCGCCGGAATGGGTACATCCTTCATGTTCATGCCGCGGGCGGTCATGTCCTGACGGGTCGAATCCGCTAAGCGCTGCGACTCGCTGTCGACCAAGGCCTTGGGGATTTCAAAGTGAGCAAACTGGTTCAACGCATCCATGACCGATGTCTTGGTCTTCGACTTGCAACGATTGGCCACTTCACGGGCCAGATTCTTGCGCACGTCCTCACGCAGCTGCTGCACATCGCCCGAAGCAATGCCCATGGACTTTGCAAATGCCTCGTCAAGCTCAGGCAATTTCGGCTCCGCAACGGCCCGGATCTTGATCGTGAATAGTGCAAGCTTACCCGCGACGTCCTTGCCGTGATAGTCCTCGGGAAACTTCAGCGGGAAGGTCTTGCTTTCCCCGACACTCATGCCCACGGCCGCCTCGTCAAACTCTTTGAGCATCGACCCATCGCCCAGCACGAACATGTAGTTTTCCGACGATCCGCCGGTAAACGCCACGCCGTCGATCTCCCCTTTGAAATCCAGGTTCACGCGATCGCCCTTTTGGGAGGCCCGGCTCACATCCGAAAAGGTGGTGCGCTGCTTACGCAGGGTCTCCAGGGTGCGCTCCAGGTCGGCGTCAGTGATCTCACAGGTCGTCTTTTTAATTTCCACTCCGGCAAGATCCGGACATGCGATCTCGGGGTAGACCTCGACCACGGCCTCAAACCGCAAGGCGCCGCCGGCGTCACCCTCTGGGCTCACCGGCGCAATCGACGGGGGTCCCGCGACGCGCAGCTTTTGCTCGGTCACGGCCGTACTGTAGGCACGACTCACCACATCGCCAATGGCATCGGAGTGCGCCTGGGCACCATAGGTCTGTGCGACCACTTTCATGGGCACCTTGCCCGGACGAAAACCGGGCATCTTCACCGTCTTGCTCAGACGCGCCAGACGCTTTTGAGCCTCTTGCTCAACGTCGGCCACGGAGACGGACAGCTGAATGCGGCGTTCAAGGGAGTTGGAAACGGAAGTTGAAGTAGTCATAAATGGTTGATCACAATCAATGGAAAATTCGATTGGTGCGAAGGGGGGGACTCGAACCCCCACACCTTGCGGCGTCAGGACCTAAACCTGGTGCGTCTACCAATTTCGCCACCTTCGCACGACGCGCGCAGCCAATCCAACGCTCGTTTTGTCCGACGCTAGGTCCGCATTGTACTTAGAATCCCGCCATGGACAGGGCGCACCACGGCACGGCATATCACGGGGGGGAACACTACGAAAACTTCCCCGTCGGCTCATGGCTGCTTCCGGCCAGGATGCGTCCTGCCGTGCTGGCCCTGTACCGATTTGCCCGCACGGGTGACGATCTGGCCGACGAAGGGGCATTGACCCGGGATGCGCGTCTCGCGGGACTCCAGGCACTGCGGGCTGGGCTGTTGGCACAGGCACCGCAGGGCCATTCGGAGCATCTGTTTGAGATCGGCGCCGCATTACGCCGAGCACTCGATGGCCATGGACTATCGACCGCCGCTGCCGACCGACTGCTGAGCGCCTTCGAACAGGATGCCTACAACGCACCGATGGCGACCGAGACGGCGGTGCTGGAGTACTGCCATCGGTCAGCGAACCCCATTGGGGAATTATTTCTGCAACTGTCCGGGCTTCACCGTCATGCCGCCTATGCCACCCTGTTAAAGGCCTCCGATGACATCTGCACGGGACTGCAGCTCGCCAACTTTGCGCAGGACATGGGCGAAGATGTGGCGCGCGATCGTCACTACGTGCCCGATGACTGGTGCCACGCGGCCGGCATCACCACGCGCGATGCATTAGCCCGCCTACGGCCGGCACAACTGCCCGTGCGGATGGCCCGATGGGCCTGGGAACACCTGCACCGAGGCGCCTGCCTGCCCGCCCAGATGCGCCGCACGCACGTGCCCGATGCCCGACGATTGGCCATCGAAGTGGCCCTCTGCTTGGAAGGAGGACTCGCGATCGCCGATAAGGTCCGCCAAGACCCGGCGGGCGTCTGGCATCAATCCCCGACCATTTCACGACATCAACTGCCGATGTTACTGTTGCGCTCACTTCGCCGTGCCTTTTCCACACCGCCCGTCCATAACGTGTCATGACTCCCGATCAGTATTGCGAACAAAAGGTGTTGCAGAGCCGCTCGAATCTGGTGGGCGCGTTCAAAATGCTCCCGGAAGGCGCGCGTTCGGCCATCACTGCGCTTTACGCGTTTTGTCGTGAGGTCGATGACGTGGTGGATGAATGTTCTGAGCCGCAATTGGCGGCCATCAAACTCAGTTGGTGGAAAACGGAGCTCGACCGGCTATTTGCCGGAGAACCGACCCACCCGGTGAGTCAGGCACTGGCATCGCGATTGGAGAAGTTCGCGTTGCCACGCGAACCGTTTGATGCCGTGGTCGCAGGCTGCGAAATGGATCTTCTGCAAAACCGCTACGCCACCTGGCAGGACCTGGACCAGTACTGCGACCGGGTGGCCGGCGCAGTCGGACTCTTATCCGCACGCATCTTTGCCAAGAGCGATTCGTCCATGGCCACCGTCTGCGATCAGACGCTGAAATACGCCAACGCACTGGGCCGTGCCTTGCAATACACCAACATCATTCGCGATGTCGGTGACGATGCCCGCAAGGGACGCATCTACCTGCCGGCCCAGGCCATGGCCGAGTTCCGGGTCGATCCGGCCAGCATTCTTCGTCTGGAACACTCCGATGCCTTGCAGTCCATGCTCTACGAGATGTCCACACGTGCCCACGCCCTCTACGATCAGGCGATGGCCTTGTTGCCGCGCGAGGCGCGCACTGCCCAACGTCCTGGGTTGATCATGGCCGCGATCTATCGGGAATTGCTGCGGCTCGTCGAATCGGAGTCTTTTCGAGTGTTGCACCAGCGGATCTCGGTCGCACCGGGTCGCAAGCTCTGGCTGGCCTGGCGCACCTCTCTTGGCATGATGCCCAGCTGATGCATATTGCGATTGTGGGCGGCGGCTGGGCCGGCCTTTCCTGCGCGGTTCGATTACGACAGCATCTCGATGCACGCCACCACGGGTCGCAAGGCCACCCGGCTCATCGGATCACTGTCTTTGAATCGGCTCCTCAGTGCGGCGGCCGTGCCCGGGGCCTGCATTGGCATGACCATGCGATCGACAATGGACAACACCTGACCATCGGCGCCTACCGGGAGATGTTTGCGTTGCTACGCGCTGTCGGCGCCCGTCCGTGGGCCCACGACCCCTTGATCTGGAGTGGCATGGATCGGCAGCGCATCGCCCAACGGTGGAGCGTTCCGGATGCGGCCTGGCCGGCCCGGGTCCTGGCCGCACTCATTCCCGGCAAGGGACCTCGGGGATGGCCGCTGTCGTGGCGTTGGTCGATGGCCCGCACCCTTGTGCACTTGGCCCGGCATCGCTGGAGCGCCCCGGCCATTCCGGTGACGCAGTGGCTGGCCAGTCAATGGGTCCCCCACGGACTGATCGCCCATTTCTGGCAACCACTGACCGAGGGCGCCTTGAACACCGCGATCCATGAGGCCAACACGGCGGTTTTAGCCCGTGTGTTGCGCGACAGTATCGGTGGCGACACTTATGCCACCCGGATTCATCAGCCCCATCACAATTTGAGCATGGACGGTGTGGATCCCATTACCGCATGGTGCGTACGCCATGACGTGGCCATTCATACCGGTCATCGCGTCTCGATGATCCATCCCGGTGTGGAGCCCTCGGACGCCGTGCGCCTGACGGTACAACACGCCGGTATGCACACCCAGTGCGATGCGGATGCCGTCGTGATCGCACTGCCCTTTCACGACACGCGGCGACTGTGGACCGATTCATTGCTTCCCATCACTTCCGCCATCGCGCGACTCGAGCGCTTCGCGGCCCGCACGATCACCACCGTCTGGATTGAGCTGCCATCGCATCACCAGTTGAGATGCGCTCAATGGCCGGCATGGTTTGTACTCAATCCGATCCGTGACATGCCGCACCTGGGGCAGGTCATTGTGATGCGTGGCGCGGTGATGGGGGTGGTCATCAGCGCGCGCGATGCCCGGGCCGTGGATCACACGCGCGACGCGGATCAACTTCGAGAGCAACTGATCGCACAGCTTGGCATGGACATCGCCGATATGCCGCAGAAGTGGATCACCGAGAAATCCGCCACCTGGGCCTGCACGCCCGATGCGCCCGATGCCAGCATGGCCGATGCACAGGGTCGGACCGGTGTTCGACAGATCTTTCGCTGTGCCGATGATTTGGAACCCGGTTATCCCGCCACCATCGAGAGCGCCGTGCGCAGCGGTCAACGAACTGCCGAGACGATCCTTCAAGAGCGCATGTGATCCAACGCCTGATCAAGTCGGGATACGGCCACCACCTCTAACCCCTGTATGGATTTCTTTGGGGCGTTGGCCGTCGGGACAATGGCCCTAGAAAAACCCAGTTTTGCGGCCTCTTTCAAACGCTCTTGACCGCGTGGTGCCGGCCGTATTTCACCGGCCAAACCCACCTCGCCAAACACCACCGTGCCCTTGGGCAAGGCCCGGTTACGCATCGATGACACGATCGCCATGATCACGGCGAGATCCGCCGCAGGCTCACTGATTCGCACGCCACCCACGGCGTTGATAAACACATCCTGATCAAAGCAGGCAATGCCCGCATGCCGATGCAACACCGCCAACAACATGGCCAGACGCTGCGGCTCTAACCCGACACTGAGTCGGCGCGGATTGGGCACGTGGGCCGTATCGACCAGGGCCTGAATCTCGACCAACAGCGGCCGCGACCCCTCCTGCGTGACCAACACACAGGACCCGGGCACCGTGGCCTCCCCCTCCATGCCCAGATGCCCGGGCGAGAGAAACAAGGCGGACGGGTTACTCACCGCCTTCAGTCCCCGATCCGTCATCGCAAACACGCCGATCTCGTTGACGGTACCAAAACGGTTTTTAATCGCACGAATCACGCGATACGAGGCCTGTGAATCGCCCTCGAAATACAACACCGTATCGACAATATGCTCCAAGACGCGCGGGCCGGCCAGGGTTCCCTCTTTGGTCACGTGGCCCACCAGGATGACGGTACACCCCTGCTCCTTTGCCCATCGCGTTAATCGCGATGAACATTCGCGCACTTGCGAGACCGAACCGGGCGCAGCCGTGAGCGCATCGCTGAACAAGGTCTGAATCGAGTCCACCACCACGAGCTGCGGCTTTTGGGCCATCAACTGCGCTAGGATCTCCTCTAACTGGATCTCCGCCAATACCGTGAGCGCACTCTGCTCAAGTCCCAAGCGCTTTGCTCGCAGCGCCACCTGATCAACCGACTCCTCGCCGCTCACATAGAGCGTGGACGCCGCTGCACTCAAATGCACCAAGGCCTGCAGCAACAGGGTGGATTTGCCGATGCCGGGATCGCCGCCGATCAGCACCACACCGCCGGGCACAAATCCCCCGCCGAGCACGCGATCGAACTCCTCGCTGCCCGTCGGTATTCGTGGAATCTCCCGTGTCTGGACCTCGGAAAGTTTCACCGCCCGCGCACTCGGCGTGAGGGCGACCGGCCCGTGGCCCTTACGCGATACGGCCGTGGCACGAATCTCCTCCAAGGTATTCCACGAGCCGCAGCCATCGCACTGCCCCTGCCACTTCGGAAACGCCGTGCCGCACTCGCGACAGACAAACTGAGATTTATCCTTCGCCATGGACCACCTTCTTGGGCACTCTGGCCGTGACCTTGGTCATCAGTTCGTAGCCCACGGTCTGTGCACACTGGGCGACATCGTCGATGGCCACATGGTCGCCCCAACATTCCACGCGCGCACCCACGCCTGCGGTCGGATGATCGGTGAGATCCACCGTGATCATGTCCATGGACACGCGACCGGCAAGCGGTACCACGCGACCTTCTACCCACACCGGTGTGCCATTGGCCGCTGCACGCGGATAACCGTCGGCATATCCGATGGCCACCACGCCAATGCGTGAATCGCGTTGCGCGGTAAACCGTGAGCCATAGCCCACCGCGTCGCCGCGAGCAATAGGCTGTATCGCAATCACCCGGCTTTCCATCACCTGCGCGGCGCGCAGTCCGAACGACTGCGCGCGATGCTGAGCGTCGTCATCGGAAAACGGTGTTGCACCATAGAGCGCAATTCCCGGTCGGACCCAATCCCGATGGGTCTGCGGAAGTGTCAATGTCGCCGCGGAGTTCGCCATGGACACCTCCGCACGCGTCTGACCGAGTGCCCGGCAAATCCGCGGCTGCCATTTGTCGAACATCGTGAACTGCGCCTGCCATCCGTCCGGCGTATCGGCATTGGCAAAATGCGTCATAAAGGCGAACGGCTCCGAGCATCGGGGCGCACAGGCCTGCAGTTGCGTCTGCCATGGAGGATCGTCGAGGGCGGGCACCAATCCAAGACGATTCATTCCAGTGTTGAGTTTTACCCATCCTTTTTTCGGCACCCGCGGCGCACGGGCCAACATCTCCACCTGTTCGGGCGTGGAAATCACGGTCCACAGGTCATGCTCGGCCATGATCGCCAGGTCATCCGCGGAAAACGCGCCCTCCATCATCAGAATTGGCTTTGTCCAGCCCGCGGCGCGGGCCCGCAAGGCCTCGGAGAGATCGAGTAACGCCAAGCCATCGGCCTGGGCAAAGCCCTGCACCGCGCTCTCAATCCCGTGCCCATAGGCATTGGCCTTCACCACCGCCCACACGCGACTGCTGCTGGCCCGCTCGCGAATCACCGACAGGTTATGCCGCATCGCATCAATTCGAATGGTCAGTTGAATGGGGCGGCTCATAGGACGGTCATTTTATGCGTTCATGCTCTAATCTCCACGCACTTGCACAAAAGGGACTATGAAACGCGGTTTCTACACCATCATGGCGGCGCAGTTCTTTTCTTCGCTTGCCGATAACGCACTGCTGATCGCCGCGATCGCCCTGCTCATCGAACTCGCCGCACCCGAGTGGATGAAACCGCTGCTCAAACTCTTCTTTACGGTCTCGTACGTGGTGCTGGCCCCGTTTGTGGGGGCCTTTGCCGACGCCATGCCCAAAGGGCGCGTCATGTTCATCACCAACACCATCAAGGTGTTGGGCTGCGCACTGCTGTTTTTTACCGTGCATCCACTGCTCGCCTACGCCGTGGTCGGCTTTGGCGCGGCCGCTTATTCCCCCGCCAAATACGGCATCCTGACCGAACTGCTGCCGCCGGAGAAACTCGTGGCGGCCAATGGATGGATTGAGGGCACCACCGTGGGATCCATCATTCTGGGCACCATGGTGGGCGGCGCCTTGATCAGCCCCACCGTCAGCGGTTTTTTGTTGGGCCTGGACTTTCCCGGGTTCGACTTTCACATCGACTCCCCGGCCGAAAGTGCGATTCTGGTGATTGCGGTGTTCTATATCATCGCGGCGCTCTTTAACCTGCGCATTCCGGATACGGGTGCACGTTACGAAAAGCAACACACGAACCCGCTCAAGCTGCTGGCAGACTTTTGGCATTGCAACACCACCTTATGGCGCGACAAACTGGGGCAGATCTCTCTGGCCGTGACCACACTGTTCTGGGGGGCCGGGGCGACACTGCAGTTCATCGTGTTGCAGTGGGCAAAAGAGCAACTCCAGATGCCCCTGGATAAGGCGGCGATTCTGCAAGGCATCGTGGCACTGGGGATTGCCGCTGGCGCCGTGTTGGCCGCACGCTTCGTCCCCTTAAAGCAAACACCGTCGGTATTGAAGCTGGGCGTGGCAATGGGACTGGTGGTGCCGGCCATGACGCTCGTCACCAGCATGGGCGCCTCCATACCGCTGTTGGTGCTGATCGGCGGGCTGGCGGGCTATTTTGTGGTGCCCATGAACGCACTGCTACAGCATCGCGGCCATGTGTTGTTATCGGCAGGGCACTCGATTGCGGTTCAAAACTTCAACGAAAACCTGAATATCCTGGTCATGCTGGGGCTCTATGCCCTTTTGATCAAACTGGACCTGAACGTGAATGCGATCATTGTGATCTTCGGATTATTCGTGGCCGGCACCATGGCCTTGGTGATCAAACGTTACCGCTACAACAGACAACACTACGATCTGGACTCATTGATCGGCGTGGAAAAACACTCCCACTGAGACTGCTTTAAGGCCACAACGGTCGACCACGTCTTGGCCTTTGCCTCGGACTGCCGCAACATCGCGGCAAGATCGGGCAACTCCATTACATGCACGCCCTCGAGCGCATCGGGCGCGGTCGCGCGAAGCCCGGCCAATAGCGTCGATGAAAAACTCCACACCGCCACGGGCCGACGCTCGGCCAAGGCGTGGACCAAACGATCCACCGTCTCCGATTCCAGCACCAGGGCCTGGCGCACCAGACCCAACGGGCATCCCGACTGTTCCAGCCACGCCGTGATCCCCGTCCACAGCCGCTGACTGGCGGCACCCGAGACCACGGCCACCAGTAAAACACCACTGCGCTGCGCCTCATCGGCTCGTCGCGCCGGCGCATAGGCCTCACGGCGTCGCCACTGGGGCATCAACTCCAAGACCTGCAGGGCCTCGCGCGATAACTCGCTCACCGCGTGACCTCTTGTGGCGGGGTGCGGGCATAGCGCATCACAATGGCATCTTCACGGGCCTCTCCCGGTGTACCCGAATTGGGGTAATACCCGTGCCGTCGACCAATTTCTTCAAATCCAAATTTGCGGTACAGACCGATCGCCGCATGATTACTCGGACGCACTTCGAGCAGAATCTTCGTGAATCCGGCCTCCCGCACCTGGGCCATGAACTGCTGCATCATCCACGAGCCTAACCCGCGCCCTTGTCGTGCCGGCGACAAAGTCAGATTCAACAAATGGGCCTCATCCACCACGGCCATCCACACCACATACCCGATCATCACGCCATTTTCCTTCAGGACCCGAAGCGAATAGCCAGCGCGCAGAGAATCCAGAAAATTTCCCGACGTCCATGGGAAGGCATAGGCCTGCTGTTCAATCACCATGACCGAGGCAACATCGCGCTCCGACATGGGCGCCCAGACCAGATCCGGTGATCCCGCACGCTCGGCCGTGGTCTGCGCGACCTTATCGCGGACATACAAGGGTCGCAGGGCGCGTGGGTGCTGCCAGGTATGGTGATGTGCGCACTGCGGATCAATGGCATAGCGGGCCATCCACGCGGCCAGTGGCAACTCCTCGGCACTCAGATCGGCGCACGTGGGGTCGATGAGTGTCACATGGCCGGCATCCGTCATATCCTGCGCACTCACCACCATGGGCGCATGCAGATGCTGGATCTGAACACGCGTTGACTCAGGAATCCATCGCAGCTGCGCATAAAATCGTTCGCCCAATCGCGCATCAAACGAAATCGACAGGTCCGCGCCATGCCGGGGTACCCCTGGGGACCTGTTCCGATTGGCGATCCACCAGATGTAGGCCCAGAGATCAAATCCATTGATGCCCGCCACCGGTTTGTCCACGCCCAAGGCGAGCCCTTGGACAAGCCCGACCGCGATCCGTAAGCCGGTGAACGATCCCGGACCGATTCCCACGGCGATGCCGTCCACATCCGACAACACCATGCCCGCCTGCGTCAGTAGGGTCTGGGCCATGGGCAGCAACTGACTGGAGTGTGACTGTCCGGAGTCGGCCGTGCGATACATCAGTTCACCATGAGCGCAACACAATGCCACCGAAGAGGTCGTACCACCCGATTCCAGGGCCAACACACTGCGTGGCAGCGACACCATCTAGCTCCGTGCGCGGGCTAAGGTGGCCATCGCCTGCGCCGCAATGCCCTCGCCGCGCCCGGTGAACCCTAATTTTTCCGTCGTTTTGCCTTTGATGTTGACGCGATCGATCGCCACACCACAGCACTGGGCAATGGATTCCTGCATGGCCTTGGCGTAAGGCGAAATTTTGGGTGCCTGGGCGATCACAGTGGCATCCACATGGGCCACCCTCCACCCTCTCGCCTGCACGCGCGATACCGCTTCGCGCAACAACACGCGGCTATCGGCACCTTCGAACGCCGGGTCGGTATCCGGAAACAGCCGTCCAATATCTCCCAGACAGGCCGCGCCCAGAATGGCGTCCGTGATGGCATGCAGCAGCACATCGGCATCCGAATGCCCAGCCAGACCCTTCTCATACGGAATGGTCACCCCACCGATGATCAGCGGCCGACCCGTGACCAAAGCATGCACATCAAACCCTTGGCCAACGGCAAACGGTAAGCCTTCCTGCGACTGCGCCATGAGCGCCTCCATCACTAAAAAATCATCCGCTGTGGTGAGTTTGAAGTTCTCGGCGTTGCCCATCACCAGCCTCACCTCACCACCGGCCGCCTCCATTGCGCTCGCCTCATCGGTGGCCGCCGGTTGGGATTGGTACGCCGCCACCAAGGGTTCTAAACGAAATAACTGCGGGGTCTGCGCGGCCCACAACGACTCTCGGCTCACCGTGTTCTTCACACGGGGCGCGCCCATCCCATCGCCTGCACGTGGATCGGCAGCGCGCTTGATCGTATCGGAGACCGGCAGGGCCAGGATCGCCCCATCGCGGCTATCACATGGCAGGCCCTGAACGGATCCCCACAACCGCTCCAGACTCTGGACACGGACTCCGGGGCGGGCCGCATCGTGAACCATCACCCACGGGGTTAACCCACCGATTGCATCGTGCACCAGCGTGCAGCCGGCCATCACCGAGTCGCGTCGGGAAGCCCCCCCAATGGCGACCGCCACCACATTGGTCAATCCGGCCAGCGCATCCTCCATACCGCACGCGAACCAGTTCCCATCGTCCGGGCTCAGGACCACCACCACCGCGGCCACTGGCGTGTAGTCCGCAATCGTCCGCACACTGCGCGCCAACACGGTCTGCCCTGCGACGACGTGATACTGCTTGGGGATCCCCAAACCACTGCGCTCTCCACGACCCGCAGCGGGAATCACACACACCAGCGCATCCGATGCCCCACACAAGGCGCGCAATCGGGTCACGGCCTCGGCACGGCTTGGGCAAAACAGGCGTTTTATGTCCATAGAACCTACAATTTACCGTTTTCACCTCTTTCCTTCATGTCAGCCCCTTCCCATCACACGCTTTCCCAGGATCGTGACCTTGATCTGTTTGCCGCCTTTGGCCGCGTTGCACCGGATCGTGGACAGACGCTGACCCTGCCGGCACCCACCGGCAGCGCAGACGCCTGGCTCATCGCGCAGTGGGCGATGGCCATTCGAGACGCGCCCACGAGCCAATCTCGGGTACATGGCGCTGGACTTCTGGTGGTCTGTGAGCAGGCCTTGGACGCACAGCGCCTCTCAGAGGAAATTCCCTTTTTTGCCCCCACGGCTCGCGTACGACTCCTGCCGGACTGGGAGACCCTGCCGTACGAGGTGTTCTCGCCGCACCAGGATCTGGTGTCGGAGCGGCTCTTAACGCTCTACGAAGCCACTACCGGGGCGCTCGATGTGCTGGTGATCGCCGCCAGCACCGCCCTGCAGCGGATTGCACCGCCCTCGTTTCTTGCCGCCCAGACTTTTTTCTTTCGAAAAGGACAAACCATCTCGGCGGATGTTCTGCGGGCCCAGCTGCACACCGCGGGCTATAGCCCGGTGACTCAGGTGGTAACACCCGGGGAATACGCACTGCGCGGCGGAATCATTGACCTCTATCCCACCGGGGCCACACTGCCGTATCGCATTGAACTCATCGGCGATGAGGTCGAGTCACTGCGCGTATTCGATCCCGACTCCCAACGCACCGTGCATCCCGTGCAGGAAATACGGCTCCTGCCCGGCCGTGAATTTCCCAGTCATGAGCGCTCCGCCCAGGACTTCCGCGCCCGTTGGCGCGAGGTATTCGAGGGCGACCCATCACGCTGCAGCCTCTATAAGGATGCAGGTAAGGGCATTTTCGGTGCCGGCATCGAGTATTACCTGCCCCTGCTCTTTGAGCAGACCGCCAGCATCTTTGACTATCTCCCCACGGATTGCATGCGAATCGTCACCCTCGGGGCAGTGGAGACCGCATTTGACGATTTCCATCGTGATCTGCAGTCCCGCTACGCATTTCTGAAAGCGGATATTGAACGCCCCGTGCTTGCGCCAGCGCAGCTCTATCTCAGTGGCGAGGAATTCTTCGTGGCCGCAAAGCCAGCGGCGCGACTGAGTCTACGGCCAGCGCCCGCAGGCCATGTTCACGAGGATTCCACCACGCGCCCCGTCGCGGCGACGGATGATGAATCCTTATCGGACACGCGGCCCGTTCTGCCGACCCCGGACATCAGCGCCGATCGCAAAGGGACCGATCCGCTTGCGAAACTGCGCACGGCGCTGCAACGCTATCCCCGTATCCTGATGACGGCCGAGAGCAGTGGCCGGCGGGAAACCCTCGCCCAGTATTTGGGCGAGCACACCATCCCTTTTGAACATGCCGACGGGTTTGAACCGGCCATCGACCGCTCTGGAGCGACCCTGCAGTTGCTCATTGCGCCGCTGCATCGGGGATTTCATGCGCCCAAGGCGCAGCTGTTAGTGATCACCGAGGGCGAGCTCTTCGCCCATGTCGCACGACGTCAGCGACGCGGACGATCCCAGACCGAAACCAATGTCGATTCCATTGTTCGCGACCTGTCCGAACTCAAAATTGGCGATCCGGTCGTGCACATCTCCCATGGCATTGGCCGCTATCGTGGACTGATCCACCTGGATCTCGGCGAGGGAGACACCGAATTTTTACAGCTGGACTATGCGGATAACGCCAAGCTCTACATTCCCGTCTCTCAGTTGCATGTGATCGGACGCTACAGTGGGGCCAACCCCGAAAATGCCCCATTGCACACGCTCGGCAGTGGCCAATGGGAGAAAGCCAAGCGCAAGGCGGCGGCACAAGCACGCGACACCGCGGCGGAGTTGCTCAACATCTACGCACGTCGTGCCGCCCGGCAAGGACACGCGTTTAAGTTTGATCCACTGGAATACGAACGGTTTGCCGATGGTTTTGGCTTCGAGGAGACCCCCGATCAATTGGCCGCCATTCATGCCGTCGTGCAAGACATGGTCGCGGGAAAGCCGATGGACCGCCTGATCTGCGGCGATGTGGGCTTTGGCAAGACCGAAGTAGCATTGCGGGCCGCGTTTCTGTCCGTGATGGATGGAAAACAGGTCGCGGTGCTCACGCCCACCACCCTTTTGGCCGAACAGCACCTGCAGACCTTTAAGGATCGTTTCGCGGACTGGCCGATCCGCATCGCCGAACTCTCGCGATTTCGATCCGCTAAGGAGATCCGTCAGGCGATCGACGAGCTGGCCAGCGGTCAGCTCGACATTACCATTGGGACCCACAAGCTGCTCTCCGCTGGCGTGAAGTTCGATCGACTGGGGCTCGTGATCATTGATGAAGAGCATCGCTTTGGCGTGCGCCAGAAAGAGGCGTTAAAGGCACTGCGCTCTGAAGTGGACGTGCTGACGCTTACGGCCACGCCCATTCCGCGCACACTGGCCATGAGCATGGAGGGCATTCGTGACTTCTCAGTGATAGCCACTGCGCCCCAGAAACGACTGGCCATCAAGACCTTTGTGCGCTCGGAAAGCGACAGCGTGGTGCGCGAAGCCCTACTGCGTGAATTGAAACGGGGTGGTCAATGCTACGTGCTCCACAACCAGGTCGAGACCATCGCTAACCGCAAGGACGCCCTTCAAAAGCTTGTGCCCGAGGCCCGCATAGAGATTGCCCATGGCCAGATGCATGAGCGTGATCTCGAACGGATCATGCGGGACTTTCATCAGCAGCGCATCAATGTATTGCTCTGTACCACCATCATTGAAACCGGCATTGATGTGCCCACGGCCAATACCATCGTGATCTATCGGGCCGATCGATTTGGACTTGCCCAGTTGCATCAGTTGCGCGGCCGTGTGGGACGCAGCCACCATCAGGCCTATGCCTATCTTCTCACCCCGGGCGATGACGCCGTCACCAAAGATGCGGCGAAGCGGCTCGAGGCCATTCAGGCCATGGAGGAGCTTGGCAGCGGATTTTTTCTGGCCATGCACGATCTGGAGATTCGCGGAGCGGGCGAGGTGTTAGGCGACTCACAGTCCGGAAGCATGACGGAAGTCGGATTTCAGATGTATTCCGATATGTTGACAGCGGCGGTGGCCGCACTCAAAGCCGGTCGCGAGCCGGATCTGGAGGCGCCCTTATCGGCCATCACCGACATCAATCTGCATGCACCGACCCTGCTGCCCAACGACTACTGCGGCGATATTCATGAACGGCTCACGCTGTATAAGCGACTGGCAAACGCCACAACGCGTGACGACATCGAGCTCTTGGAAGAGGAACTCGTGGACCGATTCGGACGGATTCCCGATCCCACCCGCGCACTGCTGGAGACCCATCGGCTGCGCATCGATGCCAGACCGGTGGGCGTCTCCAAAATCGATGCCACGCCCGACACCGTCGTGATCACCTTTGGTCAGAACGCCCGGGTCGATCCGGCCAAGGTGATCCGGCTCATTCAGACCGATGAGCGGTATCGTTTGATCGGCAACGAAAAACTGCGCCTCGATATGGCCATTCCCGATATTGTTCAACGCGCGCGTACCATACGCGACATGCTGGCAGGAATTTCTCTATGAGCTTTTTGGTGGCCTCACCGGCCTTAACGCCCTCGATCACCCCCACCACCGTCCGTGGCCGCTTGGCGCAGTCGGCCTTATTTGCACTGGACCGTGCCACGGGGCAGGCCGAACGGCGGATGCGCGAGGGTCACGCCGCCGTGTGGGATCTTGGCCAGCCCTCCTTAGACGACCTCCAGACCCTGCGGCTTCGTGTGCACGACCTACAAGAAGCCCATCCGGTGGACATCGCACTGCTCCCTGCGCCTTATCGCTGGCAGGACTATCGGGTACTGGCCATGGATATGGATTCCACGGTCATCACCATTGAGTGCATCGATGAAATTGCGGATTACTGCGGAAAGAAAGACCAGGTCGCTGCGATCACCGAAGCCGCCATGCGCGGTGAGATCAAGGACTATGCCGAGAGTCTTCGCCAGCGGGTAGCACTTCTGGCCGGACTCGATGCCGGCGTGCTGCACGATGTCATCCGTTATCGATTGAAATTTACGCCCGGCGTCAAAGAGCTGGTGGCCCGTGCCCGATCCGCTGGACTGCATACCCTGCTCGTATCGGGCGGCTTTACCCAGTTCACCGACTTTGTGGCCCAAAAGATCGGCTTTGCCCAGACACGCTCGAACACCCTCGAGATTCGCGACGGAAAGTTATCGGGTCGGGTGTTGGGCCGCATCGTGGATGCCCAAGTGAAAAAGGCCACGGTGATCGCCGCCTGCCGGCGCCTCGGAGTCGGTCCGCGCCGCGCCATCACCGTCGGTGACGGCGCCAATGATCTGGAGATGATGAGGATCAGCGGCCTGTCCATTGCCCATCGCGCCAAACCGGCCGTGGCGGCACAGGCCATGCAGGCCATCCGGTTCGGCGGGTTGGACAACGTGCTCGATTGGTTTGAGTGAGTCTGCGCCGCGCATCGGCGCCGTGAGTCGGCGCGGTCGATCGACGCTCGCGGCCACGACCTGAGCAGCGTGAACGACCTTAAAAAATCAGCACCCGGGTATCCTCCCGTTGCATCTGGGCCATCACCGCGGTGGCTCCGGTTTGACCGGTGACCTCGGGAATGATCGATTCGCCGCGATGATGCTCGGCAAGCGCCATTCCGCACATGTAGAACTTCACCCCGAGGCCCGCCGCCCGCCGAATGTACTCCAGTATCGTTTGCTCACGCTTGTGATCGGAATAGGCGCAGGCGGCCACTCCTTCAAAGGCCCAACGCACGGCCGATGAGGTCAGATGGATTTCCACCTCCATCTCCAGTGCCCGGGCGCACAACGCATAGACCAATGGCGCCGCCGCCTTATCCGGCGCGCTCGGATCGGCCTGCCACATCACGATGACCGCGCGGGTGACCGACATGACTAGTAACTGATGTTCTGCGGATCGATCGGCGGCATTTCGTACTTCTGCGGATCCGGCTTACGCAAGCGCTGCGTGCAGTGTTCCGTAAGCCATTTGCGGTACGCCTCCACTGGCATCAGCAGGGAGGATTCCTCCTCCCAGGCAATCGGGCGCAACCGATACAACCACCCCGCACCATACGGATCATCGATCACCACTTGAATATCGTTTTGCACAGCCTGATTGGTTTCGACAATCACGCAGCTCAAAGGGCAGGAGATCGCCACCGCCGTCTTGGCCGTTTCCATCACACCCAGAGACTTTTCCCGCATGACGGGGATCTCACAGGGTCGGGGATAAAACACCATGAACTGCCCATGGGCGACCACGAACCGGTTCGCGCCCACCACCACTTCTTCACCCTCTTGCCGCACCCATAGATCATGCTCGGGCGCATAAAGGTAATCCTCTGGCAGTTCCGCAAGAATCTCCGCTAATTCCACAGTCACGCTCCCCAGCACAATGGACATCAAAACATTGGCGGAAGGGTATGGGAGTCGAACCCACCAGGGATTGCTGGCAACCCCTATCAGATTTGAAGTCTGACCGGACCACCGGGCCGCGGCACCCTTCCTTCGCTACATCACCTGCACATCAACCCAGCCCCTCGGGGTCCTCTGACGCCATCACCGCGACCTCGAACGGATTCGGGCGTCGAACCACATGCTCATCCCGAATACGACGCGTAAACCCCACGCGATCAAAAAATTCCAATATCTGTATGGCGACCTTTCGGCCGCCACCGATGCGGTCCCTAAAATCTGCTGCACGCACCGCGCCATGCTGATCAAACAACTCCTGCGCAATACCGGCCATCTCCGAGACACGATGGGTCAGAAAAAAATGATCTAACGCCACCAGTGTCACCTCTCCGACACGCGCCACACGGCGAAGATTGGCACGAATTTCCGCCTCTGGAATGTTCACGACCTTGGCAATATCCCTAACACGCGGCGGATTGTAGGGAGATGCGTCTAACAGCGGGGACAATGAAGCCCACAGGTGACGCTCCGGCAGGCTGAGCTCTGCCTTGTGCGATGGTCTGGCTAAAAACGCGCCTTTGCGCACCAGTTGCCCACGCGAGACTAAACGATCCACCAGCTCGGAAAACGCATCGATCTCCAACTGGGGAGCCGCCACCCGTCGCCCACGGTTCAGCTCTAATCCCGGCATCTCCGGTTCCCGCACGTGGGTTTCATCCACGGCCAGCACCACGCGATCGGAGAACGCCTGCCAATGACCGGGATCGAACACCATGCCCGCCGCGCACACCAATTGCGCCTCATTGATCCACTGCTGCGCCCGCTCCGCGCGCAGATTCCACGCCTGTTGCCAACGCGCCTGCACCACAGGGCCTTGCCCCACCAGCGCCGCCAACGCACTGGCACCCGGCGCTTCGTCGAGGGCCTTCAACACGGCAAGCCGTTGCGGAGTGCGCTTGCCGCGCGATGGCGGCGTGGTGTCCAACACCCGGGCGCCCGCAAGCGTGGCCTGGGCCTGACTGTCACGGATCACGATGCGATCACCCACGCAAATGCTCAAGGCCTTAGGCACCACCATCGAGGCAAGGCAGGACTCTCCGCGACCAATCCGATCGCCTTCAAAAGGATAAAGCCGGGCCAAGGTGTCCAGTGCGCCGTGATGCAGATGCACCTCCAGGCCGGACGGCAGGATGCGGTCATGCTGCGCGGAAGCGGTCAACAGCACATCAAACCGCTGCGACGATGCGGTTAACTCCGAACCATTGATCCAAGCGCCCCGCGGCACATCCTCGATCGCAACCCCGACCAGCGCCAGGGCAAGACGCTGCCCGCTTCGCCCCACACGGCTATCACGGTCCTGGGCATGCAAGGATCGCACGCGGGCGGTCATTCTGCGATCGGTGCCGGCCACGACCACGCACACCTCATCCCCCACGCGTACCTCGCCCGCATGGGCCGTGCCGGTCACGATCGTGCCGATGCCCGATAAAGTAAACGCACGGTCGACGGCGAGTCGAAAATGACCATCGGCGGGACCTCGATCCACCGCGGCGGCTTTCTCCATCAGGTGGGCGCGCAGGGCATCGATGCCATCCCCGGTGACGGACGACACCGGGAATAAGGGCCAGCGGCTCGCCGGCTGATCCGCGACTGCCGCCGCGATCGCCGCAACGGCCGCATCTCCGACCGCCTGGTCCACCGCATCGATCTTGGTGAGCACCACGGCGCCCTGGTGAACGCCGAGCAATCGAAGAATCTCTAGGTGTTCCAGGGTCTGTGGCATTGGACCGTCGTCGGCCGCCACCACTAACAGGGCGTAGTCAATCCCCGTTGCACCGGACACCATGGTGTGCACAAACCGCTCATGCCCCGGCACATCGACAAATCCCATCACATCCGGCTCACCCGACGTGTCGGTTTCTGCTGTGGGCAGGTAGGCATAACCCAGCTCAATGGAGATGCCACGACGCTTTTCCTCGGGCAGTCGATCGGTGTCCTTGCCCGTTAATCGTCGAATCAACGACGTTTTGCCGTGATCGATATGCCCGGCCGTACCGACGATCATGCCAACAAAGACATCACAATGGCCTCATCACGTTGCGACAGGCACCGACAATCGAACACCAGAGCGTCGTCACGGATGCGGCCGATCACCGGTGTAGGAAGACTCCGAAAACGGGCCAATGTGTGCGTCAGTAGTTTTCCGTTGCGCTTTCCGATCACCATCGGACGAAGCCGTACGGCCGCTGAGGGCAGTCGTTCGTCCGGAAGGGCTCCACTTCCGATCTGACTGGCACACTCGATCACGTCCATCTGAAACTCTGCGCCGACGAATCGCGCAAGCGCAGGTCCGACCCGCTCACAGGTCTGCCGAATCACATCGCGGGGTTTGGTCAACATGGCCAAGACCGGCAAACGGTCGGTAAGCCCATGTGCCGAGTCGTACACGCGCAAGGTTGCCTCCAATGCGGCCAGGACAATTTTCGATACCCGCAAGGCACGCTTCAGAGGATGTTTCTTTATTTTGGCGATGGCCTCTCGGGTGCCGACAATGATGCCGGCCTGCGGTCCGCCCAATAATTTATCGCCGGAGAACATCACGACATGGGCACCCTTAGACAGCGCGTCCGATGGCAGTGGCTCGCGCGGCAATCCCCACGCGCTCATGTCCACCAATGCTCCGCTGCCGAGGTCCACCATGTAAAACAGGCCGTGGGCGTTGGCCAGCTCCGCCAACTCGGCATCACCGACCTCCGCGGTAAATCCGGTCACTGCATAGTTGGATCGATGCGCCTTGACCAGTAGGGCTGACTTGTCCGTGATCGCCTCACGGTAGTCTTTCAAATGGGTGCGATTCGTGGTGCCGACCTCGACTAGGCGGCAATTGGCCGCTCTCATAATGTCCGGCATCCGGAAGGCACCGCCGATTTCAATCTGTTCGCCACGCGAGATGATCACTTCCTTGCGGGCGCCCAATGCCACCAGGGAAAGCAAGACAGCAGCAGCGCAATTGTTGACCACCGTCGCCGCCTGCGCACCGGTGATTCGGCAGATGAGTTCTTCGATGACACTATCGCGATCGCCACGCTCCCCCGAGGCGATATCGAATTCCAGGGCGTTATAGGAGCGCATGGCCTGAGCAACGGCATCAATGGCTTCCTCACCGAGTAAAGCGCGTCCCAGGTTAGTGTGAATGACCGTGCCGGTCAGATTGATGACATTGGGCAGACGTGATGCGGCCGACTGTCGGACCCCTCGAATGGCACTCTGCACAATCTGCGCCTCGGACGGCGCCTCCGACCCTTGGGCGATCTGCGTGCGGGCCTGTTCCAACGATGACTGCACCGCCCGTTTGGCCAGCGTGCGGCCAAATGTGGCGAGCGTTTCCTGGAGATCGGAATGCGCAAGCAGCCGATCCACCGAGGGCAGATGCAGCGCAGAGCGGGGCGGCTTGGATTCGCCCGAACCGGGCAGAATCGAGGAATTCATGGCTAAGACTGGCCTGGGTAAAACAATAGGTTGGGTCCGGTGCGAGCATACCCTTTTTCATCCACCAGCACATCCAGGGCCAGGGAATTCAGGTCGTCGGCAATCGGATCGACCGAAGGATCCTTCTCCTGCACAAAAATCTTCAAATAAGTTTTACATTCATCACAGGTCTCGGCACGAATGGGCATATCGGCGGGCTTTTTGTCATCTTCTTCGATGGTGAGATACCCCACACCCTTTTCCTCTTCGCACGAGCTGCATTTGACCCGTTCCATATTCCATTCGGTCATGCACAGGGAACACACGAGATAACGATAGTTCAGGCGCTCGGGATCCATGCGCACCAGGCTTGCCGTCGGGCGCATGCCGCAACAAGGGCAGACCGTGGCGACGTCACAGGCGCCCACATCCTCGGCATTGAGAGTCGCGGCCATCCGCGTGAAATACACCTGTAACGCGGCACCGATAAACGGTACAAACGGACCATCGTCAGGCTCTGAAACCCCGGCAATCAATCGATCCGCCATCGACTCCAACGCCGTGGGCTCCTGGGCGATCAGCGCATCCAGCCGTGCTAAGGCCTGGGCAAACGCGGGATTGGCCGCATCCATGGCCTGACGCACGTGATCCACCACGTCGCGCAGATCAGTGCGCCACATGGCATCTCGCGGAAACACGTGGGCCGATAGCGGTGGCATGCCGTGGTCGCGGCTATTGGACACCGCGCGCTCGGAGACCCGCTCCGGATCCCGCGCATCGAACGCCGCGGACTGACCACGGCACAGATGGGCGAGAAACCGCAGATAGGCCCCACCCTCGCCATGTTCGGCCAAGGCATCAAAGCGGGCTGCCCGCTCCTTAAAGAGCGCGCTGCCCGTCGGGATCACCACACGGGGGGCCCGAATCAGCTTGTCCATCGTGCCGTCCGTAATGATTGGCGTTGGCATAAGATATTTTCCCTCGCAGAAATAAAAACCGGCCCCAAAAGGGGCCGGGGTCTCCTACCACTTCCTCTTTAATTCACAGACCGATGCGGCTCACTTGTTTTCCAGTGATCGATACCACAGCGGATGATGATGCTTGGCCCAAGCCCGGGAGACGGTGCCCTTGGTAATGGCACTCATGGTTCCCTTCACCCAGATCGCAGCATAAATGTGCACGATGATGGTGATAATCAGCAAAACCCCTGACACGGCATGGACCAACGCGGCCAGGCGCAGGGTGTCGATCGTGAACATGTGCGAGAAAAACTGTCGCCACATCACGATGCCACTGACCAAGAGCAAGACCATAAACAGGAACGTGAACCAGTACATGAGCTTTTGGGCCGCGTTGTACTTGCCAATTTCGGGCATGTTGTCATCCCGATTGGACAATACATCGCCAATACGTCCCATCCATGCCCAGTCGTAGGACTTCATGATGTTGTCGCCCATCTTCTGAATCGCAAAGATAAAAAACGACAAGAACATCAATACGCCCAGGATCGGGTGCAGGAAGCGGGAGAGTTCCCCGCCCCCCAGCACCGCCGACAACGACCAGAACGACGGATGGAAGAACGCGAGGCCACTGGCGGCCAACAGCACAAAACAGATGGCCGTAAACCAGTGGTTGATGCGCTCATTAGCGGCGTACCGTTGCACTTCATTGCCTTGAACCATGGCTTACGCCTCCTTCTCGTCGACCTCTTTCGGCCCTTTGATGAAGTAGTGGGCCACGCCAACAGCAACGGCGGCGGCCATACCCCAGGACAGAACGGTCTTGGTCATCCCCTTCCACAGGTTCACTGTGGGACTGATCTGCGGATCACTGGGCAACCCGTTGTAGGCCTCGGGCTTATCGCCATGGCGCAGCACGTACATCACATGCGTACCACCGACCCCTTGCGGATTGTAGAGCGCTGCATTCTGATACCCGCGCTCTTTCAAGTCCTTCACGCGGTTATCGGCCCAGGCGACCAGATCTTTCTTCTTGCCAAAGCGAATCGCCTTGGTCGGGCATGCCTTCGCGCACGCTGCGCCCTCACCCACCGCCACGCGATCGGAGCAGAGCGAACACTTGTAGGCCTTGTGATCATCTTTGCTGATTCGTGGAATGTTAAATGGGCAACCGGCCACACAGTAGCCGCAACCGATGCAGTTGTCTTTTACGAAATCCACAATGCCGTTTTCGTATTTGACAATCGCGCCGGGCGCCGGGCAGGCCTTCAAGCAGCCTGGATCTTCACAATGCATGCAACCGTCCTTGCGGATCAACCAGTCCAGCCCGCCGTCGGCACGCTCGACTTCGTTGAACCGCATCACGGTCCACGACTTAGTGGTCAGGTCCGCCGGGTTGTCATAAACCCCCACGGTGGAACCGATCACGTCGCGGTTGTCATTCCACTGCATACACGCGACCTGGCAAGCCTTGCAGCCGATGCACTTGGATTCATCGATCAACTTCGCGACCGCGATGTCCGGATTGGACTTCACCGGCATCGGTGCGGTCGTGGCGGAGCGATTGACAATGTTCATGGGTGTTGCTGTAGCCATTGTGTCTCTCCTTATACCTTAGCGATGTTAACGAGGAACGCCTTGAACTCCGGCGTCTGCGAATTGGCGTCTCCCACGTAGGGGGTGAGTTCGTTGGCCAAGAATCCATTCTTGGTCACGCCCACGAATCCCCAGTGGATCGGAATGCCCACGTGGTGCACGGTTTTGCCATCGACCGTCAACGGACGAATCCGCTTCGTGACCGAGGCCACCGCCTTCACCTGACCGCGATTACTCCAGACCCGCACCATATCGCCGTTCTTAATGCCCTTCTCCTTGGCCAAAGCTTCACCGATCTCCACGAAGGGCTGCGGCTGGACGATGGCGTTGGATTCCACGTTCTTTGTCCAGAAGTGGAAGTGCTCGGTTAAGCGATACGTGGTGGCCGCGTAGGGGAACTCATCCGACTTACCGAACGTGGGCGCATCAGCCTTGTACACACGTGCACACGGATTGCTCGTCACTTTCGGGTTGTTCGGGTGCATGAGGTTCTTGCCCACGGGGGTTTCAAACGGCTCGTAATGCTCGGGGAACGGACCTTCCGCCATGCCGGGGGCAAACAAACGACCGACGCCTTCCGGATTCATGATGAAGGGGCCCGTGGCCGGGGGCAGTGCCGGCGCAATGTCCGGAATGTCCACTCCCGCCCACTTGCTGCCATCCCACTGAATCGTGGGCCGCTTGGCATCCCAGGCCTTACCCGAGGGATCGGCACCGGCGCGGTTGTACAACACGCGCCGATTCGCGGGCCAGGAGTAGCCCCACTGCTGATGAATGCCCATGCCGCCATCGTCGGCGTTGTTACGACGCGCGGAGTTGTTTCCGGCCTGAGACCAGACGCCGCCATAGATCCAGTTACCGCACTCGGTCGTGCCGTCGTCACGCAGTACGCCAAACCCCGGCAACTGCTCGCCGGCCTTGAAGAGCACGGCACCGGTCTTGGGATCCTTGATGTCGACCAGGGCGCGACCGGAGATCTCCTTCAAGAGTTCCTCAGCCGGCG
>JACCDI011187564.1_pt1 | contig 52125 bp, 55 predicted proteins | sample 7442791 | NCBI WGS metagenome assembly JACCDI01 (sample SAMN15323434, study PRJNA562643) | freshwater metagenome | isolation source: river surface water | place: USA:Blue River Watershed | collected 2017-08-15 | reverse complement strand
TATGACGTTTTTCATTGACACCCACTGTCATTTGGATGCCCCCGAATTTGCCGCCGATTTACCGGCTGTGCGTGCGCGGGCCCGCCAAGCCGGGGTGGGTTTGTGCGTTTGGCCCGCAGTTCATCGTGGCAATTTCGAGGGTGTGCGCAAACTTGCCGTGGACCATGGCGATGCCTATGCGCTGGGCATCCATCCTTTGTTCACCCCCCAGGCCAGTGACAAAGACCTGGATGCCCTGGACCAAGCCCTGACGGCCGCCGCTGGCGATCCGCATCTGGTGGCGCTGGGGGAAATAGGTTTGGATGGCTGGGTGGCCGGTCTGGACATGGCCCAGCAAACCTATTTTTACCGCGCCCAACTGGCCTTGGCCCAACGCCACCGCTTGCCGGTGCTGCTGCATGTGCGCCGCTCGGCCGATGGCTTGCTCCAAGGTTTGCGCCAGTGCCCGGTGGCGGGCGGCTTGGCCCATGCCTTCAATGGCAGCCGACAGCAAGCCGACCAATTTTTGGCCATGGGTTTCAAACTGGGCTTTGGCGGTGCCATGACCTTTGACCGTGCCTTGCAATTGCGCCGCTTGGCCACCGGTTTGCCCGCAGATGCCCTGGTGCTGGAGACCGATGCCCCCGACATCCCGCCGCGCTGGCTCTACCGCACACAAGCCGAGCGCGCTGCGGGCGCGGTCATGGGCCGCAATGAACCGGCCGAGTTGATCCCCATCGCCCAATGCCTGGCCGATATGCGCGGCCAAAGCTTGGCCAGCTTGGCCCAAGCCACCACGGCCAACGCCTTGCAAGCCTTGCCCAAATTGGCACCACTTTATTCAGCCGCGACAAGCCGTGCGGTGCCAGCCTAAAATCAAAACGTGACCACGACCAACGCCGACCTGCACTGCCACTCTGTGATGTCAGATGGCACCCTCACGCCCGAGGCCTTGGCCCCCCGCGCTGCCGCCAATGGGGTGACCCTGTGGTCTTTGACCGATCACGACGAAATCGCCGGACAAGCCCGTGCACTGCAAGCGGCCCATGCTGCGGGCATGCAATACCTCACCGGCACCGAAATCTCGGTGTCTTTTGCGGGTCAAACCGTGCACATCGTGGGTTTGGGCTTTGATGCCCACGACCCGCGCATGGCCCAAGGCCTGCTCAAAACCCGCGGCGGGCGCGGTCAACGCGCCCAAGAAATGGCCGATCAACTCGCCGCCGTGGGCATCCCCGGCTGCTATGAGGGGGCGCTGCGGTTTGTGGGCAACCCCGAGTTGATCTCGCGCACCCACTTTGCCCGCCATTTGGTCGAGTCTGGCGTGTGCAGCGACACCCATGAGGTGTTTCGCCACTACCTCACCGAAGGCAAACCCGGCTTTGTGCCGCACCGCTGGGCCAGCCTGCGTGAGGCGGTGCAATGGATCACCGAATGCGGCGGCGTGGCCGTGATCGCCCACCCGGCGCGCTATAAATTCACCGCCAATGAAGAGTACGCCTTGTTCTCTGAGTTCAAAACCCATGGTGGCCTGGGGGTCGAGGTGATCACTGGCAGCCACACGCCGCAAGAGGCCGTGGTCTATGCCGATGTGGCGAAAGAGTTTGGACTGGCCGCTTCCAGGGGCAGTGACTTCCACAGCCCGCACGAAAGCCGCATTGATTTGGGCCTGTTGCCAGACCTGCCCAAAGGCCTGACCCCGATTTGGGAGTTGATCGAGCACCGCATCCAATGAGGTGGGGGCCGCACCGCCCATGAGCCAAGACCGCACCTGGGCCGGTATTGGCTACCTGATTTTGTCCATGGTGTGTTTTGCCGTTTTGGACGCGATCATCAAACACCTGGTCAATTTATTGCCCATGGTCATGGTGCTGTGGTTTCGCTATGTGGTGCAAGCCTTCTCCACCAGCCTGACCTTGTGGCCGCGCCAAGGCCGCAGCCTGTTGCGCACCGAACTGCCCAAACTCCAGGTCTTGCGCGGCTTGTTGCTGATGACCTGCAGCGTGCTGGGCTTTTTGAGCTTGCAACACATGCCTTTGGCCGAATTCGCAGCCATTGCCTTGCTCACCCCCTTGGTGATGACGGTGTTGTCGCGGATTTTGTTCAAAGAGCGCATCTCCCCATTGCGCGGCGTGCTGGTCGTGGGCGGGTTTGCCGGTGCCATGATGATTGTTCGGCCCGGCGGCCACCTCACCGGTCTGGTGGCCATGCTGCCGTTCGCCATGGTGATGTTCTACACCGCATTTCAGTTGCTCACCAGTTACATGGCCCGCACCGAAAGCCCCATGACCATGCACTTTTACACCGGTTGGGTGGGCACCCTGGCTGTTTCTTGCTTGGTTTACTGGCACTGGAGCACCGACATCAGCCCCATCAACTGGGCCTTGTTGGTGGTGTGCGGTTTGCTGGGTTCCTTGGCCCACTATTTGTTTATTTTGGCGTTTGCCCGCGTCACGCCGGTGCGCCTATCGCCTTTTTTGTACCTGCAAGTGGTGTTCTCCACCATCGCGGGTTGGGTGGCGTTTTCCCACGTGCCTGCGGGTTGGGGCCTGGCGGGCATGCTGCTCATCATGGTGTGTGGCGCTGGCGCGGGTTGGCTCAATGCGCGCGAAAAAGCCCCGCCCATGTTGGGCACCCCCTAAGGCCGCATCACCCTCTTTTTGGCGCGACAGCAATGGCCCAATTTCTCCAAGTTCACCCCCAAAACCCGCAAGCGCGGCTGATTCAGATTGCGGTCAAACTGCTGGGCACCGGTGGCGTGATGGCCGTGCCCACCGACTCCAGTTATGCCTTGGTGTGCCACCTCGACGACAAAGCGGCGGTCGACAGCATGCGCCGCATCCGGGGTGTGGACGAACGCCACCACCTGACCTTGCTGTGCCGCGACCTGTCGGACTTGTCGAGTTACGCCAAAGTGGACAACCGCCAATTTCGCTTGCTCAAGTCGGCCACCCCCGGCCCGTTCACCTTTATCTTGGAGGCGACCAAAGAGGTGCCGCGCCGCGTCAGCCACCCGCAGCGCAAAACCATTGGTTTGCGTGTGCCCGACCACCCCACATTGCAAGCCTTGTTGCAAGCCCACGGCCGCCCGTTGCTGGCCACCACCCTGATTCCGCCCGGCGAGGAACTGCCCCTCAACGACCCTGAGGAGATCAGAGAAAAGTATCAAAAAGTTTTGTGCGCGGTGCTCGATGCCGGGGCCTGCAGTTTGGACCCCACCACGGTGGTGGATTTGACACCTATGGACCTCGGTGGCGAACCCATATTGGTGCGAAAGGGTCGGGGTGAGGTGAATTTGTTAAATCTTTGATTCATTTCGGATTAAATCATCTGGTTTCATTGCACAATGGGGGGGTGAATTTATCCGATTCAATTCAGACACTTTTGATTTACGCCCTGCCTGTGTTGTTTGCCATTACCTTGCACGAAGCAGCCCATGGATACGTCGCCCGCATGCTGGGCGACGACACCGCTTGGCTGATGGGGCGCGTGACCCTCAACCCCATGGCCCACATCGACCTGGTGGGCACCATTTTGTTGCCCATTTTGATGTACCTGTCCACCGCCATGACCCCCTTGGGGCCCTTGCTGTTTGGCTTTGCCAAGCCGGTGCCGGTGCGGTTTGGCCAATTGCGCCAACCCAAGCGCGACATGATTTGGGTGGCCTTGGCCGGTCCCGGTATTAATTTTGTGCAGGCCCTGCTGTGGTGGACGGCGCTCTACCTGCTGCTGTTTGGGGGCATCCAAGAGCGGTTTTTTCTGGAAGTGTGCAAGGCCGGCATCCTGACCAATGTGGTGATGTTTGTCTTCAACCTGTTTCCCATGCCCCCGCTCGATGGCGGTCGCATCGCCGTGGGTTTGCTGCCGATGAAGCAGGCCCTGCTGTTTTCGCGCCTGGAGCCGTGGGGCTTCTACATTGTGATGGCCCTGGTTTTGTTCGGCGTCATCAACGGCATTTGGATGCAACCCTTCATGGGCCTGACCCTGGACACCTTGCGTTTGTTGATGACCCCTGTCGAATGGTTGTTGGGATGAGCATGGCCAAAGAACGCGTTTTATCGGGCATGCGCCCCACTGGGGCACTGCATTTGGGCCACTACCACGGGGCTTTGAAAAACTGGGTGCGCTTGCAGTCGGAGATGGAGTGTTTTTACTTTGTCGCCGACTGGCATGCCTTGACCACCCACTACGAAGATGCCAGCGTCATCGAGCAGCATGTCTATGAAATGGTGATCGACTGGCTCGCGGCTGGCCTGGACCCGGCGCAATGCACCATCTTTTTGCAAAGCCGCTTGCCCGAGCATGCCGAGCTGTTCACCCTGCTCGCCATGGGCACCCCCATCGGTTGGCTGGAGCGCGTGCCCACCTATAAAGACCAGCAAGAAAAACTCAAAGACAAAGACCTGAGCACCTACGGCTTTTTGGGTTACCCCTTGCTGCAAGCGGCCGACATCCTGATTTACAAAGCCAACTATGTGCCGGTGGGCGAAGACCAGGCCAGCCATGTGGAGCTCACCCGCGAAGCGGCCCGCCGCTTCAACCATTTGTATGGGCGCGAGCGCCATGCCGAACAGCGCATTGCCGCCAGCCTGGCCAAATTGCCGCGCGACAGCGCCAAGCGGTTTGAAAAGTCGCGCAAGCAGTACCAAGAAACGGGCGATGCCAAGGCCTTGGAAGGTGCCATGGGCTACATCGCCCAAGCGCCCGAACTCGACCCCGATGACCGCGAGCGCTTGTCGGGCCACTTCAAAGGCACGGGCCGCACGGTGCTGATCGAGCCCCAGGTCTTGCTCACGCCCACCAGCCGCCTGCCCGGCCTGGACGGGGCCAAAATGAGCAAAAGCTACAACAACGCGATTGCCCTGCGCGAAGATGCCGACAGCGTGGCGCAAAAGGTCAAGCGCATGCCCACCGACCCGGCGCGGGTCAAGCGCACCGATGTGGGCGACCCGCTCAAGTGTCCGGTGTGGCAGTTCCACCAGGTCTACAGCGACGAGCCCACCCGTGCCTGGGTCACCCAAGGCTGCAAAAGTGCGGGCATCGGTTGCCTGGAATGCAAGCAACCTGTGATTGACGGCATCTTGGCCGAGCAGCAACCCATGCGCGAGCGCGCACAACCTTATTTGGATCACCCCCAACTTGTTCGTGACATCGTGGATGCAGGCACGCAACGTGCCCGCACCGCAGCACAGCAAACCATGCGCGAAGTGCGCGAGGCCATTGGCCTGAACTACTGACCTGGAGAAAAACCATGAGTTTATTTGTGATTGATGACCACCCCTTGGTGCGCCAAGCCATTGGCATGCTGCTGCGCAGATTGCGGCCCAATTCGGTGGTGGTGGAACTCGAGAAGTTCAGCGAAATGCCTGCGGCCATCATCAAGCACGGTGCGCCCGAGTTGTTTGTGCTCGATTTGCTCTTGCCCGGTGTCAAAGGCACCAGCGCGGTGCACGACACCAAGGCCATGTACCCCGAAATTCCCTTGGTGGTGTTGTCGGCCATGCCCGCCGGTGAAGCCGAAGAGACCTGCATCGAAGCCGGTGCCGACCTCTACATCGAAAAGTCTTCGCCCCCCAACGACATCATGGCCGCCATCCAAGGCCTGTTGGCCGCCGATGCCAATTTCGAAGAAATGGCACCCACCGACACCAAGTTGTCCAAGCGCCAAAAGCAATTGATCGTGATGCTCGACCGCGGCCTGTCCAACCGCGACATTGCCGCCGAACTGAGCATCAGCGAACACACGGTCAAAGTGCACCTGTGGCGCTTGTTCCGCCGCTTGGGTGTGAAAAGCCGCACCCAAACCCTGCACTTCGCCCGCACCCACGGCCTGCTATCGGGCTGATCGGCGCTGGCCTTCCATGCGTTCAGGGCTGCCCAGGCAGCCCTTTTTTATGGCATGGGGCCGCTGATGACCAAACTGAGTTGGCTGGCCTGGGTTTTGATGGGCCCCAGGCTCACGCCCAGCTCACCCGGCTGGGCCATGGCTTGACCGGTTTTGGAGATGCGCGCTTTGAGCACCACCTCGCTGGCGCTGGACAACTTGGATTGCGGGCCCATGGCCTGGCTGTCGTCGAGCACAAAGTCAAACGGCAAAGCACCCACCGTGGTGCGCACGATCGCCAAGGGCATGCGGCCACCCACCGGCGTGGCATAAATGAACACCGTGTCAGCGGCGCTGGTTTGGCTGGCCAATGCAGGGGCCAGGCTGACCCGCCCACTGATGCGGGCCAGCGCGGCCGGCGAAGCGCTGGCAGCCCCAGCGGATGCGGCACTGGCTGCAGAGCGGGGCGGCTGGGCGGGAGCGGGCGATGGGCTGCGGCCAGAAGCGAGCTTTTCACGGGCCTGGGCCAAGGCGCTGTCCAAGGCATTGAGGTCGGGCGACTGGGGGGGCAAACTGGCCCGCACCCGCTCCCAATATTGCACGGCCTGGGCAAAGCGACCTTCTGAGTAAGACGCGCTGCCCGCCAGCAGCAAGGCATTGTTTTGGTTGGGATTGGCTTTGAGGATGCGTTGCAGCACGGCCCAAGGTTCGCCGCTGAAGTCCCCCCCTTGGATTTGTGCCACCACCTCGGCACGCTCGACCGCGATGTCATCGTCAGGGTTCAACGCCAGCGCTTTGCCAAACGATTTTTCAGCCGCCTGGAAGTTGTCTTGGCTGCGCTGCAAGCGCCCCAACATCAGCCACGCGTCCACATTGCCGGGTTCGTCTTGCAAGCGGCGCTCCAATTGGGCCGCCATTTGCGCCAGTTTTTCGGGTGTGACGCTGCCCTCAGGCCCATCGTCCGGGGCCATCTGGGCCAAGGCCTGCGGGTCCAAGCCCAAGGGCGTGCCCCAACTGCCATACAAAAACACGGCGAGCAGGGGCATCAGCAGGCACAGTGCGATCACGGTTTTGCGCGGCTTGGCCCCCGTGGGCGCGCCCAGCGCCACAGTGGTGTCTTGCAAATCGTCGCGCAACCGCCGCTTGAGCTCTTCCATCGCCTGCTCGTGCTCGGCCTGGCCCATGTGACCCAAGGCCAACTCGCGGGCCAAGTCGGCACTTTGCTCGCGGTACACCCGGGCATTGGCCTGCTCATGGTCATCGGCTGCCACAGCCACCGGCGTGCGCCACAAAGCCCACACCAAGACCGCCAGCACGACCACCACCAACAGCAGGGTGAGGACCACAAATGTCAGGGCAGCGTTCACATCAGTCCTTTAACCATTGGTCAACCCGCGCGCGCTCGGCTTCGCTCAAGCCCGGCGTTGCATCGGGCAGGGCACGCCGTTGGCGCAAATACCACCACAGGCCGGCCAAGGCACCGATCAACAAAACAAACGGGCCAAACCACAACAGCCAGGTCAAGGGTTTGACCTCGGGCCGGTAGAGCACAAAGTCGCCATAGCGTGCGACCAAAAAATCTTTCACCGCTTGATCGGAATTGCCCTCGCGCAGCAAGCCACGCACCTCGCGCCGCAAATCGTCGGCCAACTCGGCCCGCGATGAAGCCAGCGACTCGTTTTGGCACACCAAGCAACGCAACTCCTCCGACAGCTTGTTCAGCCGCGCTTCGAGTTCGGGCTCATCGCTCAAGGGCGCGGCCTGCGGGCCCAAGGAAGGGGCAGGGGCAGGCACCGCCGCCGCAGTGGGGTTGGCGGCCGCTTGGGCCCAGGCTGGCTGCGCCAGCCAGGTGCCCATTGACAACAGCAGTCCGGCGGCACACAGCCTCACCGTCCAAGCCGAGCGGGACGCAGCTTTGGTGGCCATCATGATGCGTTGAGTTTTTGCACCAAGGGCAAAACCTTGCTGGCCAAGATATCGGGGGTGACCTCGCCCACGGCCTTGTAGCGAATGATGCCCAGCTTGTCGATCACATAGGTCTCGGGCACGCCATAAACACCGTACAAAATACCCACCCGGCCATCGATGTCCATCACCGACAACTCATAGGGGTTGCCATAGCGCGACAACCACACCTGGCTGCGCTCGCGGGCAAATTGCAGCTTGGCCGGCGCGTCCATGTTTTGCGCTTGCACATCTTGCGGCTGAATTTCTTTGTAACTCATGCCCACGATGGGCACTTGGTGGCGCTTGGCAAAATCAACCAGCAGCGGATGCTCTTGGCGGCAAGCCACACACCAGGTGGCCCAGACATTGAGCAACCACACCCGGCCTTTCATGTCGGCCGGGCTGAACGGGCCCGCCGCCGGGTCGAGCGTGGGCAAGCTAAAGGCCGGGGCCGGTTTGTCGATCAGGGGCGAGGGGATTTCGCGCGGGTCGCGCTGCAAGCCCACGGCCAAAAAGACCACCAAGCCCAAAAACAAAAACAAGGGGATGAGGAACTTCTTCATGCACCCACCTGTGGCGAGGCTCCAGCGGGCAAAGCTTGGGCACGCGGGCTGGCTGCACGGTAGCGACGGTCCACCGCGGCCAAGGCACCGCCCAACACCATCAACAACACCCCAGCCCATATCCAGGGCACAAAGGGCTTGTAGTAGACCCGCATGCTCCACTGTGGGCTGGGCCCATCGATCGGGTCGCCCAAAGACACATACAGGTCACGCATCCAACCCGAATCGATCGCCGCCTCGGTCATGGGCATGGCGGTGGAGAAGTAACGCCGTTTCTCGGGATACAGGCGTTCGATGGACTCGCCATTTTTCAGCACCTCCACCTCAGCGCGCACCGCGCGGTAATTGGGGCCTTTGACCTCTTGCATGCCTTGCAGGCGAAAGGCGTAGGGCTCAATCGTCACCACATCGCCCACACCCATGCGCACATCGCGCTCGACCTCAAACGACTTCACGCCGGTGATGCCCGCCACCACCACCGCCAAGCCGATGTGGGCGCACTGCATGCCCCAATAGGCCGCGCCGATGTGGCCCGGTTGTTGCCAGCGCAACACCATGTGTTGCAGCGAACCCAGCACCACCCAAGCGGCCAAGAAGAAACCAAAAGCCGCGCCAATGGACCACTCACCCACCAAGGCGGGTGCAGCCAAACCCACCCCCAAAGCGGCCAATGCCACCCAGCGCAAACGCAGCAGCAATTCGCCCCATTGCGACTCGCGCCAGCGCACCACGGTGCCGGGCACCATGATCACCAGCAAGGGCACCATCAGGGGCACAAACACCGCGTTGAAATACTGGGGCCCCACCGACAGCTTGCCCAGGTTGAGGGCATCGATCACCAGCGGATAAATCGTGCCCAACAACACCGCTGCACAGGCCACCACCAACAACACGCTGTTGGCCAGCAACAAGGTTTCACGCGACAGCAGGCTGACCGCTTGGCCCATGCGCACCTTGGGCATGCGCCAGGCGTACAAGGTGAGCGAAAAGCCCACCACCACGGCCAAGAACATCAAAATAAAAATACCGCGTTTGGGGTCCGAGGCAAAGGCGTGGACCGAGGTGAGCACGCCCGAGCGAACCAAAAACGTGCCCAACAATGACAGCGAAAAAGCGCTGATCGACAACAACACCGTCCAGGCTTTGAAGTTGCCCCGCTTGTCGCTGGCCATCAGCGAATGGATCAAGGCCGTGCCCACCAACCAAGGCATGAGCGATGCGTTTTCCACCGGGTCCCAAAACCACCAACCGCCCCAGCCCAGTTCGTAATAAGCCCACCAAGAGCCCAAGCCAATGCCAAACGTCATGAACAACCAGGCCACCACCGTCCACGGCCTGGACCAGCGTGCCCAAGCCGCGTCCAAGCGACCCGACAGCAAAGCGGCGATGGCAAAGGCAAAGGCGACTGAAAAACCCACATAGCCCATGTAGAGCATGGGCGGGTGGATCACCAAGCCGGGGTCTTGCAGCAAAGGGTTGAGGTCACGCCCATCGGCCGCCGCCGGCAGCAGCCGCTCAAACGGGTTGGACATGGACAAAACAAAGGTCAAAAAACCCACCGACACCGCACCGAGCACACCCACCACCCGCGCCACCATGGCTTGGGGCAGGCTGAACGAAAACGCCGCCACCGCAGCGGTCCACAAGGCCAGCATCAGCACCCACAGCAACAAGGAGCCTTCGTGCCCACCCCAGACGGCGGCGACCCGGTAAACCGTGGGCAGCAAGGAATTGGAATGCTGGGCCACGTACAACACCGAAAAGTCGTTGTGGACAAAACACGCGGTCAAGGCCGCAAACGACAAAGCCACCAAGCCAAACTGGGTGAATGCCGCAGGCCGCGCCAAACCCTGCCAAGCGGCCTGACCGCGCCAAGCACCGAGCAGCGGAAAAATGGCCTGGACCAGCGCCACCAACAAGGCCAAGATGAGGGCAAAGTGGCCGATTTCAGCGAGCATGTCTAAGGCCTTTCAAGGTTTCACCGATTGCGCCGCTTGGCCCGCCGTGGCTTTGTCCAAGGCATGCTGGGCTTCGGGCGGCATGTAGTTTTCATCGTGCTTGGCCAGCACCTCCAAGGCGGTGAACACGCCATCGGACCCCAAGCGCCCTTGGGCCACCACGCCCTTGCCCTCTTTGAACAAGTCGGGCAACAAACCGCTGTAGACCACGGGGATATCGCGCGCGGTGTCGGTCACCACAAACTGCACCTGCATGTCTTGGCGCTGCAAACTGCCACTCTTGACCAGGCCACCGATGCGAAACACACGGCCCTGCGGTGCTTCGCCCTGGGCCACCTGGGTGGGGGTGAAGAAAAACACCAAATTGCTCTGAAAGGCATTGAGCACAAAGCCCACCGCCGCCGCCAACACCAGCACGCCCAGCGCCACCCACATGAAACGCCGTTGGCGAGCGGTCATGCGCCCTCTCCTTCTCGGGCTGCGGCTTGGGCGGCCAACTCAGAGCGCAATGCCTGCAAGGTGTGGGCACGTTCGCGACCCGCCCACCACACTTCCAGCGCCAGCAAAGCCATGCACACGCCCACGCTGCCCCACACGTACAAGGCGTAACCACCCATGTGCCAAAAGGCCGACCAACTCTCCCACCTCATGCGCGCACCCCCGTTTGGCATTCGGGCAACTGGGCCACCCAGTCGGCGTGGCGCTCGCGCTGCAAGATCAGGCTGCGGCTGCGGTAGAGCACCAAGGCCAGGGTGTACACCCAACAGGCCAGGGCCATGAGCAACATGCCCCATAGCATGGTTTGCGCCATGCTCGGTGCCCGGGTGAGTGACACCGAAGCACCTTGGTGCAAGGTGTTCCACCACTTCACCGAAAAATAAATGATGGGCACATTGACCGCGCCCACGATGGCCACCAAAGCCCCCGCACGGTCGGCCCGGCGCGGGTCTTCAATCGCCGAGGTCAGGGCGATGAAGCCGATGTAGAGAAAAAACAAAATCAGCTCAGAGGTCAGGCGCGCGTCCCACACCCACCAGGCCCCCCACATGGGCTTGCCCCACAAAGCGCCGGTCCACAGCGACAAAAAAGCAAACAGAGCGCCGGTCGGGGCCAGGGCCTGGCTGAGCATGCCGGCCATGCGGGCGCGAAACACCAAACACACCACGCCCCAAAAGGCCATGGCCAGGTAAATGATCATCGACATCCACGACACCGGGACATGCCAAAAAATGATTCGGTAGCCCTCGCCTTGCTGGGCATCGGTGGGCGCGACCATGAAGCCCACCCACATACCGGCCAGGGCCAGCGCCAGGGCCAGCAGGGCCAATGGCTTCCAGCACACACCAGCCAAACCATAAAAGTTTTGCGGGGCAGCGTAGTGGGTCCAGGAAATGCGGCGCATGGTGGGGGGCTTATTCCAAGGCAATGCGCAAGGCCTGGGCGCAGGCCCAGGGGCTGAACAAACCCGACAGCAGCAATAAAGCCATCAAAATCGACAAGTGAGCCCCACTGCCCAAACCAGCGGCCAAGGCCTCGACCGCACCCGCACCAAACACCAGCACCGGCACAAACAAGGGCAGCACCAACAAGGCGAGCAAGACACCGCCGCCGCGCAAACCCAGGGTCAGGGCTGCGCCTATGGCTCCAAGACATGACAACACGGGGGTACCGATCAAAAGGGACAGGGCCAACACGCCCAGGGCATCGCCAGACAGGTCAAACAAGACCCCCAGCAAGGGCGCTAATAATACCAACGGCAGTCCGCACAAGACCCAATGGGCGGCGATTTTCGCCACAACCAGCAAGGTCAATGGCGTGCCCGACAACAGCATTTGCTCCAAGGTGCCGTCGCGGTGATCGGCCTCGAACAAGCGGTTCAAGGCCAGCAAACTGGCCAACAGCGCGCCCACCCACAACACACCGGGGGCGAGCATGCGCAAAGTGGCCCGCTCAGGGCCAATGGCCAGTGGAAACAATGCGGCCACCACCACAAAGAAAAACACCACCGTCAACACCTCGCTGGGGCGGCGCAAGGCCAGCAACATGTCGCGTCGCCACAAAGACCACAGTGCCTTCATGGCGCACCCAATCGCAAGCTGAGGTGTTGGCCGCCGCGCCATGCCAGCGCTTGGTGGCTGGTGAACACCACCATCCCCCCTTGGCCGACATGGGTTTGCATCAGGCCCAGCAGCAGCTCGCAGGCGGCGGCATCCAAGGCCACAAAAGGCTCGTCGAGCAACCACAGCTGCGCTGGGCTCAGGCACAAGCGGGCCAGTGCCACCCGGCGCTTTTGGCCTTGCGAGAGCACCTGCAAGGGCATGTGTTCGCGCCCGCGCAAGCCCATTTGGCGCAAGGCGGCGGTGGCGGCATCGGGCGACCACGCTTGGTCCATCATGGCGGCGGCAAATTGCAGGTTTTCCAGCGCGCTCAAGCCCTCTTTGAGGGCCAAGGCATGGCCGAGGTAGAGCATGTCGCGCTGATAGGTTTCGCGCACCTGGGCCATCGGTATGCCGCCCCACAACACCTCACCCCCAGCGGGTTCGCTCAAACCGGCGAGCAAACGCAGCAAACTGGTTTTGCCACTGCCGTTGTCGCCTTGCAGGTGCAGGCTTTGGCCAGGCCGCACCGACAGCTCCAGCTCAGCAAACAAGGTTTTGCCACCGCGCACGCAGCTCAAGTTGCGGGCTTGCAAGCCCAAAGCCGTGTCGGGGGCCATCACATGTAAGTGCCGCACAAGGTGAGCACCTCGCCACCGCTGCCCATTTTGAAACGTGCCAAGCCCGCGCTGCGCTCGGTGTTGACACCGCCCAGATCGAGGCGGCGCACACCGCGTTCTCGCAAGGCCTGCATGGCTTGCCACAGCAAGAGGTTGTGGGCATTGAGCTCGCGCCCCGCATCGCTGGACCACCCCACCTGGTAGGTGGCCGCTTGGCCGTGGATCAAAAACATCATGGCCGCGGCCCGCTCGCCAGCGGCATCGGCGCGCAAAATCAAAGCCGTTTTCGACACATGTTTGCGCGCATGGATGTAGTGGTTGATCCAGCCCAGGGGCAAACCGGCAAAACCCCGCGTCAAGCGCTGTTGCAATTCTTCTTGCATCAACCAGGCGTATTGCGCGGGGTTGGCCCCCACCCGCTGCACCTGCAAGTCGCTGGCCTCGGCCGCAACCAAGCGGTTGCGCCAGCGCGCGTCCATGGCAGCGCGCAGTTGTTCGTTGCTGTGGGTGAGGTCGAGCATCACCGTCGATTCGCCGGTCATCACCCGCGTCATGCCGCGCCAGCGCAAGCCGTCTGCGGCGGCGGTTTCGTCGGGGGAAAACAAAGCCAAACGCGGTCGCCACAGGGGCAATTGGCGCTTCAAGGCCACCAACGCCTGGGCTTTTTCGCTGCGCTGCAAGGGCACCAACCACAGCGGGCCATGGGCGCACAAGGCCACCGTGGCGATCAAACCCACCCGGCGCGCGCTGAACTGGGCCATGGCGATGGTCTGGCCGTCGCGCTGCACCCGCGCGCGCAAACAGGGCACACCCAGGGCCATCATGGTCTCGCCATAGACCCAATCTTGTTGCAATGCACCGGCCACTTGGCCATGGGCCTGGTCCCAGGCTTGGGCATCGTGGCCGTCCCACAAGACCTTCATGCTTTTAGAATGCCTCCACCATGAACCGATTCACCCGCTGGCTGCGCCGCCCACCTGTGCAAACCGTGATGGGTCAGCGCTTGCCCGAACCGCGCCTGACCTGGGGCGCGGCGGCCATGGCTTTCATTTACCTGGGTTTGCCGGTGCTGGCGGTGGGCATGGTGATCGACGCGCTGATCCAACTCACCACCGGTCGCTGCACCGGCGTGTGGTGCTGGTTCGGCTGAAACCCAGCGCCCCAGCCCAGAACCACAGCCCTGCAAAGCCCGGATGCGGGCTGGGTAACGCCTGAAGCCGGGCGGGGGCTGGAGAGAGCGGTGTGGGCTTGGCATACAGGGGATTGATCTTACCGCCGCCGCCTGACCCGGCTGTGCGCCGCCGGCTTTGTCGCCCGGGCGGCAAAACCCATCCCGCCAGCGCTTGGGCGTGGTCAATAATCGGCCCCTTTACCCCACCCAGGAGTGCGCCCATGACAACCCACCGCCATTTTTGGACCTGGCTGACCGCCGCTTGCCTGGGCCTGGGCAGCGCACTGGCCCAGGCTCCGGCTTTTCCCAGCCGCGCCATCAGCCTGGTGGTGCCCAACCCGCCGGGCGGCTTGGTCGATACCTCGGCCCGTTTGGTGGCCGACCCCTTGGCCCGTTTGCTGGGCCAATCGGTGGTGGTGGACAACAAGCCCGGTGCCAGCGGCAACCTGGCCTACCAAACCGTGGCCCGCTCGGCCAAAGACGGCCACACCTTGTTGGTCTCGTATTCGGGCTACCACGTGGCCAACCACATCTTGATGGACAAGGTGGGCTGGGAGCTGCGCGACCTCACCCCAGTAGGCCTGATCACCGTGGCCACCAATGTGATAGCGGTGCACCCCTCCATCCCGGTGAACAACCTGAAAGAGTTCATCGCCTACCTCAAAGCCAACCCCGGCAAGGTCAATTACGCCTCGCAAGGCAATGGCTCGGTGTCGCACATTGGCACCGAAATATTCAAGCAACAAACCGGCACCGACATGGTCCATGTGCCCTACAAGGGTTCGGGCCAGGCCATCCAAGATGTGTTGTCCGGTCAGGTGCAGGTGTTCATCACCACCCCGCCTTCGGTGATGGGCCATGTGTTGGCCGGCAAGCTCAAGGCCTTGGCGGTGACGGGCAAGATCCGCCACCCGCAAATGCCCCAAGTGCCCACCATTGCCGAGGCCGGCTTGCCCAGTTTTTTGCTGGAGTCATGGGTGGCTTTGTACGCGGCCAGTGGCACACCCGCGGCTGTGGTGCAAAAACTCGCGGCCGATGTCAAACGCAGCATGGAGCTGCCCGAGACGCGCCAGCGCGCCGACCAAGCCGGTATCGAGGTGCGCTACCTCAGCCCCAGTGACACCACCAAACTGCTCGATGCCGATATCGCCAGTTGGTCGGTGGCCATCAAGCAAGCCAACATCAAGCTCGATTGATCGCCTTGGCCAGGCTGCAAAGCTTGGATGCGGCCCCATCACCGTCACGCGTTTTTCAACCCTTTTGAACCCAGGAGTACCGCATGAGCACAGCCCACGACCCCGCCTTGATCGACGACTTGGTGGTGGCCAACCACATTTTGGTCAACCAAGGGGTTCTCGATGGCTTTGGCCACATCAGCGTGCGCGATCCGGCCAATCCGCAGCGGTTTTTCATCGCCCGCAGCATGGCACCCGCCTTGGTGCAGGCCGACGACATCTTGGTGTGTGACCTCGACAGCAATGTGATCGACGAGCGCGGCCGCAAAACCTACTTGGAGCGCTTCATCCATGGCGAAATTTTCAAACTGCGCCCCGATGTGAATGCGGTCATCCACAGCCACTCGCCCTCGGTCATTCCCTTTGGCGTGACGGGTGCGCGCTTGCGCCCGATTTGCCACATGAGCGGCTTTTTGGGCGCGAGCACACCGGTTTACGAAATCCGCCACAGCGCGGGCGAAAGCTCCGATCTGTTGGTGCGCAACCATGCCTTGGGCAAAGCCTTGGCCGAGGTGCTGGGCGATCACCCCGTGGCCTTGATGCGCGGCCACGGCAGCGTGGCCGTGGGCAGCTCGATCAAGCAGGTGGTGTACCGCGCCATCTACACCGAAAACAATGCCCGCTTGCAAGCCATGGCCATGCCTTTGGGCGAGATCACCTACCTCACCGATGGCGAAGCCCGCGCCACCGCCGAGATGAACGACCAGCACCTGGACCGCCCCTGGCAGATGTGGAAGCGCGACGCCCAACAAGGGCGCTGATCGCCACCGCCCCCATGCACATCCCCACCCCCACGCCTTGGCGCGAACTCAGCCAAGCCCAACTCGATTGGGCTTACGACCAGGCCCAACACGCCCCCAACCTCAACCAAGTGCTGCAAGCCTGTGCCACGCACAGCCAACAAGTGCAGGCCAACTTGCAATCGCTGGGTTTGTACCAGCGCCATGTGTACGGCGATCACCCCGATGAAGGCTTGGATTGGTACCGCAGCCCGCAGGCCCATGGCGTGCTGGTGTTTTTTGTGCACGGTGGCGCTTGGCGGCGCGGCCGCGCGCAAGACTACGCCCTGGGCGCAGACTGGCTGACCCAGGCGGGCTGCCATGTGGTGGTACCCGACTTTTCGGCCGTCACCGACCGCGCAGGCCAACTCGGTGTGCTGGCCGATCAAGTGCAACGCGCCTTGGCCTGGGTGGTGCAACACGCCCCGGCACACGGGATCGATGCCCAACGCCTGATCTTGGTCGGCCATTCCTCGGGGGCCCACTTGGCGGCCTGCCTGGCCATCACCGAGGCGGCCCAGCGGCCAGCGGGCTTGCGTGTGCGCGGCTTGCTCAGCTGCAGCGGCATGTACGACTTGGAAGCGGTCAGCCACAGCGCGCGCAGCAGCTATGTGCAATTCACCCCAGCGCTGGTGCAAGCACTCAGCCCCCAGCGCCACCTCGCGCGCATCGCCCATCCGGTGCGTTTGCTGATTGGCCAAAACGAGTCGCCCGAGTTCATCCGCCAAGGGGTGGACTTCCACGCCGCCCTGCAAGCCCAGGCCATGGACTGCACGTTGGCCATGGGCGCGGGCTTGAACCACTTGGAAATCTTGCAATCGCTGGCCCCGCCCGACGGTTTTTTTGCCCAACACCTGCGCGCGCTGATCGCGCTGGCGTGAGCCATGCCCAGGGTTTTGCGGGCCGCCACCCCCCGTATCGCCCCGCATTGACAAGCCTGCAAAGACCCGCCTACCATTTGTCGTATGCATTTGCAAGCATTTAACGCCAATGACTGGGTCCAGCCGCACCGGGTGCACCGGGGCATCTACACCGACCCGGCCATTTTTGCGCTGGAGCAGCAACGCATCTTCCAGCGCGCATGGGTCTATGTCGGGCATGAAAGCGAATTGCCCGAACCTGGCGACCACATCTTGGCCCACATGGGCACGCAAGAAATCGTGCTGGTGCGCCAAGGCGACGGCAGCTTGGCCGCATTTGAAAACCGCTGCAGCCACCGGGGCGCGCGCTTGGTGACGCAAGACAAGGGGCAGGCACGCCAATTCACCTGCGCCTACCACGCTTGGTCGTTTCATTGGGATGGTCGGCTGCAAGCCCTGCCCCTGCCACAAGGCTATGGCAGCGATGCGGCACCCCCCTCACGCGACCTGGTGCGCATCCGACAGGTGCAAAGCTACCGAGGCTTCGTGTTTGCCTCGCACAGCCCAGAGGCCCAGCCCTTGCCTGATTTTTTGGGCGGCCTGGCCAGTGCGCTCGACAACATGGTGGACCGCTCGCCCAGTGGGCAATTGGTGCAGGCGGGGGGCAAGCTGCGCATGCTCTACCACGGCAACTGGAAGTTGTTCATGGAAAACGCCGTCGATCTGGTGCACCCCATGTTTGTGCACGGCGGCGCGGTGATGGTGGCGCGCCAACACCCGGAGTGGGCCGAGCGCGAAGGCACGACGGGGCAAACCACCCAAATGCTGCTGGCCAATGGCTTGAAGCTCAGCGAGTGGGATGGGGTGGATTTGCATGCCCACGCTGGCGGCCATGTCTACATGGGTGGCTTCTACCGCAACGGCGTGATCGCACCCCAGCGCCAAGACCCGGTGTTCAACGCCTACCAAGCGGCCTTGGTGGCGCGCCACGGCAGCGATAAAGCCCAAGCGGTGCTGGCGGTGGACCGCTTCAACAACCTGTTGTGGCCCAACCTGTCGGTCAATGCGCGCTTTCAAACCGTGCGCATGGTGCAGCCGCTGGCGGTGGACAAAACCCTGGTCACCAGCTACTGCTTTGCCATGAGCGGCGCTCCACCCGAGATGCACGCGCTGAGCCTGCGCTTTTTGAACACCGCCAGCTCGCCGGGTTCGCTGGTGGCCAGCGATGACCTGGAAATTTTTGAACGCTGCCAACAAGGCTTGCGCGAAGGCCTCAACGACTGGATCGATACCGCGCGCGGCCTGGGCCACGACCAAGCCCAAAGCCCCACCCATTGGCGGGCCAACGGCACCAGCGAGCTGCACATCCGCCACCAATTGCAGGCCTGGCTGCATTGGATGGGGCATAACCACTGAGGCCGCACATGCACACCCCCAGCGACTGGAACCCGCCCGATTGGTACCGCTTTGTGTTGGACGAGGCGGCCTTGCTCGATGCCCGTGGGTTTGTGGACTGGGTGGCGCTGTTTGCCGCCGATGGCCGCTATTGGATGCCCGCCACCGTTGATGCCCTGCCCGAGGCCAACGCCTTGGCCTTGTTTGACGAAACCCCCGAAATTTTGATGCTGCGCGCGCAGCGCCTGTTGCACCCGCTCACCCATGTGCAAGTGCCTGCATCGCGCACCCACCACCATGTGAGCGGCCTGCGCTTGCTCTCGGATGCGCCCGAGCTGCTGTGCGTGGGCTCGATGCAATGGATCGTCGAGCAACGCGCTGGGGTGCAACGCCATTTCAGCGCCCGCATGGAGCACCATTTGCGCCCCACACCGCAGGGCTTGAAGATGGTGCTCAAGCGGGTGGACCTGATCGATGCAGACAGTGCACACCGCGCCCTGCCCTTTCCCCTGTGACCGCGCGCCCAACCTTGAGCACGGCATGAGCGACTCCCCCACCAGCGACACCCCGGCAAAGCCCACCGACTGGGTCGGGCAAGGCCTGCCGCGCCAAGGGGCGCGCCGCTTGGTGGCGGGGCGCGGGCGCTATACCGACGATGTGCGCCTGCCCGGTTTGTTGCATGCGGCTTTTTTGCGCAGCCCCTGGGCCCATGCGCGTTGGTCGCCGCCCCACTTGGATGCAGCCCGCGCCCTGCCCGGTGTGCGTGGGGTGTGGCTGGCCAGCGATGTGGCGGCGGTTTGCCAACCTTGGACCACCGCCTTGGCCACCCTGCCCCAACACCGCAGCGCCAGCCAAGGGCCGCTGGCCGATGGCCAAAGCCATTGGCAAGGCCAACCCGTGGTGATGGTGGTGGCCAGCAGCCGCGCCATCGCCGAAGATGCCCTGGCCTTGATCGAGATCGATTGGCAGGAGTGCCCGCCCGTGGTCGATGCCAGCGCGGCCTTGCAAGACCACAGCCCCTTGATCCACCCCAGCTTGGGCAGCAACCTGGCCCTGGCGCACCAAACCGGCACCGACACTTTTGCCGCCGTGGCCGCCAAAGCGCATTGCGTGGTCGAGCGTGAACTGGTGTATGCGCGCCACACCGGTGTGCCGCTGGAGGGGCGTGCCATCGTGGCCGAGTTTGACCCTTCAACGCGCCAACTCACCGTGCACCAATCGACCCAAGTGCCGCAGCAAATGCGCGCCTTGATGGCCCAGATCTTTGCGCTGCGCGAAACCGATGTGCGGGTCATCACACCCGATGTGGGTGGCGCATTCGGTGTCAAGCTGCATGTGTACGACGACGAGATGGCCGCCGTGGCCGCTGCCTTGTTATTGGGTCAACCCGTCAAGTTCATCAGCGACCGCTTTGAAGCCTTCAACAGCGATGTGCATGCCCGCTCGCACCGGGTGCGCGCCCAACTCGCGCTCGATGCCCAAGGCACAGTACTGGGTTTTGCAGTGGACGACCTGATGGACATTGGGGCCTATTCCATGTACCCGCGCACCAGCGTGCTCGAAGGCATGCAAGTGGTGTCGCTGGTGGGTGCGCCCTACGCCGGCCCGGTGCTGCAAACCCAGTTGCGCGTGGCCTACCAAAACAAAGCCCCGGTGGGTGCCTACCGAGGGGTGGGCCAACCGGTGGCCTGCGCCATCACCGAGCAGTTGATGGACGCGGCGGCCCACACCTTGGGGCTGGACCCGGCCGAGTTGCGCCGGCGCAATTTCCGCGTCAGCGCCCAGCATGGGGCCACCGGAGCCAATGGCATGGACTTGGGCGGCTTGTCGCACCATGCTTGTTTGGACCGCTTGCTCACGCTGATGGACTACCCGCAATTGCGGGCCCAGCAACAAAGCGCGCGCGCCCAAGGCCGCCACTTGGGCATTGGCCTGGCTGCATTTGTGGAGTTGACCGCCCCGGGCCCGGCGTTTTATGGCGCGGCCGGTGCCCCCATCACCGCCCAAGACGGCTGCGTGCTGCGCTTGGAGCCCGATGGGGGCGTGACCTGCTTGATCAGCAGCACCGATCAAGGCCAGGGCATCGACACCGTGTTGCAGCAACTCATCGCCCAAAGCCTGGGGTTGGAGATGGCCGCCATCCGCATCGTGCGCGGCGACACCCACAGCGTGCCCGCCGGTGGCGGCACCTGGGCCTCGCGCGGCATGGTGGTGGGCGGCGAGGCCGCTTTGCTCGCGGCCCAGCAATTGCACCAGCAACTGGCCGCGCTGGCCGCAGCCGTGTTGGGGGTGCCCGCCACACAACTGCAATGGCGCGATGCGGTGTTTACCCATCCCAGCGGACAAGTCAGCTGGCAGCGCCTGGCCCAGATGCTGCACTTTCGCATGCACGAACTGCCCGCGGGTTTTCATCCGCAGTCCATGGCCAGCGCCAGCGCGGTGCCGCGCCAGCCCTTCATGGCCTCCAATGGCATCCAAGCCAGTTGGCTCGAAGTCGATGTCGACACTGGCTTTGTGCGCTTGCTCAAACACTGGGTGGTGGAAGACTGTGGCCGTGTGCTCAACCCCTTGCTGGCCGACGAGCAACTGCGCGGCGGCGTGGTGCAAGGCCTGGGCGCGGCCTTGTTTGAAGAATGCCGCTATGACGAGCAGGGCCAGCACCTGAGCTCGACCCTGGCCGACTACCTGGTCCCGATGGCCTGCGAAATGCCCGATATCGTGATCGCCCATGTCCACACACCCGTCAGCCACACCTTGCTCGGTGCCAAAGGCATTGGCGAAGCGGGCACGATTGGCGCAGGTGCGGCGGTGGCCAATGCGGTGCACGATGCCCTCTCCCCCTGGGGTGTGCACATCGCCAGCCAACCCTATACGCCGGAAAAAATCCTGCAAGCCCTGGGGCGCACGGGGGCGAGACCATGAAGATCACCGGCATCCAAGAGGCCAGCTTGCCGATTGGCTCGGCCATGCGCAACGCATCGATTGCCTTTGACCAAATGACCGCATCGGCCCTGGCCATCCGGACCGATCAAGTGCGCGACGGCCAGCCGCTGGTGGGCTTGGCGTTTGACTCGATCGGCCGCTATGCCAAGGGCGGCTTGTTGCGCGAGCGTTTCATCCCGCGCCTGTTGGCCGCGCCCGCGCGCGATTTGCTCGATGAAGCTGGCTTGATCGACCCAGGGCGCTGCATGGCCATCTTGATGCGCGGCGAAAAACAAGGCGGCCATGGCGAGCGCAGCGGCGCGGTCGGTTTGCTCGACGCGGCCCTGTGGGATTTGCGCGCCAAACAAATGGGCTTGCCGCTGTGGCAGTGCCTGGGCCCAAGCCCCAGCGGTGCAAGCCCTGCCGCGCAGCTGGCCACTTATGCCTCGTGCGGTCATTTCACCGACAACCCCGACCCACAAGCCCTGCGCGACGAGGTGGCCCAGTGCCTGGCGCTGGGCTACACCCGCGTCAAGATCAAGCTCAGCGGCCGCCATGCCGGCTTGGACGCGCAACGCATCCGAAGCGCCTTGGACGCGGGCCTGGGCCCAGGGCAATTGGCGGTCGACCTCAATGGCCAGTGGGACAGCAGCTGCACCGATGTGCTGGCCGTGTTGGCCGAGCACCCCCTGGCCTGGGTGGAAGAGCCCACCGCGCCACTCGACTACGCCGCCTTGGCCGCGTTTTGCCAAAGCCACGCGGGGCCGGTGGCCACTGGGGAGAACCTGTTCTCGGCCGACGATGCCACCAACTTGCTGCGCTATGGCGGCCTGCGCCCCGCGCACGACCGTTTGCAAATGGACATCTCTTTGTCGTACGGCGTGGGCGAATACCGCCGCATGGTCGAAAACGCCCTGGCCATGGGTTGGACGCAACAAGCCTTTTGGCCGCATGCGGGCCATTTGTTCGCCGCCCATGTGGTGGCCGCTTGGGGCCTGGGCAGCCACGAGTCGGCCCCCGATGCCAGCCGTTTGTATGGCGGCTTTTGGGATGGTGTGCCGGTGGTCCAAGGCCGCATCACACTGCCCCGCTATCCTGGCGTGGGTTTTGAACACAAAGCCAATTTGATGGCGGTTTTGCAACCGCTGTGCTGATGCCCCCAGCCCCTAACCCAACCCCAGGCCACACTTTTTAGGAGAACAACCCATGACCACCGCCAAACTGCGCCACATCGCCGTCTCAGTGCCCGACCTGGAAGCGTCCGCCGCTTTTTACGAGCAAGCCTTTGGACTCAAGCGGGTCAACTTTGTGGTCACCCCTTATGGTGACGGCCTGTCGCTCAGCGACGGGGTGATCAACCTGACCTTGTTGAAATTTCACACCGACGATGCAGCGGGCGACGAGCGCGGCAAAGACTTTGTGGGCATCCACCACATGGGCTTCATCGTCGACGACCTGGAGGCCATGAGCGCACAGATCGAAGCCCATGGCGGCAAATTCCACCGCGAACTCAAGGGCGGCAATGGGGTGGACTTTGAACGCAAATTCCGCGACCCCAATGGCATCGTGCTGGACATTTCCCACCGGGGTTGGATTGGCATCGAGCCCACCGCGCCCTGAGTTGCACCGGTCTGCACTGCACCCATGAAACCGGCCGCCTTTCAATACCTGTGCCCACGCACGCTGGACGAGGCCTTGCAGGCCTTGGCCACGCATGGCGATCGGGCCAGCGTGCTCGCCGGTGGGCAAAGCCTGATGCCCATGCTGTCGTTTCGCCTGCTGGAGCCCCAATGGGTGATCGACATCAACCGCATCCCTGGCCTGGACCACATCGTGCGCGATGGTGACCAACTGCGCTTGGGTGCCCTGGTGCGCCACGCCCAACTGATGGCCAGCGATCTGGTGGCCACCCACCTGCCTTTGCTGGCCCAGGCCATGCCCCACATCGCCCATGTGGCCATCCGCGAGCGCGGCACCTTGGGGGGCAGCCTGTGCCTGGCCGACCCGGCCGCTGAGTTGCCCGCCTGCATGCTGGCCTTGGATGCGCGCTTGGTGCTGCGCTCGCCGCATGGCCAGCGCGAGGTGGCCGCGGCCGATTTTTTCCAAGGCCTCTACCAAACCGCCCTGGTACCTGGGGAGTTGCTGTGCGAGGTGATCATTCCCTTGCCAGCGGCGGGCAGTGCCATGGTGTTTGACGAATTGAGCCGCCGCCACGGCGACTACGCCATGGCCGGTTTGGCCGCCTGGTCGCACCCGGCCAGCCAACGCAGCCGCTTGGTTTTCTTGGGCTGTGGCGACCGGCCTACCCGCGCTACCCGGGCCGAAGCCTTGCTCAATGCCCGCACAGCGGTACCGCCCTTCGACCAACTGCGCGCCGCCATAGCGGCCGACCTGCAACCCGAGGCCGACCTGCAAGCCCAGGCCGACACCAAACGCCACTTGGCCACGGTGTTGTTGCAACGCGCCTGGCCCCACCTGTGAAGCCCCCACCATGACCCAGCCCCATTTGTCCCCCCTGTCTTTGCACGTCAATGGCGTTGCGGTGCATGCCCAGGTTGAGCCGCGCCAACATTTGGCCGATTTTTTGCGTGAACAACTTGGCCTGACCGGCACCCACTTGGGCTGCGAATACGGCGTGTGCGGCGCTTGCACCGTGCGGGTCAATGGCCGCATCGTGCGCGCCTGTCTGATGCTGGCCATCCAAGCCCAAGACAGCGAGGTGCAAACCATTGAGGGCTTGGATGCCCAGGGGAATTTCCAAGACCTGCAACAAGCCTTTGTGCAGCGCAATGCCCTGCAATGCGGCTTTTGCACCCCTGGCATGGTGATGTGTGCCAGCGCCTTGCTCGAACAAGGGGGCTGCCCCAGCCGCACAGAGATCCGCGCCCACATCAGCGGCAACTACTGCCGCTGCACCGGTTACGAGGCGATTGTGGATGCCATTGAAGTGACCGCGCAGTCCCGCGCAGGCCTGAGCAAGGCTTGAACCCTGGGTGATGCAAAAGCCCGCTAGGGCGTTTGCAATTGCGCCAGCATGTGGTTCATCAGACCGAGCAAGCTGTTTTTTTGCGCCTTGGTCAAACCCGCCAGCGATTGCTCGCGCACATCGATGGCCATGGGCAAGATGCGCCGGTACATGGCCACTCCCGCGGCTGTGGTGTAGACCCGCACCGTGCGCGCGTCCTGCGTGTCGACCTCGCGGCGCACAAAGCCTTCGTTTTCCATGCGGGTGAGCAAGCGGCTCAAACTGGAATGGGGCACCACCGCATAGATCGACAAATCGGTGATCGAACTGCCGTTTTGCTGGGCCAGCACCGCCAATATGCGCCAGTGCTGAAAGCTGACCTTGAACGATCTCAACTGCAATTCCAGTTGCCGGTTCATCAGGCCGGTGACCCGGTTCATGAGGTAGGGCACGGAGTCGTCGAGTTGGTAGCCTATCCAAGGCTTGGATGGATCAGGTTTCATGGCAAACAACACACCGAAGAAGCTGGGAAGGGTGGTGGGATCTTAGTCCTTGGATGCGAAAAATTGGCAAATTGATGGGCCAAGCCCACACATGTTTACCCTGATCAGCGCCACACCAGCAGACCGGCCATGGTCAACAAAAAAGCAAATAAAAACCGCCGAAATGCTTTTTCACTGATGCGCTGCCCCAAAAATTGCCCCATGTACAAACCGGCGGCCATGGGCAACAAGGCCAACAGGGACAAGCCCACTTGGCCCCATCCCATGCGGTCGTAATAAAACATCGCGGTGTACAAAGGCACCGAACCAAACAGGTAAATGATGCTGATGCCACCAATGAATTGCGCGCGGTTCAAGCGCAAGGCCATCAGGTAAGTGATGATGATGGGGCCGGTGAGCGATGACACCGCGCCCAACATGCCCGAGAAAAAACCGACCAATGCACTGACCCAGCGCTCGCGCCGCGCAGACACTTCAAACTGCGGCTTGAAGGCCATCAGCAGCACGGCCAGCACCAACACGGCCGCGAGCATGCGGTTGAGGTAGCGCGCATCGAGCTCCAGCGTCATGCGCACGGTCATGAAGGTGGCCCCCATTTGGGCCAAGGACAAGGGCCAAAACCGGCGCAGGTTGTCCCGCCATTGGCCCACGTTCCAGGCTTGCCAAAGGTTGGAGCCCATCACCGGCACGGCCACCAAGGCCATGGCTTGCGGCGCAGGCATGACCAAAGACATCATGGGCACGGCCAGCATGGGCAGGCCCACCCCGATCGCGCCTTTGACCACACCACCGACCAAAAAAGCGGTCATGCCCACCGCCAACAGGCCCTCCAAATGGGGCGTGTCCCAAAACCCGGTCCACACCGCCAAGGCGAGCTGGCGCGCGCATTCAGCGGAAAAATCAGCGGGCCAGCACATGGGTGGGTGTGGTGTGTGCCGGGTGGGCCGGGCTTATTCTTTTTGAATGCCGGCTTGGGCCACGGCTTTGCCCAAGCGCTCCACCTCTTCGAGCACCGCACGGTGGCATTCTGCGGCGCTGCCACCGATCGCCTCGATGCCGGCATTGCTCAAGGTTTGCACCACCTCGGGCAGTTTGGCAATGGCGGCCATCTCGCTGCTGATGCGCTCGACCGCAGCCGCGGGTGTGCCGCTGGCGGCAAACACCGCCACGATGGGCGCAAAGTCAAAACCAGGAATGATTTCGGCAATCGCTGGCACACCCGGCTCTTGGCTGGAACGCTTGGCCGCGTTATTGCCAAGCAAGCGCACCTGACCGCTTTTGACAAAGCCCAACAGCGAGGGCAACGCCGAGAACAACATGTCCACCTGACCGCCCACCAAGGCGGGCACCGACTGGCCGGTGCCTTTGAAGGGGATGTGGGTCATGTCCAAGCCCAATGAAGCCTTGAAGGACTCCATGGTCAGGTGATGGGTGCTGCCAATGCCCGACGACCCATAGGTCAAAGTGCCCGGCTTGGCCTTGGCCAGCGCAATCAACTCGCGCAGGTTGTTGGCCGGGATTTTGGGGTGCACCGCCAAATAAAGGGGCGCACGGGCTGCCAAAGACACGGCCACAAAATCGCGCTTGTAGTCGTAGCTCAGCGACTTGCTGATCAAGGGGTTGATGGAGAAGGTCGATCCATCGGTGACCATGAAGGTATAGCCATCTTTGGGGGCCAAGGCCAGGGCCTGGGCCGCCACCATGCCATTGGCACCGGGCTTGTTGTCCACCGTGACCGGCTGCCCCAAGCGTTCACTCAGCCGCTGGGCATAAATGCGTGCCACGGTGTCGGGCAATCCGCCTGCGGCATGGGTGATGACAAAGCGAATCGGCTTGTTCGGATAGGCCTGGGCCCAGGCCCCTTGGGCCGCCCACAAAGCCAGCCCCAAACCCCAAGCCAAGCCACGCGCAAAACCAGAGCGCTGGAACCAGTTCATAGAAATCTCTCCAAAAAAATCAAGGTGCTTCGAGCATGGCCACCGGATCGCCATAGCGGGCGGCCGCTTGCACAACCTGGGGGTCACGCAGCGCGCACAAAAAACCTTGGTCGATCACGGTTTCATCGCCAGCGGTGACCGTGGCATCGAGCACGATCAGGTCTTGGTGCACCGGTGGCTCTTCCCAGTTGGGCATGTGGCGGCGAATCCAATCGCTGGGCTGGGCCAGATCGATGCCAAAGTGCAATGCGCCCGGGGCATTGGAACCGGCGGGGTAAATCACATGGCGCGGTGCGCGCGGGTTGAAGCCACAGCCACCGCCTTCAATCAATTTGCCACCCACCAACATCTCGCGCAGCAAGCCAGCTTCGGTGCTGTGGCCATGCACAGCGGTGACATGCCGGTTGCGAAACTCGACCGCAATGGGCTCTTCAAACACCTGGTCAAAACCAATCGCACCCTGGGGATAGAGCACGCCGTCAATCGCAAGCGCGGCGTTGCCATCGTTTTTCATCGCCGTGCTGTCCCAAAAATTGGGGCCGTGGGTGGGCAAGTAATGCACATAGCAGCCCGGCTCATCGGCCTTCATCTTGCCGCGCCAGCGGTTGCCTGCAAACATGGCATCGCGCATGGCGGCGGTGTAGGGAATGCGCAGATCGGAGCCCCGCACATCGGTGAAGCGCAATTCAAAATCGCGCCCCTTGGGAAAGCGCCGCTCGGTGGCGCGGATGATCTCGCCCACCAAGTCCACCGGGAAGGCCGCATGCGGGGTGTGCAGCAAATCCAGGTCGCGGAAATAAGTGATCTTGATCCAGCGCTGACCGGCCTTGCGCTGGGCCACATTGAACGGGTCTTCGATCGAACAAAACCAAGTCGAGACCACCACATCCACCGCCGCAATCAAGGGCTTGACGTTGTCGGGCACCGCGGGCAAGGTGGTGCTGGGGGCCATGTACATCTCGAAATGCGCGCCGCGCGACAGGCACAGGCCTTGCACGGCTTGCACCACACCGGGGTCGAGCAAAGGGTCGGTGAGCATGAGCAAGCGCTCGCCGGGGCGCACGGCAAACACCTGGAAAAAATTGTCCAGCGCTTGAAAGTGCTGGCGGGTGGCCGCGATTTTGTCGGGCAGCGGGGGCGGTGCGCCCACAAATTTCAAAGGGTTCATGGCCATCAATCCACCTTGGCACCGGTGTCTTTGACCAAGCGCGCCCAAATCGGGAATTCGCGCTGGATGTGCGCCTGGTGTTCGGCCGGGGTGCTGAGCACCGGCTCGGCCCCACGCCCCCGCAAGCGCTCGACCACCTCGGGATCGGCCAAGGCACGTTGCAAAGCGGCATTGATGCGCTCCACCACCGCAGCCGGTGTGCCCGCAGGCGCATACAAACCATCGGTGGCGGCCAGGTCAAAGCCTTTGAGACCGACCTCATCCAAGGTGGGCAAGTCGGGCAGGCTGCGCACACGCTGGCGGGTGGTCACGGCCAGGGGCCGCAATTTGCCAGCCTGCACCTGGGCCATCAAATTGGCGGTGAGATCGATCATCATTTGCACATCCCCGGCGAGCAAGCCGGTCAGTGCGGGGCCGCCCCCTTTGTAGGGAATGTGCTGGATGTCCACATCGGCCATGCGGCGAAACGATTCGCCCGCCATGTGCGATGTGGTGCCGTTGCCCGCCGAGGCATACGACAACTTGCCAGGATTGGCCTTCAAGTAACTCAGCAGCTGGGCGGCTGTTTGCACCGGCACGCTGGGGTTGACCACCAGCATCGCGGGAATGAATGACACCCGGCCCAGGGTGGCGAAGTCGCGCAATTCAAATCCGGTGCGGGCATACAAAGCATGGTTGGTGCCGTGGGTGCCATTGGTGCCGTACAACAAGGTGTAGCCATCGGCGGTTGAGCGGGCCACGCCCTCGCTGCCCAAATTGCCACCGGCCCCCGGCTTGTTGTCGATCACGATGGACTGGCCCAAAAATTCGCCCAATTTGGGCGCGACGATGCGGGCCAAGTTGTCCGCCCCACCACCCGGTGGAAAAGGGACCACCAATTTGATGGGTCGGTTGGGATAGGCCTGGGCCCACAGCGCCGGTGAGGCAGCGGCCAGGGCCGCGCCAGCGATCAAAAGTTTTCTGCGTTGCATGTTCAATCGGGATGGATGGGTTGGTTGAGGGACAGGGGCATCACGGGGTCACGGCTTCTTGCGCCGCGCCCACCGGTTGGGCTTGGTAAGCGCGCCAATCGGTGGTTTTGGGAATCACGCCTTGGAACGAGCACACCGACTCGGGGATGTGCAACTCGCCCACGCCAATGGCGGGCCCGCCATTGGCAAAAGCACGCACCGCGTCGAGCATTTGGCGGCGAAATGCCACGATGGCCATGTCGCTGGCCCCCAAGCGGTCGTGCTCTCGGTCGACGATGGGGCCCATGCCCACCCACATCGCCATGTCTTGGTTGGGAATGCCGGGAATGCCAGTGAAGTTACCGGCTTTCATGGCCGCGCGGTCTTGCAAGAAATGGTTGCCCAGGTGGCGCACCGGGTGATAGGCCGCATCCAGGTCGATGCCAACTTCGGTGTGCAAAAACTTGCGCCAGGCGGCGGTGCTGGGGGTGGACTGCGGGTCACCCCAAGCGATGAAGTGAAAGGCCGTGTGGTGGTCATCGATGGGGGTGTTGATGTTGGCCACGTTGTACACATCGTTGGGCGGGATCAAAGCCGACGCGGGTGCCACAAACACGGTGGTGCGCACGTACTCGTGGGTGGCGGCGTTTTGGATCGGGCGGCGCAAGGCCGCGTAGCGAAATCCATAGCCATTGACCTCGACCTGCATGCGCGGGGCTTTGTCGGTGGAGGGGCGCAACCATTGTTCGTTGTTGGCTTTGGCCCCGTCCACCCGTGCAGGCACCATGTCGGAAGAATGCAGGCTGGAGCTGTGGGCCGAGTCGATTTGGCCCTCCAGTATTTGCGCCCAGTTGGCCGGGATGATGATTTTGGCAATCGACACCTGCACATCGTCCGTGGGTGCCCAGCGCGGCGGCACAAACGGGGTGAAGGTCTCGCTCGGACCCATGTAAGCCCACACCATGCCCGCCCACTCCTGGGTGGGATAGGCTTTGTGCTTGACCTTGCTGACCAAGCCGCTGCCCGCAGGCTCGGAACTCATCTCGACCACTTGCCCGCTGACATCCATCTTCCAACCGTGGTAGAGGCAGCGCAAGCCCCGGTGCTCGTTGCGGCCATAGACCAATGAAGCGCGCCGGTGTGGGCACATCTCATCGAGCACGCCGACCTGGCCATCGGTGTCGCGAAACACCACCAGGTTTTCACCCAGCACACGGGCGCGCACCGGTGCCCCATCGGGCTCGGGCACTTCTTCGGCCAGGCACACCAATTGCCAGTGGCGGCGCATCAATTGGCCCATGGGGGCATCGCCCTCCACACGGCACAACAACATATTTTCTTCGTGGGTCAGCATGCCAGCTCCTGGTCCAGTGGTGGTTTGCAGGCCGTTTTGGGCGCGGCCATTAAATACTTAGTGATCTAAGCTTATGATTGCAGTTTACACCTTGTCAAGCCTGCGGGCGTTGGTACAAACCATGTCACCTTTTTCCTTGGCCGTCGCTGCACTGAGCACCTTGCAGGTGCGGCGCAAACAAGCCATTGCGCGCGACATCGTGCGCTTTGAATTGATCGATCCATCGGGGGCTGACCTGCCCGCTTGGGCGGCGGGTGCGCACATCCGCTTGCTCACCCCGGGTGGGCACACGCGCAGTTACTCGCTGTGCGGGCCGGTACAAGCACGCGACCACTGGGCCATCGCCGTCAAGCGCGATGCCCAAGGGCGCGGCGGCTCGGTCAGTTTGATCGATGGCGTGCACGAGGGCGACAGCCTGGCCATCAGCGGGGGCGACAACCTGTTTCCGCTGGAGACCCAGGCCCAGCAGCACATCTTGATCGCGGGCGGCATTGGCATCACGCCCATTTATGCGATGGCGCACACCTTGGCCCTGATGCCAGGGGCCTCCTTTCAGATGTACGTGTGCAGCCGAGACGCTCAGGCCACGGCTTTCCTCAGCGAATTGCAGCAAGCACCTTGGCACGATCGCGTGCACATCCACCACGATGGCGGCGACCCCAGCCAGTCGCTGGACCTGTGGCCGGTGTTGGAGACGCCCAGCGCGGCCCATGTGTACTGCTGCGGCCCCCAAGGATTGATGGACAGCGTGCGCGACATGAGCGGGCATTGGCCCGCCCACCAAATCCATTTTGAAAGCTTTGGGGCCGACAGCAGCGGCTGGGCCGACAACCAGGCCTTTGAGGTGGTGCTGCCCGCGAGCGGTCTGCGCTTGACGGTTCCGCCTGAGCGCAGCATCTTGGAATGCTTGCGCAGCGCGGGCGTGGCGGTGCCCAGTTCGTGCGAAAGCGGCACCTGTGGCTCATGCAAAGTGGGTTTGATCAGCGGCGAGGTGGAACACCGCGACATGGTCTTGCTGCCCGAAGAGCGCGCCCAGCACATCATGGTGTGTGTGTCGCGCTCGCACAGCGGCGGCCCTTTGGAGTTGGCGCTGTGAGCGGCCTCTTGCGCATTGGCGTGGCGGGTTTGGGCCGCGCATTCACCTTGATGATGCCCACCTTTGTGCAAGACCCGCGGGTGCAATTGGTCGCGGCCTGCGACCCCATGGCCAAGGCCTGCGCGCAATTTGAACGCGACTTTCACGCCCCCAGCGAGGCATCGGTACAAGCACTTTGCCAGCGGCCCGATGTGGATTGGGTGTATGTGGCCACGCCCCACCAATTCCATGCCGAGCATGTGGTGCTGGCCGCCCAACACGGCAAGCATGTGCTGGTGGAAAAACCCATGGCCATCAGCTTGGAAGAATGCGACCGCATGGTGCAAGCCTGTGAACAAGCCGGCACCGCCTTGATCGTGGGCCCCAGCCACAGCTTCAATGCGCCGGTGCTGCGCGCGCGCCAACTGATTGCCAGCGGACGCTATGGCCGGGTCCGCATGATCCATGCCTTGCAATACACCGATTTTTTATACCGCCCACGCCGCCCGGAAGAATTGCTCACCTCAGCCGGTGGTGGGGTGATCCACAGCCAAGCGGCGCACCAGGTGGACATGGTGCGATTGCTCGGCGGTGGCCTGGTGCGCAGCATCATGGCCCACACCGGCAATTGGGACAGCGCACGGCCCACCGAAGGTGCCTACAGCGCTTTGCTGGCCTTTGAGGGCGGGGCCTTTGCCAGCATGACCTACAGCGGCTATGGCCACTTTGACAGCGATGCCTGGATGGACGGCATCAATGAAATGGGCTTTGCCAAACCCAAGGGTGTCCATGGTGCAGCACGCCAGCGTTTGCAAAGCGTGGCCGATGCCGCCCAAGAAGCCCAGCTCAAAGCCGAGCGCAACTATGGCGGCGCGTTGTGGAGCCCACCCGTCAGCGACAGCCCACCCAGCGCGCATCCGCACTTCGGGCCGGTGATCATTGGCTGCGAGCATGCCGATCTGCGCTTGACCCCCCAAGGTGTGGCCATCGATGGCGACACCGCACAAAGCTTTGAAGCCGTGCCCCTGACGCAAACACCGCGGCAAGAAGTCATCGACGAAATGCAGCTGGCCCAAACGGGTCAAGCCACCTTGCACAACGGCCATTGGTCGCGCGCCAGCACCGCTGTGAGTTTGGGCATTTTGGCCTCGGCCCAAACGGGCCACAGCATCAGGCCCGCCCACCAAGTGGCCCCGGTGGCATGAAAAAAGACACCCAGCAACTGCTGCGCCACTGGCAAGAGGCGGTGCCCAACGACCGCTTGGCCCACCTGGTTCGCGACACCGCACGCGCCTACACGCGGGCCTTGCAAGCCCGCTTGGCACAGCACCAAGTGCCGTTTGGACATTGGGCGTTCTTGCGCATCTTGTGGCATGGCGATGGCTTGACCCAGCGCGAACTCAGTGTGCGTGCTGGTGTGATGGAGCCCACCACCTTTGCGGCCATGAAGGCCATGGAAGCCCAGGGCTATATCGAACGCCGCCAGTCGCCCGACAACAAAAAAAACATGTATGTGTATTTGACCGCCGCGGGCCGGGCCTTGCAGAAAAAACTGGTCCCCTTGGCGGAACAAACCAATCAGGTCAGCACCCAAGGCTTGAGCGACGCGCAGGTGCAGAGCACCCGCGAGGTGTTGCTCAAGCTGCTGGAGAATCTGGCCGCCGACGAGCACCAATGGGGCGACAAGGTGTGAGCCCCACCACCTAGAAAGCAGACACCATGAGCCTTGGAAAACTGAACCTGCCCAGCCTCCAATCACAGGTCACCCCCCAAGAGTGGCAAGCCCGGGTGGACCTGGCCGCTTGTTACCGCTTGGTAGCGCATTACGGCATGTCCGACATGATGGCCAACCACATCACCTTGCGCGTACCGGGTGAAGAAAACGCATTCCTCACCAACCCCTACGGCATGATGTACGAGGAGATGAGTGCCTCGTGCTTGGTCAAAATCGACCACGACGGCCAAGTGCTCTGCCAGCCCGACTTTGGCGAGTTGAACTACGGCTTGAACAAGCCCGGCTTCATTTTGCACAGCGCCATCCACAAGGCACGGCCCGAAGTGGCCTGCGTCATCCACACCCACACACCGGCGGGCATGGCCGTGTCATCCTTGGCCTGTGGTTTGTTGCCCATCAACCAAACCTCGATGCGTTTTCTCAAAATCAGTTACCACGACTACATGGGCGTGGTGCTCGACATGGCCGAGCAAGAGGTGTTGGTGCGCGACTTGGGCCACAGCGAAGCCATGGTTTTGCGCAACCACGGCTTGCTCACTTGCGGCCGCAGCGTGGGCGAGGCCTTCAATTGGATGCACCGCTTGGAGCTGTCTTGCCGCGCCCAACTGCAAGCCATGGCCTGCAACACGCCCTTGCAACCCGTGCCCGATGCCGTGCTGCAAGAAACCTACCTCAACTACCAACCCCAAACCCGTCGGCCTTATGGCGTGATGGAGTGGCCCGGCTTGTTGCGCATGCTCGACCGCATGGACCCCAGCTACCGCGATTGAGGGGCCTTGGCTTCAGAGGTCAATCAGCGGCATGCGCTAACAAGACCCCCCACCCCAGCAGCGGCTTGTTCGGTTCAGCAGCTGGGTTGGATTGCGCCCACGCCGGGCCCACGCACCAGGTGCATGACCAAGCCCAGACCAGCGTGTTTCGCCGATCCATGTGATCACCTTGAGAAAATTTTCACCGCGTTGACACCATGTTCATGCGTGGGGCTTGGGGCTATCATGGTTTCCACCCCTCAAGGGGAGACATGCGCCATGTGGTCATGGACCACTTGGCGACCCAATGAGACCTGCAAACCCAGGAGACCCACGTGGATTTCACCGGCATTGAATCGGTTCACTTTGGCTCAACCGACATGGCGCAATCACGGCGCTTTTTCACCGATTGGGGTTTGAAAAAAACATCGCAAAGCGCCCAACTGTTGCGCTTTCAAACCGGCAATGGGGCTGAGGTGGTGGTGCGCGATGCCCACAGCCGTCTGCTGGCCCCGCCCTTGAGCGAAGGCGCACAGTTTCGTGAATTTGTACTGGGTGTGAAAACCCAGCGCGAGCTGGACCGCTTGGCCAACGAACTGGCACACGACCGACCCGTGAGCATGGACCGCGATGGCGTGGCGCACAGCGTGGACGATGCCGGCATTCACTTTGGCTTGCGGGTGTCCCAGCGCAAAGGGGTCAAACCACCCACGGTGGTGCCGCGCAATGCACCGGGTCAACGCCTGCGGGTGGACCGCATCAGCACGCAATACGATGGCGCACAACCTTGGCAAATGGGGCACATTGTTTTTTTTGTGCCCGACACCGGTGAGGCTGAGCGTTTTTACCGCCAGCGCCTGGGCTTTCATTTGTCCGACCGCTATGTGGGGGGTGCAGGCGTGTTTTTGCGCTGGGCCCAGCGCAGTGAACACCACAATATGTTTTTGCTCAAAAGCCCCAGCGGCAAATCGGCTTTGCACCACTTGGCATTTGAAGTGCGCGACCAACACGAGGTGTTTGGTGGCGGCCTGGCCTTTGCCAAGCGCGGTTGGTCGACCCAGGTGGGGCCGGGCCGACACCCGATTTCATCGGCCTACTTTTGGTATTTTCAAAATCCCATGGGCGGCGGCATTGAATATTTTTGCGACCCCGATTTTGTGACCGAAAAATGGAAGCCGCATCAATACCGCGTCAACCGCTTCAGCGAATGGCATTTGCCGCATGGCATCGTGCACATCGACGAGGACAAGATGCGCCCCTCCTTGGCCACGGCCAAAGCGATTGAGCGTGCCCAATCAGCCCGCAAAGCAAGCACCCCATGAACGAAAAAAACATCTCCTTCACTTCACAAGGCCTGCGCTTGGCCGGTGTGGTGCGCTGGCCTGCGGGCATGCAAAGCAACGAACGCCGCCCGGCCCTGGTGGTGCTGCATGGTTTTGGCTCCAACAAATCGGCCGAAAACGTCTTGGGACCGTGTGCCGAAATCGAGACCATGGGCTATATCACCTTGCGCTTTGACATGCCTGGTTGTGGTGACAGCGAAGGCCCGCGCGGCCATTTGATCTGCATGGAGCAAGTGCAAGCCACGCTCGATGCGGTCGGCTTCATGACAGGCGAGCCCACGGTACAAACCGATGCCATTGGCCTGATTGGCTCCAGCTTTGGTGCGGCGGTGGCGATTTATGCCGGTGCCATTGACCCACGCGTGGCCGGTGTCATCTCATCGGGTGGATGGGGACACGGCGAAAAAAAGTTTCGCGGCCAGCACCCCACGCCCGAGGCCTGGGCCGATTTCACCGACATGCTCGCCAAAGGGCGCGCGCACCGTGAAAAAACCGGCACTTCGCTGATGGTGCCGCGCATGCACATCGTGCCTTTGCCACCCGGTTTGAAGCGCCAGTTGGTGCCCGGTGCGTTGCAAGAATTCACCGCCGAAACCGCGCAAAGCATGTTTGACTTTCGCGCCGAAGACGTGGTTGACCAAATCAGTCCGCGACCCTTGATGCTGCTGCACAGCTCGGTGGACACGGTCACACCGACCGAACAATCGCTGGCCTTGTTTGCCAAAGCCAAAATGCCCACCGACTTGCACCTGTTTGGCGACACCAATCATTTCATGTTCGCCGAGGGCAACCAACGGGTGTGGCAAGTGGTGCGCGACTGGTTGAACAAATACCTGCCGTTGAAAGGACACCCATGAAACTCAAAAACCTGTGTGTATGGTTGGCTCTGGTATCGGGCTTGGCCTGGGCACAAGACTACCCCAACAAACCCATTCGCATCGTCGTGCCCTACCCACCCGGTGGCGTGACCGATGTGGCAGCGCGTTTGGTCGCGCCCAAGATGAGCGAAACCCTGGGTCAAGCCATCATCATTGAAAACCAACCCGCTGCGGGCGGTGTGGTGGCGACCAATGCACTGGCCCGCTCCGCCCCTGACGGCTATCACCTGGGGGTGGTGTTTGACAGCTTTGCCACCAATCCCTTTTTGTACAAAGGGGTCACCCATGACCCACTGAAAGACTTTGTGCCCATCTCCTTGATGGTGCGCAGTCCCCAGTTGCTGGTGGTGCACCCCAGCAAAGGCATCAAAACCATCCAAGACCTGCTGGCCCAGGGGAAAGAAAAAAACAAGCTGTTTTTCTCCACCCCTGGGGCGGGCACATCGAGCCGCCTATCGGCCGAATTGCTCAAGTCCACCGCCAACATCGACATCACCTTGGTGTCTTACCGGGGTGGTGCTGCCGCATTGAATGATTTGTTGGGTGGTCAAGTCACCGGCATGATTGCCTCCATGGCCTTGGTGCTGCCCCATGTGCAATCGGGCAAGTTGGTGCCCTTGGGCGTGTCTTCGCCCCAGCGTTCGCCCCAAATCAATACCGTGGCACCGATTGCCGATACCTTGCCGGGCTTTGAAGCCCAGTCGTGGACCGGCATGATCGCACCGGCAGGCACACCCAAGCCCATTTTGGACAAACTGCATGCGGCATTGGTCAAGGCCTTGGCCAGCCCAGATGTGCGCGAAAAGCTCGCCGGTCAGGGCGTGGAAGTGGTCGGTGGCACGCAAGCCGAATTTGCCGATTGGCTGGCCAAAGAAAGCCAGCGCTGGGGCAAGGTCATCAAAGAGCGCAATATCACGGTCGAGTAGCCGGCAAGCCCACGCCATGGGCCTGGCCCAAATCTGCCAAGGCCTGCCACACCGGCGGGTCCACCCACACCCCTTGTTCCTGGCTGGTCTGCCAGTGCATGCGCCGGCGCTCACCCGGCAGGTGGATCTGCGCCACCCCTTGCGCTTTGGGCATGGCTTTTAAGGCATCGCGCAGTGCAGCCACCTGCTGCACATAAGCCCCGCCAGCGGGAAACGCATCGATCCGCGCCAGCATCAGCATGGCATTTTGTGAATGCCTTTTTTCGGCGGCACTGGTGGCCCGCAAATGCTTGGCCACCACGGGATTGCCAAGCGCCAAACTGGCCATCAACTCAAACATCAAGGCCATGCCCGAACCTTTGGCACCGGCCATGGGCAAGGGCGTGGTGGCTTGCGCGGCATCGGTGGTGACAGCACCTTGGGCATCCAAGGCCGCATTCATGGGCAATACCGCACCGAGCGCACGCGCGCGTCGCAAGCGCGAAAAAGATATTTCACTGGTGGCCATGTCAAACACAATCGGCTCGCCATCGGGGCCGGGAACGGCCATGGCCAAGGGCCCGGTGGTGGCCCCTGCTTTGGCCGCACCGTGGTAGGCCATCAACGGCTGCCCGGCCACAAACAACATGGCCATGCAGCCTTGTTCGGCAGCGGTTTGCACAAATTGCCCCATGGCCCCGGCATGGGTCAAGTGGCTGATCCACAAATTGACCGTGCCCAAGCTGTGCACCTCGCGCAAAGCCTCTTGCATGGCAAAGCCCATGCCCACCGAACCGGCGGCCTGCTTGGCATCCACGATGGCCGGTGTGCCATGCACCCGCTCGGGGCGGGCATGGACATCGATGTCACCGGCATCGATCATCTCCACATAGCGGGGTAGAAATGCCACACCATGCGAGGCGATGCCGCGCTCATCCGCCCATTGCAAAGAGGCGGCCACCACCGCCGCATCGCTGCTGGACATGCCTTTGGCCTGCATGATCTGATGGGTGAATTGGGCCAAGGCCTGGGTGTCAATGTGGGGCATGGTGTTACACGGCTTTCGAACGAGATGGAATCAATGACGGGCTTGCTGTGTCAGGTGAACGGCCCACTCAAGCCACCAGGGCCACCGATTTGACTTGCAGGTAAACACGTTGACCGACCTGCAAACCCAGCGTGGACCAAGCCCTTTGGGTGATGCGCGAGAGCACCACTGAGGGGCCCACACGCAAGCGGACCAACACCTGCGACGGGTGCGCATCGCTGGCCATGGCCTCGATCACCGCCGAGAGTGCGTTTTGAATGCTGGTGTGTTGCGGGGCCACGGTGGCGATGCTGACATCCTTGGCCAGCAAGCGCATGCGCACCGCCTGACCCACGGCCAAGCCGCTGTCGCGCAACCACAGTTCGCCGCCCTCAAAAGCAACGCGGCACAAATGCCAATCGCTTTGGCGCTCGACCAAGCGGCCTTGCAGCAAGGCCCCCATGTCTTCACCCGCCACCAGGGGTTGGTGGATGTTGGCAAACACCTCGGTCACGGTCCCTTGCGCCTTGAGCTGCCCCCGATCGAGCACCAACATGTGCGCCCCCAAACGGGCCGCTTCATCGGCCGCATGGGTCACATACAACATGGGCAGGTGCAGCTCGTCGCGCATTTTTTCCAACCAGGGCAAGATCTCTTGGCGGCGCGATGCATCCAATGAGGCCATGGGCTCGTCGAGCAACAACACACGCGGCTGGCTGGCCAAGGCGCGGGCCAAGGCCACCCGCTGGCGTTCGCCCCCGGACAAAGCCGCTGGCGAGCGGGTCAACAAATGGCCAATGCCCAACAACTCAATCGCCTGCGCCAAACTGTGCACCTGAGGCCGCGCACTGGCGCGCTGCAAGCCATAGACCAGGTTTTGCTGCACCGTCAAATGGGGCAACAGGCTGGACTCTTGGAACACATAGCCCAAGGCCCTTTGCCAAGTCGGCAGGTACACGCCTTGGCTGTCGTCTTGCCACAGCACGCCACCCATTTCAATGCGCGCGCGGTCGGGTCGCTCCAAACCGGCCACGCAGCGCAACAAGCTGGTTTTGCCAGACCCAGATGCGCCCAGGATCACGGTGATGCCTTGGTCGGGGCACTGCACATCCAGTTGTAAAACAAAGGGGCCGCGCTGCCATTGCAGTTGGATGCGGTTCATGCGCCCGCACCCACACCTGGCCAGCGCCGTTTCACCGCCGCCAAACTAAGCAACACGGCAAACGAAAACACCAACATGCCAGCGGCCAATGCATGGGCCTGGGCGTATTCCATCGCCTCCACATGGCCGTAAATTTGGGTGGACAGCACACGCGTTTGGCCAGGCACATTGCCACCGATCATCAAGACCACGCCAAACTCGCCGACGGTGTGGGCAAAGGTCAATATGGCTGCGGTGATCAGGCCCGAACGGGCCAAGGGCAAGGCCACGGTGAAAAACGCATCCAGGGGTCGCGCCCCCAAAGTGGCGGCCACTTCCATCGGCCGCTTGCCCATGACCTCAAACGCATGCTGCAAAGGTTGCACCGCAAAAGGCAGGGAATAAACCATGGAGCCCAACACCAAGCCCGTGAAGGTGAAGGACAGCAGGCCCCAACCCATGGCCTGTGTCCACTGCCCCAACCAGCCATGCGGGCCCATCGCCACCAACAGGTAAAAACCCAGCACCGTGGGCGGCAGCACCAAGGGCAAGGTGACAAAGGCCAAGATGGGCGCTCGCCAGCGCGACGTGGTTTGCGACAACCACCATGCCAGTGGTGTGGCCACAGCCAACAACAACACCGTGGTCACGCAGGCCAATTGCAGCGTCAAGACCACCGCTGCCCAAGCCGCTGAAGCATCGGTCGACCACGGGCTCATGGGAGCGGCTCCAACATATAACCGCTGCTGCGGATGATGTCGCGGGCCGTTGGCGACTTCAAAAAAGCCATCAAGGCCAGGGCTGCGGCATTGTCTTTGCCCTTGTGCAGCAAGACCGCGTTTTGCAAGATGGGGCTGTGCCAACTGCTGGGAACCAGCCACATCGAGCCCGTTGCTTTGCCCGTTGCCGTGGCCACTTGCGACAAGGCCAAAAAGCCCAGCTCCGCATTGCCCGTCGCCACAAATTGATGGGCTTGGTTGATGTTTTCACCTTGCACCCATTTGTGTTGCAAATCGGCTGTCAGCCCCATGCGCTCCACCACTTGCACGGTGGCCGCGCCATACGGGGCCAATTTGGGGTTGGCGCGTGCAATGCGCTTGAACCGACCTTGGCGCAACACCTCCGCTTGGGGGTCAATCAGCTCCGGCTTGGGGCTCCACAACACCAATTGACCGACGGCATAGGTGAAAGAGGTGCCAGCCACGCCCAGACCGGCTTGCACCAATTGCGCAGGGATGGCCGCGTCGGCCGATAACAACACATGAAAAGGCGCGCCATTTTGAATTTGTGCCGACAACTGACCGCTGGCACCAAACGACAGCTGAACCTGGTGCCCGCTTTGTTTGGCAAAGGCTTGGGCGATGTGCTGCATGGGCTGCATGAAATTGGCGGCCACGGCCACCAACACCTCAGCGGCGCTGGCCCATCCGCTGCCCAAGCCCAAGCAAGCCGCCATGGCCAAGGAAGACAACAGGTGGGATGCGCGGGGTTTCATGGTGGGGCCGAGTGTAGCCAGAGCCGCCCCGGCGCTGCACCCCCAATGGCCTCAAGAGCGCTGGGCCAGGGGCAAATTGAGCAACAAATTTTGCGGCTTGAGCTGCAAGCATTTGCGCTCGTCAACGGCCATGCCCAAATACACGGGCTTGCCCTGCACATCGGCCCGCATGTCTTGCGGCGTGGCAAACGTGAGCTTGAACAAACACATCATGCGCTGCATTTGCTCAGCGCTGACATCTTGCCCTTGGTAGAGGGCATTCAAGATCGCGCTCGACTGGGCATCCAAACCGGTGTGCCAAACCCATTGTTCGTCATCGATCTCGGTCTCGGTTTGAATCTGCACCTGGGTGCCCAAAAAATGGCCCACCCAGCGCTGGAGCACTTCGCACAAAGCCTGCAATGCGGGCTCGCCACGGTTCATGCAAACCACCCAGTCAAAGGATTCGCTGCGCGCCCAATAGGCCTGGGCGTTGTCTGCGCGCAGCACATCCAAATCGACGGTGCGCAAGGTCGCGCCACCTTGCTGCAACAACTCGCCCAAGGAGCCAAAACCACCGGTGGTGGCAAAGCGCTCAACCGTGTCGCGGTCGGCGGCCATCACCGAGCCGTCTTCTTGCACCGATATGGACTGAACGCGAAACAACATCTCGGCCACGCGCACCTGCAAGGGTGTGGCCGTGGTCCCCAAAATGTGGCGCAGCAACACTTGGGTCAATTGCTGCACCAACAAGGGCGGCACATCCACGCCTTGCCCTTGAAACAAGGCCAAGTAACTGGCCTCCAGGCTGGGTTTGGCCAGCAAACGGCTGCGAAAGCGCAACCAAACCGCATAGTTTTCGGCCGCATCTGGATCGCGCAAGCCGGCCAATTGCTGCGCCGTGATGTCAAGCCGGGGCTGTGCCAACAGTTGCTCATGCAATGCCAACTCCTGCGGGCACGATTGGGCGATGGGTGCCAGCTCTGGGCGGTTCAACAGCCAGCGCAAAAAATCATCGCTCACCAGCAAATGCCCCTGCGGGTTGACCTGCATCAGCGCATACCCACAAGTGGGCCAATAGTTGTTTTCGGTCATGGGGGTGTGTGCCTGCTGATGGGATCCGGGTTGGGGCCCCAGGTGTTTCAAGGTTTGTGCGCGGCTTGTTCTTTGAGCAAGGCTTTGAGTTCGTCCAGGTCTTGTTTTTGTTGGGACATTTGGGCCCGCAAGGCGCTGATCTCGGCGCTCAGGGCATCGGTTGTTTTTCTCGGTTTGTCCGTGCTGTCCACATTGTTCAAAGAGTCAACGATGACGGCAATGAACAAATTGATCACGATGAAGGTGGCGATCAGGATGAACAACAAAAAGAACACCCAGGCATAAGGCAGTTTGGCCATGATGGGCCGCGCCACCCCCTCAGACCAACTCTCCAAGGTCATGACCTGGAACAAGGTGAATGCGCTGTCGCCCATGCTGCCAAACAGGTCGGGGAATTCATGGCCAAACAAATTGGTGGCCATGACAGAGAAAACGTAAAACACAATCAGGGTCAAACCCGCCACCGAGGCCAGGCTGGGCAAAGAGTTGAGCAAGCCTGCGACCACTTTGCGCATGCTTTCAATTTTGTTGATCAAGCGCAGCACCCGCAACACCCGCAAGGCCCGCAGCACTGAAAACGATTCGGTGGCCGGAATGATCGCAATGCCCACCACCAGAAAGTCAAACACGCACCAAGGATCGGTAAAAAACTTCAAACCCCGCGCGGCCATCAGCAGCACAATTTCCAAAATGAAAATGGCCAATATGCCGTGGTCCAACAAAGCCATTGCGGCACCATAGGCCTGGACCATGTCGGGGCTGGTTTCCATGCCCAACAAAGCCGCGTTGAGCACGATCAAAAAAACAATCACATGTTGAACGCTGGGGTGGTGGATGGTGCGTTCGATTTTTTGCTTCCACAGCGGAAGCGCAGGATCCAATTCAAGGGCGCGCATGGCTTGACTCTGATAATTTTTTGCCAGGCAGCGACTTTATCCCATGCCCTCCATGGCCACTTAATCCAAAAGCATGCGAAGCCGGGCTGGCCAGCCCTTCGGCCCCACCGCTGGCCTGTGGGCGCAAAAGCCCACCAAAAGCGAGGGCTCGCACTTGTGGCTACAGTGTGAGCCTTTTTCACACAGGCACATCCCCCATGTTAGATACCCTTCGCCACGGCAACGACCTCTCTGAAATCCTGATGGTGGGCCACAACCCCAACGCCCGCCAAAAATTAAGCGATGCAGCCACCCAGGCCTTGCGCCAGCACATCCAAGCCCCCCATTCGCTGCTGGCCTATGTGTGCGGCCGTGAGGTCAAGTCGGGTGCCGGCGTGATCGCCCTGAGCGAGGGCAAAGTGCTGGTTTACCAAAGCGCCACCCAAAAGGTCACCGCCGTGGCGCTGGCCCAGATCACCCAGGTGCAAGCCGTGCGCGGCAAATACGGCCACACCGTGCGCGTGATCGCCCAAGGCCACACCCATGCATTGTTTGGTGTGGACAAAGCCTTGGCCGAACAATTGCACCAGGCGCTGCTGGGCGCTGGCGTGCAAAGCAGCTTCGAAGACAAAGCCCCGCTGGGCACCTTGTGGGCCGCCTACCCCTCGCCCCAGCCCAGCGCCAACGACTGCTTGGCCGATGCCAGACAGCGTTTGATGGCGGCCTGAATGCAGTGAACCAAGAAGGGGGCTGGCTGCAGCAGGCTCACAGCAAGCCCCAGTCTTTGGCACCCGCATGGCCCGGAAAAACCGCGGCCAATTGGGTGTCGCTCAAACCCCATTGGCGCTTGAAAACACCGGCCAACACCCCTCTGTACTCGTTCAACACCGCCAGGTCGCGGTTTTGAAACAAGGTGTTGGGGGTGATCAGCTGCTGCTCGCCCACCACCTGTTTACCGCGCACCGCACCGCCCAACACCCACATGGCGCTGCCGTGCCCATGGTCGGTACCCCGGTTGCCGTTTTGGCGGAAGGTGCGGCCAAATTCGCTCATCACCACCACCACCGTGCGGCCCCAGGCAGACCCCATTTCGTGGGCAAACAGCGCCAGCCCACGGCCCAATTCATCGAGCCGATTGGCCAGGTATCCGCTGGCACCGCCTTGGGCCACATGGGTGTCCCATCCACCCACATCGACAAAGCCCAGCGCATACCGATCGCGCATCAAATTGGCCATGCGCCGCGCCTCCAACTCAAAGCCTTTGGCGCTGATGGCCCCACGGCCAGATGCATCCATCTCGGCGGCCATCTCCCGCATCACCTGTTCGCGCACCTGAAAGCCCGTTTGCACATGGCTTTGCAAAGGGGTGCCTTGGTACATGCCGGCAATGAGCTGGCTTTGGCGCAGGTCCACCGACGGTTTGCTCCATTGGCGCAGGCTGGTGTTGGGCACACGCACAGGGCCTTGCAGGGCCAAGGGCAACTGGTGGGTAAAGGACATGGCTGATGGGTTGCCCTCTGGGTTGGCCCCCAACTGCGCGGCCAGCCGGTTCAAAAAACCCGAGCCATATTGGATGCGGGCTGCATTGAATTGCCCCAGTTCGATGCTGTCTTGGGTTTCAAAATGGCTGCGTGACAAATCATGCGTTCCGCTGAACGGCACAAAGGCGAGTTCACCGTTTTGGTACAGGGGATAGAGCGACTCGCGCAAGGCCGGGTGAAGGCCCCAATCGGCATTCAGGGGCAATGCGCTGGTCCAATCGGACGAAGGCTTGGCAATGGCAATATCGGGACGGACCTCGTGGTACAGCGGGCTGCTGATGGGGATGAGCAAACTCGCGGCATCCAAGCCCCCGCGCAAAAACACGAACAAGAATTTCGGCGTGTTGGCATTGGCTGCGGGTGTGGCTGCCAACAACCGCACACCCGGCCAACCCATTGCCAGCGCAGTGCCGGTGTGTAGAGCGCAGGCCCATAAATGTCGTCGTTTCATGGCGGTCCTTGGTGCTTCAGCGGCGCATGGTTTCTGGTGCGGCCAGCAACAGCATGTTCCATTCCTGGGCTGAGCTGGCCTGCTTCAAAGCGTTGCGTGTGGCTGGCCCCAGCGTGCTTTCAATGGCCTGGTAGTAGAGCGCATTGGCCAGTTGGGGAAAGGCGGGTTTGTCCACCGCTTGGGGCCCTTCGGTTTTGAACAAGCCCGCACTGCCCGACCCAATGGCCTTGGCGATTTCAAAGCGCGTGGTCATCTGCCCGGGGCTGTCCCAGCCCGAGGCCACCAGCGGATAACCATCCGGTGTTTGGCGACCGTACAAAGGTTGGCCCAGCCGGTTGATCCAATTCATGACCGGCCCCACATTGAGGATCACCTGATCGTCGTAGGCCCACCGCACAGCCGACAGCACATAGCGCATGGGGTCTTTGAACTTGCCTGGCGCTGCTTGGGTGAATTCGGCCGAAGTGAACAAGGTTTCCAACACCTGGGCGATCTGCCCGTCCGTGGCCTTCCAACGGGCCACCATGCGGTCGATCAAGGCCTGTGGCGGCGTGTCAGACAACCAAAACGTGGCCAGCTTGCGGCTGATGTGTGCGGCGGTGGCGGGGTGCCGCGCCAACACATCGAGCGCATGCGCCACCTCTGCCAGACCCTCGCCCTGCACCGCCTGGCCCAGCAGCACTTTGGGGCCCATGTCATGGCGCTGGGGGTTGAACTCCATCAGCCCGCGCCGCACATACAAGGCTTGGAGTTGCGGGCGCAACTTGGGTGTGTTGGCACTGAGGTTGACACCCAGGCCGGTCAGAACGCGGGCCAACTCCTGCACATCCTTTTGGCCATACCCTGCATCCACACCCAAGGTGTGCAACTCCATCAGTTCGCGCGCAAAGTTTTCGTTGATGCGCCCCACGGCATTTTGTTCGTTGTCGAGGTAGCGCAGCATCGCTGGATGCAGGGCCACAGCCCCCAACAAGTCCCGAAAACGGCCCAGCGCATGGACGCGCAATGCGTTTTGCTCGTAGTCGCCCACCAAGGCCCGCAGGTTGTGCTTGTTCATGTGCACATTGAAATGATTGAGCCAAAACCAGGTCATTTGCTCTTGCACCTGGGCCGGGCTGTAGAGGGCGCGCAGCAGGTGTCGGGTGCTGGCTTCGCGGGCGATGCGGTTGAGCTCTTGTTGGTAGGCTTGCAGCGCCGCTTTCTTTGCCCCATCGTCCTTCAAGCCGTCGGCATCTCTGCGCTGCTGTTCCAGCTTCAAAGCCATGTCGACCAGCGGGGTTTGTGTGATGGTCATCTGGCGCACCGTTTGGGCTGCGGGCTCTGGCAACTCGGCTTCGCGGGCTTGCAACTGTTGTTTCAGCCATGCGGCTTGGCCCATCTGCTCCACCTGCCGGGCCAGGCTGGTGTTGGCACCCCAGGTCATGCGGTTGAGCCATGCATAAGTCGCAACCGGCTGTGCGCTGGTGCCAGACAGGGTGGCGCTCGGTGCCGATGGCGCGCCCGCAGGCCGTGAAGCGCAGCCAGCCAGCGTGGCCCACACCAGCACAGACACCCCAATGGGTGTCCAAAATCTCATGGGCTGGGTGTCAAAGTTCACGCCAATGTTTCAAAAATTGGGCGGATTCTATGGGTAATTAAGTATTCAATAATGCGCCTCTGGATTTTTTGCATCACCCCCCCATTCAACCGATTGGCCCAGAGACCCCTGACCCATCGGTCAAGATATATAAAAATCTATTCTTTCAGGAGACAAACATGAACCAGCATTTTTCCCGACGCGCACTGCTCGCACTGTGTGTGGCAGGCCTGGCCAGCACCGGCGCTGTCGCACAGGACAAGTACCCCAGCAAACCCGTGACCTTGTTGGTGCCACAAGCGGCCGGTGGTGCCAATGACGCGATTGCCCGCATCGTTGCGCAAAAGCTCAGCGATCTCTCGGGTCAATCCTTTGTGGTGGAAAACCGCCCCGGTGCGGGCGGCAATATCGGTACCGTTCAAGTGGCCAAGGCCAAGCCGGACGGCTACACGCTCATGCTCACGGCGGACAGTGCGTATGTGATCAATCCCTCTTTGTATAAGAACGCCGGATTTGATCCAATGAAAGACTTTGAACCCATCGCCCCCGTGGCCACGGCGGGCTATGTCTTGGTCGCCAACAACAACTTCCCGGCCAACAACACCGCCGAATTGATTGCCCTGGCCAAGCAACAGCCTGGCAAGATCATGATCGGCTCAGCGGGCAACGGAACCGTCAACCACTTGGTGGGCGAGATGCTGAACAAGGCCGCTGGCATTGACCTGGTGCATGTGCCCTACAAGGGGGCGGCAGCAGCGGTCACCGATTTGGTGGGTGGGCAGGTTCAGGTATCGGTGCAGAGCTTGCCTTCATCGATTGGCTTTATCCGCAGCGGGCGCATCAAGGTGCTGGGTGTTGTGAATGAAAAACGGCTGGCTGCTTTGCCAAACTCACCCCTCATCCAAGACACCGTCGCGGGTCTGGCTGTCACGCCTTGGTACGGCGTGTTTGCACCTGCCGGCACACCGCGCGCGGTGGTGTCGCAGATGCAAGCACTCATCGGCCAAGCATTGGAGGCCAGTGATGTCAAAGATAAATTGGCCAATGTGGGTGCGGAACCCTACAAACTCAGTGGCGAACAGTTCATGGCGCTCATCCGCTCAGACCTGCCGCGCTGGGCCAAGGCCGTCAAAGATTCGGGTGCCAGCATCGACTGAGTCAATATCCCCGCTTATGCTTGCTGGTCAGTTTGGCACCTTTTTGAAGCGGGTCGATGCCAACTACCGATGAGATAATTTGGCCATGCACCGACTTCGCAGCTCTAAATTGATCGCCAGCCTTGTGTTGGCTTGGTTTGGGTTGTTTCTCGGTGCGGCTATGGCCTCTTCACTCATACACCCAAGCAGCATTCAAGTCATTTGTGTCGCTGGTGGTGCCATGAAGATGGTCGAAATCGACGGCGATGGTGGCAAGTTGAATGCAACTGCCAAGATGAACTGCCCACTGTGCGCCGCTTCGTTGGCATTTCCATCACGCTTGGATGCCTTTTTCAATAAAGCCTTTGAGTTAGAACATGTCTTGTACCCCATTGCAGCGGTACACATTGCAAGCCTAACGGCCCCTCCGCTCCCCTCACGCGGCCCTCCCAACGCTTCCTGACCAACGCAGACAAGGACTGCGCACCAAGCGGATTTCCAAATGACCCCCGCTTGGTGAGGCTGTCTGATTCGGGCATGCAATCGCAAGTTAGAACGTGATCTGCCCGCAATCGCCTGATAAAAATTCATCACCGCTGATCGCCAAGTGGCTTGGTGGTCATCAATCCTGCTTCCGAAAGTCCAAAATGATACGACCCACTCCATTTCACCAGCCCTTCATGTCCCTGATTGCTGCCCTGCTTTTATTCGCTTTAGGCCCATCAACAGCTCATGAAAAACCAGCGGCCCATAAGACTGCTGCGCCATCCGTTGAACAAGTCATGAAAGCACAGTTTGACAAACCTGATGCCCCGTTGACCGTTGTACCTGTCAGCATTGAAGGAGACTTCGCGATTGCCGGTTGGGTCCAAAAAGACAGGGGCGGCAGAGCTCTGCTAAAGACAGAAGGCGGACAGTGGCGCATACAGGTGTGTGCTGGAGATGGCCTCCTCCAAGTCTCCGCCCTCGAAATGGCGGGTGTCAATCGCACTGTCGCCAAACGCCTGATTGAGAAAGTCCTTGCGGCTGAAAAGCGCCTACCGGCTGATCAAGTCAAAAAACTATCCCTCTTCGAAGGCATGCTGAAAATCGATGCAAACACCCAGCATGGCCATGTTCACGGTTCTGGTCATCAGCGCTAAATGCAGTTGTTTGAAGCCATTGCTCTATTTGCCATAGGGCATCTGACTTGCTTTCCTGCAATAGATGGACCATAAACATCAAATGGAAAAAGGAATTCAATAATGTACAAATTGGTTGCGTTTGATGCCTACGGGACCTTGTTTGATGTTTATTCCATGAGACAACTGGCTGAAAGTTTGTTCCCAGGTCAGGGGGATACCTTGGCCATCATGTGGCGCGATCGGCAAATTGATTACACACGATTGGTCACCATGAGTGACCCCAGCCCTGCAGGCAGTCAACACTATCTACCGTTTTGGGAGCTCACTGTCCGTTCGCTTCGATATGTGTGCAAGCGTTTAGGTATCGCTTTGTCCAGTACTCAAGAAACGCAACTAATGGATCAATATGCCAAATTGACAGCCTTTGGCGACAGTTTGCCCGTGTTGTCGCGACTGAAAGAACTAGGCATGTCAACCGCCATTCTTTCTAACGGTAGCCGCGACATGTTGCAAACGGTGGTTAAGAGCAACAGCTTGAACGCCTACCTTGATCAGGTGATCACCGTTGAAGATGTGAGACTTTTCAAAACCGCACCCCAAAGCTATCAGCTATTGCTAGATGCCTTCCGACTTGAGAAGAAAGATATTCTTTTTGTTTCAAGTAATTCGTGGGATGCAGTGGGCGCGTCTTGGTTTGGCTACGATGTCTTCTGGGTCAATCGAGCAGGCTGGCCATTTGAAGAAATCGGCAACCAACCAAAATTCCAAGGTAACTCACTCTCCATGTTGCTTGACATCCTCTGAGCTCTTTCATTTGTACATTTCCATCGCAGATATTCACCATCTTTAAGCATGGGGTGGGCTTTAAAACTCGTAACCTGTTCGACCAGTGCGTTGTCAAAAGCCCGTTTTTTCGCCACCCCGTTTGGGCCACTTTCCTATATCACCGGTCAGGATGTAATTCTGAAAAACCATATCAAGTCAAGTTCTTGCTGATGGGAATTGAAAAATTGAAACTGTAGAAAAAGTTTGAATGACGGTGGACAAGGACTTTCTTAACTTACTTGAGCTGTTTTCACACACTTTTTTGGGGTGATTCGAGGCTTCGAACTGCTTTCTGGATCTGAGTGAACGGGCGATGCCAATCATTGCTGCGCCTCAAAGGTCCGCAAGGCACCTTCAAGCGCATTGACGTACGGTTGCGTTCGCCGCTCTGCAAAGCCGTCGACCAGCAAGCCAAGCCCGGCGATGAAGACCAGTGCAATGCCCATACCTCTCAGCAATTCAGTCGTGGCTGCAAAGCGCAGCACCAAGCCCGTGATGCCAAACAAGCCCCACATCACCAAATACAAATGCCATGCACCGTTCACCCTGGTCATGCGCTTGATCTCGCCCCGTACGCCCGATTGCTGGTCGACTTCCAGGGCTCTCACGATTCCCGTCACCTGCGAGGGTGTGCGGTACCCCACCACGCTTCCCACCGTACTCATCAGCAGGCCCACCAACAGAAATGGTATGGCCACACCCTTGGCGAAACTGCTGGGGTTATCGGTCAGTAGCCAAGCACTGAAAACCAAACTCAACAATCCGATGGGGAGGATAAAGACAAGTGCCTCGATCTTCTCACCCTGAAAATAAATTTGGATCGCATCGAATAACGTGAAGCCTTGGTTCTCATCTGCCATGACGTGGGCCTTACTCCTTAACGTGCGTAGGTAATCGTCAGTTGTTATTGGGCTGATTGCACGCGTGCACGCAATGACTGCCGAAAGCTCTCCGGTGACCGACCAGCCCACCCACGGAATGCACGAAAAAAAGAGTTGGGTTCTTCAAAGCCCAACAAGAAGGATATCTCTGTCAAAGGTAGATCTGTTTTCAAGAGGTAATGCTGTGCCAACGCGTGCCGCGTGGATTGCAGTAGCACCGTGTAGGTGAGCCCCTCAGCTTCAAGGTTCCGCTGTAGCGAGCGACGGCTCATCCCTATCCTTTGCGCCACGTCATCCATATCGATACCCCCACCCGGTAGCGCTTCAAGCAAAACTGACCTCACGCGCTGCCCAACGGTCACGGACGCATCCAATTGCGCAAGACGTTTCCGCAGTTCAGGTTCGAAGGCTGCCCACAAACCCTCATTAGATGTCAGGAATGGTCGAAGCGCGTCGGCTCTTGACACGACGACACCATGTCGTTTGCCTTTTTGAATACGGACACCAAGGAAGTCGATGTATGCCTCCTGATCCCTTGGCAGTGCGGTCGTCATGACAGACACCGGTCGCACGGGTTCCCGCGTTCCCATCCGAGCCAAGGTCACGATGAACAAGAGTTCCGTTAGCACAAGCGATACCGGAGGTACGCCAGATTTGTCAGGCCAGACAAGCCACGCCGAAACCAGCTCGCAATCCTCAATAACCTCCAAGCGCAGCGGAGCCACCAGCGCTTTGAAGCGAGCAATTCGCTGCAAGGCAACCAGAAAATTAGGGCTACAGAGTGCGGCAAAAAGCGGCGGAGAGAACGACTCGCTTCGAACCGCACGACAAAGCTTCAACGGTAATGCCGGTTCGGCAAGTTCTGACTCAATCCCCTCCCAAAACCGATGGAAGTCGTGGGCCTCCAGGCGTACACCAGGGCGATTGATCAAATCCTCAGCCAGCCCCGCCCGACGTAACACGTTCACACTGGAAACGCCCAAGTCCTTTAGCAAAGGACGCCACGTCGAGTCAAGTGCGTAGGTGGTCGAGTGCATGCCGATTCATTAAGTGTTCAGGCCAAACTGCGACCGCATCCCACCGATGAAAGTGGCATCATCGGCAACTCGTCGTGAGGCCAACAGATGTTCTGCGTTGGAACCGGCTTCATAACGCATTCGATCCGCACCATCAGTTGCAGCACCAAAAATAGTTTCTGCGATCAGTTCTGGCGGAGATGCATTTTCCACCATGGGTCCCAAAGCGGAAAGCAATCCTTGCACCAGCGGTTGATACTCACTCAGTGTCGGGTCGTTATTGAAGTCGAACGAGCGCCCCGCAAAGTCGGTCTTTACCATTCCTGGTTCTATGATCTTGACGCGAACCCCCAGAGGTAATAGCTCGAAGTGCAGCGACTCGGAAAGACCTTCCACCGCGAACTTGGTACCGTGATATAGCGCCCCAAGAGGAAAGGTCATCTTTCCCCCAATGGAGGAAATATTGATGACGGTACCACTGCGTTGCTTGCGAAAGTGAGGGAGCAGCGCCTTTGTGGTCGCCAGCACACCCATGACATTGACATCGAATTGGCGTCGTACTTTCTCTATCGGTGTGGCCTCAAGCGGGCCATAGGCACCATAACCTGCGTTGTTTAACAAAACGTCTATGCGCCCGAATCGGCCTCTAGCCTCTGTAACGGCCGCGTCAATTGACGACAGATCCAAGACATCAAGACGGGTGACCAAAACGCGTTCCAGCGTATTGAGTTCCCGTTCGAGTTCCGGGGACCGCATCGTTGCGACCACATTCCAGCCGCCTGATTGGAATCGCCTTGCAGCGGCCCTGCCAATCCCGCTGGATGCTCCTGTGATCAAAATAGTATTGTTCATCTCATTCAACCTCCTGCTGATACTGTAGGCAACAAAGTCCAAACATGGGCTATCTGATTGCGCCAATCCACTATCTGAATCGCCCCGGGTTTTGAGGAGGCTCCAAACTTTGAGAAGATGGAGCCATGAACAAGAAATCAAATCGTTTTTCACCAGAAATGCGCGAACGCGCTGTGCGCATGGTGCAGGAACACCGGGGC